>Ga0335070_10003368_pt1 | contig 18665 bp, 17 predicted proteins | sample Lox_Sample_13_FD_206722 | JGI IMG/M metagenome (GOLD analysis project Ga0335070, IMG submission 206722) | Soil microbial communities from Loxahatchee National Wildlife Refuge, Florida, United States - Lox_Sample_1.3 | ecosystem: Environmental > Terrestrial > Soil > Wetlands | place: USA... | reverse complement strand
GCCGCTCGAAACCAGTGCGGATTTCACCGAAACGTTCAGAAAAGTTCAACGAGGCACCCACGTTGGCACGGAAAATTCTGTCTGTTTCTAAATCCCCAGTCGCTTTTGCACTTCGTCGGCTGACATTCCGCGTACTCGAATCACCTTCCTGCGGCTGGTCTGGCCGGACGCTATGGTAACGGAGGAACGCGGCACCTTCAAAAGATTCACGAAGAGTTCGATGCAGGCCTCGTTGGCGCGGCCTTCGACGGGTGGGGCGGTCAGAGCCACTTTCAGTGCATCACCTACCTCACCGGCGATGGCGTTCTTTTTGGCGCGGGCATGGACCTTGACGGCGAAGGTGGCTCCGGATGGAGTGTCGCGGATTGGAATCATGTTCTATCACTACTGCGGACACAGAGAAACACAGGTAAACCATGGGAACGCCGAAGGTCCTCTGTGCCCCTCTGTGTCCACTGTGGTTAAGTTTTCATTCTTTCCCCGAAAATTGCCGTTCCCACTCGCACACACGTCGAACCTTCTTCGATTGCGACTACAAAATCGTGCGACATGCCCATGGAAAGCACCTCCATGGATACAGCAGGGAATTTCCGTGCTGCGATCTGATCGCGTAGTTCGCGCAGGGTTCGGAAATACGGCCTCGCGCCCTCTGGATCGTCTGTATACGGCGGAACCGTCATTAATCCTTGAAACTCCAGGCTTTCAAAGTGTGCTGCCGCCCGAAGAATTTCTTCCAGTTCACGCGATTGTGGCGCCAGGCCACTCTTTGCTGCCTCGCCGCCGCCGTTGATCTCAAGTAAGACGGGCAGCTTCTTGCCGAGCTTGCCAGCGGTATCGTCCAGCCTCTCCGCTAGCCGCAACGAATCCACCGAGTCAATTGTGTTGAACAGTTCTGCCGCCTTGGCAGCTTTGTTGGTTTGCAAATGCCCGATCATGTGCCACTCGACATCGCGCAGATCATTAAGACTCGCTGCCTTGCCCGCAAATTCCTGCACCCGGCTCTCGCCGAAAACCCGCAGCCCAGCGGTATAGGCCTCGCGGATGTGATCCGGCGGCCAGGTCTTGCTCACGGCCATCAACGTGACATCGGACGGAACGCGTCCCGCCCGCCGAGCGGCGGCTTCCACCCGTTGACGGACAGCGATCACGTTCTCTGCGATGGACATTAAGAGGAGTAAACCACGGAGAACACAAAGGCGCACAAAGGAAAATGCCTTCACGTCACCTGCGCCCGATAGTTCAGGACTGCCGACAACGCAAGACCGAATCCTACATGATCGCTGTCGGCGGAGCCGGTTCATCGGGGCTGCCCGCACTGGCCAGCGGGAGCCGGGTCATGATCACGATCATCACAATCATCACCAGAATAGCAATCAAGTCTGGGGGATGCTCAAAGACGGTGGGCAGCGCTTTCTTGATCTTTCCCGCTGCTTCCGCTCCCTTCAACCCCGCGACCACCAAGCCGCACAAGGCCTCTCCGGCGATGAATCCCGAAGCGGTAAGCACCCCGGCATTGTCGACGCGGGCTTTTTGCGCATCGTTGAACCCATGCTTGTCGCGAAGCTTATCGGTCGCCCAGCGGATGACGCCGCCAACGAAAATTGCGAATGTGGTCTCCAGCGGAAGATACATGCCCACGGCGAAGAGCATGACGCTCTTCACCTCCAGCATGATCATGGAGAATCCCATCAAGATGCCTACCAACACCAGGGGCCACGCCATGTTTCCACCGACGATCCCTTGCGCCAGAGATGCCATAAGTCCCGCTTGAGGCGCAGGAAGATCACGACTGCCAAAACCATAGGCGGAGTTAAGCACCATGAGAGGGAAGAACAGAACGAGGCTTGCGGCGGCGATGCCGAACAAATCCCCAATCTGCATTTTGGCGGGCGTTCCCCCCAGAATGTAGCCCACTTTCAAATCCTGGAGCATCTCGCCGGCGACCGCTGACGAAACGCAAACCACCGCTGCCACGCCGAGCACTGCTGCCACTCCGCTCAAGCCTTTCACGCCAATCGCAACCATCAACAATGCCGCGATGATGAGGGTGCACAGCGTTAGGCCGGAGACTGGGTTGTTCGAGGAGCCGATCATGCCGACGAGGTTTCCCGAGACGGCGGCGAAAAAGAATCCCACGACGATCATCACCAATGCTGCGACCACTCCACCGCTGAAAAGCTGCGCGAAGTAGGCGTACAGCAGCACCATGCAGATGAACACAACCGCCAATCCCCCAAACACGACCTTGCCGTTCAGATCGCGATCCGGGCGGCTGGTGCTGGCATGGGCGGCAGCCGATTTCTTCAGGTCGGCCAGCGCGCGCTTCATGCCGAGCCCTAAACTCTTGCGCATGCGGAACAGCGTCCAACCAGCGCCTACCAGCATTCCCCCCACGGCGATCGGGCGCACGATGGAAAACCAGACGGCGTTGGCCAGCCCGGCCCAGGCTTCCGCACCGGCATCGGCAGGAAGGCCCGCCTTCAGTTGCGGCCCCATGAAGAAGAGAAGAAGCGGCACGAGCAAGCCCCATGCGATAACCCCTCCGGCAAAGTTCAGCGCCGCCAATCGCGGACCGATGATGTATCCCACGCCGAGATAGGCTGGGCTTACCGCGGGAGCAGAAAAGGTTGTCATCGCTCCCGTAGCTACGTTGGGAGCGTTCGCTGCCCGGCCAAGCTTGAGCACGCCACCCGCGCGGCCTACGTTCAGCAGGAAATCACGGCTGATGTTGAAGATCTTGATCGATCCCAGACAGAAAATCACCGCTCCCACACCCATGTTGGCGAACAAAATCTTGGCCGCCGTGCTGCCGCGCTGGCCCGCTTTGTGAATCTCCGATGCTGCCACGGACTCCGGGAAGGGTAGTTCCGGGTCTTCGACCATCACCCGGCGCAGGAGCGTGACAAACAGAATTCCCAGCGTTCCGCCCACCGCCATCAAGGCCACCGATTTCCAGTAGGCTTCATGAAAGGTGAACGACGTCCACGCACCCGCCAGGGCAAACGCCGGCAGGGTGAAGATTGCGCCGGCGGCCACGGACTCGCCGATCGATCCCACGGTTCGGGCGATGTTTTCTTCCAGCAACGAACCCTTCATCAGCCGCAACAGCGCCATTCCGATTACGGCAGCAGGATAAGTTGCAGCGATGGTCATACCCGCGCGGAGCCCCAGATACGCGTTGGCCGAGCCAAGAATCACGGTCATCACCAGTCCAATCAGGAGGGCCCGGAACGTGAACTCGCGCATCTCCATGTTCTCGGGGACATACGGTTGGTAGCGCTTGGGTTCTTCCGCGGGACTGGCGAGATTGGGAGTGCTCATAGAGGGGCCCCCGGTGGAGCGTATTGAAACAACACAGGACGGCGCACGTTAGCATGTGAGCAGGCTGATTTACAAGTGCGGCTCCCCCTTTTCGATGCGCGTGGAGAAGCAGGACTTCCGCAGTAAAATTACGTTTGATGGATCAGAAGATCCATCGGGACAATTTCCGAGGGGTGCGGCCCATGCCGTCCAGAGTGTTTCAATGCCGTGATTGTGGGAGTTCCGAAGGCTATCGTTCCCGTCCGCGAAGCCTCTTTGAGAAGTACCTTCTTCCCCTTCTGTTCCTGCGTCCGGTGCGCTGCGGGGATTGTTTTCGCAGGTGCTACGCCTCAGCTCTGGTGAAGGTCAAGCCGCGCAACCAGAGGAGAGCGCCAAAACCAGCAGCCGCATGAGTGGCGGACCTTCAGTGCGTTGCGCCTGGCAAAATCGGTAGCTATACTGGAGCAGATTCATCCAGTTGGAGCCCCACAGCACCTGGATGAGGGAGGCTCGTCTTCAGCAGTAGTGGGTTCCCAACTCGGGCCACAGGGACCAACGTCGGCGCGCAGCGAAGTCGGTGGGCTTCCTGGATGAGTGGCATCGCCCAAGGCTTGTTCGCCACCTTGTTTCCCTCCGATTGTCGTCTCTGTGGTACACCTCTGGTAAACATTTCCCGCCTTCCTGTCTGTGAAGACTGTCTGGCAGCCATGAAACCGATCGCGGGAGAAGTTTGTTCGCTTTGCGGCGAACGCATGCCCGGCGCTTATGCGCTTTCTCAGGATGGAAGCAATCCACGATGCGGGTTGTGCCGTCGCGTCGAGCCACCTTTTACCCGCGCCGTCGCCTATGGGAGCTATGACGGCGGCCTGCGGGAACTGATCCATCTGCTGAAGTATGCGCAGGTCACTCCGGCGGCCACTATGCTGGGGGGCATGCTGGCCCGGGCAATGGCTGCGATTGAGCCGTCACTGGGTGCCGCCGAGGTTTTGGTCATTCCGGTCCCATTACATGGATCCAAGCTGCGGCAGCGCGGATTCAACCAGTCAGAACTGGTCGTGCGCGCGGCACTCAAATTTCGGCCGGCAGGCCGGTATGTGCTGAGGCCGCAAGTGCTCAAACGGAGCCGCCTGACTCAGTCGCAAACAGGACTCACCCGGCATCAACGCCGCGAGAATATCCGCGGCGCGTTTGCTGTGAAGGATGGAAGCCAAGTCGCCGGGCGCGAGATCTTGTTGGTCGATGACGTCTTTACTACGGGGACAACGGTTTCGGAGTGTGCCCGCGTACTTCGCCGCGCAGGCGCATCTAAAGTGTGGGTGGCGACTGTGGCCCGCACGTTGAAGGGCGAGCCTGAAGCGATAGGTACGGCAAGAGTGGAACCGCAAGCGATGGCAGTAGCAGGATAGTGAAGTTATGTCGGCAAGCTGGCACAAATCGATGGGTACATCCGGCGGGCCATCGCTGTCGCCAGTCGTTCTGGGGATTCATCAGGAAAGCGATGGTCATGCGCTGCACGCGCCAGTCCTGGTGTTAAACGCTTCCTATGAGCCCATCAATGTCTGCGCCGCGCGCCGCGCCATCGTGCTGGTGCTCAAGGGCGTCGCGATGACCGAGGAGGAGAACGGGCACTTCCTGCACGCGGCCCGGCTGGCGGTTCGTGTGCCCTCAGTCATCCGGCTGCTGGAATACCGGCGTATCCCGCACCAGACGCGCGCGCTCTCGCGCAAGAATATCCTGATGCGTGATCGCAACACCTGCCAATACTGCGGTGAAGTTTTGCCTTCAGGTGAACTGACGCTCGACCACGTCGTGCCTCGGTCACGAGGAGGCGCATCCGCCTGGGAGAATCTCGTGGCGTGTTGCCATCCCTGCAATCGCCGCAAAGGCAATCAGTTTCCTCACGAAGCCGGGATGAAGCTGATGCGCGAGCCGCGCGCCTTCAATCTCCACACTAGCCGTCACATCATGCGGTTGATGGGCCATTCCGACGACAGGTGGCGGAAGTATCTCTTCTACTGAAGTCCGGCTATTCGCCCAGCGACTGCTATTTGGAAGCTCCCGTACTTGGCGTGGCACCCACGCGCTTGTAATCCGTGAACTGCAGGACCTGCTTGATGCGGACGTCGCTGTGCTGAAAGTGCAGCGTGTCATCCGCGGATGAGAACGTGGGGAACCAGGAGCGGCCGTCAATCTGTTGCCGCCATGTCGTAAACTGCGGGAACAGATTTTCCTGGGTCTTCTTCTTTTTGACAATCCGTATGTCAGGCGCCGATTTGCCGGTATCCTTCACGATCTGAAAGTCCTGATCGTCAACCCAGATCTTGCCCTGAAAGTATCGTTTCCCCTTCTCCATGGTTTTTGGCGCGACCTCCAACACGTAGCAGTGCAGGTCATCCACCTTTTGTTGGCCGCTATAGGTAACGTTGTATTCAGGCAATTCGTCCGTGCTTATTGTGAAGGACGCGCGCATGTCGAGATCTTCCAGGTCTTCCGGCGACATGTCGATGCCCGGTTGAGGAGCGAACACAACATCCTTGATACGTTTGCCCGCCGCATATCGGATGTCGGCGACCTGCCGGTATTCCCCTAACACCTGGTTGCCATCCATCGCCTCCACCTTCACCGACTGCCGGAAGCTGTATTGCTCCCGTGTCTGTTTCCAGGCCTTTTCGTTGGCGGTGAAGCGCTGGATCACTTGCTCGGGAGTCATCCCTTTCGGAAGGGATTTGTCCAGTTCGCCTTCCTGGGCGCGCAGTTGTGGGCATGCAACCGCGAGGACTGCGAGGCAAATCAGCAAAAGCACACCCCGGGGCATCGATAGCTTCATCGCCGCTCAGTTTAGCGGAAGGCCGCCGAAAGTGTCAGCCGGGGCTATTTGGGTTTGCTCTCGCTCTTTTCGACTTCCTGGCCCTGGTACGTGATCTTCACCTTGGATCCGAACTTCTGGTAGTTCGTGTATTTCACGATTTCGCGAATGTGAACGTCGCCGCTCGAGAAGTGAAGCACATCATCGGCGCGGGTGTAGGTGGGGAACCAGTACTGATTGTCGATCTGCTCTCGGTAGGTAGTGAACCTGGGAAACAGGTTCTCGTTGTCTTTTTTCTTGCGGATGTCAGGGACGGTTTTACCGAAGGTCTTCACGATCTGAAAGTCGTGATCATCCACCCAGATACGTCCCTGGAAATACCGCTTCTTCCCAACAATTTCCTTAGGAGCGATGTCGAAAACATAGCAGTGGAGTTCGTCTTCCTGCTGTTGCCCTACATAGAGAATGCTGTACTCGGGTATCTCGTCGCTGGTGAGTACAAAGGGCAGGCGATTCTCGATGTCGTCGAGGTCTTCCTGGCTCATGGCGATACGCGTCAGGGTCGCGGCAGGGGCAAAGACCACATTTCGCACCTTGCGGCCTTGGTCGTCGAAGGTGACGTCGAAAATCTGCTGGTACTCGCCATCCACCGTATCGCCGTCAATAGTCTGCACCTTCACCGATTGCCGGTAGGTGTACTGGTCGAGGGCCGCCTTGAATTCTTTTTCCCGGCTGGCAAAGCGCTGAATCACTTCGTCCGAGGTAATACCTTTTGGCTGAGAAGAATCCAACGGGCCTTCATCCGCTACGGCAAAGGGTACGAGCGACGCGGCGGCACATAGCACGGCAACAAGAAGCGAGGATCTCATAGCTGTAGTGTATCGGAAGGAAAGGGTAAACGGCGACCGCTGCTCCCCTGGCGCAAACCCTCTCCGCTCCAGGGGCCGCTTCCAGAGGAGCAAGCAGTTCTGCCAAATACTTAGATTGAAATGCAGCGAGCAGAGTTGCCGGAAAACTCTCGGAGTTTTCCGAAAACTCAACTTTGCACAGCCTCGTTGTAATATGACCAAATAATCGGATGGTACAGGTTCCACGGGATGAAGTGTCGGGACCGTTCCCGGCGATTCAGCAGCAAATCGCACGGCTGGCCGCGAACTCTGAAATTCGCGCGGCCTTTGCGTGGCTTCGTTCCCAGGAACCACAGTTTGCGCACTGGCAGCTCGAAGTGGCGCGCATTCCCGCGCCTCCTTTCGCAGAAGCCGCGCGTGCGGAATGGCTGCAAGCCCGCTTCTCGGAGTTGGGACTGGAGGAGGTTCGTATCGACGAAGTGGGCAATGTGTTCGGCGTCCACCCTGGCCTTGGCAAGAACCACGTTGCCCTGAGTGCGCACATTGACACCGTATTTCCGGCGGGCACGCCCTTGAACATCCAGCAGGAAGGGAGCCGCCTCTATGGTCCGGGTGTTTCCGACAATGGAGCGGGCCTGGCAGCGATGTTGGCGGTGGCGGCGACCCTCTCGAACTGTCGAATCTCTCACTTCTTGCCCATCCTGTTCATCGGCAACGTAGGTGAGGAAGGGGAGGGCGATCTGCGCGGGATGCGCCACATCTTCTCCAACTCCAAGTATCGCAGTTCCATTGCTTCCAGCCTGGTGCTGGATGGAGCCGGATCGGACACGGTCGTTGCCGAGGCTTTGGGCAGCCTACGCTTCGAAGTGATTGTCCGCGGACCCGGCGGCCACTCCTGGAGCGATTTCGGCACGCCCAATCCGATCCTGGTGCTGGCCCGCGCTATCCGGACCTTCGCGCATACTCAGGTTCCTGCGACTCCCAAGACGACGTTCAACATAGGGGTGATTCGGGGTGGCACTTCGGTAAATTCCATTCCGGAATCGGCCAGCATGCGGGTCGATATCCGCTCCACCTCGCCGGCCGAAATGCAGCGCCTGGAGCAAGCCCTGCGGCAAGCCATCGATCAAGCGGTGGCAGAAGAATCGAAGACTAGCAGCGTGCGCAGCTCGGCGCAGAAGCGGCCCTTCGGCCTGAGCAGTGAAGTGGTCGCGATTGGGAATCGTCCGGCGGGAGAACTGGATTCCGGGGCCCACATCCTGCCTATCATTCGAGCGGTGGATGCGCACTTGGGGAACGTGGCGCAGATTCAACGCGCCTCAACTGACGCAAACATTCCGCTTTCGTTGGGCAGAGAGGCGATCGCGATCGGGGGCGGCGGCACCGGCGGCGGGGCGCACACTTTGCAGGAGTGGTTTGATTGCACAGGCCGCGAGCTGGGACTGAAACGCATTCTTTTGACTCTGCTTGCTCTCGCAGGAACAACCGAATGAGCTCAAGAACGGCTGTGCTTTGCTTGTGCCTGGGTTCCGCGGCGCTGGCTCAGAATCCGCCATCGAAACTGAGGGCCGACATAATATTCGTTCACGGGAACGTTTACACCGGTGTAGCTGGCGGGGCTACCTTTGGCGAGGCGGAACGCGCTCAAGCTATTGCCGTTCGGGGCGAGCGCATCCTGGCAATCGGTCCTGAGAGAGATGTCCTTCAACTGAAAGGACCAGAAACCAAGATCGTCGATCTCGGCGGCCGCTTCGTGATGCCTGGCTTCAACGATGCTCATCTGCATCTTGCGGATGCAGGGTTGCAGCGCCGCAATGTTGACCTCACCGGCGTAAAGTCACTCGCCGAATTTCGCGACCGCATTCGTGCCCGAGCGGAAGCTGCAGCTCCCGGAGAATGGATCCGGGGTGGAGGCTGGGACCAGACCTTGTGGCCGGTGAAGGAACTGCCCAGCCGCTGGGATGTGGACGAAGTGACGGCCGATCACCCCGTATTCCTGGACCGTGTGGACGGCCACATCGCAGTCGTCAACACCCGCGCTCTTCAGCTGGCCAGCATAACCATCGCGACCAGGGATCCCGCCGGCGGCAGGATTGACCGCGACCTCACCGACCAGCCCACCGGCATACTGCGCGAAACGGCACGCGCGGCAGTGTGGGCCGTGATTCCCAAGCCCAACCACGACCAGCGGAAGCAGGCGCTGGAGATGGCGCTGCACGAGTTGGCGAAGTGGGGCATTACGTCGGCGCAAGATAACTCCGAGGCCCATGATTCGCAGGCGTCATGGGAAGACTTTCAGGTTCTGGAGGAACTGGAGAAAGAAGGCAAGTTGACCGCTCGCGTCAGCGAATGGCTCTATTTCGATGATCCTCTGGATGTACTGCAATCCCGCCGGGCGGCGCATTCTGCTGCCGATAGCATGCTGCGCACGGGGCAACTGAAAGCATTTCTGGACGGCTCCCTAGGTTCGCGTACTGCCGCAATGCTGGATCCCTACACAGACGATCCCAAGAATTCCGGTCTGCCGCAGTACGACCAGGGTGCGCTCAACCAGATGATGGAGGAGCGCGTGGCCGCCGGCTTCCAGGTTGGCTTTCACGCGATTGGCGACAAAGGCGTGCAGATGGCGCTCTTCGCCATTGCCGACGCCGAGAGACAGGCGCAAACCCTGAAGGTAAAGGCTGCCAACGGCGGAACGGACTTCCGCTTCCGCATAGAACATGAGCAGGTGACAACTCCGTCGCAGATCGCCAAGTTCAAGCAGCTCAAAGTCGTTGCTTCCATCCAGCCCTGCCATCTGCTTACCGACATGAATTGGGCCCAGGCGCGGCTGGGGCCGCAACGCGCTGCTCGCTCTTATGCGTGGAACGATCTTCTGCAGCGCGGCGTAGTCCTGGCCTTTGGTACCGATTTCCCGGTGGAACCGGTAAATCCTTTTCGTGGACTGTATGCCGCTGTCACCCGAAAGAGCGCCGATGGGAAGAGGGACTACTTCCCCGGACAAAAGCTGACGATCGATCAGGCCATCGCAGCCTACACCACAGGCTCTGCGTTTGCAGAATTTGCCGAGAAAGACAAGGGCAAGCTTGTGCCGGGCATGCTTGCGGATTTCGCGGTGCTGGATCGCGACATCACCGCCGTCCCAGCGGACAAACTCCTCGCGACCAGGGTGCTGCGCACAGTGGTGGGCGGGAAAACTGTGTTCGAAGCCAAGTAGGGTTAGCCTGCTAGAAACCCAGCTTTCTCCGAAGTGGGCGGAAGGGAATCGTAACTACGGCTTCCAGGGCTACGGCGGCGCCGTTCTTTGTTGCGGGGTAGAATTTCCAGCCCAGGAACGCAGCACGGGCGTATGCGTCCAGTCGATCATCCACCCCCTCCAGTACGCGCACGTCGCCGACTGAACCATCGCTATGGATGACGGCATACAGCGTCACCGTACCTTCTACGTTGCGGCGCATGAGTTCCAGAGGGTAGGCCGGATCTACCTTGTGAATAGCCTCGGGAGCCGTCAATGCCCCCTTCTCACGACCCTCATTGATTTCGGCGAACCGAATCACCCAACTTCCCCCCGCCGAATTGAGGTTTGGCATGTTTAGCGTCATCGAGTACAGCTTGCGTTCTCCGAAGACCTTCCTCTCGATGGGCGTTGGGTGGTCGATCTCGGTTGCAGGGCGGGGATTACTGGTCACTCGTGGTGGCTTCGCACTAGCCATCAGCGTCGAGTTCTGAGAAGCCAATGGCGAAGTGCCGCCTGTCCCGTTCCCTTGTCCGTTTCCCGCAACTGCGGATTTAGGTTCGGCGGGACCTACGTACAGGCCTGGGGGAACGCCGTTTTTGACTTCGCCATTCCCCGAGCCATTGCTGCGGCCGGCGCCACTCGTCCCGTTTTGACTGCTGTCCGTCATTGCCTCCGGAGTGCCAGACGCACCTGGTTTGCCATGAGGAGTAGCCGCGAAAGTCCCTCGCCGGTTTCCGGCTGGAATCTCCACCGGCCCAGTCGGAGCGACGGGGTGAATTCCCAATGCGATGATCCGTCCCCCCGTGCTCGAACCGCCGGTGGCTCCCGGGATGGACGGCGGGGGTGGCACCACTGCAGCGTTCCCGATGCTGCCCAAACTGGACTCTCTACCACCCACTGCGCGTCGATCTTCCATCGGAAGGGCTGGCGCTGGAGCGACAGCTTGAGTGTGCCCGATATTGACGTCTCCCACTCGCCGCGTCAGCGCAGCTTGGACCACAGGCGGGGGCTCGACGACGGCTGCCTGCGGGCTGTCGAGCGTGCGCAGGGACCCCGCAGCCTTGACGTCGGGAGGAGGAGCAATGGCATTTTGCGGAAGCAACGAGGCAACATCGGCCGTGATCTTGTTCAACTCCGGGGCTGGCGCCACGGCTGTCGCGGACGGGGTAAGCAAGCGCAGGTCTGAGGCGGAACGCGCCGTGGCTGCGAGCGGAATTTCAGGCTGCCGGGTCTGCGACCAAGCGACGATGTTGGGCAGCGGCACGTCATGATCCAGCTTCACGTTCGGAGGCGTAACGATCGTCTGCCGCCGGTTGTCGGCCTCCGGGGGAACGGAAATGATCGGCTGTGCGGCGTATTCCGGATCCCCCTTTGGCGGCAGTTGCAAATGCTTGCCGCCGGTGTCAAGTGGCGGCAGGTACTCGGAGGCGGCGTAGTAGATTACGTCCGAATGGTCGAACAGCGGAGGTTGCACAACTACCCGCGGACGCGGCCAGTACGTGGCAAACAACCACAGGGCGCTAATCACGCCGGCGTGGTAGACAGCCGAATCCAGAAATCGCCGCCAGGGCAAACCACGGGTCACGAAAACGTCGGTCCAGAATGAGCCGGGAAGAGAGGAAAGATGCAGGGCGGGGCGGCGCCGGGGCCAGAGGGAATCTGCGAGATTTCGCAGAAAGACCCTATACCAGGGCTCCAGTTCCACCACAAATATGGGCAGGGTCACAGGGCCAACCTCATGAAAAGTACGGATTTTCCCACTCCAGGGCCCTGTTTCATACCAAAGCGCCGGGGCCGGCGAATCCTCTGATTATAAATGCCAGCTCGGGAGCAACGAGAGCCAGGTTTTGGGCCTCCCGATTCCATGCTCTAATACGGGACATGCGCAAACTTGCTGCCATTGCCTGCCTCTGGAGTTGTCTGGGTACGTTGTCCCTCTTCGGTCAAACAAGCGCGCAGAGCTCTCCCGCTCAGAAGCCTCAGGACGAATACTCCGGTATGTACACCTTCCTGAAGGACGGCGAGTTCGTACAGCTTTCCATTGAGGATGACGGAAGTGTGACAGGCTTCGTCTCGCGTTACGGGGATCTGGAGAGCGACCGCGACACCTTCCTTGACCAGTTTTTCAAGCAGGCCAAGCTCGACAGCAACAAACTGAGCTTTACAACCCAAACTGTGCATGGCGTCTGGTTTGAATTTGGCGGAACGGTCGAGCGCGGGGAAGGCAAACAACCCGGAGACGAAGCGTACTTTATTTTGAAGGGCAGCCTGACCCAGTTCACCACGGACCTGAACAAGAAGGTGACCTCCAAGGTGCGCCAGGTCGTGTTCAAGTCTTTTCCGCGCGACCTGGACGCTACGCCGCCGAAGCGGAACTAGCCGGCGGCAACGCGGGGTGCAGCGGCCGCGTAGTCACCATTCCACGATCGAGTACCACTTTCAACGTCTGGGCGCATCGCGCGCAAAGCCAGTAGTGCTCGACCCTGTAGTTGGGAGGAAACTGTGCGTCGGAGGAAGATACGACCCTCTCAATATTGAAAATCCGGCCCTCGTGAAGATAACGGAAGCGCGCCGCGCACAGGGGATTCATACACTTGGAGAGCATGGGGGTGCCTCCTGGAGAGCTATTGTGGGCTGCTCCCCATTGCCGCTGGTGCATGTGTCTATTTGGGTCTGGGCTCTCGAACCCAGACGCTTAGCGTAGCGAAAATGACGCGGCTGGAATGACTAATGTGCGCTCTGTGCTTTCTGTTGTGCTCGCTCTTGTTCGATGCGTTGAATGGTGGTTCGCAGCCAAGCCTTCACCGCATCCTCCAATTCTGCCTGATTGGATTGCCGTTCCATACTGTAGACGGTTTCCCCGTGTTGGTTAAGCGGAATGTGATGGCAGGGAACCTCTTCCGCCGAACATTGTTCTGGTACGAAGTCAGTGAACAGACATTCACTGCAAGGATGCGGGCGGCCGGGGTCGTTGAAGTTGATGCAGGAAAGCGAATCCAGAAAGATCGAAGTAGGTTTCCACGGAGTGCGCACGGAGCGGCCGTACCCGCCCTGCTCGAGAAAACTCAGTTCGAACTTGAGAACATCCAGGATGTCGCGCTTGTCGTCGGACATGAACCCCCTCCTAGGCGCAGCGGCGTGAAAAAGGAACCGGCACATCAAGTAACTGCGCCAGCCATCCGAATGCTATTGTGAAATTCTCCAAACATCCCTGCTGTGAGTTATCGCACGGGTGCCTGTGACATTCATCACAACAAGGTAAAAGGTTACCCAGGGGTACTGTTTCGTCCGTTGGTTGACCTGCCGAAGTGGCAGCCGGGCCCGGCGCGTTGTATCCTCGGGTGCGTGCCCCGTCCAACCCCGTCTCGACGATCGCCAACGCTCGCCCTTTCGTTGGGATTGGTCATTACGTTGCTGGCCGTCGTGGCATATTCCTGGTATATCAGCCGGCAACTCGCCAGTTTGCGGGAACTGCAAGCCAATCTGGTTGACCGCAATCGCAAGGATTCCCTCCAGCTGCTGCGCATCCAGAACGACTTGAACTCCTTGGCCCTGGCCATGCGCGACATGCTCGATAACGCCGAGCCCTACCCTTTGACGGCTTACGCCTCACAATTCCAGCGCATTCGGGCGGATCTGGACGACGCATTGCGGCGAGAAGAGCAGGTGGCCATAGCCGACCGCACCCCCGAACAGCGGCAATACTTGGCAAACTCGATCGCGCAATTTTGGGACGCCGCCGACCGCACGTTTGAGCTGGCCAGGGCCAACAAGGAGGACGAAGCACGGGCACAGATTCGGTTGTCCCTGCAAGCGAGACAGACGGCGCTCAGCACAACCGTGGCCAGGTTTCTGGTGCAGAACAACGAAAGCGAAGAACGGGCCGCCGTGCGGATCGCGGAGATCTATGGGCGGGTGGGTAAGCAGGTCTACCTCTTTTTTGGTGCGACTCTGATCGCTATCGTACTCACCAGTCTGTACCTGATTCGTTCCAATCGTCTGCTCTTCGCGCGGTTGGCCGATCTTTCCGAACAACGCAGCGAACTGGCCCAGAAGCTGATCGCCACCCAGGAATCTACTCTGCGGTATATCTCGCGGGAGCTGCACGATGAGTTCGGCCAGATTCTTACCGCCATCGGTTCGATGCTGGGCCGTGCCGGAGCCCATGCGCCGGAAGGCTCCTCCCTTAGGGCCGACTTGCAGGAAGTCCGCGAAATTACCCAGAAAGCCCTGGAGAATGTGCGCAGCCTTTCGCAAGCCTTGCATCCCGTCATGCTCGACGAATCCGGGCTGGAAAGCACCCTTGACTGGTATCTTCCGACGGTGGAAAGGCAGGCGGAAATTAACATATCGTATGAAAAAGCGGGTACATCCTTTCTGGTTGATGGGAACACCGCTATTCACGTCTACCGCGTATTGCAGGAAGCTTTGAACAACGTTGCCAGGCACTCCGGAGCTAAGCAGGCCTGGGTTCGGCTCCGTTTCCTAGATCACATGCTTGAGCTGGAAGTGGAAGACCACGGTCGAGGATTCGTGGCTCAGCAGGCCAAGCAAGGGATCGGTTTAGTTGCCATGCGGGAACGGGCTGAGCTGCTGGGGGGGCGGCTGGAGCTTGCCCACCCGGCTCAGGGTGGGACCCTGGTGAGGTTGAGAGTGCCGAGAGAAGGAACGGAAGCGCGTGCCTAACAAAATCTCAGTTTTGCTGGTGGACGATCACAGCCTGGTGCGCCGGGGTTTCCGTCGCATCCTGGAGGACGAGCCCGATATCACCGTTGCTGGTGAGGCCAGCGACGGCGAAGAGGCCATCCAGATGGCACGCCAGCTCCGGCCCCAAGTCGTGGTGATGGATTGCGCCCTGCCCGGCATGAACGGTCTGCAAGCCACGCGCAAGATACTGGAATCACTGCCTGAAACGCGGGTCCTGATGCTGAGCATGCATCCCGAAGAGACCTGGGTCCACCAGGCCTTCGAGGCGGGCGCTCGGGGATACATCCTGAAGAACGCGATGGAACTGGAACTCGGCTCAGCTGTACGCCGCGTGCATGCCGGCGAAACCGTTCTCGACCCACAGCTTTCCCAGCCGACAGGACTCAAGGGAGAACGCGATTACGGCCTCACCTCGCGCGAACTGGAAATTCTGCAGCTGATCGTTGACGGCAAGTCGAACAAGGAAATTGCCGCCGCCCTCGATCTCAGCGTCAACACGGTTGCCGTGCATCGGGCCAACATCATGGATGCCCTGGGACTGCATAAGACCGCGGAGCTGGTGGTCTACGCCATCCGAAACGGGCTGGTAAACCTTCCGTGAATCGCCGGGCCTTTCTCCGTAGCATGGCTGGTGCGGCATCCTCCTTCTCGTTGTGGCCTCGCGAAATTCTCGCTTCGCCCGAACCGCCTGCATCCTCACTGGGTTTCCGACTGGTGGATGTGACCACTGAAGCCGGGATTCAGTTTCACCACAACAACGGGGCTTACGGGGGGAAGCTTCTGCCCGAGACCATGGGTTCTGGGTGTGCCTTCCTCGACTACGACCGCGACGGCTGGCAGGACATTCTGCTGGTGAACGGCATGGATTGGCCCGGCCACAAGCACCTGCGCAGCACGCTGAAGCTCTATCGCAACAACCGCAATGCGACGTTCACCGACGTCACGCGCCAGGCGGGCCTGGATGTAGAAATGTACGGCATGGGAGTCGCGGTCGGAGACTACGACAACGACGGCTTCCCCGACATCCTGATCACCTGCGTCGGGCAAAACCGCTTGTTCCGCAATACGGGGAAGGGAACCTTTGTTGACGTTACCAACTCCAGCGGGCTGGGAGGCCGCTCCAGCTTCAGCACTTCCGCCCTGTGGGTCGATTTTGACCGCGACGGACTGCTGGACCTCTTCGTCTGCAACTACGTGAAGTGGTCGCCCGAACGCGATGTCTTTTGCAGCCTGGACGGACGGCTCAAGGCGTATTGCACCCCTGAGGCCTACCACGGGGAGACCTGCTGGTTATTCCGCAATCGGGGCAACGGCACTTTCGAAGATGTGACGGCGAACAGCGGGATTTTCGACAGCAGCTCGAAGTCCTTAGGCGTCGCCATGTTCGACTACGACGATGATGGCTGGCCGGACCTGCTGGTCGCTAACGACACGCAGCCCAACAAACTCTACAAGAACCTGCGCAACGGCACCTTCCGCGATGTGGCTGTGGACGCGGGAATCGCGCTCAGCACAGAAGGCAAGGCGCGCGCCGGCATGGGCATCGACGTAGCCGATTTCGATAATTCGGGCAAGCCCGGCGTTGCCATCACGAACTTCGACAACGAAATGATTGGCCTTTATCGGATCGCCGGCGGAAACTACTCCGACGTGGCCACACAAAGCGGCGTGGGTTTAGTCTCCAAGGACAAGTTAGGTTTTGGCTGCGTCTTCACTGATGCCAACCTCGATGGCGGTCTCGACCTCGCCGTGGTAAACGGCCATATTGATGACACGGTGCGCAATGTCCGCGGCGTGGGTTACGCGCAACCCCCCCAGTTCTTCCTGAACAACGGGAGCGGCAGTTTCCGGGAAGTTGGCCGGGATGTCGGCGGAGGCTTCAATCTTCCGAAGGTCGGGCGCGGACTGGCCTACGGCGATTTTGACCGCGACGGCGACACCGACATCCTGATGACCACCAATCACGGCCCGGCATATCTGTTTCGCAATGACCAGCTCTCCGGCAACCAGAGCATTCGCATTCAGCTGGTGGGTACGAAGTCCAATCGCGATGCAATCGGGGCTTCTGTGCACGCGTTCGTGGGGAGCGTTCACCAGTCACGTCTGGTGAAGGGGGGATCCAGCTATCTGTCGCAGTCGGAACTTCCGCTGACCTTCGGGCTGGGGCGGCAGGACAAGGTTGACCGGCTGGTGATCCAGTGGCCTAGCGGCAGGTCGGAGGAGTACAAGGGGCTTGCCGCGGGCCGAGCCTACGAATGTGTTGAAGCGAAAGGTATAACCCCGCACGACGGCTTCTAGTATTTTTCCAGTATTGTGCTCAACCCCGCCTCCCACTAGTCTGTCTTCACGTTCGGATGTCCTCACGATTTTGGCGCTCCCCGCCATCCGGAGAGGAACGTTCACAAAGCACGCGGGGCAGGTTTAGGAGCCTGCCCCCACTTTTTTGCGCATCGCTTGCCTCCCCCCGTGATTTTCCCCATCGGGCGGCATGGCTATCCGTCACTCCTGCAAGTGATTGTCCTCACTGAGACCGCATATACCCGTTGCTAGCTTCAAAGTGAGGAGTTGTCCCATGGAAAACCAGTACTTCTATCACGCGAAGGCACAATGGCACATGCATGAACGGGGTTCGGTTGAGGCCGAACACGCGGTTCCGCGCAGCATTCACTTTTCAGCGCCACCGGAGTTCGGCGGCGAGGCCGGGATGTGGACGCCAGAGCACTTCCTGATGGCGGCCATTGCCAGTTGCTACGTGGCGACCTTTCGCGCCGTGGCTAATACCTCGCGCCTGGAATACCGGGGACTGGAGGTTGCAGTCGACGGACTGCTGGAGAAGCAGGAAGGCGGCTTCCGATTCACCAAGGTGATCCTTCGCCCCAGCGTGATTCTGAATCGCGAAGAGGACCGCGAACGCGCCGTCCGTATGGTGGAGAAAGCCGAACGGGCTTGTCTGGTGTCGCGATCGCTCTCCAGTACAGTTGTTCTGGAACCGAAGATTCTGGTGGAAGCAACGGCCGCGGTCTGATGCTTTGTCCGCTGTACTAAGGACGCCAGCGCACTTCAAAGCGGCCGACTTCCGTGGAATCGGGAAAGCGCTGACGCAGTGCGCGAACCAACTCCGCTGACAGGGGTGGGGAGAATGGCGGCTTCGTAAGAATCGCGATGACTTTTACTTCATGAGAATCAACCGCGCTGAGCACGCGTTCAGTGCGGCCGCTGGGCTCGTCAAAGAAGTCGTAGATCGTCCGCGTTGGGTTCTGCTTGCCTGCCAGAAAATACACTTCCGGACAATCAGGGGCGGCATAGATAAATTGGCTTCCGGCCGCATGCTGCTGCACGAGCGGAATCAACTGCTCGTACTCCTGAGCTTCGTCGGGAGCCACGCGTAGCCCACCCGCGCGGGCAAGGTTCAGACGCTGAGTTTGCGGGTTGGGTTGGTAGAAGTTGCCCATCACGTAGATGAATCCCGGAGTGACACGGAACACGGCAAAGGCAAAGTAGAAAACCACCAGAGAACCCAAGAGGAAACGCGATGACTGTTGGGCGGTCGAAAACAGCGCCAGCAGAGCCAGCAATATCAGCGGCGCCACGTAACAGAAATAGATGCCGATGGAAAACGGCAGTTGGATCAGGCTGCAGACAGCCGCAACCGACATCAGCAGAAGAAGTTCCTGCTGTTGCACTGTGGACAAACCTGCGGCGCGTTCCCGTTTCCCGAGGAGCCACGCCGTCGCCACCGCTGCCCTCGGTAGCAGTAAAGCTATGG
>Ga0335070_10003366_pt1 | contig 18666 bp, 12 predicted proteins | sample Lox_Sample_13_FD_206722 | JGI IMG/M metagenome (GOLD analysis project Ga0335070, IMG submission 206722) | Soil microbial communities from Loxahatchee National Wildlife Refuge, Florida, United States - Lox_Sample_1.3 | ecosystem: Environmental > Terrestrial > Soil > Wetlands | place: USA... | reverse complement strand
TGGCTTCGCGTCGGCAGCCTGTGGTGAATCGCCCCGGCCAGACGCGTGAGTTGTGGCGGACTGACTGGCATTCGCGGCGGGTGCGGCGTTTCCCGCAACCGTGGCGCTCATCAGAGCGCAGCACAGGGTGAGGATCAGATTCCGCAGGGGATGACGGATCATGGTGTTCATTCTTCGGCGTAGAGGGTGCGATAGGCGACGGTTCCCAACCCGAACAGCGCTACGTACAGTGCCGCGGCGGCGATGACCGCGCCGTAAAGCCAGAACGTCGGGATGGCACGTGAAAGGGATTCGAGTGTGTCCAGGGCGGTGAATCCGAGGCTCGCCGCTGCGCGTAGCCACGTGAGCGCCGGATGACTCGCTGTGGTGAAGGACTCCAGTCGCATGTAAGCCGCCGCGGAGACGGCACCCACCAGCACCACGCGTATGAAGCCGAGCGAGGCGACCAGGAAGGCAATCCGCGCGGCAGCGGGCCAATGGCCAAAGCTGCGTCGCCACCAAGCTGAGGTTGCACGCTGATCCGCTTCAGCCACACGCTCCAGCACGCGCGTGGCGAGAGAGGTCGGGGCCTGGCGCATCGGCAGATCGCGCACCAGGTCGCTGACCAGGCGCTCGAGTCTTTCCGGATTCGGCTCGAGTGCCATGTTCACTGCTCCAGGTCTTCGCGGACCAGCCCGCGACGGGACAGGATCCGGGCCAGCGCCAGACGCGCCCGCTGAATGTCGGTCTTCACTTTCGGCAGCGACACGCGCAGCTCGGTCGCGATGTCCTGATACGCCATCTCCTCGAAGTGATACAACACCAATGGAACACGCTGATGCTCGGGCAACTCGCGCAATGCGTTCTCGATGAGCCGGTGCCGCGCGGTGGCGTCGAGTTCAGCCGCCGCGGTATCCGGGGTTGGGAAAGCAGCTTCGGGGGCCTCTGCGCCGTCGCCCTCCTCCGTATCGGCGCGCAGCTCGGAGAAGAATCGCCAGCGCTTGCGATACCGGGACAGGTGATTGAGCGTCAGGCGCGTCGCCACGGTCTTCAGCCAGCCGCCCGCGGTGGAGCTGCTCCGCAGCATCGTGAAGTTCTCGTACGCCCGCAGGAAGACCTCCTGGGCGATGTCCTCGGCCTGCGCGTCGTTGCCGGTCAGGCGGGCCGCGGTACTGAAAACCATATCCTGGTAGGCGTGCATGAATGTCACGAATTCGGCCGCAGCGGTCAGTTGGGTTTGCACTGGCGTTGTCAGCGTTTACCCCAGAACACGGCAGGCGGCGGGAAGTTGCAGATTTCATCCGCCCAGACGGGCCACCTCCACTGTAACGTGCGACAGGGCGCGGAAATCCCGCAGCCGGCCCCGGTAGAACGCGGCATCGCGGGGCTTGTCCGTCACGACCGACAGCACCGCCCCGAGATGCCCGGGACCCAGGCGCCAGAGGTGCAGGTCGGCCACGCTGTCGCCATCGACCTCGATGACCTGCCGCATCCTCTCGGTCGCGGCCTGATCCGGGCAGACATCCAGCAGGACCCGCCCGGTGTCCTTGATGAGGCCGTAGGACCAGTTGGCGATCACCAGCGCGCCGATGATGCCCGCCACAGGATCCATCCACAGCCAGCCGAAGGATCGCGCCAGCAGCAGTCCGGTGATCGCCAGTACCGAGACCACCGCGTCGGCCAGAACATGCACGTATGCTGAGCGGATGCTGTTGTCGCGGATCGTCGCGCTCGTGTGATGCGCGTGATGATCATGCCCGAGCCGCTGATCGCGGCCGTGGTCGTGGTCGTGGTCGTGGTGGTGATGATCCACCGCGGCAGGTGTCCGGGGTCCGCGATCGTGCCCGCGATCGTGGTGGTCGTCATGATCGTGGCCATGGTCATGCTCGTGGTGGTCACCACTGAGCAGCCAGGCACTCACGATGTTGACGACGAGGCCCACGCAGGCGATCGGGATGGCCTCGCGAAACCTGATCGGGACGGGCTCGAGCAGGCGGCTGATGGCCTCGTAACCGATGAGCAGGGCCATCATTGCCAGCACGATCGCGCTGCTGAAACCAGCCAGATCACCCAGTTTGCCGGTGCCGAACACGAAGCGCCTATCGGAGACGTGCCGGCGTGCGTAGGTGTAAGCCAGCGCGGCGATCAACATGGCGCCGGAGTGAGTGGACATGTGCAGGCCGTCGGCGACCAGGGCGAGTGAACCGAACAGTCCGCCGCCGACGATCTCCACCACCATCATGATTCCGCACAGGATGATGACCGCCCAGGTCTTGCGCTCGTTGCGCTCGTGGCCCGCGCCGAGAAACTCGTGGCTGTGGTGATATTCCATGCGCGCAGGGTCGGGCTGTTGCATCGCTATCGTCCTGTTTGAGTACTCACGTCCTCAGCCGGCGGCCGCCGATTGGCTCCCGTCGAATCCAGGTCCGCGGAGGCCAGTATGCGTCCGGTCATCCCCTGGGGATGCACAGTGATGAAGGGACCCTTCTGCGCCTTGGGCACCGGCCGGCGGCGGATCTTGCGCCACAGATCGTAGATGGTGAGAGCACCGGTCAATGTGGCCAGGGTCGCGAAGTAGGCCTTGGGCCCATAGGCCGCCATGAGGCTGCCGGCGAGCACGGGACCGACGGCAGCGGCCGTTCCGTTCAGCAGCAGCAGTGCGCTGCTGGCCGCCACCATCTGAGCCGGCTCGAGCTTGTCGTTGACATGCGAGACGGCGAGTGAGTACAGCGTCAGGGCGAATCCACTGAAGAGCGCCGCCAGAACCAGGAACACCGGGTGCGGAAGACGTGGAAAGATCACGATGCTGACGGCTGCCGAGGTCGCGATGGTGCACACGATGGCAATCACGGTCCGGCGGTCCATGCGATCGGACAGACGTCCTACCGGGTACTGCGTCAGCACCGCCGTCAGGATGCTGACCGCCATGAAGGTCGCCACACCCGAGGTCCCCAGTCCACTGAGCCGCGTGTAGACGGGACCCATGCCGAAGATGATCGAGGAGATCATGCCTGACATCGTCACGGCGACCACACCCAACGGGGAGTTGCGGTACAGGTCCCGATAGCGGACCGGACGCGGCACGGCGCGCTCGGGCGTCTGATGCGCCGAAACGACGATCGGCACCATGGCCAGCGAGATGAGCACCGCAACCAGCATGAAGGGCGTCGGTGTGGACGGGTTGGCCAGAACAAGCAGAAACTGCGACGAGCCCAGCCCGATGTACAGCACCGCCATGTAGATGGCCAGCAGTGTGCCACGGTTGGTACGGCTGGCCCGGTCGTTGAGCCAGCTCTCGGCCACGACATAGATGCCGGCGAAGCATAATCCGGACATCAGGCGCATGAGCGCCCAGGGAACCGGATGGATGAACGACCCCTGCACCAGAATGGCCGCGCCGGCGATGGCGGCCAGCGCGGCAAAGACCCGGATATGGCCGATGCGCACCACGAGCCGGGGGGCGGCCCGTGTGCCGATCAGGTAGCCGACGTAGTAGCTGGACATGATCACGCCGATGACCGGCGTGGGGAATCCCTCCTGGGTCGCGCGCAGACCGAGCAGCGTGCCCTGGAGGCCGGCGCCCAGCATCAGCACGCCCATTCCCAGAAGCAGCGGCCACGTGGCAGCGATCATACGCAGGAGGAAGGAGATCTTGCGGTTACGGTGGCCGCGGACCGCGGCGGCACATGATAGCCCGAATGCTCCCCGATCGGGGCTCTCCACGGCGTGCGGCGGTTCGCTACACTGTCGCCAAAAGGATTCGGTTCCGGCGTGGGGCGCGCGACGGTGGGGAGATTCACATTCGACTGGCGTGCACCGCCCGACTGGCTCTGGCGGGTGGCGGTATTTCTGCTGGCGCTCGGCGTGCTGCTGCTCATCACGACACGCTGGAACCGCTGGGAGAGCGATGCCCATCGACAGACCACCGACGATGCCTATCTGCAGTCGGATCTGACGCCGATCGCCGCCAAAGTCGCCGGCTACGTGAGGAACATGCCGGTCCAGGACTACGAGCGCGTCAAGGCGGGCCAGCTCATCGCGCAGATCGTGGACGATGACTATCGCGCCAGCGTCGATCAGCTGACGGCGAGCGTGGTCGCCGCGGGCGCCCAGGTCGAAGCGCTCAAGGCGCAACAGGCCCTGCAGGAGGCGAACGTGCAGGCCGCGCGCGCTTCCGTGGCGGCGATCAGCGCCAACCTCGAACAGAACGCCCGCGACACGGCGCGGCAGCACAAACTGTTCGAAACCGGCTCATCCTCAACCGAGGCGGCGGAGAAGCTGCAGACGGCCCACGCGCAACTTGCCGCGCAGCTCGAGCAGGCCCGCGCCCAGGCGAGCGCCGCCAGCCGCCAGCTCAGCGTGCTCGCCGCCCAGGAAGCGCAGGCCGAGGCGACCCGTGCGGCCCAGGAGGCCAGCCTGCAGATCGCCCGTATCAATCTCGGCTACACGCGCATCGTTGCGCCGCAGGATGGCGTGCTCGGGCAAAGGCAGGTCAAACCCGGCCAGTTCGTCAGCGTGGGCGGCCAGGTTACGACCCTCACCCCGCTGCCCAACGTGTGGGTGATCGCCAACTACAAGGAGACCCAACTCACCCACATGGCTGTCGGGGAGCGCGCGCAGATCAAGGTCGACACCTTTCCCGGACGGACCCTGCGTGGCCACGTCCTGGCGTTCGCACCCGGGGCCGGCTCGCAGTTCGCCCTGCTGCCTCCCGACAATGCGACGGGTAACTTCACCAAGGTCGTCCAGCGGGTGGCGGTCAAGATAGCGATAGATGATGCTGATGGGTTGGCGGACCGGCTGCGCCCGGGCATGTCGGTCGTTGCGACGGTTGAAACCCGCGACACCGGACGATGAGCCCGGAAGCTCCTGGTCCCGGCGCCCCGCTGCCACCGCCTCACTCGCCTGCAGCGCCAGCGATGAGCGAATCGACAACGCCGCCCGTCCTGCCGGCGCCACCACCCGCCGGCCTGCCGGTACCGCCCGCTGTGGTTCCGTGGCTTGGACTGGCGGCGGTGCTGCTCGGCACGTTCATCTCGACGGTCAACACGCGTCTGTCCAGCCTTGGTCTTGCGGACATCCGCGGCGCAGTGCACGCCGGATTCGACGAAGGCGCGTGGATCTCCACGGCGCAGACCGTCGCGCAGATGCTCATAGCGCCGATCGCGGTCTGGACTGGTGGCGTATTCGGTCCGCGTCGCATGTTGATCGATGCCGCGGCAGCGTTCGCGTTCGTCTCCCTGCTCGAACCCTTCTCACCCAATCTGCAGACGCTGCTCGCGCTGCAGTTCGTGGGAGGCCTGGCATCCGGTTTCTTCGTTCCGCTGACCCTGAGTTTCGTGCTGCGTAACATGCCGCCCAGAGTGTGGGCTTACGGCATTGCGCTCTACGCGCTCAACCTCGAGGTCTCCCTCAACATCTCCGCCTCGCTCGAGGGGTGGTACATCGATCACCTCAGCTGGCGCTGGATCTTCTGGCAGAACGTGCCGCTGGCCGTGGGGATGGTGGCGTGCCTGCGCTTCGGCATCAAACCCGAGCCGATCAACCCGCAGCGTCCCCCGCCGGATCTGTACGGCTTCGCCACAGGCGGACTGGGGCTCGCCCTCGTGTACGCCGCGCTCGATCAGGGCAATCGGCTCGACTGGGCCAACTCCTCGCTGGTGTGGGCACTCATGTTGTCAGGATGCGTCCTGCTGGTCGGATTCTTCGTGCACGAGACTCACACTCCGCACCCGGGCGTCAACCTCAAGGTCATCTTCGAGGCGCCGCTCCCCCGGTTGCTGCTGTTGATCTCATTCCTGCGCCTGACCATCCTCTCCACGGCGTATGTCATTCCGCAGTTCCTGCAGACCGTGCGCGGCTTCCGGGCGCTGGAAGTGGGGCAGACGCTCGTGTGGATCGCCGCGCCCCAACTGGCCGTGTGCCTGCTGGCGGGATACATCCTGCGCAGGATGGATCCGCGCATCGTGGCCTCGTTCGGATTCCTGTGCATCAGCGCAGCATGTCTGATGGTCGCCTACGGTCTGACCCCGCTATGGGGATCGGACCAGTTCATGCCCTCGGCGCTCGTACAGGCGCTCGGACAGAGTTTCGCGCTCTCGGGCACCATCTTCTTCGCGGTGCTGCACCTGCGCCCGCAGGATGCGCTGACTTTCGGCGCCGGCACGCAGATCGCGCGCCTGATGGGCGGAGAAATCGGCCAGGCCTTCATCGCCACCTTCCTGCGGATGCGCAGCCAGATTGCCTCCAATCTCCTCGGTCAGCACGTGCAGATCGGTGACGGTCGCGTGATCCAGCGACTGCAGGCATACGGGGCGGCCACGGCGCGAGCAGGCGACCCCTCCTCCGCAACCACACGTGGCGCGGCGGTACTCAACAATATTGTGCATAGCGCGGCGGTCACGCAGGGAGTGATCGATGCCTTCGTGGTGATCGCGGCCCTGACCGCGATCACACTGATTGTCGTGGTCACACGCCGGGCTGCGCCACCCGGCCCTGCCACTCACGTCTCGATCTTCGCGCGCCGTGCCGCGCGGATGTCATGATGCGCAGAGCGATTCCCCGGCGGACGCTATCGGGCCTTCGGAAGGGATCGGCCGGGCGGACGCTATCGGCCCTGCGGACGGCATCCCTCCGGGATGCGGTATCGGCCCGACTGGCGGCAATCGCCCTTTGCCTGTTGGGATGCGCATGCTCGGTCGGCCCCGACTATCATCCCCCGGCCGCGGCGCCCGGTTCGCAATCGGCACTGGTCTCGGCGCGCCCGACAGTGGAGAGCACGGCTGAGCCGCCGGATGACTGGTGGCATCTCTACCATGACGAGCGGCTCGACCAGTACCTGCAGGAAGCCTTCAGGGCCAACACGGATCTACGCATCGCAACGGCCAATCTTTCGGCGTCGCGCGCGGTGCTCGAAGCAGCACGCTCGGGTCGATACCCGCAGACCAGCGCGAATATCGGCGCCCTCTACGGTCGCGACGCTGTAACCGACGAGATCCTGGAGATCGTCGGCCATCCCCCGCAAAACATCTGGATCTACGATGCGCTGCTGGATGTGTCCTACGAGGTTGATCTGCTCGGCCGCGTGCGCCGATCCATCGAAGCGGCGCAGGCCGACTCGGAGGCGGCGGCGGCGGCGCGCGATACGGTCAAGATCACCGTAGCGGCCGAGACTGCGCGGGCTTACGCACAGGTGTGCGCACTGGGCGAGCAGCTCGAAGTGGCGCATCACTCGCTGGACATCGTGAGTCACGAAGAGCAGATCACGCTTGCACGCAACGAAGCCGGGGCCAATTCGCGTTTCGATGTCGTACGGGCCCAGGGTCTGGTCGCCCAGATCCGGGCCAGCATCCCGCCACTCGAGGGTCAAAGGCGCTCCGCCCTATTCCAACTGGCGGTACTGCTCGGTCGTGCGCCCTCCATGGCTCCGGGCGATGCGCAGAACTGCGTCACACCTCCACGGCTCAGCGACCTGATTCCCGTGGGCGATGGCGCGACACTGCTCAAGCGTCGCCCCGACGTCCGACAGGCGGATCGGCGCCTGGCGGCAGCCACGGCGCGCATCGGAGTCGCCACCGCGGATCTGTACCCCCGGATCGTGCTGCGCGGTCTGTATGGAGGCGTCAGTTCGAAGTTGAGCGAGCTGACCGGCTCCGACGCCCGAACCTGGGGAATCGGACCGAGCATCTCCTGGACCTTTCCCAATGAGGCCGGGCCGCGCGCCCGGGTGCGACAGGCCAAGGCGGCTGCGGCAGCCTCCCTCGCGGGATTCGATGCCGTGGTCCTGCAGGCCCTGAAGGAAACCGAGCAGTCCCTGGCGGCCTATGGATCCGAGCTCGACCGGCGCGCCTCCCTGGCGGAAGCGCAAAGTCGCGCCCGGGAGGCCTTCGACATGGCGCACGACCAGTTCCTGGCCGGCTCACTGAGCAACCTGGAACTGCTGAGCACCGAGCAGTCGCTGGTGGCGGCGGATGCGGCCGTGGCCAGCTCGGATGCGGCCCTCATCCAGGACCAGATCGCCGTCTTCAAGGCCCTGGGCGGGGGCTGGCGGGGTGGCGGTTAGCACCCCGCCGGCGCTGCGGCGCGGCAGGTTTCCACCCCCGATCACATTTTCCCGGGCTGAAAGTCCGTAAGGTGGGCGGATGCGCATGGCCTCAAGACCCAATCCGGCGGCCTTTCCGGACTCCCCGTATGCCGCAGAGCTGCGGCGCGGCAGGCTGGACTGCCCGAAGGATGCCGAGCCGGAGCCGGGCGGGCCGTCGGACCTGCGCTTCAGCCCGACGCTCGAGGCCGAATTCCGCCGCGCGCGGCTGATCGAAGGCCGCACGCTCATCCGCTGGGCCAGTGCCCTGGCGGCTCTGGTGAGCATCGCGCGGGCCCTGGAGCAGAGTCTGCGGGGGACCTGGAACAACTACCTCGTCGCAGACTTCACCGTCGTCATCGTCGGCTCGATCATCCTCGCAGCGATCGCGTGGGGGCCGCTCTTCGAGCGGTGGTATCTGCCCTGGGCGCGCATCGTCGTCCCCGTGCGCAACGTACTCGTGGCGGGACACATCGCGGAAGCTGCCGCTCATGGCCAGCCGGAATTGCTGATGGGCCTGCCCATCATGCTGTTTGGTCCGTTCTTCTTTTTCGGGCTGCGCTATCGCACCTCGCTGGTGACCGGCGTACTGACCATGGCGTCCTTCGCGGCCGGCTGTATCTACTTCAGCATGCCGTGGCCCGTGGCGGTGCGCTCGCTCGGCTTCCTGCTGCTGGCGGTCACCGCCTGCGCGGTCGCCACTCACCACCTCGAGCGCTGGTCGCGAACCAACTTCCTGGAAGAGCGCCTGATCGCCGAGCTGGCCGAGCATGACGCGCTCACCGGCACCAAGAACCGCCGGGTGTTCGATGAATACCTCACACGACTATGGGAGCAGGCCAGCGTCGATGGCCGCACCATCGCCATCCTGTTGCTCGACGTGGACCACTTCAAAGCCTACAACGACCGCTACGGACACCAGGCCGGCGACCAGACCCTGCGGCGCGTGGCACAGACGGCCCAGCGCTTCGTGCGGCGCCCGCTGGACATCCTGGCCCGGTACGGCGGTGAGGAATTCGCGGCAATCCTCTACGACGTCGATGGCGATCAGGCGCGGGAACTGGCTGATCGGATCTGCCTCGCCATCGCGCAGCTCGGCATCGAACACAAGGACTCCCGGACGGCGCCCACGGTTACCGTCAGTGCCGGGGTTGCCGCCATCACGCCCACGGTCGAACGCAACCCGCGCGGTGCTCTGCAGCTCGCCGATCAGGCGCTGTACGAAGCCAAGCAGGGCGGCCGTAATCGCGTCAGCTTCATGGAAGACGAGGAGTACCGCATGCTCGTCACCGGCGTGTTCGCGACGCCTTCAGGAGTCGGCCGCTAGGCTGAACGCCTGCTCAGGCTCGCACGGGGCTCGCACGCTGGCTCGCACCGCTCAACCGAGCTCGATCTCCAGCAAATTGCGCTCGCCGGTCAGCCGTTCGCTGACCGCGGCGAGACTCGCCATCGCAGCCCCGCGCCGATGCGGGTTCGGTTGGGTGTGGAAGGGCAGTGCCTGCTGGTTCAGCACGAGGCGATTCACGCCGCAGCCGCCCTTGCCTACCCGATACCGCACTTCCAGAGTGTGTCCGAGCAGCTGGGTATCGGCCCGCATTCCATCCAGCGATGCCGGCATGACCGGGTCCACCCGCAAGGAGCCGGACTCGCAGCTCAGCCCCAGGAAGCGACGCATGATCAGGCCGAGAGCGATGCCCGCGCCGCTCGAATACACGCGCCAGCCGCCATCCAGCGCAATCGTTCCGCGGGCCACGCGCGCGTACTCGGCACTCGCCTGATAGCGGTCATCGAAGGCCGCATCCGAGCTGGAGTAATAGCAGTTCGACTGCCGCAGGGTCGCACCCGGCACGACGGCGCGGATGCCGATCGGATTTGCCTGGCACAGCGCATGGAAGAACCGGTCGGCCTCGCCGAGATGCGCCAGAGCCTGTGCATAGCGCAGGTGCGCGTGCGTATACATCAACCCGATCTCGCGCCCGAAGTAGGTCGCACTCTCCGCTCTCTGGAAATGGATCTGCGTACCGCCGTGATAGTCCATCGGCCGGTCGAACAGCCGCAGGCCATCCGGCGCGCTCAGGTGCGACTCCATCAGCAGCAGGTGCTGGCGGGCCTGCTCCGGGGTGAACAGATCCTCGATGATGGCGTGGATCATGGCGAGGGAGCTGTAGCGCACGCTGCTCGAGTCATCGCTCGGATGCAGCAGGTAACGGATCCGGTTTCCCTCCTCGAACAGCGCGTATCCGGCCAGCACCCCATCGACCACGAGGATGCGCTGGAAGTCATTCCTGACGGCCTCGGCCTTGCGCTCCAGCTCGCCAACCTGATCCGCGAAGCCGATCGCGCGCAGCGCGCGGGCTAGCGTCACCAGCGTCTGATAGTGCAACGTCACGGTCCAGGCGCTGCACATGTGCTCGCGCATGCGGGGATTGGCCGGCTGCAGCGCATCGTTCCAGTCGCCATGCCCGTAGGCTGCCAGGGAGGTGCCGCCCACGACACGCCGGTCGATCAGGGCCAGCGCCCTTTGCACGTGCCGCCAGACACTGGCGCGCTCACCCCGGTCCGGGCCGCGCGGATCGAAGAACGGGACGGTCTTTTCCAGCACGCTGGCATCCCCGGAGGCGAGCAGGTACTGCCCGAGGACCACCAGCGGCCAGAAGACGATGTCCCCGTGGGAATCGGCTGCGCGAATGCCGCGCTCGCGGTCGAAGAACATGAACCACTGGGGCCAGTCGCCATCCGGGTTCTGTGCCGCCATCACTCGCAGCAGCAGATCGCGGATGGCATCGAAGCGACCCAGTGCGAGCAGCAGTTCCACCGGCCCCTGACAGACATCGCGCGTGCCCCAGCCTCCGCCGGAGAATTGTTCCAGCCCGCGCGGGGAGAGGTAGTGCACGAAGGCGTTCTGCGCAAACCACGGTGCGATCTCACCCAGGCGCGCCAATGAGCCCGCCAGCGCGCTGGAGGCGCGAACGTTCAGGGCCAGTCGTGGAGTCAGGTCATCCGCGGAGCGGGCCCGCAGGCCCGCAGTCGCCGGATCCTGGATGAGGTTTCCGCGGATGAACAGCCCGGCCGACCGACTCGGCGCCGTGACGATGCACACGTAGGGCTGCAGTCGGCTGCGACCGTCCTTGAACAGCAGTTCGTCGGCGCCGACGCGCTCGAACTGTGTACCAGGCAGCGGCCCGATCCGGAAATCGCCTTGCGGAAAGCGCTGGCCGATCTCGCCTCCGGCCACCGGCGCGACGATCACCTCCTCGGCCTCGCGGCGCCAGAGAGCGGCACCGGGTGCGCTGCCATCGTCACCGTTGAGAGCGATGTGATGCGAGATCAGGAACCGGGCTGGCTCACCCGCGGTGACCTCGAAAGACAGCGTCAATTGCTGCGGATCCGTGTGGGCCTGCGCTCTGACCTGCACCTCCCCGCCGGCGTGCGGGTAGATCCATCTGCAGGCATTCGGGGTCATCTCGAAGGCCGAAGGCAGGTCCAGAAGCAGCCAGGTGGTGCCCTGCTGGATGAAGACACGCTGCCCATGCGACCGGAACAGACCCAGGTAGCTGCGGACCGTGGACATCATCCGATTGATGTTGACGTGGCCTTCCGTGACCATCGAATGGAAGACGCCGTTCATCCACGCGGTGGATGTCAGGCTCGACTCATCGGGTACCGTATGCCGACCCGTGCGCAGAAGGTGACCGTGCGGGCGCAGCACGGCCAGCTCCTTCGCCCGCAGGACAACATGGGCGTCCTTGCCATGGAAGAACGACAACAGATTGCCACCTTCATCCTTCTCCTCGTGACGCCATGTTGATGGGAACAACTTGCGCAGTGCGGCCGTGTCGAGGTCCGTGGCGCGCAGGGATTCGCTGGCCGTAAACAGGGTGGCGGATACAGCTGCTTGTGAGGCGCTCGGGACAGCTGGGCGGGCGGGAGGCGCGTCCTCAGGCGATGTCACTCCCCGCGCCTCCGGGAGCGCCAGCACGGGATCGACGCGCTCCAGGTCCGCCAGCGCCGTGGCGGTGGGATGATCTTGCATGAGCGAGCCGAAGAAGCCCGTCATGGCCGGGTTCGCTGGTTGCAGTCGCAGCGGTGCATCGCGAATCACGACCATCGAGTGCTCGTGCTGCAGGCGACGGTTTGGCAGATCCCCTTCGAGGCCCACGGGTTGCAGGCCCGCACGCGCCGCCAATCCGAAAAATTGCCGCGCATCGGTGGCGAATGAGACGGCCCTGCGCAGCGAGCCAATGAGGGACCAGGGTATGCGGCCGTCCACGGCCTGATTCTGTCGGGAGGCCAGAACCCAGCCGCGCTGCGGAGATTCAAGCGGCGTGTGGTCCACGTACTGGCTGACGTAGAACTCGTTCATCCGCACGCCGCCGTAGGCTGCGAGTGCGAGATCCTGAACGTAGGTCAGGTCGATATCCAGCGCCTCACCCGTTCGGTTTTGCAGCTGGACGTGCCAGAACCACGCCTGCAGCGTACGCGCCAGTACGAACGACACGGTGTAGTCAATTCCGTGCCAGGAGCCCGTCCCGCGCAAAACAGCTTGAGCGGGATCCGCGCTGAATCGGGTCGGGCTGTGCGGCCCGAGCAGTGGTGTTGCCTGGCCGCCCTCGCGCAGGCGCAGATACAGATTGGCCGGGCCGCCTTCGATCTCGTTACCGACGAACAGGTTCAGCGTGATCGGGCCGCCATCCAGCCGGCGCAGCGCGCCGTTGTGGTTGAACTCGGCGCGCATCCCGGAGGGGCTCGCCAGAACCGGAGCGGGGAACGACTCATCGGACATGCCGCGGATGGCCTCGTGTCAGCGCCTTGGGGGGCGCGGACACAATAGCGCATCGGTGCACCGGAGCCGTAGTCCGTCGGCCGAATCGGATGTGCGGCCCGAGCTTCAGCGGTTCAGGGAAAGCTCGTGACCGGCCACGCGGTAGTGGAGTACTGGCTTGTAATCGTCTGACCACCGTTCAAGTCGCAGACGCCGCCCGCCGCATCGCCTGAACCCGTCGCCGTGGGTCCGTGGTTCGTGCCCCAATAATTGAATGCCGCCACGATGATCTGGGCCGGTGGCGGTGATACGGCTTCCGGACCTACGAGAGCGGCGGTTCCGCCCACGTTGAGCACACCGCAATGAGCACTCGACCCTGGAAACCCGGCGGGCAGACTGAAAGGAGCGGTGATTTGCACCAGGAACGCCAGTGCCGCCGGCCTGGCGCGGTCATTGCCAAAGAAGTTGTTGCGCGTGAAGTGACTGAAGAAGCCCACGGATATCACGGTGGCATCGGTGGAGAAATCCACGAGCACTCCGGGACCCGAATTGCCGATGGCGGAATTGTTCTGAAAGGCCTGCCCGCGACTGGGCACGAGCACGAAACCCGACTGTGCGTTGTAGGCGGCCGTATTGCCGTAGAGCGTACCCGGCAACAGCGTGTTGAAACCCACGCCGCAATGACTGGCGACGTTGCCGGTGAGTTGCACAATGCCGGCCGAGTCGGGATCGATATTCCCCTCGCCCTGGTCTCCCGTGTTCACCAGATAACCCGTGCCGCAGCCGCTGGCCAGATTCTGCTGGAAGATCACCCGGCCGGGACCGAAATCCCGGTTTGCGGTGGCCATGAAGCCCACCCCCGGATTGGCAGTGGCCACATCGTTCGTGAACAGCACCTGGCTCGTCGGCAGACACTCCGGCCCGGGCGGACAGCCGAATACGCCCACGACCGACCCTCGGAACACGAAACCGTTCTGATCGCCCACGTCAACGTCACTGTCGATGCGGATGTTCTTCTTCGGTACCCCGTCCGCATTGAAATCCACCAGCACGCCGATCTCGTTGCCACCGGCAAGCGTGAAGCCGTGCCCCGGCGAGCCAAACACCACGTCATCCGCGAGGATGGCCACGGTCGCGTTGTACGCAGTCGCAGGATTGCCGTCGATCAGCGTCACCGCCGCGCCGGACACCGAATAGATCGTGATGGGCTTGTCGATGCACACCACGCATCCGCCGCCGATCAATATCTTGAGGGACGCATGTTCGTCCCCCGGCCCGGTGTACGTTCCCGTACCGCTGAGATCGCCGTAGTGTCCGGGACCCACCCAGATCACATCGCCGGCGACGGCATTCTCGATGGCCTGGCTGATCGATCGACAGGGTTTGCCGCTCGCGCCGCAGCTGCTGCTGTCAGTTCCATCCGTGCCGACCCAGACACGGTTATCGGCCCAGGCGCCCCCGGCGGCGCAATACAGCCATAGCCCGACCACCCATCCGCCGAGCCGCGGGAGATTCGTTGCGCGCATGTTGCACCGCCTGCGCCCCGCTATGGAATTGAATTGTGTCGGGGCCCGGCCAACATACGCCCGACGTTCAGGGGCCGCAATGTTGCAGCGCGCCTCCCCGGCGACTCAGCGGCCGGCATGTCAGCACACGCCGGCCGCTGATGACGTGGGATCGACGTGGACCGTTTCCCGCGATTCCCAGTGATGCAACGTCAGTTGACAACAACGGGTGTCAGGCAAAGACGCCGTATTCGACCTGCAGGATCTCGCCGGTGTTGGTGTCGACGAGCAGTGCGTCGGTGTCATCCCGAACCCACTCGTACCCGGGCGGCGGCACCTCGAGTGCGAACAGCCAGTAATCGCCGATCAGGTACTGTGGCCCCCAGTAAACGCGCGGCAGGATCTCGCCATAGCCCCAGTGATGCGCGACCCAGCCCGGCGGCCGGTGATAGGGGCCGATGTGGAAGCTGCGCGCGGCCTGGAAGTTATGCCGATACGTGGCGCGATCGAATTTCTCGGGGCGGGCATTCCAGCCGTGCGGCTCGGTAACCCGCTGATAGCCATGAGGGCCGGGATGCGGCTCGCCCGGATGCCCCGCCGCACGTGGTGGTGCACCGTGTTCCCTCTCCGGCTCCGCGGCGCTCGTCGCGGTGGCGGCGAGGCCCAGAAGTGCCAGGGTCATCATCATCCTCACTGAATGTCTCACGTCGTTACCTCGTATTGTTGATTGGACGCTGTCGCGAGCCGCGAGTAGCGGGTTTCGTGCCCGAAGCGGTCCGACTTCGCGCAGGTGTCATCCAACAGCCGGAGGCGTTCGCCCGCAATGCATTCACTTGCAAGTAAATATGAATAAACGTTGACTCAAGGTAAGTGCGTGTAACTTTGTGTGCAGTGCAATGGGACGGCGCGAGGTGTCTTCGTCCCGCACTGCAGCGCGGCTGCAGCGCCTGAATCAGTGGGAAATGCAGGCTCTCAGAAAGCAGACGGTGAGGCGTACAGCCGGCGCGGATCGTCGCAGCAATCCAGAAGCGACTGAAGCATGAGCGGAAGCTTCGGATGGTCCGCGCGGTGGAAAAGCAGGCACCCGGTCATCTCCGCGTCAGCGCTCGGTGCCAGGCGTCCCACGAACTCAGGCAATCGTCCGAGATACAGACCGGTCAGACGATATCGCCACGCGGAGCGGATGAACGTCGCGTCCTCGACGCAGGTCAGGATCACTACGTCATAACCACGGGCCGCCATCTTCGCGATGGCACCCTCAATTGCCGACGCGGACTGAGGCAGCCGATGCGCGCCGAACTGGACCAGCACCAGTTCCGGCGCGGCGTCCCCTGGCGCAGCGCGCTCGAGATCGGGAGCATCCAGTGCCTCGAAGTGATCACCGGGTGTGTCGATTTTATGGAAGCCGGGGCGCGCGGCGGGTGCGTTGGCGGCGAGCGCGTCGGCTGCGGCGGGCGCGTCGGCTGCGACAGGCGCGTTGGCTGCGACAGGCGCGTTGGCTGCGACAGGCGCGTTGGCTGATGCAGACTCATCGGATCCGGAAACCGAGCATCCGAAATAGGGTTCCACGAGCAAACGGACGACTCCGGCCCCCGTCAGCGCGTTCAGCTCGAGGCGCGCGCCGATGAGGCGCCGCGCCGCTTCCTCGATCGCCGCACGCAGTGACGCCGGATCAGCCGCAAGTCTGGTGTAGCGGTCGCGGCTCTGCCGGCAGAGGCGCTCGAGTGCCGCACCCACGCGTGACGCGAACAGAGGCATGTCATAGTAGACGGGAACCGGTGCACGCGAGAGTTCCAGCAGATGTTCGCGAATGCGCTGCCGTTCCGCTGGATTGCCCGCAAGCTCGATCACCTTTGCAACATACCGGTCGTCGCTGTCGCAGATGAGTTCCTCGAGCCCGACCATTCGCAGGAGCGCGGCTCCCCGGTTGCTGCGCGCGGCGGGGCCACGCCTGGTCACAGCCGGGATCCCCACCTGTATGGGGTCAAGCATCGAACAGCCGCCGGCGAACGGATATGCGTCCAGGTAGATATCGGCCAGGCCAACGACCTTCTGGACATCAGCCCGGCTCGGCACGGTATCGAAGATGCGCAGACGCTCGGGGGTGACTCCGTGGGCACGCAGCTGCTCGTGGACGCGGGCCAGAAAGGGCATGCGCGCGAACGGGCTGCCCCAGTTCGGGTTGAACGGCATGAGCAGCATGATGCTGCCCGGAACCGCCGCCAGTATCCGTGCCCAGCTCCCGGACTGCTCGGGAATGATCTTGTGGAAGCTGGCACCGGAGAAGAAGACCACCGCATCCGCTGCGATTCCCAGCCGCTCCCGTGACACTTCCACCGTGGCGGGATCCGGATCGTGCTGGCAGGCGAAGTAATCGATGGTTCCGGGAAGCTGTTCGAGATGCTCGGTGTAGGCCTCCTGCGCGTGCGCCTCGGGCTCGTTCCATTGCCCCGAGAGCATGACATCCACGTGCGTCCCGCCGCTGGTCACGGGTGAATTTCCCGTCGCCACCTGGATTCGTGCCAGGCGGACCGCCCCAAGCAGGCACGATGCCATCGGCAGTGTCGTCATGTTGCTGCTGAGCAGGAGGACGTCGAGCCTGTCGGAGCGGATCCGTTCCACCTGGCTGGCGAAGTCGGTGGGATGCAGCTCCACGAACCGGTCGGCGCGCGACGCGCAGTATTGCTCGAGCGGATGCTCGCCTTTGCCGAGTGCGTACAGCGTGATGTCGAATTTCTCCCGATCCAGGTGTTCGAAATAGGACAGCGTGTGCCAGGTCTCCCTGCCGGGGCCGAAGCGGTGGGCAAACACGCCCAGGCGGATCTTGCGGTCGGACCCGCTCACCTGCGGTACGAGCGTGTTCAGCGTCGGGACGTTCTGCGAGGCCAGGAAGGCCGAGATGATCTGGCCACGCTTCTCGCACAAGTTACGCAGGTTGCGTGACGTGAATTGCGCCTGCAGGTAGTTCGAGCGCAGTGCGACCAGAATCCCCAGCTCACGCACCACGGGATCCACCGCAACAGCCGGTGCCGACGTGAAGCGGCGATGGACCAGATCGACCAGGCGCTCCAGGTAATCCGCATACTGATTCGCCTCGCCGGGGCGATTGAACACGGCCGGACTCTCGAGCACCAGGGCGAAGTACACCGGCCGCAGCCAGTCCGGCAGCCGTTCAAAATCGGCTATCAGCGGGAGCTCGTAATTGCGCGCGAGCAGGATCGCAGCCAACAGAGCCGCGGGGGATGTCGATTCGGCGGTCTCACTGAGCTGCGGGGCTAGACGGGCCAGCACGTCGTCCTCGCTGGGAGCGCGCACGAAGTCGCGCAGTCCTGATGTCATCAGGCGCGCATAGGGTCGGGAAATCAGCGTCCAGCTTCCAGGTAACGATCCGGGCTGCAGGGCCACCAGTGCCGCCGCCATTTGCAGGCGAATATTCAGCAGCCGACCTGCCGTTTCCGCGCCGGGAGTGGCCGCGAAGGCGTCGCACTCCCTGCTCACCGTGGCGAGCAGCTGATCCGCGAAGGAGCGGCACTCGGTCTGGCCGGGATTGCGGCGGTAGGCCGGCTCGCAACGCATGATGGCCGCGGCCAGCCGGCCGGCGCCCAGATCCGTGAGCGCGGGCGAATACCAGGGCGGGCCCACCGCGGTCAGCACTCCGGCCGTCGTCCCTGGTGCCGCTGCCTTGTTCCCGCAACAGAGCTTGTATTTGCGCCCGCTGCCGCAGGGACAGGGATCGTTTCGACCGGGTTTCACGCTCATTTCAACTCAAGGATACCGTAGGCCGGAGGCGATTCGTGACGGCGTTCACAATCCGCCGCGGCCCCGATCGCGAATCTGCGACGGAAGTTCCGGTGACCCCTGGCCTGCCCGAAGTACCCTCGCTCCGCAATAAGTCAAAGGGTATCGCGTGCCTTCCAGCCTCTTTTCAGCCGGACGCCCGGGATGAATTTCTTCTCCCGCGCGGGTCAGGACCAGTTCCTGTTCGAGAACTACTTTCGCGGCCGGCGCAACGGAACCTTCGTCGACGTGGGCGCCGGCGATGGCGAGACCGGCAACAACACGTTGTTCTTCGAACGCTTCATGGATTGGCGCGGCGTGTGTGTTGAACCGCGCGCGGAGGTCTTCGCGAAGCTGGCCGCCCGACGCCGGGTGAGCTGTGAGCAATCCCCGGCCAATCAGCTCGGGTCGCTGCTCGACAGGCATGGCCTCTCGCAGGTGGATTTCTGCTCCATCGAGGCGCCAGGCGCCGAACTGGAGGTGCTGTCCAGTCTCGATTTCGACCGGATCCACATCGGACTGCTGGCGGTAGCGACCCCGGATTCCGATGGTGCGATCCGCGG
>Ga0335070_10003365_pt1 | contig 18670 bp, 16 predicted proteins | sample Lox_Sample_13_FD_206722 | JGI IMG/M metagenome (GOLD analysis project Ga0335070, IMG submission 206722) | Soil microbial communities from Loxahatchee National Wildlife Refuge, Florida, United States - Lox_Sample_1.3 | ecosystem: Environmental > Terrestrial > Soil > Wetlands | place: USA... | reverse complement strand
ACAGGCTGTTACGCCATGACTGCCTCACACTCTAGTGCCGGCGTAGCCGGAGCGGCAGGCGTCGCGGCCGTTGGGCAGTGGCGATCGCGCTCTCCGACATATGCCGCCGCGGGGCGGATCAGACGATCTTCCGCCGCCTGCTCCAACACATGCGCCGTCCAGCCGCCCGCACGCGCGATGGCAAAGGTCGGCGTGAACAGCTCCGACTCGAACCCGATGCCGTGCAACAGCAACGCGGTATAGAACTCGACGTTGGTTTCCAGCCGCCGTCCGGGCTTCAGCTCGTGCAACACGCGCAGAACGACTTCCTCAACGCAGCGCGCGTCGGCGTACAGGCGCGCGTCGGTGAGGCCGTCGAACAGCCGCGTCGCGGCGGCGGCGAGCACCTCGGCACGCGGGTCACGCACCTTGTAGACGCGGTGGCCGAACCCCATGATACGCGCGCCGCCGGTGACGGCGGCCCGGATCCACTCCTCGGCCTCTTCGGCAATGCTCCGCCGGCTGAGCGCCGCACGCGCCTGAATCTCGAACACCATGTCGAGCGCCGGCCCGGGCGCGCCGCCGTGCAGGGGACCCTTGAGCGCGCCGATCGCACCGACAAGCGCCGACACCATGTCGGAGCGCGTGCTGGCAATGACGCGGGCCGTGAACGTCGACGCGTTCATGCCGTGATCGATGACCGTGGTCAAATACGTCTCCAGCGCCCGCACCGCCGCCACGTCCGGGTGCGTACCGCTCAACATGTACAGGTAGTTCGCCGCGTGCCCCAGCTCGGCGTCGGGGGCGATCGGCTCACGCCCGTGGCGCAGCCGCCAGTAGGTGGCAACGACGGTGGGGAAGCGGGCGACCAGACCGATGGCGTCCGCCAACCCCGCGGCCGCAGCAGTGCCGGCGGATGGGTCGGTCGCACTCAGCGTCGCCACCCCCATGCGTAGCGCCTCCATGCAGGGCACGCGCCGCAGCGCGGCCGCGCGCAGCAGCGCGACCGTGGCCGCCGGCAACGAGCGCTGCGCCGCCAGCGCCGCGTGCAGCGCGTGCTGCTCGTCCGCCGTGGGGAAGCGGTCGTGCCACAGCAGGAACAGCACGTCTTCGAAACACGCCTGCGGCGCCAGCTCCTCGACCGGGACGCCGCCGATGACCAAGCGGCCGCGCTCGCCGTCCACGTCGCTCAGCCGCGTCTCCGTCACGACCACTCCTTCGAGCCCCCGTGTAATCGTCATGGTTTACCTCCCGTTCAGCGAATCCTGCAATGTGTACGCAATAGTGTCAATCTTGACTATGCAATCAATCTATTGAGAACTGAATCAACATCGCATAGATCAGAGGCAGGCATGGCGACGTTTCTGTCAGCGGAGCAGGCGGCGGCGGAGCTCGGGGTCAACATCCCGACACTGTACGCCTACGTGAGCCGCGGCTTGATCCGCTCGGAGGCGGAAGGGCGCACGCGGCGCCGCCGCTACCTGGCCGAGGACATCTGGCTGCTCAAGCAGCGCAAGGCGCACCGGCGCGACCCGGCGAAGGGCGCCGAGGAGGCGCTGCACTGGGGGCTGCCGGTGCTGGAGTCGCGGCTCTCGGTGATTCAGGGCGGGCGGCTGTATTACGGCGGGCGTGACGTCGTCGGCCTGGCGACGACGTCCAGCCTCGAAGAGGTTGCGGCGTTGTTGTGGATGGGCGATCTACACGCGCCCTTCCCTGACGCCGTGGTCGCGCCGCTGCCGCCCGAGTGGAGCACGCTGACGCGTGTCGCCGGCAAGCTCCCGCCACTGGAAGCCTTTCAGCTGGTGCTGCCGGTGGTCGCGGCGCACGACGCGTTCGCGTACGACCTGCGGCCCGAGTCCGTGCAGCGCACCGGCGCCAAGATCCTACGCCTGCTCGCAGCCGTGGTCGTCGGCAGTCGCCCGACGCGCACACCGGTTGCGCAGGTGCTGCAGCGGCGTTGGGCGGCACACCAGCCGGACGTTGCGGCGCTGCTGCAGGCAGCCCTGGTGCTCTATGCGGACAACGGTCTGAACCCGTCGAGCTTCACGGCGCGCTGCGTGGCCTCCGCCGGATCGACGCCCTATGCCTTGGTGTCTGCGGGGCTCGCCGCCCTGCAGGGTACCAAGCACGGCGGCGCCTGCGAGCGCGCCGCAGGCTTGCTGCAGGAGGCCGGTGATCCGCGCGGCGCCCGGCGGGCCATCGTCGCACGACTGCGCCGCGGCGAAAGCATGCCGGGCTTCGGTCATCCGCTCTATCCCGACGGGGATCCGCGCGGCGCGCTGCTCATGCAACTCATCGCCACGCAGCGCCCGAAGTCGCCCGGGGTCACACTGGCGCTGGCGCTCACCGATGCCGTGCGCGAGTTGATGAACCAGCAGCCGACGATCGACTTCGGCGTGGTTACCTTGTGCCGGGCGCTCGAGTTGCCGGCAAGCGCACCGCTGGCGCTGCTCGGCATCGGCCGTGTCGTCGGTTGGATCGCTCACGGCCTCGAGCAGTACCGTGAGGGCCGCGAGATCCGCCCGCGCGCCCGCTACGCCGGTGAACCGCCGCACGGCTGACAGAGGCTGGTCCTACAGGCTGCGGGAGGGCCAACGGTCATCCCGTTGCCCGGTCTGGTTGGCTTCAACACCAACTTCCCTTCAGATCTGCTTCCACACCTTCGCCGGGCTCTCGCCGTAGACGCTGAGATCCCATTCGTTGAAGTAGCCGAAGGGCGTGACGTGCGTGGTGTAGCCGGTCTCGATCAGGCGGTGCGCCAGCCGCTCGAGTAGGGCGTGCGCCGCGGCCGGTGGCGCACTGTCGCCACCGAGGTGGGTGAACGAGTGCAGGACGACGACCCGCAGGTCGCGCTTGTTAGCCAGCCACTTGAGGTGCTTCAGCGCCTGCCGAAACACCGATGACTCGCGCTCCGGGTCGGTGTCGCCCACCTCCACGTGCATGAACGCCACCACCGCGTCGCGCACCTCCGCCGCGACCTCCTGGGTCGGCGCCTCGGCGAGCGTCTTTTCGAAGGTCTTCCACCAGAAGCGTTTCGCCTGGAAGCAGAGGAGACGCATGCGTGCGTTCTTGCTCCCTTCACGGCTGCAGCATTCGACGCGTCCACCCGGACCGCGTGCGCACGTACAGCTCGCGCTCGTGCAGGCGGTGATCGCGGTGGGTCCAGAACTCGATCGCATCGGGCACGACGCGGTAGCCGACCCAGCCGGCCGGACGCGGGACATCCCGGCCCCGATACCTGTGCCGCAGCGCCTCCCAACGGGTGAGCAGCTCGGCGTGGTTCTTGATTGGCGCGCTCTGGCGTGAGGCGCGCGCCGCGAGCTGGCTCTCACGCGGCCGCGTCGTCCAGTAGGCGTCGACCTCCGACGGTGCAACCGCCTCGACCCGGCCGTCCACCCGTACCTGTTTGAGAATCTCGTCCCAATAGAACGCCAGCGCGGCGTGCGGGTTGTCACGCAGCTCAGCCCCCTTGCGGCTGCTCGCGTTGGTAAAGAACACAAAGCCACGTTCGTCCGCGCTCTTCAGGAGGACAAAACGCACCGACGGCCTTCCCTGGGCATCGGCAGTAGCCAGCGCCATCGCCTCCGGCAGCCGAATCCCGGCGCGCTGCGCTTGGCTAAACCAGTGCTGAAACTGAATGAATGGGTCGTTTGCCATTGCGGTGCGCACCTTATTGGCCGCGGACGTCTCGATCAACCCTGCCTGCGTGCCTGTCGCCCAAGCGCCTCGCTCATGCACGCTAAGGATTCCCGGCGACGGGAATCCGGGACGGCGGGTGCCCGCTTCTAGCGAGGAATTCACCGGTGCTGCACCAGGGGCACATGCCTTGCTGCCTCTTCCGGTATGCGCTCGCACCGTCCTTCCGTGGCGCATGTCATCGCCCTCCTCCTCCCTCTGGTCACCGGGCCGGCTGGCGCACGCGCCGTCGGCCCCGGCGACGTGATCACCGCAGCCAACGCCAACAGCATCGCCGATCAGGTCTCTCCGGGCGTCCTGTGGTGCATCCAACGTGGGATGAATCTGACCATCGGCCCGTACAAACGCATCGTCGTTCCGAAGGCATACAGCGCCGCCACCGAGCAGCATGCCGGCCAGGTCCGCCTGGCTGAGAATGGCCTGCGGCTCGAGGGCTACGTTGCCGGGCTCCCCTTCCCGTCCATCGATCTGAACGATCCCGACGTCGCCAGCAAGATCATGTGGAACTACTACTACCGACCATACTTCACCGACGACTACACCTGGCGCAACTTCGCTGCCGACACCGGGTTGCTGAACCCGGATGGCGGCATGACCGTCGAGCGCAACTACACGGTGCGCGACTTCGGCCGGCTGTTCTACAACGGCCGGCTCTACGTGGACCCGAAACCGGAGTTACCGAACCCGGAGCGCATCCGCTACAAGGAGCTGACCGGCCCGATCCTGACCCCCCTCGACCTCAAGGGCGTCGGCTCGTTGAGCTACCGCTTCATCGACATCGAGGAGCAGGATCGCACGTGGCTGTACACGCCTGCGCTGCGACGCGTGCGGCGACTGTCGACCGTGCAGCGGAGCGACTCCGTGTTCGGCCAAGATACGGATCTCGACAGCTACTACGGCTACTCGGGCAACATCGCCTGGATGAGCTGGCGCTTCCTCGGCGAGAAGCAGATGCTGGGTTCGTTCCACTCACAGCACAGCCCGGTCGAATGGTGCCCCGGTAAGGGCGATTTCGCCTTCTGCGACGTCTGGGAGCCGCGGCAGGTGTACGTCATCGAGGGGATCTCCAAGCTGCCGCAGTACGCCTTCTCGAAGCGCATCCTCTACATCGACAAGGAAACCCACTCCGTGCTGTACATGGACGCATACGACCACGCCGGTGAGCTGTGGAAGCTGTGGATCAACCAGTGGCGCGCCGCCGATCGCGCCTCGGCCGATCCCAACGTCACCGTCTACCCCGACGAGCAGCTCTTCAATCCGAGCTTCGTCATGGTCGACATACAGCTGCGACACGCCACGCGTTCGTGGACGCCGACGAAGGCTTCCGTCACCGGTGAGGAGGAACTCTTCAACGTGGGCGGTGAGAAATCGGGCATCCTCGAAGAGCATTTCACCGTTGCACATCTGATCGAAGCGGGACGATGACGCCCGGTGCGGCACGACGGCAGTGGAGCCTCATCGCAGTCGTCCTGCTCGCCGCGCGCGCCGCCAACGCGTTGCCCGCCTACGGGCCGATGCAGGTTACCGGCAACTTGCAGTCGCAAACGCTGATTCGCAACCCCGACATCGACAAGTATCAGCTCATCCAGAACCGCAACACGCTGCGCTTGCGGCTCGACTACGATTGGCTGAAGGATGGCAAGGCCGTCGACAAGTTCACGGTGCCATGGATTCGCAGCTCGCACCTGTTCCTGCTCTACCGCGGCGTCTACGACTCGGCGTACGACCTCGCACCCGGGGGAAACCTGCACGACATCCTCGGCCGCTCCACCGGCAGCCTGAACAGTCTGCCCAGCAATGTCCGTGACGGTTTGAAATACGAGAACGTCCTGCGCGAGGCATTCCTCGACGTCGACTTCCGCGACGTGCCCCTCAGTCTGCGCCTCGGACGCCAGCAGATCGTGTGGGGGGAAAGCGACAACTTCCGCATGCTCGACCGCGCCAACCCGCTCGACCTGACGTGGCACCAGCTCTACGAGTCCTGGGACGACCTGCGACGGCCGCTGTGGATGATCAAAGCGTTGTGGCGCCTGGGCTACGTCGGGCCGCTCTCCGACGCGTTCGTGGAGACGTACTGGGACCCGGGCGATTGGCAGCCGGCGAAGCAGGGCTTCATGCCGGAGTACCCGTGGGGCATTCCGAGCACGAACCCGCTCAACGGCCTCATCGGCCCGCCGCCGAACGGGTTGGGATTCACGGGCCTGTTTCGCGGCACGACGCTCTTCAATCAAGGCGACTACACGCGCAACCCCGGCGGCAACAGCCAGCTCGGCGTCCGCGTCAGCGCCGTCACGCCACAGGGGATCCAGTTCACCTTGAACTACTTCTATGGGCGCTGGGCGGGTGACGACGGCACCAACTATGCGCCGGTCCGGGCCGTGCGAACCCGAGCCGAGATCAGCGAGGCGGCGAGGCTGCACCAGATACCGGCCGAGTTCATCGCATACTACATCAACACCGCGGGTTTCTCGCTGAACTACTCCGATGAGGAGTACACGCAGACGGTGTATCGGTTGGAAACGATCTACGACTTCGGCGTTCCCTTCTCCGATACCGCCAAACCGTCACCGGTCCCTCTCTTCAGGAATCAGCTGTTCGACATCACCCGACGCGACATGTGGAAGGGCATGATCGCCTTCGATCGTCCGACGTGGATCCGCTTCCTGAACCGCAACAGCACGTTCTTCCTGACCGGCCAGTTCTTCTGGCACTACCTCATCCACAAGGAGCCATCGTTCATCGGCAATGTCGACCCGCAGGTCCCGAGCCAGGACCACATCCATGAATGGGAAGCCATCGCCACGCTCCTGCTGACTACCTTTTACGGCGGGGGCTCGATCGTCCCGACCGTGTCGTATGGCCTCGACCCGGTGAACACCTACAACATGTACATCGGCTGGACGCTCGACTACTTCCTGACCAACGATTTCATCGTGCGTGTCGGCCAGAACTACTTTGTTCTCCCCGGCATACCGCCGGCGTTCGAATCCTGGAGCCTCGGCGGCTTCAACCGCGGCCGCTCGGAGTCGCTCGTGCGGCTGACGTATCAATTTTAGGCAGGTACCGCCCCACGCCTGCGCAATAGGCGCGATAGGCATCACCATACGCCCCGGCGAGGTACCTCTCCTCGCGGACAATCTGGTAGTGGAGCAGGCCCGCTAGAGCGAGTGTCAGCACCAGGAAGATTGCGCGGCCCTGTAGGAGGAACGTGCCGAAGGCGATCAAATCGAGGGCGATATAGATCGGATTGCGGGTCCACGCGAAGATACCGCGGGTGACCAGCGCGCCGGCCGTATTCCGATCGATACCGATGCGCCAGGAATCGGCGAATGCCCACAACGCAAGTGCGAAGATCAACAATCCAGCGCACGCAGCCATCATGCCCAAGATCTTGACCACCGTGGAGTCGACAACGATGGGTGCCAGCCATGCGGGGAGGATGTGGCCCCGGAGCGGCCACGAATACGCTACGGCCTCGTAGGCCCATGAAAGGATAACGACGATGGCGAGCGCGTCCGCCAACTGCTCCCACAGCGACCGCTGCCAATCGATGGCCACCACATGCACGCCGCGGACATACAGCACGGCGGCGCGTGCCACCCCGAGGCCGACCAGGCAGGCAAGGGCGCACAGCTGGAAGCAGTCGAAGAAGCGCGGCGCGTTCATCGGGCGTCGCGCTACCGCAGGGCCGCAAACAGTTGCACCGCGACAAAAAGCGTGATCCCGCAGAGACAGATGATGTGATCCCGGCAGATGGCACGCGCCAGACGGCTTTGCTCCGCAGCCGGATCGATCCGCGATCCGAGGCGGACGGCGTTGGGGACCACTCGCAGCGTCGCCAAGAGGACCGGCCCGCCGCACAGCGCGAGCGAGAACAGACTAACCGCGCGCCGCTCGGGCTCACGCGTGATCTGCGCCACGAGCGCCAGTAGCGCAAGGACCATCGCGAGACCCACCGCGTGGCCCATGGGTCGCGCCAGCGTGGTGACGCGACGGTAGTACGCGGCAATGGAGCTCAGGACCTCTTCCGGCAGCTCACCGGTTGCGCCCCGGTAGCGCAGTACCTGCACGTCGAACATCAGGTCCATCCAGAGGACAGCCAAGAGGAACCCGCCGCACAGGATCAGAATCGGTGACACCTTGCACCCGCCGACTTGGGTTTGCGGCGATCTCTGTGGGTCAGCGGAACGCCGGAATCACGTGCTCGCCGAACAGCTCGATCGAGCGCATCACTTTGTCCGCAGGGATGCTGTGCGGGTTCATCAGGCAGAGGAGCTGATCGCAACCGGCTTGTCGGTAGCGCTTGGCTTTTTGGATGCACTTCTCTGGATCGCCGACGATGATGGCGTCCATCTCGTCGAGCAGGTCGAAGTTGAAGCCTTCCAGATTGAGGTCCTTGAGCGCGCGGGTGTACTCGTAGGTGCCGAGTTCTTTGCCTTCTTGCCATGCGGCCAGCGAACCGATCAGCTCGATGCTGCGCTTGAAGTACCACAGCACCGATTCCTCGGCGTTGTGACGTGCCTCGGCGTTAGTCTCGGCGCAGTGGACCATGGTGAATGCCGCGGCGCGGGGGTTGGCGAACTTGGCCATCGGCTTCGCCTCCTTCAGCGCGTTGCGATAGAGGCCGATGCGGAATGCCAGCTCATCCGGCGGCACGCCGATGGTAAACGACAGCAATCCCAGACCGGCTCGGCCGCACACCTCGTGCCCCTGTGGGCTGCTGGTGGCCATCCAGATCGGCGGGTGCGGCTGCTGCAGCGGCTTCGGGTGCACGCGTCGTGGTGGAACCTTGAAGTACTTCCCCTGCCATTCGAACACGTCGGTGGTCCAGGCGCCGATGACGACTTCGAGCGCCTCCTGCCACAGCTCACGGGTTTCCATGGGATCGATGCCGAAACCTTCGAGCTCGTCACGTGTCGCCGAGCGGCCGGTGCCGAACTCCATGCGGCCATCGCAAATGATGTCGAGTGCCGCACCCATCTCGGCGGCACGGATCGGATGATTGTAGGGGAACGGCAACAGGCGTACGCCGTGGCCGATCTTGATGCGCTTGGTCTTGGCGGCCACTGCGCCGTACAGCACCTCGGGGGCCGAGCAGTGCGAGAATTCGCTCAGGAAATGGTGCTCCACCGTCCAGAAATGTGAGAACCCCAGCTCGTCGCCGCGCACTGCTTGCGCGACAACGTTGTGGTACGCCTCATACTCGCTGCGCGCATGCCACGGCCGCGCGACTGGAATCTCGTAGAACAAGCCGAACTCGAATCCCATCCTCTGCCTCCAACTCGATCGCGGTCGCCGGAGCCGGCGCTCTAGCGGGAATTACAAACAACCGTTCGTTACACCAGGCGTTGATCGGCATGCAAGCCGAGGGATGTCACCCCCCGGCTGGCACCGGCCACCAGGGCGCGCTTGGTGCGCCAGCCAAATCGATCACCGTGCGCGTCCGGCGAACTGCTCCTTGAGCTTGGTGCGCAGGATCTTGCCGCTGTCGGTGCGTGGAAAGTCGGCGACCACTTCGAGTTGTTCCGGCCATTTCTGCTTGGCCAGGCCGCGCGCGCTGAGAAAGGCACGCAGCGACCCCAGATCGACCGACTGGCCCGCGCGCGGACGCACGATCGCGCACGCGCGCTCGCCACACTCCGGGTCGGGGCATGGGATCACCACCACCTCCGCGACCGCTGCATGCGCCGCGATCGCGTCCTCGACCTCCTTCACACTGATCTTCTCGCCCTTGCGGATGATGATGTCTTTCAGCCGGCCGGTGATGCGTAAGTAGCCGGCGGCGTCGAGCACTCCCAGGTCCCCGGTGCGGAACCAGCCGTCGGGCGTGAACGCCTCGGCGTTGAGCGGCGCGTCGAGGTAGCCGACGAAGCATTCCGGACCACGCCCATGCACCTCCCCCTCGGCGCCGGCAGGCAGGGACATGCCGGACGCGTCGGCGATACGGACCTCCGCCGGTGCGATGGCGCGCCCTTCCGTGTCGATGCCGTAGGTGACTGCATCGGCGGCGTCCGTCGTGGTCAGCGTCGGAAACTCTGTGGAGCCGTACACGCGCTTGGCGACGCAGTTGGGAAAGCGTTCACGTGCGCGCTGCATGAGCGCAGGCGACACGCCCGCCCCACCGCACGAGAAGAGACGCAGCGAGCTGGCATCATGTTGCAACGGTTGAGCCAAGAGATCTTGGAGAAATGTGGGTGCACCGACCATGTACGTGACCTGCTCGCGGTCAATGAGGTCGGCTGCTCGGGCCGGTTCCCAGCGCTCCATCAACACGGCACTGGTGCCCAGCAACGCGGGGGTGAGGATGCCGTGGATGACCCCGGAAATATGCGTGAGCGGCGACGGCATCAACGTCCGATCGGCGGGGGTGAGCTGATGCACGCGCGCCAAGCTCAGCACCTCAGCGGCGAGAGTATTGTGGGTGTGCAGGACGCCCTTTGGCTCGGCGGTGGTACCCGAGGTGTACATCAGGAGAGCGATGCTATCCGGGTTGACCGGCGGCGTGGGCGGTGGCGGCGCATCGTACGAAGGTGCGAAGCGCTGCGTCCCCGCAGCCGGCTCGCCGCGCACCACCAAAACCTCGCGCAGTGCGGGAAGTTCGGGGCGCACCGCGGCGATCAGCTCGCGATGGTCGCAGCCGCGGAACACGCCAGGGATCACCAGCACCCGCGCCCCTGACTGCCGCAACGTGAACCGCAGCTCTGCTTCACGGAAGATCGGCAGCAACGGATTGACGGTCGCGCCGATGCGCAACGCCGCGAGAAAGACCACCGCTGCCTCCCACCAGTTCGGAAGCTGGTAGGCGATCACGTCGCCGGCTGCGAGTCCGAGCCCGCAAAACGTGACCGCCACTTGTTGCGACAGACGGTCGAGATCGTCGAAGGTCAGGCGGTGCGCGCCATCGACGAGCGCGTCCCGCCGCGCATGGGACTGCACCGTGCGCGCGAAGAGTGTCGCCAGCGATTGCTGCGGCCAGTGCCCGCGCGCACGGAACTGCGCCGCCTGTGGACTGGGGTGGGTCGGAGAGAGGGGCACGGTTGCACGTCTCGGCGACCGGCGCGGGCCGGTGCCACCGCTCCCAGTGCAAACCAGCCCGCGGCGGGGCACCGCCCGCCGGCGGGTGCCGTCGCTACTCCCTCTTCACCGGCGCGGCCGTCTCGACCAGGGTCGAACGCGAGATCAGCACCTTCTCACCGCGTTGGTTCGTGTAGATGGTCTCCATAACCCCGAAGGTCATTGTGCCCCCGCGCGACCCCTGCTTCTCGTAGACGTCGGCCACGCGCGCAACGCCGGTGAGCACGTCGCCTGCATACACCGGTGCGAGGTACTCGAATTCCTGTTCCCCGTGCAACAGCCGGCGCACGTCGTACTTGAGCAGCGGCTTGCGCGGCCCGTCTTCCCAAAACGCTTGCGTCATTGAGAAGGTCGGTGGCGCCATGATGCCCCCAACGGTTTTCTTGGCATAGGCTTCGTCGAAGTAGATGGGATTGTCGTCCTTGATGGCACGGGCGAACTCGCGAATCTTGCCGCGCTCGATGTGCATGGTGCTGGGGCTGCCGGTGTTGCCGATCTCGCTCTTGTCCATGTGCGCTCCCTGTTGTGGGTTGCGTTCCGCTTAGCCGGAAACGCGCGTCGGCGTCAAGGCGCTGGACTGGGGTGCTTGACTGGGGCCCCAATGCAGCCACTTTTTTTTCTTGAGCAATGTCCGACCGCGGCTGTATGATCCGCTTCCACAACGACCGATTGACATGAATCAAACGCTTGACCTATAAGGCGCCTGTTTCTTCGCGAGTTCTAACCGGTGCTGGCAGAATGTGTCCACGTAGGTCGCGCGACCCGGTGGGTCGTGTGCTCCGCAACGCTCGTCGCGTTGTGCTCAGTGGTGCTATCGCCGGCCGCCGTGGCGATCTCACTCGGTGGCGTGCGCATCACCGACAACCTGTACGGTACGAAGTTCGTGAATGCCGAGGACGGCTGGGCCGTCGGTGCGTTTGGGACGATCGTCCGCACCAAGGACGGCGCCAAGTCGTGGTACCCGCAAGTTTCGCATACGGCCGAGCACCTCTATAGCGTCGACTTCGTCGACATCCGCAACGGCTGGGTGTGCGGCCGGTCCGGGCTCATTCTGCACACCACCGACGCGGGCGAGACCTGGGAGAGCCAGCGCAGCGATAGCGACAGGCACTTTTTCAAAGTGCAAGCCATCGACAAGCAGCGCGCCTGGGTCGTCGGGGATTGGGGTGCGATCTTCGCGACCCATGACGGCGGCAAGACCTGGGAGAACCATTCATTGACGCGGGACGTCATCCTCAACTCTCAGTCGTGGCCCGACGCAACGCATGGCTGGATTGTCGGCGAAGCCGGCACCATCATCGCCACCCAAGACGGTGGCGCGACGTGGACCGACCAGGCCAGCGGCGTCCAGAAGACGCTCTTCGGTGTGGCCTTCGCCGACGCACAACGCGGCTGGGCGGTCGGTTTGGATGGCCTCATCCTGCGCACCACCGACGGTGGTCAGAGCTGGCAGGCACAGCATGGTGATACCGAAGTCGGGGCGCTCGAGCAGGTCGGCTTCGCCGAAGCGCTCGATAACCCGAGCCTCTACGACGTCGCGATGGCGGGGCAACTCGGCTACGCAGTCGGCGATATCGGCTGCGTGTACACCACCGAAGACGGCGGGAACACGTGGCAGAGAAAAGGGGGCTCCGGTGACTGGAGCCTGCATTGGATGCGCGCCGTGTCGATGGTGAACGGCACGCACGGCGGTGTGGTCGGCGCCGATGGTCTGGTCCTCCGGATTGAGGGGACGCGGATCGTCGCGCCCCAGAAGGAAGGACATGCTGCCGAAACGGTACATTGAAGGCTACCTGCGCTTCCTGCTGCGCAACCGCTGGCCGGTGTCCTTGGTCATCGCGGTTGGCACGATCTGCTTCATTTGGCTGACGGCGACACGGTTGACGATCCTCCCCAACTTCATCGACCTCTATCCGCCCGGCCACCCGTACATTCAGACGTACTTCAAGTACCGCAATATGTTCGGCACATCGAACACGCTCGTGATGGTACTCGAAGTACAGCACGGTACCATCTTCGACAGCGTCGAAACCATCGAGAAGGTCAATCGCATCACGCTCGATTTGTTACACAACGTTCCCGGCGTCAACGGCGAGCAGGTGATCTCGCTGACGCATCCAAAGCTGAAGACCACGCTGACGTCCGGCTCGGGGATCAAGGTCGTCCCGATCATCTATCCGCGCCTGCCGCGCGACAAGGACGAACTCGAGTTCCTGCGGAAGAAGGTGTACACCACCGAAGGCGTGCACGGCCTCGTGGTGTCGCGCGACGACACGGCGACGCTGATCTCCGCCGGCTTCTGGGAGGAGTACCAGGACCTGAACGCCATGTGGGACAAGATCCAGGAGATCGTCAAGCGCGAAGAGGCGGACGGCACCGTGAAGATCTACGTCTCCGGCCCGCCGATCCTGTTCGCGTACTTCGTGCAGGCGCTGGGCACCATGGGCTATGTGTTTATGGCGACCGCGATCGCCATGACCGGCTTGCTGTGGTTCTACTTCCGCAGCCTGCAGGGCGTCGTCATTCCCACGTTCTCCGGACTGATGAGCGCGGTGTGGGGCCTGGGCTTCGCGGGGCTCTGCGGCTTCACGATCGACCCGCTCGTGCTGGTGGTCTTCGTGCTGATCACGGCGCGGGCGCTGAGCCACTCGGTGCAGTCGATGGAGCGCTACCACGAGGAATACCACCTGTGTCACGACAAGAACACGGCGATCATGCGCTCCTATATCAGCCTGTACAGCCCGGCCATGGTGTCGATCGCCTCGGATACCGCGGCGACCTTGACGATCGCAGTGGCGAGCATCCCCTTGATGCAGAAGCTCGCCTACGTCGCCGCCTTCTGGATCCTGTCCATCTTCCTGAGTGTGGTGACGCTGCACCCGATCATCCTGTCGTTCGTCAAGCCGCCTTCGCACGAGCTCAAGCCCGGCCGCGTCTCCGACGCGTTCTACAACGCCATCACGCGCGGCCTCATTACCCTCGGCACCGGCATCTGGCGCTGGGCCGTCGTGGTGCTGTTTGCGGCGGTCATGGTCTTCGGCATCTACTTCGCGCACCATTTGAAGACCGGCGACGCGGAGCCCGGCAACGCGCTCCTCTACCAGAACCACCCCTACAACGTGGCCTTCCGCAAGCTGAACGAAAAGTTCGTCGGCGTCGCCAGCCAGATGGTCATCATCGCCGAGGGGAAGATCGAAGGCGCCATCAAGAACGCGCACACGCTCAACCAACTCGACCTGTTCCAACGCTACATGGAGCAAGGCGACGGCGCCGAAGGCTCGCTGACCGCCACCACGCTGCTCAAGAAGATCTTTCGCACCTTCCGCGAGGGCGATCCGAAATGGGAGATGCTGCCGACGCGCGACGACCATGTCGGCCAGCTGTTCTACCTCATCACCGCCGGCACCAGCCGCGGTGAGATGGACCGCTTCTTCAGCCCCGACTACACCAACGCCACCATCGCCATCTTCTACCGCAACTACAACAACGACATCATCCGCGGCGCCCTCGACCGGGCGAAGCAGTACATCGCCGAGCACAGCCGTCCGCAGGACACCGTGCGCTACCAACTCGCCGGCGGGCTCATCGGCATCCTCGCGGCCACCAACGAGGAGGTCGACTGGTCCTATCGGGTGAACGTGCCACTCATCTTCTTCGTCGTCTTCATCCTCAGCTTCCTCACCTACCGCTCCGTGGTTGGTGCGTTGATCGTCATGATCCCGTCGGCAGTCGCCCAGCCGTTGTCGGAGGCGGTGATGTATCTCCTCGGCATCGACTTCAACATCAACTCGCTGCCGGTGGCGGCGATCGGTATCGGCATCGGTATCGACTACGGCTATTACGTCTTGAGCCGGATTGTGGAAGAGTACGAGGAGGTGAACGACTTCGACGAAGCCAATCGGCGCGCCATCGCGACCACCGGCAAGGCCATCATTTTCACCGGCACGACGTTGGTCGTCAGCGTGGTGTTCTGGCTCTTCTTCCCGCTCAAGTTCCAGGCCGAGATGGCCTTCCTCCTCATGATGCTGATGATCTTCCACGCCATCGGCGCGCTGGTATTCATTCCCGCGATGGTGTCCTTGTTCCGTCCGCGCTTCGCGGTGGAGCGCGCGGCGGCGCGCGTGCAAATGGCGGCACGGGCCGGAGCGCGCGGCTGACGCTGCTGTTCGGCATGCACGCGCCGCGGGAGGGCAGGATGATGCGCACACCACGGTGGTTCGTTCTCGTCATCGGGCTGGCAGTCTGCCGGATCGGCACGGCCTGGGCACAAGCAGCCCCCCCGCCCGACAAAGAGATGCTGGCGAAACAGGCCAAGGAAGCCGGCCTCAAAGCCGGGGACGTGCTCGGCAAGGGTAACTGGGAGCTGGCGAAGGATCTGTTGCCGCCGGAAATCCTCCGCCACTACAAAGACGGCGAGTACACCAACAAGATCGTCGACTGGCCGCTGGGGATCTACAAATGGGGCCCCGAGTTCAAAGCGGCCAGTGATGCTAACGCGGGCAAGTATGTAATCAGCCCTGAAGGATCCGTCGTCGACAAGTCGTCCAGCCAGCAGCCACCGTTCATCTTCGGCCTGCCGTTTCCGCAGGTCGATCCGAAGAGCCCAACTGCCGCGCTGCAGGTCTTGTGGAACTTCCAGTACGCGTACTGGAACGAGGGCAACAGCCACAACGTCACCCTGCTCAACTGGGTGAGCCCGAGCAAGGTCGATCGCGAGTCGATACAGGACGTTTACTTCCTCTACTACGACGGCCAGGAGGCACCATACCGGCTGCCCAATCCCAATAATTTCTCCGGGCAGTTCATCGCGGTCGCCACAACCCCGGCGGATCTGAACGGCACGGCGGCGTTGACCTGGCGCTATCGTGATCCCAACAAGCGCGATTCCAACTGGGCCTACGTGCCGGCGCTGCGGCGCGTGCGCGCCGTCAGCCCGGCGAACCGTTCCGACGGCTTCCTGGGCTCCGACATGAGTCAGGACGATGGGCCGTTCTTCGACGGCAAGCCCGAAGACTTCACCTGGACGTTCGTTGGCGAAACCGAGGTCTTCCGCATCGTCGACCCGAAGAGCTTCACTCCCGAAACTGCCAAGCAGGTATGGATGCCCAGCGGCGGGTGGCGTTCGGTGTGGGACGATGCTCCGGTCGTCGGCTACCAGGACCCCAACTGGAAGGGAATTGCGTGGGCCCCCTTGCGCGCCGCCTTGGCGCGCCGCCCGTGCTGGATCATCGAAGGGGTGCCGAAGGACAAGTACTACCTGTACGGTAAGATCCAGTTGTACATCGACAAGGAGACATATCAAGGAGCCTGGAACCGCAAGTTCGCGTGGACCGGCGAGCTCTTGAATACGCTGCAAGTGACTGCCTACCAACGGCAAGAACTGACACGCCCGGACGGCAGGAAGGAGTCGCTGTGGGCGTCCAACTTCGCCTTCCAATGTGCCGAAAACATCAAGATGAATCGCGCCACGGCCAGCGGCCTCGTACCGAAGGGCAAGGACGTACCGAACGATCGCCGCGTGAGCTACGACCCCAGCTTCTTCGACTTCAATTCGCTGCAACGGTTTGGAAAGTAGGAGCGTAGGTTTCTAGTCGTAGTCCCTGGTCCCTGGTTCTGGTTGGTTGTTCAAACCAGAACCAGGGACCAGGGACCCAAGAACAGGGACGAGAGACGACGATGCCAGACTTCAAAGCCATCCTGTACAACCTCGAGAACGACGTCGCCTGGGTCACCATGAATCGCCCGGAGCAGCGCAACGCGGTGAATGCCGAGCTGCGCGACGAGCTGGTCAGCGTGTTCACCGACGCGCGCACCAACGCCGGTGTCCGCGCCGTGGTGCTCACCGGCGCCGGCAAGGGATTCTGTACCGGTGCGGACCTGTCGGGTCCGCGTGGACAAGGACCGACCGGGCCCGGTGCAGGGCGCGAGCTGATGAAGGGCAGCTCGCAGCGTCTCATCCGCGCCCTGTGGGACTTGGAGAAGCCCGTCGTGGCGGCGGTCAACGGCGTCGCCGCAGGCTTGGGCTCGCATCTCGCCTTCGGCAGCGACTTCGTCATCGCCAGCAGCGAGGCGCGCTTCATCGAGGTGTTCGTGCGCCGCGGCATCGCCGTCGACGCCGGCGGCGCGTTCCTGCTGCCGCGCCTGGTCGGCTTGCAGAAGGCCAAGCAGATGGTCTTCTTCGGCGACGACATGAGCGCCGAGGACGCCGAGCGCTGGGGGTTGGTGAGTAAGGTGGTGGCGCCTGATCAACTGGAGGCGACGGCGCGCGAGTGGGCCGACCGTCTCGCCAAGGGCCCGACCTTCGCCATCGGCATGTCCAAGCGCCTGCTCAATCGCTCGCTCGAGTCGTCACTGGAAACCGCGCTGGAGGAAGAGGCCATGGCGCAGATGCTGGTGACGCAATCCGAAGACACGCGTGAGGGCATGCTGGCCTTCATGGAGCGGCGCCAGCCGCAATTCAAGGGACGGTGAAGACGTGTCCGTGCTCGTGAATCGTGCTCGTCAAGGAGTGGGGTGATCACGAACACGAGCACGATTCACGGGGGCAGCGCCATGGAATCACGGCTCGGATTCTCTCGGCGCGGGTTCTTGCGGCTAATCGGCAGCGCTGCGGCGACCGTTGGCATCGGCCAGTCTCTTCCCTTGCCGCCCTACGCCCTGGCGACTGCGGCCGATGAACCGCTCACCATTCTCGCCTACAACGAGAACCCGTTCGGCCTCTTCCCGGCAGCTCGCGACGCGGTGATGGCGGCCGCCGCGAATGGCAACCGCTACCCAAAGCAGACGGCTGACGCGCTGCGCGACGACATCGCACGCATGCTCGGCGTCGACGCCGAGATGGTCGTGCTCGGCGCCGGCTCGATCGAGCCGTTGAAGATCGTCACCGAGCTGTTCTCCACGCCGGGGCACGGACCGGTCGTTGCCGAACCCACCTTCGAAGCGGTCGTGATGTATGCAGGACTCAACAACGTCCAGCCGATCAAAGTGCCGCTGACCGCCGACCATCGTATCGATCTCGATCGCACACTCGATGCGGCCAAGGGCGGCGGCCTCGTCTACGTGTGCAACCCGAACAACCCGACGGCAGCGATCGTTGACAAGGACAGCATGCGCGCCTTCCTCGATCGTCTCGCGCCCACCGTGCCGGTGATGGTCGATGAGGCGTATCACGAGTGGGTGGACAATCCGCGCTACGAGAGCTGCGTCAAGTACGTGAAGGAAGGCCGCAACGTCATCGTGCTGCGCACTTTCTCAAAGGTCTACGCGCTCGCCGGCCTGCGCATCGGCTATGCCGTGGCCTCCAAGGCAACCGCCGAGCGCATGGTACCGCATCGCCTGCAGAACTCGCTCAATACCGTCGGACTGGCCGCGGCACGCGCCAGTTTGGCAGACCAGGCCAGCGCCGCAGCAGTGCGCCGCCGCAACGCCAGCATCCGCACCGCCTTCCTCAGTTGGTTGGAACAGCACGGCTTCAAGGCGATCCCATCGGATACGAACTTCGTCATGGTGGAGATCGGCCGCCCGGTGCCGCCGGTCATCGATGCGCTCAAACGCCGTGGCTTCCTCGTCGGCCGCCTGTTCCCGTCGATGCCGACGCATCTGCGCATCTCGCTCGGCACCGAGGAACAGATGGCGCGTTTCCAGCCGGTGCTGGGTGAGGTGTTGCAGGCGTAGTTTGACCGGCCACCCTAGCTCGAACCCTGCGCCTGCCCTCCGGAAACACGCTGCCCTCAGCTCAGCCCGCTGCCTCCCCCGGCGCGCCGGCGGGGCGCCTCCACACAGCGCCTTGCGCATGGGGTAGCTCGCGCATGAGACCTGGAAGCAGCGGCAAGAGATGTCGGGCCGCCGCCACGAGCACGCGGACGCTGGTGTTGGCGGTCGTTCCCCAAGAGAGTTGATACCGCTGGCGCTCAGCGCGGCT
>Ga0335070_10003363_pt1 | contig 18674 bp, 19 predicted proteins | sample Lox_Sample_13_FD_206722 | JGI IMG/M metagenome (GOLD analysis project Ga0335070, IMG submission 206722) | Soil microbial communities from Loxahatchee National Wildlife Refuge, Florida, United States - Lox_Sample_1.3 | ecosystem: Environmental > Terrestrial > Soil > Wetlands | place: USA... | reverse complement strand
CGCCTCGCAAGTGAATGTAAAAGCGGAAGTTGCGGGCGCGATCGAAAGGCTCGATGCAACCCTTGGCCAGAAGATCAGTATCAGCACTGCCGACATGGCCACTCGGCTGGAGGCGACTAAAGGTGAACTGCGGGAGCAGGTAAAAGACCGCATCCAGCGAGGGTTTTCAGAGATTCGCGGGGCCGTCGAGCAGCAATTGAAAGATGGTCGGGAAGAGCAGAACCGGAGTCTGGCGGATGGGCGGCGGGAATTGACCGGGTCGCTGTTGGTGACGACTCAGCAACTGAAAGCTGAATTCCAAACGATGAACCAGCAGACGGCGCAGAGTCTGGAGGGCATTCGCGATCGCGTGGACGCCAGGTTGGCCGCTATCACGGAGCAGGTGCAGCAGAAGTTGGACGAGAATATTAAGGAAGGATTCGCGCAGTTCGAGAAAGTACAGCAGCATCTGCGCGCGGCGGAAGAGCAGTTGAAAGAAGTCAGCACCCTAGGGCACTCGATCAACGATTTGAATAACCTGCTCAAGCTGCCGCACCTGCGTGGACAATTTGGGGAGGCGAGCCTGGAGCGGTTGCTGGCGGACTTTCTCCCGTCGCACATGTTCGCGTTGCAGTCGTCGCCGGGAGGAGGCAGTGGACGTGCAGATGCGGTGATTTACTTTCCGGATCGCACATTGCCGATTGACGCGAAGTTTCCGCGCGAGGCGGTGCTCGCTCTGTTTGACAGCAAGAACGAGGCGGAGGTCGAAGAGGCTCGGGTGGCGCTGGTGCGAGTTATGAAGGCAGAGGGAAAACGCATCCGGCAATACATCCAACCGGAAGCGGGCACCACCGACATCGCGCTCATGTACCTTCCGAGCGAGACGCTCTACATGGAGGTCATCCGCAATCGTGAGATAGGCGAAGCGCTGAACGGGTTGCGCGTGTTCCCTGTTTCTCCGAACACATTGATGATGACGTTGCAGACCATCGCGCTGGTGCATAAATGGTATGAGGTGGCAAAGGGGTTCGAAAAGAGCAGGGCCGAGTTGGCCAAGGCGCAGAAATCGTTCGACTATTTCCAGAATCAGTTCGAGAACGTCGGCAAGAGCCTCAGTAAGGCGCAGGAGGCCTTCGACAAGGCGACGACGCACCTCAAGGCGTATCGCGGCAAAGTCACGGCATTGAGCGGGCAGGAGCAATTGGAACTGGAGTCGGCGGGAGACACAGCCACGCCTGCTACGGCAACCTTGAACCCTGAGGCCGGGCAGATGCCGCTGATTGACAAGGCAACAGCGTAGATCCGAGACAAGAGTCGCCTTGAACGGCCGATTCTGTTTAACGCTTATCGAAACATTCGGAGATCGAATTCAAAAGCTTTTGGCCTTCCAATCCGCAGTCGGTGAAAATCGCGATGGCCGGGATTGAGCAAAGTATTCCATTCCTCACGAATCGCGGCGGACGGCACGTACAATGCGACAGTGCTTCCGCTCCGGATCCACCGATCGCCAATGGTCCTCAGCGACTCGCCTCTCAACTCATACCATTTGCGAGGAAGAGAATGCAGATCGAGACGCTCGGTGGCCATGTCGCCGGGAATCTCCGCTTCGATGGAAACGAGGTCCGCGGGGCGTAAGTTCGGTTCGAGATGAACAAAAGTCTCGACGGCGGCCAGAGCAAGAGATGAAGAAGCGTAAACAACTTTGACACCCGGGCTGTTCCAGCGGCCGCCGAATAGACGAGCACCTTCACCCGAAAAAGCCTCCGCGGCGTGAATTTCGCGGCAGATCCTCCAGACCTTCATCTGCTGATCTCGACATCAAGCGTCATCGGACTTAGCTATAGACACCGTAGGCGATGCGTCCCAGGATGTTTTCGACCTCTCGCGCTCCCAATTCGGTATCGAGACAATCGATGGGGACAGCGCCGCCGAGTGCGCGATTCTGCGTGCGGAGCCACTGTGCGGCCTTGTGGGCATTGCCGATCATTTCGACGGCGGTAGCGTAAACGCGCGCCAGACGCACCGTTCGGTCGGACTCGGCGGCCGTGAGGCGGGAATGACGGCTGAGGCGGCGAGTCAAAGTGCGCTGCGGAATACCGAGCGTCTCGGAGAGCGCGGCATTTTTGAGGTCGAGTTTCTTGCCCAGGACCAGGAGCGAACCGGACGGCAAGCCCTGCCGGATCAACTCGGCCAGTTCGGCGAAGTTCTTGACGGAGCGTCCTAGAATCTTCCTGCCCCCGAGAGCCTCGGCAATCAGCGTGGAAGTCATGTGGCCTCTTGGCTATTCATGATACGCCAAATGGCTAATCGGTGACAACGGGTTGTTGGATCGGCGACTCGCAGGCATAGCTCGATAGGCCTAGACCTTCGCCGATTTTATTTCCCAGACCCCGTCGAACTTCACAAAATACGGCTCAACGGAGACGCCGGGAAAATTCGTGGTGACTAATTCCGCGGCGCGGAGGAGTTCGCTGCGATGGTGAGCCGCTTCCGCTTCGCGGTCTCCTTTGAAGTGGGCGAGGCCGCCATAGGTGGCACAGTCGGAATGGCTCATGACGAAGACGCGCTTGGATTGGTGCAGGCGAATCGACATGCGGATCTGTTCGAGGATGAAGTCCTGCTCGAAGTCGTTGCGTGGAGAGGCCAGTGTTTTTGCGCCTCCGGCGACAACAATCATGTCCGGGTGCTCGATGTTTTGCTTCTTTAGAAATTTGCGGACGGCCTGGCTGATGCGATGGTCAAAACAGCAGAGTATGGCCGCCTCGGCGACGTAAGGCGCGTCGGGGGAATCGAAATGAAAGATCTTACGCATGGGCTACCGTATTGTAAATTGTGGATGCGAAAATCCCGATTATCGAACGGTCCGACGAGGATGAACTATACCAATAGTATAGTTAAGGTCTTGACTAGTGGTATATACTATTTTAAAGGTTAAACTGCTATGATTGCCAAGTTGTTTTGGAACGGGCGGAGTCAGGCGGTACGACTGCCGCGGGAATTCAGGTTTTCAGGAGAGCAGGTCAGGGTGCGCCGAGTTCCCGAAGGCGTGTTGCTGGAGCCCGTGATCTCCGATCCTCGCGAGTGGTTCGCCACGATGGATCGCTTGAATGGGAGCTTCTTATCTCCTAAAACTCGAAATCAACCGAAGACACCAAAGAGGGAGATTTTTGAGTAATGTATCTGCTGGATACGAACGCTTGCATCGCGCTGATCAATGGGACGCCGATAGCGGTTCGGCCTCGTTTCCTGAAAGCGATCGCTTCCGATCAGAAGGTGTTCGTTCCAAGCATCGCGGCGTTTGAACTCTGGTATGGAGTAGGGAAGAGTGCGCGACCTCAGGCTAACGCCGGAGGTGTAGAAGCTTTTTTTGCTGGCCCCGTGTCACAGTTGGCGTTCGAGCCTGAAGATGCGAGGGTGGCGGGAGAGATCCGCGCGCTGCTCGAAGCAAGCGGAAAACCGGTCGGCGCTTATGATCTGCTTATCGCCGGGCAGGCCCTGCGGCGTGAATTCACGTTAGTGACCGCGAACGTCCGAGAGTTCAGCCGCATCAAAGGCTTGCGTTGGGAAGACTGGAGCAAAGCTTAGAATCACTGTCGGTGTCCCCCTCAGCCCTCCCCCGCTATTTGATGTAATAGCCCGAAACGTGCCACAGTCCATCTTTGTCGAGCATCGGCGTGATGGTCTCGATTGCCGACTGTTTGCCCTCGAAACTTGATTCGTATTCGATTACGACGTACCTGCCGTCGGGCACGCCGGGCAGCGTGGTCGCATATTTCGCGCTCTTCAAGGTTCGCGATTTATTTTTTCCCAGCGGGCCGAGAGTTGATTTGAGCGTCTTCTGCCATGCGACTTTGCTTACGTGAGACTTGAATAGCGACGAGGCTTGCTCCCAGCTCTTGGCATATTCGCCGGAGTCGACCAGAGCAAGCCACGCGTCGGCGGCTTGTTGCCCAAGTTGCTCGGTAGTTTGTTGCGCCCGGGCCCTGGTCGCGAGGCCGGCTAGAAAAATGAGCAGGATGATCGAAAGCACCGACTGGACGCTTCGATAAGGCATCACAGGCGTTCTCCAAGAAAGAATGATTTTCACCTCTACAATCTTACTTCTGAAAGCCTTAAGCGCCACGTTTTGTCTTCAACTCTGTCAGCAATTGCTCGATGCGGTCTTCTTTTTCGAGCGCTGCCAGGCGGTCGTCGACGTCGTCGGCTAGCAGTTCGGCTTTGGCCTGGCCTACCGCTTCCTCGCGCGCGACTTTGCGCTTCATGCGGTCGAAGGTGGCGGAGCGAGAATTTGCGGTTATGTCTGAATGCGCGTCGCTGGCCTTGCTGGCGGCGCGGGCGCGGCGATGCTGCGCGATCAGCAGGTCGGCTTTCGCGTTGGCCTCGGCCAGTTTTTGCTCGAGTTTGCGCAGTGCGGACTTCAGGTTTTCGACTTGCGCTTTCTGGTCTTCGACCTGTTGCGCGAAGCCTCCGCTCATTTCGCGATAGCTTTCGACGCGCTGCAGCGCGGCGCGGGCCAGGTCGTCCTGCTTCTTGTCGACGGAGAGTTCGGCCTTGCGCATCCACTCCTGCACCTTGTCGTCGTTCTCCAGTTTCTTCTTTTCGAGCAGATGCTGGTCGGCGATGGCGATCGCGACCTGCGTTTTGACCTGCAGAAGCTGGTTCTGCATGTCGAGGATTACCTGCTTAATCATCTTCTCCGGGTCCTCGGCCTTGTCGATCAGGTCGTTGAGGTTGGCCCGAACTAGTGTGGAAACGCGCTCGAGTAATGCCATAAGTCACCTCTTTTTGGCTGTCAGCTATCAGCCGTCAGCTTTCAGTAAAACTGTCCTTGGTCGTCCGTCCTTCGTCCTCAGCGTGGTCCTGTCGCTGCACGTCGGGAGGTCAGCATCAATTTCCGTTCGTTTTCCAGACGCCGCCTACAATTGTGATCGCGATATAGATCGCAATTCCCGCCGCGACCCAGACACCCATGTGTCCGGTCGCCGCGCCGATGGCGGCGCCCATGGCTCCGCCGAGCGCGACCGATAGTCCCAGCGATCTTGCGTGATGGATCTCGTCCTGCATAAAATCTCTCTCCTCGTACTCAAAAGAGTCTCAAGACTTCCGCGGTTGTGGAATCCCACCCTAAGCGCGGCAAACTGCGCCGCGCTTAGGATGGGGCACCCATCTCAGTAGTTAGTCACCTACGACTTTGCACCGTTCCCTTCGACGGGCTTCACTGACTTGTCGCCGATCTGTCGCACCTTGCCCAAAAGTTCGCCTAGCGGCATGCCGCTAAGGGTTTCGAACAGCGCCGGAACCTGCGCCGCCATCTTGGTGATGTCTCCGGTGATCTTGTTCATGCCGGAGGCATCGCCGTTACCGGTGGAGACGATCGTGATCTTGTCGACGTTCGCCAGCGGACTGGCCAGCGCCTTTACCACTTCCGGCATGGAGGCGAACAGCCTGTCGATCACAGCCGCCTGGTTGTATTCCTGGAACGCTTCGGCCTTCACGTTCATCGCCTTCGCTTCGGCCTCGCCTTTCTTGAAGATGATCTCGGCTTCGGCTTCACCCTGTTGGCGGATCGAAGACGCGTGGCCCTCGGCTTCGGCCATCAGGCGCGCCTTCTCGGCGTTGGCGAGCGTTTCGATGCGCTGGCGCTCGATTTCTGCCTGCTTCAGCACGGTCGCGATCAGCTCTTTCTCGCGGCGATTGATCTCCGCTTCCTGCACCTTGACCTGGCCTTCTTTTTCGACTTGCTGCACCTTCACCTGCTCGGCGATGACCTGCTGCTGCATGATGTTGGTCTGGATGTCATAGGCCTTGTCGGCTTGCGCCTGCTGCCGCTTCGTGACTTCGAGGTATTGAGCTTTCTTGATTTCGAGGTCGCGCTGCGACTCGGCTTGCTTGGCCAGAGACAGGGTTTCAGCCAGTACCCGCTCCTGGTCGGCTTGGGCCTTAGCGACGGCGGCTTCGCGCTGCGCCAGCGCACGCTTGATGGCCGTGTCGCGATCGGCTTCGGCAGTGGCGACGTCGGCATCGCGCTTGATGCGCGCGACATCGGGCTTGCCCATGTTAGTGATGTATTCGTTCTTGTCGCGAACCTCTTTTATGGTGAACGAGATGACCTCGAGTCCCATCTTGTTCATGTCATCGGCACAGGTGGCGCGCATGCGGTCGCCGACCATTTCGGGCTGCTTCACAATCTCTTCCACTGTGAGTTGTCCGATGATGCCGCGCAGGTGGCCTTCCATGACCAGGCGGATGAGTCCTTCCCGCTCCTGATCGGTCTTGGTAAGAAACTGCTCGGCGGCGGTAAGGATCGATTCTTTGTCGGACTTCACCTTGATTTGCGCGACCGCTTCCACCGTGACCGCGACGCCCTGCTTGGTGTAGAGGTCCTGCTGCGGGGCCACGTCGAATGACATCAATTCGAGCGAGAGATCGCGGCAGTTCTCGACCATCGGAAAGATGACCGTGCCGTGTCCCTGCACCACGCGCGTGCCGCGAAAACCGTAGACGATCAGCGCTTCGTGTGGGCCTGCCTTGCGGTAGAGCCGCGCGAGCGAGCTGACTAGGAACAGGACGACCAAAACGGCCAGTCCCGCGACGATCCAGATTTCCACTGCAATACCTCCAAACGACATATCGCCTCCTAGAGCTGCGAGTTACGAGTCTCGAGCTCAAACCACAAAACAAAATCGAAACTGCACTCAGCAATCAACTACTCGTTACCACGCCCATCATCCGATCCAGATCGCGCACGATGCGCGCCGGATCTTTGTGCCCGAGATAGACGTCACCGTTGGACGTCCTGATATGCACGACCTTGTTGCACCAAACATAGGCGCGGGTGCTGCCGATGCCACGAATGCCGTAGCCGCGGATGAAGGCCCAAGGCTCGATGTCGTAGCCAACAATCGCGGAGCGCGGAATCGAGCGCAGACGGAGCCCGAGCGAGCGAATTTCGAGTCCGTGCTGCATGAAGCGGTAGCGAAACCCAGACCACGTCATGGCAAAAACGAAGATTCCGAAGGCTGCGATGAGAATCAGCGGAATGCGAATCGCATTCGGAGCGAGCGACGTGGCGACCAATGGCCCAATCATGGCGGCTAGAACGACCACGCTCCATCCACGGCTGGCGTGGGTTTCGACAGTCAGTGTCTCGCCGTCCGGCAATGGGGCGTGGCGATGCGAGAACAGGTATGCGGGCACGAGTGCGACTATCGCACCTGCCAGGACAATGATTATCCGTTCGGGATGAATGGGCGTGCCATATACGTTGAAGTTAATGACTGCTTGATTAACCACGAGCAGGAATGCGTTGAGTGCGGCAAAGAATCCGAGCGCAACCCAGCTGAAAACGGCAACCGAGCGCCAACTTGCGGCCGTCAGAATGGCGCTGCTGACGATCAGCGTGATGGCGATCATCGCCAGATTGAGGTCGAGGGACTGCTCGCGCGCCATCCAGCCGTTGGGCTGAGCGGCGGCGTTGAAGTGCACAGCCATGCGGGCGGGCAGGCGATCCCAGGCCGCGCGGTACTGCAGCACAACGATGGGCAGCGCCAGCCACAGCAGAATGATCGCGAGATGGAAGAGTCTTCGATTCATCACTAGTTAGCTCCGAGTCTCGAGTTGCGAGCTTCGACCAATCCATCGTTACTTAGCTACGATGGGCGAGCAGACAGCGATTTCGGCGTTATTCGCCGCTCATCTCCTCCCACTTCCGGACGTACGCTATGCCTTTCTCGTACCGCGTGACGATGACCTCGACTCCCTTTTCAACCCCGACACCTTCTTCACTACGCGCACCGCAAGTGCGGCGCGTTCCTGCCTGCGAGTAGATGATTTCGCCAGTGCCACCTTCGCGGATCGGCAACGAGGTGCGCCCCAATACTCCGACCATTTCATAATCGGCGGCGTCCATGTTCTCGTCCGGCGATACTAAAACACGGCTCAGAAACAGGAAGACGATTCCTCCACCCACTAATCCCGCGGCGGTCGAGAGCATGAGACCAAGTGCGACCCAGACGTGCGCGAAGCGGGTGATCAGAAAGCCGGTGCCTCCGAACCATGCCAGGAATGCTGTCAGCGTGATGAAGTTGAGCGGCGAGACATCGGCTCCCGCATTTGCCGCTCCGACACGACCTCCCGGAGCATGGACGGCGTTCGGGCCCGCCGCAACGCCGCCGGAAGCCGTGGCCCCGCCTCCGCCAGTATGAATGTGTCCGATCCCGCCATGCGGCAGGTGCGGCAGATGAAGATGCAGGCGCAGTCCGCCGGCGACGAACGAAATCGCACTCAACAAAAATCCGACGGCGAAACAGATCAAATAGAAATCAGCCCACGTCACGGGTTTCGCCTCCTTGTCAGCCGCGAACTGCGAGTCGCGAGCTGCGAGTCAAAATCTTCAATGCGCTTACTTGTATTCATGCACGCCTTTTCTGCAGTGTCTCCGGCCTTAGTGCTTCAAACAACCGGTCCGCCAGTCCCGGGGTGTTCAGAATCTCGCCGAGCAACAAAATGGCGCGGCGCGTGTCTTCCTCTCTCGCCGCCTTAATGAGCGCTTCGCTTACCGACGGGTCGCTGGCAAACCTCTCCGAGCCTTGCAGCAGCCAGACATCGAGTTGGCCTTCGGTCGTGCGCAGGTCCGAGGTCAGCTCGGCGTGGTAGCCCTCCGGGTCGTCAACCAGGAACCCGGGATGGACTTTGAAAAAGCGCGCCAGGAGCGTACGCGTCGACTGCGTCATATGCGGACGACGGCCGCTCTCGATCTGCGAAAGGTACGACTGGCTGATTGCCTTGCCGGTCTCCTTGCGGATCGCCTTCATGAGTTCCTGCTGTGTCATCGGCCGAGCCATTCCGCGCAGGGAACCCTCGACCTCGCGCAGGTAGCGGATTTTCTCGCCCAGTGTCATATCTCAGATCGCAATAACAATATCACAATATGCAATATTGTCAAGCGGCCAATCCATCGTCTTTTGAAAGGCTTACGGGCGCGTTCTACGCGGAGTGAAGCGGAATGGGTTGTCTGCTACTCGAGAGCATGCCCACTCATCGCTAAGTAGCGGCAATCAGTGGGCATTCGATAGTAAGCGTCTGACCAACACACCTGTTCGAAAGGCGGGGTCTGTGTTGAAGTGTCCGGATGACAAAAACAGAGTTGCCATCGCCCAAGCGACGTACCCGTGCGGAAGTGCAGCAGTTGGTGGCTGAATTTGTGAGCAGCGGTATGCGGCGGAGCGAGTTTTGCCAGAGTCGGGGTTTGAGTTTCAGCACGCTGGATCGCCATCTGAAGAAACGGCGTTGGAAGAGAAGGCATGGGCCAGTTTCTTCGGTCGACCGGTTGGTGAAGGTGGAGTTGGCGGCCAGGAAATCGCCGAAGCAGCACGGACCTAGTTATGGGCTGGCGGTGGTGCTGCCGAGCGGGCGCCGGATTGAGGTACATCCTGATTTTGATACGAGTACGTTCGAGCGCCTAGTGAGCGTACTGGAGCGGGTGTAAACCGTGTTCGGCTTGGGTCTAGCCACACGCATCTATCTGGCCGCCGGAGTCACCGACATGCGCAAGGGGTTCGAGGGGCTGTACGGTCTCGTCCGCGATCGTTTGTCGTGTGAGCCTCTGAGCGGGCACCTGTTCTTGTTCTGCAACGGCCAGCGCAATCGGCTGAAGGTCCTCGTCTGGGACGGAAGCGGACTCTGGGTTTGTGCCAAGAGGTTGGAGAAAGGGCGCTTCACCTGGCCCCAATCCGGCGATGCGCACGGCAAGGTCGTCCTGAGTCACGAAGAGCTCTCCTTATTAATGGGTGGGATCGATCTCGCCAAAACCAAGCGCAAGCAGTGGTATCGGAAGGCCCCGCCAGAGGGACATGCTGCCGCCTGAGTTGCTTGAATGATTCGAGCAACTCTGGTAAATCAATAACCCATTGTGAGTGCGCCTTCCATTCCTTCCGCACCAGCCGATCTGGAACTCATCGCACAACGGAAGAGCAAGCTACAGTATGCGGAGCTGCGGATTCGGGTACTGGAAGAGCGACTGCGTCTGACACGGATTGAAAAATATGGAGCAGGCGGAGAAAAACTTTCGCAGGCGCAAATGCAGTTGTTCGAGGTTGGCTCGGCTGCGGTTTTCGACCAATTAGCGATGCTCGTTGGACGGCCCTCTTACAGCCGTGGAGCGCTCTACAGCTATGTTCAGTTTACGCATCTTGGTCAGGAGCGTCGTTCGCTTAAGGCCTAGTCGCTCGGCGGCGCCGTCCTGCCCCCCGATCTTTCCTTTCGCAGCCTTCAAAGCGGTGATGATGGTGTTGCGTTCACCATCGCGGAAAGTCAAGACGGACGGGACGTGTGCCCTGGAACGAGCCAACTCAGCGAGAGGAGCATTCAACCTATCTTTCGGGGAGAGAATCACCGCGCGTTCAATGAGATTTTCCAGCTCACGAACATTGCCGGGCCAATCCCAGGCTACGAGGGCATCCATGGTCTCGCGAGGAATGTTGGTGATCGACTTCTTCATTCGGCGACACAAGCGGGAAACGAAATACCGGACGAGGAGCGGAATGTCTTCGCGGCGCTCGCGCAGGGGCGGCACCTCGATGGGAAAAACATTGAGTCGATAGAACAGGTCCTCGCGAAAGGTGCCCTCGTCAATCATCTTGCGCAAGTCCTTGTGGGTGGCGGCGATCAAGCGAACGTTGACATGAATAGTGCGACTGCTGCCGAGGCGCTCAAACTCGTGCTCTTGAATGGCCCGCAAGAGTTTCGGCTGAAGGTCGAGGCTGATGTCGCCGATTTCGTCGAGAAAGAGAGTTCCCTGGTCGGCAAGTTCGAACCGGCCCCGCCTTTGCACCAGGGCCCCGGTAAACGCGCCCCTTTCGTGCCCAAACAGTTCGCTTTCCAGAAGTCCGAAGGGGATCGCCGCGCAGTTCAAACGCACAAACGTCTTGCCGGAACGAGAACTGCGCTGGTGAATCGCACGCGCGATCAACTCTTTTCCGGTGCCGGTTTCTCCATGAATCACTACCGTGGAGTCGGACGGGGCGACGATGGATATCTGATCCAGAACTTTGCGCAGTGCCCTACTCTTGCCAATGATGTCCTCGAAACCGGACTCCGAGACAATTTCTGATTCCAGATATACACGTTGATCTTCGAGATGATTCCGTGAGGCACTGAGACGCTCGTAGGCAAGCGCATTGTCCAGCGCAAGGGCAATTTGGCTCGCAACCTGCGTCAATAGATCCAGGTCCCCCTCCGAAAATGCATTAGGGTGACGGCTTCCAAGCGACATAGCAGCGATTGGACGGTGGCGCGCAACCAAGGGGACATGGGCGAAGCTGACGATAGCTTCAGCTCTAAGCGGCGCAGATACTGCCAATGGGAATTGCAGTTCGAATTCCGCCAGTGTCTGGATGATCGGCATGGGCGTACTAATCTTTTCCATCAACTGCTCGGTCACCTCGGGAATGTCGAGTCGGGTCAGCGCGGTACGACTCGAGGGAAAGTCGAGCACCGCACAGTTCAACCGTTTTGATTGCTCGTCCAAGAGCCAAAAGCCGGTGGCATCATTGCCGAAAAACCTTCTTATCGAGGCTGAGGCCGCTCGGAAGAAGTCATCCATTTCTAGCCGTGTCATTACATGGTTCGTGATCTCAAGCAACAGCTTCAGCCGATCGCGCTCATGCCCAAGTTCGCGGTGGTATTTGCCGGCAGACTCGAACGCGAGGGCGCCATCCAATGCGACAGACAGATGGGACACCACACAGCCCATCAGCTCGACGTCATTCTCATTGAATGCCCCTGACTCTGTGGCAACAATAAGAGCTCCAATCCTTCTGCGTGAGGTCGAGACAGGGAATGCGTAACAGCTGCGAATAGGCACGTTTTTCAGGCGCGCCGAGAGTTCCGGAAATTTCTTCAGTTCACCTTGTCCGTCTTCGACCAGAACCGGTTTCTGTTCATCGATAGCCCGTCCGACCGCGCTACCTTTCAACGAAAGCTCGGTACCAACATCGATAGTAGGGTGTCCAGACCCGGTCTTGAGGAAGTGCAGTCTGGCCAGCCCGCGTTTTTCTTCCAGCAGCAGTAAGGCGATCAAGCCGAAAGGAATGATGCTGGACAGCAGTGTAAATGTCCTCTCCAGCACGGCCTGCAGATTCGGTTCTGTAGCGGTGACAGCGGAGAATTCGAGCAGAGCACGATACCTCGCGTCTACCTGCCGTGCCGAACTTGAGGGATTTTTCGCCATTCTTCGTCTCTGTCGATATTAAGACGGCTGTCGGTATGACGACAAGGAGAGATGGGCAACCAGGGCGCCGATTCCATCAAGCAGCGCTGATTTCAACACCTTGTAGTCCGCCACAGTTTGGAACAGTCCGTGCGAATTCAAGGGTGTGCTGAGAATCACCGAAATTGCGAGAGACAAAGTGGTCCTGAAACTCGAAGGCCGACTGGTGGGACCCTGGGTGGACGAATTGAAAAAAACCGTATTGCGAACAAACGGGCAGTCCCAGCCTTTGGAAATCGATGTGTCGGATCTCACCTTTGCCGATGACGATGGGGACAAAGCGCTCAGGTGGCTTCACCGGATGGGCGCCCGTTTTCACGGTAAAGGTCCGTGTGCGAAATATCTGTTCGAGCGCTTGAAAATACCGCTCCTTTCGCACCAAAGAAAACTTGACGAAGGTGGCAGTAAATGACGTCACCGGTCTGTTGGCCTTGACTGTAAGAGGCTCAACGTTAGCTGAGGTGAGTGAATGCGAACTATGAACACAATCGCTTTACATAAGAATTTGAGCAATCGTGGTGACGGAGGAGCAGCGATGGCGAAGGTAGCGGCCGCTTTCTTCGGCGAGAAACACAGCTCTGTATTCGCGTGCATTTTTCTCATTATCCCAGTCTTAGCGCTCGTTGGATGCGGACGCGGTCACGCTGAAATCAAGCTGCCGGCTACCGAAGTGCTGGTTGCAACTCCCTTACAAAAAGACGTGCCCGTGCACAGCGAGTGGGTGGCGACACTGGACGGTTACGTCAACGCCGAGATTCGCCCCCAAGTTTCAGGCTACATCATCAGCCAGAACTACAAAGAAGGCGCGGTCGTCCGCAAGGGTCAGGTGCTGTTTGAAATTGATCCGAGGCCCTTCCAGGCTGCTCTCGACGGTGCCAAGGGAGCACTTGCCCAGGCCGAAGCGCAACTCGCAAAGAGCGCTATCGACGTTGAACGCGATACGCCTCTAGCGGCACAGAAGGCTGTCCCAAAGGAGAAGTTGGATAACGAGATCCAGGCGAAACGCGCTGCCGAAGCCGCAGTCGAATCGGGCAAGGCGGCGGTGGAACGGGCACAACTCGATCTCGAATGGACCAAGGTCACATCGCTGGTCGATGGCATTGCAGGAATCGCGGAAGTGCAGATGGGAAACCTAGTCGGCCCCGGCGCGCGTCTCACGTCGGTTTCGCAGGTCGATCCTATCAAGGTGTATTTCCCTGTTAGCGAACAGGAGTATCTGCGGGCGAAACATCTCAGCTCCACTGGGCAGCCGATGGAGCTTTTCAACGCCTCGCCAGAGCTGATCCTGGCGGATGGCACTGTGTATCCGCACCGGGGAAAGGTCCTGCTGACGGACCGGCAAATAGACACCAATACCGGCACGATCCGCATGATCGCGGCATTCCCTAATCCCGGCAACATTCTGCGCCCGGGCCAGTACGGGCGTGTTCGGATCCAGACGAGCTTTAAGAAAGGCGCGTTGCTGGTGCCGCAGAGTGCGGTCAAAGAAATTCAGGGAGGCTACCAGGTTGCCCTGCTGGGCAAAGACAACAAAGCGATCATTCGTCCCGTCAAGGCGAGCGAGAAGACAGGGACGATGTGGGTAGTCGACGAAGGTCTAAAGCGAGACGATCAGGTCATCGTGGAAGGAGTGGAGAAAGTGAAGGACGGAACTCCCGTCGTACCCAAGCTCGCGAAGACTCAGCGAGAGGGACGGTAGCCCATGTCTAAATTCTTCATCAACCGACCGATCGTAGCCATCGTCATCTCTATCCTGATGGTGATCGTTGGCGCAATCACCATTGCCAACCTTCCCGTTGCGCAGTTTCCGGATATTGCTCCGCCCGAGATACGAATATGGGCTCTGTATCCAGGTGCCGATGCCGAAACCCTGGAGAAAGCCGTAGCTACGCCGATGGAGCAGCAGATCAACGGCGTGGACAACATGGATTACATGTACTCGATGAATTCGACCAACAACTCGAGTACAGCTCTGATGGTTGATTTTGATCTCAAAACCGACCCCAATATGGACCTGATCCTGACCCAATCACGCCAGCAACTGGCGAATGGTCAGCTTCCTCCCGTGGTCAACGAGATCGGGATCGACGCAAAGAAATCCTTAACGTCTCCGATGATGCTGATCGCGTTACATTCGCCAAAGGGCACTCACGATGATAAGTGGCTGGCAAACTACGCTTACATCAATCTGATTGATCCCATCGCGCGCTCCTACGGCGTAGGCCAGACACAGCTGTACGGTCTTGGGCAGTACGCAATGCGCATATGGGTAAAACCCGATCGCCTCGCAAAGTTGGGTGTCACTGTCAGTGAAGTTGCTGCTGCAGTGCAAGCGCAGAATACGGTGAACCCGGCCGGCCAGGTCAACGGTGAACCAGGCACTGCAAACCAGCGATTCACGTATGCGGTGCGTGCTCAAGGCCGGCTTCAGACGCCGGAAGAGTTCGGTGACATTGTCGTCCGCGAGAGTCCTGACGGCGGCGTGGTGCGCGTAAGGGACGTCGCCCGGGTCGAATTGGGTTCGCAGGACTACAGCACGCTCACTCGTCTTAACGGTAAGGACACCGCAGTTATAGGCGTTTACCAATTGCCAGGTTCCAATGCTGTGGAAGCCGCCAAAGGCGTCCGGAAGCTTATTGCCAAGATGAAGGAGAGCTTCCCGGCGGACTTGGAGTACACCATAACGTTGGACACAACAGATGCCGTCAGGGCGGGCATGCAGGAGATCGTCCTCACTCTGGTCATCGCCTTCGTGCTAGTGATCATCGTGGTGTACGTCTTCCTGCAAGACTGGCGCGCAACCGTCATTCCAATGCTAGCCGTGCCAGTCTCCCTAGTGGCCACATTCGCCTTGTTCCCGCTGTTCGGCTTTTCCGTCAACACTCTTTCATTGTTCGGCTTAGTGCTGGCCATCGGTCTGGTGGTGGACGATGCGATCATCATCGTCGAGGGTATACAGCGACATATCGAAGAGGGTCTGGCTCCGAAGGATGCGGCTCGAAAGGCAATGGAGGAGCTGACCGGCCCGGTGGTCGGTATGACCCTAGTGCTTTCGGCGGTGTTCGTGCCGACGGTGTTCATCCCGGGTATTACGGGCCGACTCTATCAGCAGTTTGCGTTGACCATTGCGATCTCGACGGTCGTATCGGCGTTCAATGCCTTGACCCTAAGCCCAGCGCTCGGAGCAATGTTGCTCCGGGAAAAGAAGAAGACTCATGGACCGCTTGCGAGATTTTTCGGTTGGTTTAACCGCACGTTCGAGCGCGGCACGAATTTCTACCTGCGGACTTCAGGCCATCTGATTCGCAAGAGCGTCTTGGCTGTAATAGCACTCGCGGGTTTTGCTGTCGCCAGTCTCGTCTGTATGAAAGCATTGCCGACAAGCTTCCTGCCCGACGAGGACCAGGGCTACCTGTACATCCAGATGCAACTGCCCGAGGCCTCTTCGATCCAGACCTCGGCGCAAGCAGCCCGAGTCGTGGAAGATATCCTGAAATCCACGCCTGGGGTCAAGTATTGCACCAGCGCTCCGGGGTTCAATATGCTCAGCCTGACCCGGAGCAGCTTCAGCACCTTCTTTTGGGTGACGCTCGAGCCATGGGAAGATCGCAAACAAATCGAAGAGCAGTTTCAAGTCATTAAGGCGAAGTTGAACCTGAAGCTCATCACCCTTCCGCAAGGTACCGTCTTCGCAATCTCTCCACCGGCAATCGCGGGAGTCGGCACTTCCGGCGGATTCCAGTTCGTCCTGGAAGACCGCTCGGGACGCGAATCCGAATTTCTGGTGAGCAAATTGAACAAGTTTCTGGAAGCCGCTCGCAAACGGCCCGAGATCGGCATGATCGCCACTACTTACGTGCCGAATACGCCGCAAAAGTTTGTGTCTGTGGACAAGGAAAAGGTGCTGAAGCAGGGCGTCAACCTGACCGAGGTCTACGCCACTCTCCAGGCTTTCATGGGTGGCCAATTCGTCAACTACTTTAACCAATTCGGCCGCGCCTGGCAGGTGTATGTGGAGGCGGAAGCGCCATATCGCTCCAGCCTCGACAACGTAGGACAGTTCTACGTCCGCAACAAACAAGGGCAGATGGTTCCGTTGTCGACGTTGACCAGATACGAGTCGCGCTACGGCCCGGAATTCAAGATGCGCTTCAACGAGTATTCATCAGCGCAGATTATTGGCACCGCCGCGCCAGGCTACAGCTCAGAGCAGGCCACGGCGGCTCTTGAAGAGGTCTTTCACCAAACCATGCCGACTGAGATGGGATTCGATTATATGGGCATGTCCAGGCAGGAACAGAAGGCACGCGAAGGTCTTCCGGCCTCGGTCATCTTCGGCATGTCGCTGCTGTTCGTGTTCCTTATTCTTGCGGCATTGTATGAAAGCTGGTCACTGCCGTTCGGCGTATTGCTGAGCACGCCGGTCGCGGTGTTCGGCGCGTTTGGGTTGTTGTGGCTGCGACGCACCATACTCGGCATGATCTTCCCGGCCTTCATGGTGCAAATCGAAAACGATGTCTACTCGCAAATCGGACTGGTGATGCTGATCGGCCTGGCGGCCAAGAACGCCATTCTGATTGTGGAATTCGCGAAGAGCCAGTATGAGAAAGGCAAGCCGCTGGTGGATGCGGCATTGGAAGGAGCCCGGCTGAGGCTGCGGCCAATTCTGATGACTTCTTTTGCATTCATTCTGGGTTGCGTGCCCCTGTTCATCGCTACTGGAGCAGGTTCCGTGGCCCGACAGATCATGGGTACCACCGTAATTGGCGGAATGCTGGCGGCGACTGCTATCGCCATCTTCATTATCCCGGCGCTCTACGTGCTGGTCGAACGCGTGGCGAATCCCGGAAAACGACGAGCGCACGGAACCGCAGACGTTCCCGATCAGCGTCCAATGGAGGCCGATTAACGTGAAAAAAACAGTTGCTCTCTTAATCCTGACGATCTTTACATGCGCGTGCGCGGTGGGACCCAATTACCGGAGACCGAAAGTTGACGTTCCGGGTGCATACCGCGGAGCGCCGCCAGAGGAAGCGGCGAACTCTCAGCAGCATGCGCCGCAAGAGACACCACATCCAGCCGTTAGTGTTACGCTACCAGGCTCGCAAGCTGCAGGTAGTCCCCCACAGCAAGTGCCGCCATCGGCTGCGCAGTCTTTCGGTGATCAGAAATGGTGGGATGTTTTTCAGGATCCACAGCTGCAGGAATTGATCGGCATCGCACTTCAGAACAATTACGACGTTCGCATTGCGGCGACCAGAATCCTGGAAGCCCAAGCCCAGTTGGGCATCACGCGGGCTGACCAGTTGCCGACGATCGGCGCCGGCGCTGCAGCCATCAACCAGCGCTCCGCGAGACAAAAGCCACTGCCGGAACTCGAAACCAATGCGAGTTCGGTGAGCGCCTCGATGGTGTGGGAACTCGATTTCTGGGGCAAGTATCGCCGCGCCACCGAAGCAGCGCGCGCCAATTTGCTGGCGACCGAGTGGACACAGCGCGCGGTCACGAACACACTGGTAAGTGATGTTGCCGCTTCGTATTTCGAGCTTCGCGCGCTTGACCTTCAACTGGAAATCTCGCGACGAACGCTGACCTCGCGCCGGGACTCCCTACAACTGACTCGCGCCCTGTCAGATGGTGGAGCCGGTACCCTGCTCGACGTTCGGCAGGCGGAACAGTTGGTCTCCATAGCTGCAGAAGAGATCCCGGACCTTGAGCGGCGCATCCAGCAACAGGAGAACTTCATCAGCGCGCTTCTGGGCAATAATCCCGGTCCGATTGCGCGCGGTATGAAATTGACCGAGCAACCACACTTGCCGGAGGTTCCGGCCGGAATCCCCTCCCGCCTACTCGAGCGGCGGCCCGATATCCGTGCGGCTGAAGCGCAGTTGATGGCGGCCAACGCTCAAATAGGAGTCGCCAAAGCAGCTTACTTCCCGCAAATCACACTGACGGCGAATAGCGGATTCCAAAGCTCCGCGCTAAGCAACCTGTTCACTGGCCCGGCCGGCTTCTGGGCCTTCGGCGGTTCGCTCGCACAGCCGATTTTTGCGGGCGGCAGAATCAAGTCGGGAGTGCGCTTGAGTGAGGCGCGGGAAAAAGAGTTGGTGCTCACTTATCAGCAGACGATCCAGCAGGCCTTTCGCGGTGTTTCCGACTCGCTCATCGGATATCAGAAGAACCGCGAGTTCCGGGAGCATCAGGAGGAACTGGTGCTTGCAGCGCAAGATGCAGCACGCCTTTCCGAGTTGCGCTACCGCGGCGGCGCCGCCAATTATCTGGAGGTGCTGACCAATGAAACCAATGCCTTCAACGCCGAACTCGGCCTGGCCCAGGCGCAATTGAATGAACTTGTAAGTCTGGTAGAGATTTACAGAAATCTTGGTGGAGGTTGGGAGTCGTGAGGACTCTCAGTCACGTAGCAGCT
>Ga0335070_10003362_pt1 | contig 18677 bp, 16 predicted proteins | sample Lox_Sample_13_FD_206722 | JGI IMG/M metagenome (GOLD analysis project Ga0335070, IMG submission 206722) | Soil microbial communities from Loxahatchee National Wildlife Refuge, Florida, United States - Lox_Sample_1.3 | ecosystem: Environmental > Terrestrial > Soil > Wetlands | place: USA... | reverse complement strand
GCGGAGCCGCCGCGGCGCCTGCCTTGAAGCTCGTCGTCCTCCACGACGACGTCGCGGGCTCGTCGAACCCCGATGACCAGGACGTGTTCGGACAGGCGGCCGCCGTCGAGGCGGCGCTCGCGGCGAACGGGCGCGAGGTCTCACGCATGCCGCTCGGCCTCGACCTCGCGCGCGCCCGGGCGGCGCTCGAGCGCGAGCGTCCCGACCTCGTCTTCAACCTCGTCGAGTCGCTCGGCGGCTCGGGCCGGCTGATCCACGTGGCGCCCGCGCTGCTCGACGCGCTCGGTCTCCCCTACACCGGCTGCCCGACCGAGGCGATCCTGCTGGCCTCGAACAAGCTGCTCGCGAAACGCCTGCTCGCCCGGCACGGGCTCCCGACGCCGGGCTGGCTCGAGCCGGGGGGCGGGCCGCCGGAGGCGGGCCGCTTCATCGTGAAGTCGGTGTGGGAGGACGCCTCGATCGGCCTCGACGACGGCGCGCTGGTGGCGCTGCGACCCGGCGACGACGTCGCGGCGCTGCTGCGCGAGCGCGCGCCGCGGCTGGGCGGCGCCGCCTTCGCCGAGAGCTACGTCGAGGGGCGCGAGATGCAGATCTCGCTGCTCGCGGACCGCGACGGCGTCGAGGTGCTGCCGCCGAGCGAGATCCTCTTCAGCGCCTGGCCGCCGGGCAAGCCGCGCATCGTGAGCTACGCCGCGAAGTGGCACCCCGCCTCGTTCGAGTACCGGCACACGGCGCGCCGCCTCGCGCTTCCGCCCGAGGACGGCAAGCTGCAGCGCCAGCTCTGCGAGCTGGCGCTGCGCTGCTGGGAGCTGTTCGGGCTCGCCGGCTACGCGCGGGTCGACTTCCGCGTCGACGCCGACGGGCGCCCCTGGATCCTCGAGGTGAACCCGAACCCCGCCCTCACCGACGAAGCCGGGCTGGCGGGCGCCGCGGCGGCGGCCGGCCTGCGGCCGGCGGACGTGATCGAGCGCATCGTCGCCTGCGCGCTCGCGGCACCGTGACGCCGCCCGAGCGGCTGGAGGCGCCGCTGCGCTGGCGCGACCGGACCGAGCCCGGCGACCCGGACGCGGTGACGCGCATCGTGCACGCGACCGACTTCTTCAACGACGAGGAGGAGGCGGTCGCGCGCGAGCTGGCCGAGGAGCGCCTCGCGCGCGGTGCGGAGAGCGGCTACGAGTTCTTGTTCGCGGAGCGCGGCGAGCGCGCGGTCGCCTACTCCTGCTACGGCCGCATCGCCGGCACGCGCGAGAGCTGGGACCTCTACTGGATCGCCGTCGAGCCGGCCGAGCAGGGGCGCGGCCTCGGCCGCGAGCTGCTGGCGCAGACCGAGGCGCGCGTGCGCGCCGCCGGCGGCGGCCGGCTCTACGTCGAGACTTCGGGGCGGCCGAGCTACGCCTCGACGCGCGACTTCTACGTGCGGATGGACTACGCGCTCGAGGCCACGCTCGCCGACTTCTACTCGCCGGGCGATCCCAAGTGCATCTACGTGAAGCTCCTGCGCTAGGCGCGCGGGCCCGTGCTGGCTAGCGGGTTGCCTCGACCTTCTGGCCTTCGCGCAGACCGGTCGCGTCGCCGAGCACCAGCGCCTCGCCGCCGGCGAGCCCCTTCGCGATTACGACCTGATCGGTCCCGGACGCGCCCGCGGGCTCGACGGGCTGGCGGCGCAGCCGGCCCTCGGTCACCACCCACGCGAACGAGGCGCCCGCCTCGGAGCGCACTGCCTCGCGCGGCGCCAGCACCACGGCGTGCGGCTCGCCGCCGGCCGCCGGACCGGGAGCCGCGTCGGCCAGGAACGCGATGCGCACGCTCATGTCGGGCTTGAGCCAGGCGTCGGGCTTCTCGATCTTCACCTCGATCTTGAGCGTGCCCTTCTGGCGATTGATCTGCGGGTACATCTTCACGACGCGGGCGTCGTAGCGGCGGTCGGCGTAGGCGTCGGGCGTCACCTGCGCGGGCTGGCCGAGCCGGACGCGCGCCAGGTCGGCCTCGTTCACGTCGACCTCCGCGCGCATGTCCTCCAGGTTCGCCATGCGGATCAGGTCGCCCGAGCCGGCGAAGCCGCCGGGCACGGCGATCTCGCCGACCTCCTTGAGCTTCTCGAGGATCACCCCCGAGGTCGGCGCGCGCACCACGGTGTCCTCGAGGTCCACCTGCAGCTTGGCGACGTTCGCCTCGAGGCGCGCCACCTCGGCCTCCGCGACGCGCAGCCGGTTCACGGCCACGTCGAGGTCGGCCTGGGAGCTCACGGCGCGGCGCTCGAGCTCGCGGGAGCGCGCCAGCTCCTTGCGGCGCAGCTCGACGTCGGCGCGCGCGTGGGCGAGGTCCGCCTTGGCCGAGGCGAGCGCCGCCTGGTACTGGCGCGCATCGAGCTGGACCAGCGGCGCGCCCCGCGCGACCTCCTGCCCCTCCTCCACCAGGTAGCGCTCGATGCGGCTCGGCACGCGCACGCCGAGCGAGATGTAGCGATCGCCGGTCACCACGTAGCCCGAGCCCGTCAGCAGCTCGCCGGCCGGTGCGACGCCGGCGGCGGCGAGCTGGGCGTAGGCGACGCGCACGGGCGTGACGCGGCCGAGCGTCAGCCGATACGCCAGCAGGGAAGCGGCGGAGAAGATCGCGGCCAAACCCGCCATGACCAGCCAGCCGACCCAGCGCGGGCGGCCGCGCCCCCGCGGCGCGTCGCGGTCGATGCGCAGCGAGGCCAGGTCGTCGCGCGGGCGCCGCTCGAGCTCCACCATCGCTACGCCTTCCGCAGCGCTTCGACCGGGCGCAGCCGGGCGGCGCGCGACGCGGGGGCCAGGCCGCCGAGCAGCCCGATCGCCAGCGCGAGCGCGAGGCCGAAGCCGAGGTCGCCGAGGCCGACGCGCAGCTGCACCACGTTGGTCGAGAAGGTCTGCGAGCCGAACGCGATGCCGCCGAGCCACCACGAGAGCAGCCGCGCCAGCCCGGCGGCGATCGCCGACCCGACCGCGAAGCCGGCGAGCGCGATCGCGAGCGACTCGATCAGGAACGAGATCAGGATCGCGGCGCGCGAGAAGCCGAGCGCGCGCAGCGTGCCGATCTCCGCGCGGCGCGACTGCACCGCGGCGTAGAGCGTGTTGGTGGCGCCGAACGCGGCGCCGATGCCGGCGAGCGCCGCGAGCCCGAACACGATCACGTAGAACACGTTCGCCGACTCGGCCTGCTTGGCGTAGTAGTCGGTCTCGCGGCTCGCTTCGAGCGCCCAGCGCGGGTCGTCGCCGATGCGGCGCGCCAGCGCGTCGAGATCGGCGCCCTCGGCCGCGCGCAGCCGCACGCCCGAGTAGGGCACGCTGCGCTTGGCGTCGTTGGCGAGCTCGCGCACGTCGGCCCACACCTCGCTCTCGAGCGAGGAGCGGTCGGCGTCGAAGATGCCGACCACCTTCCAGGTGCCGTGTCCGAACTTGAGCGTCGAGCCGAGCGCGGCCCCGACGTAGCGGCCGGCGACGCCGCGCCCGAGGATCACCTCGCCGCTCGACGGCTCGAACATGCGCCCTTCGGTGATCTTCACCTCGTCGTGGACCGCGAGCGCCACCGGCTCGACGCCGCGCACCAGCACGTTCTCGCGCCCGCCGGCGGGCGTGTGGAAGAACGGCTGCACCACGAGCTCCGCCGACGCCAGCGGCTGCCCCTGCGCGTCGCGCGCCACGCCCTCGAAGAAGCGCAGCGACTGGTAGGCCTCGAGCGGTACCGCGCTCGAGCCGTCGTTGGTGGCGCCCTTGCGCAGCACGATCAGGTTGCGCGGGTTGCCGCTGGTCGCGAAGGTGCGCTTCAAGCTCGAGACCAGCCCGCCGAACAAGGTGGTCGCCACGACCACGAGCGCGACCACCGAGACGGTGAGCGCGGTGCGCGTGCGGCGCACCAGCAGGTTGCCGAGCGAGTAGCGCAGCGGCAGCACCGCCTAGAACACCTCGCGCAGCGTCGCCGCCACGCTGCGCCGCGCCGCCCCGAACGCCGGCACCACGCCCGAGATCATCCCGACGAAGAGCGCCAGGAACAGGCCCTGCACCAGGATCGTCTCGGTGACGATGAAGCTCCCGAGCGGCCCGAGCGACGAGTTCCAGCTCGACGCGCGCGCGTGCAGCAGCTGCGTGAAGCCGAGCGAAGCGAGGGCGCCGAAGGCGCCGCCGAGCCCGGAGAGGATCACCGCCTCCGCCACCAGCGTCGCGAAGATCAGGCGCCGGCCGAAGCCCAGCGCCTTCAGCACCGCGATCTCGCCGAGGCGCTCGCGCACCGACATGCTGGCGGTGTTGGCCGCGATGAACACGATGCACAGCGCCACCAGCCCCGTGACGATCAGGATGATCGTGACGAAGGCGGAGAGCATGCTGAAGAAGCTCGCGAAGTAGCTCTTCTCGGTCTCGCTCGCGGTCTCCGCCTCGCTGTTCTTGAACATCTGGTCGATCTGCGCCATCAGCGGCGCGACGCGCGCGGGATCGTCGACGCGCACCCACACGATGCCGAGCGTGTCGAGGTTGCGACCGGCGGCCTTGAGCGCCTGGTCCAGGTACTCGCGCTGGAACAGGAAGTGCGGTGCGCGCTCGTTCGGGATCTCGCCCACGATGCGGAACGAGAGATCGACCGGGTAGAGCGTGCCCTTCAGCGTGATCAGGTCGCCGATCTTCCAGCCCTGGCGCTTCAGGGTGGCGCGCCCGACGATCGCGCCGTCGCGGTAGCGGCGGAAGTCCTCGAGCTGCTTCGCATCGATCTTCCAGTCCGCCCACACGCTGCCCAGCGGCTCGGGCTCGACGGCGAAGTTCGGGAAGGTCACGCCCTTCTCCACCTCGAAGACGCCGCCGTACCAGGTCCAGCTCGCCGCGGCCACCACGCCGGGCAGCGAGCGGATCTTCTGGAGGTCCGAGTAGGGCAGCGGATACACCAGGCCTGCCTCGTTGTGGACCACGACGCGCGTGTTCGACGCCACCTGGTTCAGCAGCATGTCGAGCCCGCTCGGCATCGTGAGCAGCAGGCAGACCAGCGACACGGCGAGTCCGATGGCGCCGGCCGTGAGCGCGGTTCGCAGCTTGTTGCGCGCGAGATTGCGCCAGATCAGCGGCAGGAACTTCACGCGCGCGGCTCCGGGGCCGGATCGCCCAGCACGCCCTTGTCGAGGTGGTGGATCTCGTCGACGAAGGCCTCGCCGCGCGGATCGTGCGTCACCATCACCACCGTCTTCCCGAAGTCGCGGGCGAGGTCGCGGAGCAGCGCGAGGATCTCGACGGCGTTCTTGGCGTCGAGGTCGCCGGTCGGCTCGTCGGCGACGACGATCTCGGGGTCGGTCACGATCGCGCGCGCGATCGCGACGCGCTGCTGCTCGCCGCCCGAGAGCTCGCTCGGCGTGTGTTCGGCGCGCTCGCCGAGGCCGACCACGCGCAGCGCGGTCTGCGCGCGCTCGCGCCGCTCCGCCTTGCCGAGGTGCGTCAGCAGCAGCGGCAGCTCGACGTTCTGGCGCGCGTTCAGCACCGGGATCAGGTTGAAGAACTGGAACACGAAGCCGACGTGGCGCGCCCGGAAGGCGGCGAGCTCGTCCTCGGAGAGGTCGTTCAGCTTCTGCCCGGCGACGACGACGCTGCCCCGGCTCGGGCGATCCAGGCCGGCGAGGATGTTGAGCAGCGTGCTCTTGCCCGACCCCGACGGCCCCATCAGCGCGGCGAAGCGGCCGCGCGCGATGTGCAGCGTCACGTGCTCGAGCGCGTGGATCTCGTCCGCCCCACGGTGATACACCCGCGAGACGTCCTGCAGCTCGATCACTCGGAGCCTCTCCCGTGTGGCGGGGGCGCGCCCGCGGGAGAGTAGCGCCCGGATCAGTTGGTCGCGCTGACGTCGTGGGCGGAGCGCCCGCGCAGGGCGCCGACGGTGCGGGCCGCGCTCAACACCAGGCCGATGCCGAAGATCGCGACCAGCAGGCCGAAGCCGACCGCGCCTCCGGTCGAGCCCTTCGCCAGGGCGCCCCGCAGCAGGTTCACGAAGAAGCAGAGCAGCACCACGTACAGGCCGGTCGCCGCGAGCCAGGCGGCGACGTTGCGCGGCCGGCCCTCGCGCTGGAACGAAACGACCAGCCAGGCGAGGCCGACCCCGACCGCCGCGACGAGCCCGATCCAGCCGAGCGGGCTGCTGGGTAGAGCGATCAAGGGGACGCTCACGGCTGACTCCTCGGCGTGCTCGCCTGCTCGCGGGACCCGTTTGGATACCACCCGATCCGGGCGGGCTCAAGCCTCGAGCTGCCGGCGCGGCGTGGGTGATTCCCTATCTTCCGATTCCCGCAAGACCGGAGCGAGCATGGCCGAGCATCTGATCCGCACGTTGCGCTGCCGAAACGCGAACCGTCCAGGCGTCTTCGGCCGCCTGGCCACCGCGATCGGCGCCGCCGACGCCAACCTCGGCGACATCCGGATGGTGTGGATGGGCCCGGAGCACATCGTCCGGGACGTCGACGTGCTGGTCGAGGACGAGGCCACGCTGGCGCGCGTCGTCGCGGCGGTGAGCGCGGTCGAGGACGTCGACCTGATCGACGTGATCGACGACGTCCACGAGCTGCACCTGGACGGCAAGCTCGAGGTGCGCGCGACGCATCCGGTGCGCACGCTCCACGACCTGCGCCGCGTCTACACGCCCGGCGTCGCCGAGGTGGTGCGCAGCATCGCGGCCGACCCGGACGAGTCCTACCGCTACACGATCCGCGGCAAGACCGTCGCGATCGTCACCAACGGCACGCGCGTGCTGGGGCTCGGCAACGTCGGCCCGCTCGCCGCGCTGCCGGTGATGGAGGGCAAGGCGGCGCTGCTCCATCAGTTCGTCGGCCTCTCGGCCTTCCCGATCGTGCTCGACACGCGCGACGCCGGCGAGATCGTGGCGACGGTGCTGCACCTCGCGTCCGGATTCGGCGCGATCCAGCTCGAGGACATCGAGTCGCCGGTGTGCTTCGAGGTCGAGCGCCGCCTGGTCGACGCGCTCGCCATGCCGGTCCTCCACGACGACCAGCACGGCACCGCGGTCGCGGTGGTGGCCGCGACCACCAACGCGATGGCGCGCGCCGGACTGGACCTGGCGCGGGCGCGCGTCGGCGTGGTCGGCCTCGGGGCGGCGGGCACCGCGATCGCGCGCATGCTCGGCGCGGTGACGGCGAAGCCGGTGATCGGCTTCGATCCGTCCCCCGACGCGACCGAGCGGCTGCGCAAGTCCGGCGGCGAGCCGGTGGCGAGCCTCGAGGCGCTGATGCGCGACGCCGAGCTGGTGGTGGCCGTGACCGGACGCGCCAACCTGATCCCGGCATCCCTGGTGCGCCGCGGCCAAGGCATCCTCGCGCTCACCAACCCGGACCCCGAGATCCGCCCCGAGGACGCGCTCGCCGCGGGCGCCGCGTTCGCGGCCGACGGCCGCTCGGTCAACAACCTGCTCGGCTTCCCGGGCATCCTGCGCGCGGCGATCGACACGCGCGCGCGACGCATCGACGCGTCGATGTACGTGGCTGCAGCGCGCGCCATCGCCGAGAAGGCGGGCGCCAACGAGCTGGTGCCGAACCCGCTGCGCCGCGACGTACACCGCGCAGTGGCGCGCGCGGTCGCCGAAGCGGCGATCAAGGGCGGCGTCGCGCGGGTGCGCGTGCCCTCGGACTACCAGCTCGACCAGCCGCTGCGACCGCCCGCGGAGAGCTAGCCCGGCGCGCCGCGCAGGTGCGCGCGCACGCGCTCGGCGAGGCGGTCCGGCGTGAAGCCGAACTCCTCGGCGAGCGGACCGATCGGCGCCGAGGCGCCGAAGCGCTCGATGCCGTAGACCAGCCCGCGGGCGCCGAGCCAGCGCCGGAAGCTCTCGCCCCGCGCCGCCTCGACCGCCACCGCGGGCACCGCCTCGGGGACCAGCGCGCGGCGGTAGGCGTCGGGCTGCGCCGCCCACAGCTCGAGGCTCGGCACCGAGACGACGCGCGCCGCGACGCCCTCGCCCGCGAGCTTGGCCGCGGCCTCGACCGCGAGCGACACCTCCGAGCCGGTCGCCAGCAGCACCACGTCGGCCGCGCGCGCCGGCTCGACCACCGCGTAGCCGCCCCGCCAGACGTCCTCGGCGCGGAAGCCGGCCGGTCGCGCCAGCGGCGGCAGATCCTGGCGCGTCAGCGCGAGCGCGACGGGGCCGCGCGCGTGCTCGAGCGCCCACGCCCACGCCAGCGCGGTCTCGACGCCGTCCGCCGGGCGGAACAGCGTCAGCTTCGGGATCGCGCGCAGCGCGTCGAGGTGCTCGATCGGCTGATGCGTGGGTCCGTCCTGGCCGAGGAAGATCGAGTCGTGCGTGAAGACGTAGACGACGCGCAGGCCCATCAGCGCCGCCAGCCGGATCGCGGGCCGCATGTAGTCGCTGAAGACCAGGAAGGTCCCCGCGTAGGGCAGGAAGGTGCCGTCGAGCGCGATGCCGTTGCTGAGACCGCCCATCGCGTGCTCGCGGATGCCGAAGTGGAGGTTGCGACCGGCGAAGCGGTCGGCGCCCTCGGGCGCCGCGGGCCCGACGTGGCCGCCCCCCTTCACCTCGGTCAGGTTCGACTCGGCCAGGTCCGCGGAGCCGCCGATCAGGAACGGCAGCCGGGCGGCGGCGCGGTTGATCACCTCGGCCGAGTGCTTGCGCGTCGCGGCCTTCTTGTCCTCGAGGCCGGCGGCGAGCTCGGCCGCGAGCCCGGCCGGAACGCGCCGCTCCCGATGCGCGTCCCAGGCGGCGGCGAGCTCGGGGTGCGCCTGGCGCCATGCCGCGAGGCGCGCATCGGCCTCGGCGCGCGCGGCGCGCTTCGCGGCGCTGCGCTTCGCGAACCAGGCGCGCACGTCGTCGGGCACCAGGAACTCGGGCTCGAGCGGCCAGCCGAGCGCCTGCTTGGTGGCGCGCACCTCGTCGGCACCGAGCGGCGCGCCGTGCGCCTTCGAGCTGCCCGCCAGGTGCGGGCTTCCGTAGGCGATCGTGGTGCGCGTGATCACGATCGACGGCCGCTCCGTCTGCGCGCGCGCCGCGGCGAGCGCGCGCGAGAGACGGCCCGGGTCCTGTCCGTCGACCCGCTGGACGTGCCAGTGCTGCGCGGCGAAGCGCTTGGCGACGTCCTCGCTGAAGGCGAGCCGCGTGGGCCCGTCGATGGTGATCGAGTTGTCGTCGTAGAGCACGATCAGGTTGCCGAGGCCCAGGTGCCCGGCCAGCGAGGCCGCCTCGGCGGAGATGCCCTCCATCATGCAGCCGTCGCCCATGATGCAGTACACGAAATGGTGTCCGGGCCCCTCGCCGCCGCGCCCGAAGCGCGCGCGCGTCAGGCGCCCGGCCAGCGCCATGCCGACCGCGTTCGAGAGCCCCTGCCCGAGCGGGCCCGTGGTCGTCTCGATGCCCGGCGTCTCGTGCCACTCCGGATGCCCCGGCGTGCGCGAGCCGAGCTGGCGGAAGCGGCGGAGTTCGTCGAGCGACAGCTCGAAGCCGAACAGGTCGAGCAGCGCGTACAGCAGCATCGAGGCGTGGCCGTTCGAGAGCACGAAGCGGTCGCGCAGCGCCCAGCCGGGATCGCTCGGGTCGAAGCGCAGGTGCTCGTTCCACAGCTCGAACGCCGCCGTGGCGAGCCCCATCGGCGCACCCGGGTGCCCGCTCTTGGCGCGCTCGACCGCGTCCACCGCGAGGAAGCGGATGGTGTTCTCGATGCGCTGTCGCAGCGCCGGCGAAAGCCTCGTTCTCATCGCGCCTCCGACGGAAGATGGGCCGGCGGAAAGGTCGCGACGATACCGCTTCGAGGCGCGAGGCCGCTAGACTCGCCGTCATGCGGGGGATGAGACGCTGGTTGGCCTGCGGGGGCGCCGTCCTGCTCGCGGGCTGCGCGTCGCTCGGTCTCGGCGTCGAGCCGATCGAGGTCAACGTGGTCGACCTGACCCCGCTGCCGAGCACCGCCTTCGAGCACCGCCTGCTGGTGCAGCTGCGGCTGCGCAACCCGAACGACCGCGGCTTCGAGGTCGACGGCCTGCGCTTCGTGCTCGACGTCAACGGCGAGCGCCTCGCGTCGGGCGTGACGGATCAGACCACGACGCTGCCGCGCCTCGGCGAGACGGTGATCGCGGTCCCCACCACCACCACGCTGCTCGACGTGGTGAACCAGGTGGTCGCCTTCACGCGGATGAGCGACGCGCAGCAGCCGCGCTTCGACTACGAGCTGCGTGGGCGCATCTTCCTCGCGCACGCCATGGGCGGCGTCGACTTCGATCGCCACGGTAGCGCTGGCGACCTGGTCCGCATGACGCAGCCCTGAAGCCGCCCCGCTGCCTCCGGGGCAAGACGCGCGTCTGGATCAGACCGCAAGCGCCCGCGGAGCGGGCGCGCGCAGCGAGGCGAAGCCGAGCGAAGTCAGAAGCCGGTCGCCTGGATCATCGGCCAGCGCCCGCGAACGCGGGCGCGCGCAGCGAGCCGCAGGCGAGCGAAGTCAACAGCTGGTCGGGGTGGTGGGATTCGAACCCACGACGCGGAACCCCCAAAGTTCCGGCTCTAGCCGCTGAGCTACACCCCGACTGCGACCCTCAGACTAGCGAAGCCTCACGCCAGCTGGATCAGGCCCAGCACCTTGTCCTCGAGCCATCCGATCAGGGCGCGCAGCGCGTCGGGCGAGATCTCGTGCGCCATGTCGAACTCGCGATAGCTGAGCGCGACACCGAGGGGCAGCAGCGCGTCGCGCGACTCGCGCGCGCGCTCGATCGGGATCATCGGGTCCTGGGTGCCGTGCATCACCAGCACCGGCCGCCCCTTGTGCGCCTCCGAGGCCGGCACGATGCGCGCGAGGTCGCCGGGCAGCCACGACGAGAGCGCGGCCAGCCCGGCATAGCGAGTCGGGTCGCGCAGGAACAGGTCGTACGCCATCACGCCGCCCTGGCTGAAGCCCAGCAGTACCAGGTGGCGGCGGTCGACCGGATAGCGGGCGCACGCGGCTTCGATGAACTCGCCGAGGCTGCGCGAGGCGCGCGCGAACTCGAGCGGATCGGGCGGGCGCCCGGAGGCGAGCGGGAACCAGCCGTAGCCGGCCATGCCCGGCGCGACCTGGAGCGCGAAGGGCCCCTGGGGACAGATCACCAGCGCCTCGCCGCCGTGCAGGATGGGCGCGAGCCCGATCAGGTCGTGCGCGCTGGCGCCCCAACCGTGGATCGCGATCACCGTCGGGAACGGGCCGTCGCCCGCCGGAACGTGTGCGGTGTGGAGCAGGTCCATGGCCGCCGCACCGTAGCCGGTCCCGCGGGCCGAGTGCTATCCCCACTCCGTCATGGGCGGCCGGAGTCTCCTCGACAAGGTGTGGGACGCCCACAGCGTCCGCGAGCTGCCGAGCGGGCAGACGCAGCTCTTCATCGGGTTGCACCTGATCCACGAGGTGACGAGCCCGCAGGCCTTCGCGGCCCTGCGCGAGGCTGGGCTGCGCGCGCGCCACCCCGAGCGCACCTTCGCCACCGTCGACCACATCATCCCGACCGACTCGCAGCGCCGCCCGCTCGCGGATCCGATGGCCGAGGCGATGCTGGTCGAGCTCGAGCGCAGCGCCGCGCAGAGCGGCATCCGCTTCTTCGGACCCGAGAGCGGGCACCAGGGCATCGTCCACGTGATCGGACCGGAGCTCGGGCTCACGCAGCCGGGCATGACGATCGCGTGCGGCGACAGCCACACCTCGACCCACGGCGCCTTCGGCGCGGTCGCGTTCGGCATCGGCACGAGCCAGGTGCGCGACGTGCTGGCGACGCAGTGCCTCGCGGTGGCGCGGCCCCGGGTGCGGCGCATCGACGTCGGCGGGAAGCTCGCCGCGGGCGTCTACGCCAAGGACGTGATCCTGACCGTCATCCGGCGCCTCGGCGTCAAGGGCGGCATCGGGTTCGCCTACGAGTACGGAGGGGCCGCGATCGAGGCCATGACGCTCGAGGAGCGCATGACCGTGTGCAACATGTCGATCGAGGGCGGTGCGCGCGTCGGCTACGTGAACCCGGACGACGCGACCTTCGCGTACCTGCGCGGCCGCGAGATGGCGCCGCAGGGCGCCGCCTTCGAGCGCGCGGTCGCGTGGTGGCGTTCGATGGCGAGCGACGGCGACGCGAGCTACGCCGATCGCGTGAGGTTCGACGGCGCGGCGATCGCGCCGACGGTGACGTTCGGCATCAATCCCGGCCAGTCCGTCGGCGTCGACGAGTCGATCCCGCGCCTGAGCGAGGTGCCCGACGACGAGCGCCCCGCCCTCGCCGAGGCGCTGGCTTTCATGGAGCTGCGCGCGGGCGCGCCGCTGGCCGGCACCCGGATCGACGTGGCCTTCATCGGGTCCTGCACCAACGGCCGCATCTCGGACCTGCGCGAGGCGGCGCGCGTCGCGCGACACGGGAAGGTGGCGCCGGGCGTGCGCACCTTCGTGGTGCCGGGCTCGCAGGCGGTGCAGCGCCAGGCCGAGGCCGAGGGCCTGCCCGCGGTGTTCCGCGCCGCGGGCTTCGACTGGCGCGAGCCCGGCTGCTCGATGTGCCTCGCCATGAACCCGGACCGGCTGCAGGGCCGCGAGCTGTGCGCCTCGTCGAGCAACCGCAACTTCAAGGGCCGCCAGGGCTCGCCGACCGGGCGCACGCTGCTGATGTCGCCGGCGATGGTCGCCGCCGCGGCGATTCGGGGCAAGGTCGTCGACGTGCGGGAGATCCTCTAGTGCAGAAGCAGCGATCGACGACCGCGCAGCGAGCCGCAGGCGAGCGAAGTCAGCAGCGGGTGGTCGACGTGCGGGAGCTGCTGTGACGGCCGGGGAGCCGGTGCACCGCGTCGCGGGCCGCGGCTGCGTGCTGCGCGGCGACGACATCGACACCGATCGCATCATTCCGGCGCGCTACCTGCGCGCGATCAGCTTCGAGGGCCTCGGCGAGCACGCCTTCGAGGACGATCGCAAGCAGGCCAAGGGCAACCACCCGCTCGACGACGCGCGCTTCGACGGCGCCTCGATCCTGATCGTCGGGCGCAACTTCGGCTGCGGCTCGTCTCGCGAGCACGCGCCGCAGGCGCTGGCGCGCAGCGGCTTCCGCGCCTTCGTCGGCGAGTCGTTCGCCGAGATCTTCTTCGGCAACTGCACCGCGCTCGGCCTGCCCTGCGCGACGCTGCCGCGCGCGGAGCTCGAACGGTTGATGGAGTCGGTGGAGCTCAACCCGCGCCAGGAGCTGGTGCTCGACCTCGCGCGCGGCACGCTCGCATCGCGCGCCGGCGTGCAGGCGATCGAGATGCCGGCGGGCGCGCGCCGCCAGCTCCTCGAGGGCAGCTACGACGCGACCGCCGTGCTGCTCGAAGCCGGCGACGCGATCGAAGCCACCGCCGCGCGTCTCCCCTACGTGTCGGGCTTCGCGGGCTGAGCGAGCGCCTCAGCGCCCGCGGAAGCGCGGCGCGCGCTTCTCGAGGAAGGCGTCCAACCCCTCGCAGCGGTCCTCGCTCGCGAAGACCAGGCCGAAGCTCTTCTGCTCGAGCGCGTGCGCGACGCGCAGGTCCGCGTCCTGGCCTTCCTGGATCACGCGCTTCGCGTGGGCCACGGCGAGCGGCCCCTTGCTCGCGGTCCGCTCGCCCGCGGCGAGCGCCGCGTCGAGCAGGGCTTCGGGCTCGAAGACGCGGTTCGCGAGCCCGATGCGCAGGGCGGTCTCGGCGTCGATCGGCTCGCCGCCGAGCACGAGCTCCTTGGCCCACGCCGCACCGACGCGCCGCACCAGACGGCTGGTGCCGCCGAAGCCCGGGATCAGACCGAGGTTCACCTCGGGCTGGCCGAAGCGCGCCTTGGTCGAGGCGTAGATCCAGTCGCAGGCCAGCGCCAGCTCGCAGCCGCCGCCGAGGGCGAAGCCGTTCACCGCCGCCAGCACCGGGACGGGAAGCGCTTCGAGCGCGGCGAAGGCTTCGTGCCCGAGGCGGCTGAAGTCCTCGGCCGCGGCGGGTCCGAGCGCGCGCATCGCCGCGATGTCGGCGCCGGCGGCGAAGGCGCGTCCCGCGCCCGTCACCACGACGCCGCGCACGCCGGCGTCGCCGGCGATCTCCGCCACGCGCTCGCGCAGGCACGCCAGCGTGGCGCGGTCGAGCGCGTTCAGCACCTCGGGCCGCGAGAGCGTCACGAGCGCCAGCGCGCCGCGCCGCTCGCAGAGCACCGGATCGCCCACCGCCACCGACCTCCCGCAGAGAGGCGCGATCCTAACACAGCGACCGGAGCCGCCGGCTTCCGTGGTATGGTGCTCGCCGACCCTGGCGACGGAGGGATCGCCATGTCCTCGGAGCGCTCACCCATCGCGGCCACGATCGCGGCCTTCGCGGCCGGGGCCGGGCTGGTCACCACACTCGCCGGCGTCGTCATCGCGCATTTCGACGTGGCGACGCCATTCACCGGCTTCCGCGTCTTCCTGCTCGGCGGACTCGCCTCGCTGGTCGGCCTGGTCGCGGGCCTGATCGGCGCCTGGGCGACGCGCCGCGGCGGCGCCGGTCGCGACCGCGCCTGGTTCGCCGTCGCAGTGGGCGCGCTCGTGGTGGCCGCGATCGTCGCCGGCGCCTCGGCCGGGCGCGGCCTGCCGCGCATCAACGACATCACGACCAACCCCGACGACCCGCCGAGCTTCGAGGCCGCCGCGCGCCAGGCGCCGAACCAGGGGCGCGAGATGCGCTATCCGGCCGACTTCGCCGCGCAGCAGCGCGCCGCCTACGCCGACCTCGCGCCGATCGCGCTCGACCTGCCGCCGGTCGACGCCTTCGAGCGCGCGCGCCGCACCGCCGAATCGCTCGGCTGGGAGATCACGCTCTCCGATCCGCGGCGCGGCCTGATCGAGGCGCGCGAGGTGTCGTCGCTGTTCCACTTCGTCGACGACATCGCGATCCGCGTGCGCGAGCACAACGGCGGCTCGGTGGTCGACGTGCGCTCGAAGTCGCGCGACGGCCAGGGCGACCTCGGCGCCAATGCCCGCCGCATCCGCGCCTTCGCGGCGGAGCTCAAGGCCCCGTGAGCCCCTCCAGCGCGCGCTGCTTCGCCCAGCGATAGTCGGCCTTCCCGCTCGGGGCGCGCACCAGCTCGTCGACGAAGACGAAGGCCTTGGGCAGCTTGTACGCCGCAATGTGTTGGCGGGCGACCTCGCGCAGCGCGTCCTCGTCGACACGCGCACCCTGGCGCAGCCGCACCAGCGCCGTCACCTGCTGGCCCCAGCGCTCGGAGGGCGTGCCAACCACGACGACGTCCCATACGTCGGGGTGGTGCTTGAGCGCGTGCTCGACCTCCTCGGCGAACACCTTCTCACCGCCGGTGTTGATGGTGGCGGAGTCGCGGCCGAGCAGGCGCAGCGTGCCGTCCGCGGCGATCTGGGCGCGGTCGCCCGGCACGGCGTAGCGCTTGCCGCCCACCACCGGGAAGGTGCGCGCCGTCTTCTCGGCGTCCTTGTAGTAGCCGAGCGGGATGCTGCCCTCGCGCGCGAGCCAACCGGACTCGCCCGCACCCGGCTCGGCGAGGCCCGACAGGTCCTCCTTCAGCACGACGTTGCCCGGCGCGACCTGGAAGTCCCCGGTGCTGGCCTTGCCGCCCGCCGCGCTGAACTGCGCCGCCTGCGCGCCGCTCTCCGAAGAGCCGAGCGCGTCGAGGATGCGCACGTTCGGCAGGTGCCCGAGCAGCTCGTCCTTCAGCGCCGCGGTGAGGATCGCGCCGCCCGAGGAGAGCAGCGCGAGCGACGAGAGGTCGTAGTGGTGGTCGCGCAGGTGGTCGGCGAGCGGCCGGCCGAAGGCGTCGCCGACGATCGTCAGCAGGTTGACCTTCTCGCGCTCGATGGTCGACCAGATGTCGTCGGGATCGAGACGGCGCGGCTCGGACTGCACCACCACCGTCCCGCCGACCGTCCAGACGTTGAAGGCGGCCCAGTGCGCGGCGCCGTGCATGAAGGGCGGCGCCGGCAGGGCGCGCAGACCCCCGACCCGCGCCTTCTCGACGATCGCCTCGAGCGCGCGCGGCGCGAGCGGACCGGCGAGCGCGGCGAGGAAGATGTCCTCCTGCCGCCACAGCACGCCCTTGGGCATGCCGGTCGTGCCGCCGGTGTAGAGGATGTAGAGGTCGTCGGGCGAGAGGCGCGCGGGCGGCTCGGGCTTCGCGTCGGCGAGCGCGCGCTCGTAGTCGAGCGCACCGGGCAGCAGCGCCTCCCGAGACTCGTCGGCGACCTGCAGCCACAGCCGCACCTGGGGCAGTCGCGACCGCAGCCGCGCGAGCGTCGGCGCGAAACTCGCGTGGTAGACGATGGCGCGCGCGTCGGCGTTCTCGAACAGGTAGAGCAGCTCCTCCTCGACGTAGCGATAGTTGACGTTGAAGGGTGCGCAGCGCGCCTTGTAGGCGCCGAGCATGCCCTCGAGGTACTCGTTGCCGTTGTAGAGGTAGAGGGCGACGTGGTCCTGGCCGCTCTCCCAGTTCTGGAGCTCCGAGCGCTCGCGGTGACAGCCGAGCCCGTGGGCGCGCAACACCGTCGCGAGCCGGCGCGTGCGATCGGTGACGGAGGCCCACGACAGCCGCCGGTCGCGGAACACCAGGCAGTCGCGTTCGGGCACCTCGGCGGCGATCGCCTCGTGGATGGCAGCGAGGTTCAGCATCGAGCACCTCCGGAGCGGCGAGCTTAGCGATGCGGCGTCGCGCCGCCGAGGCGCGCGAGCGCGACGGCGGCGTCGATCGTGACGGCGACCCGACACGCCGCCTCGGCGCCCGCGTCGAGCCAGCCGCCGTCGGCCGCCTGCTCGGCGAGCAGCGAGAGCACGATCTCGTCGGCGCCGAGTCGCGCGCCCGGGAGAGCGCGCGCGTCGCAGAGCGCCAGCACGCGCGCGGCCTGCCACGCCGCGAGCCGCCCGCTGCGGAAGCCGCGCTCGAGCTCGCGCCCGCACCACTGGAGGCCGGCGTCCGAGAGCTCATGCGGCGTGTTGGCGAAGAAGTGCGCGTAGCCGGCGATCGCGCCGAAGTCGCCGCCCTGCACCCGCTCGGGCCCCCAGCGTGTGGCGAGGAACGCACCGGCGCTGCGGAGCGACGCGGGCCGCGCGCAGCTCGTCTTGGCGAGGAAGCCGGCGAGCAACCCGGTGGCGACGATGCGCTGCGCCTCGGGGGCGTCCGGCTCGATCGCCCACGAGCCGTCGTCCCGCTGCGCCGCCTCGAGCCAGCGGGCGATCCGCTCGACTTCGCTCGCGTGCAGCGCGCGCGCCGCGTCGAGCGCCGCGAGTGCGGCGAGCGTGCCGCGCACGCCCGACCAGCGCAGCGCGCTCTCGAGACGATCGGACGACACGTCGCCCAGCGCGGCGGCGAGGCGGAGCCGTGCCTGCTCGTCGCCGCGCGCGTCGACGAAGCGGCGCGCGCGGGCGAACGCATCGCGAACCGGGTCCGGTGTCATGCGCGGAGCAGCAGCCCCGTCAGGTAGCGACCCTCGGGATGGTCGAGCGCCACCGGGTGGTCGACCGGCGCGCCGAGCTCGCGCAGCACCGCGAGCGGGCGGCCCGCGTCGAGCGATGCCCCGAAGGCGATCTTGCGGAAGAGATCGGGACCGACGTGGTGCGAGCACGAGAAGGCCAGCAGCAGCGCGCCGGGCGCCGCGCGCCGCAGCGCGCCGAGCAGCGCGTCCTTGTAGGCGCGCGCGGCGCGCTCGACGTCCCCCTGCCGCCGGGCGAGCGGCGGTGGGTCGACGATCAGCAGGTCGTAGCTCGCCGCGTCGCGCCGGATCCAGCGGAACACGTCGTCGCGCTCGAGGCGCAGCTCGAGCGCGGGGCCGTACGGTGCGAGGTTGCGCTCGGCGAGCGCGAGCGCCTCGGCGGAGCTCTCGACCGCCGTGACGGCGCGCGCGCCGCCCGCTGCGGCCGCCACCGAGAAGCCTCCCGTGTAGGCGAAGAGGTCGAGCACGCGCCGGCCGGCCGCCAGGGCCTGCACCAGGTCGCGCGCGTCGCGCTGGTCGAGGTAGAAGCCGGTCTTCTGGCCGCCGGCGAGGTCGACGAGGTAGCGCCGGCTGCGCTCGCGGATCGCGACCGGCGCGAGCGGCGGCTCGCCCCATAGCGCCCCCTCGCGCACCGCGATGCCCTCGCGGCGCGCGGCGGTGGCGTCGGCGTGCTCGAGACCGGCCGCTGCGCCGGTCGCCGCGCGCAGCGCCGCGGCGATCGCGTCGCGCTCCGCATCCATGCCCGCGCTCGCCAGGCGCACCACCACCGCGTCCGCGTAACGGTCGGCGATCAGGCCCGGCAGCCCGTCGCCCTCGGCGTTCACCAGCCGACATGCGTCGGTGTCGCCGAGCAGGGGATCGCCCGCGCGCCGCGCCACCGCGTCCGCGACGCGCCGCACCACGAGGTCGGGCGCGGGCGGCTCCTTCCCGAACGCGAGCAGGCGCACGCGGATCTGCGAGTGCGGCGACCAGTGCCCGTGGCCCAGCACCTCGCCCTCGGCCGAGAGCACGCGCGCCCAGGCGCCCGGCGCACCCGCGTCGGCGCGCGCCACCGAGCCGGACATCACCCACGGGTGGCGCCGCCGCACCGAGCGGTCGCGCCCGGCCTGGAGGACGACATCGATCATGCCCGAACGATGCCGCAGATCCCCCCACCGAGCGAATCGCGGGGACGTTGTTGACTTCGTTGACTTGGGGACGTTGTTGACCTGACGCGTCGGTCCGAACGCGCCGCGCGAGGCACGGCCCTCGGGAATCAAGAACGTCCCCGGC
>Ga0335070_10003361_pt1 | contig 18684 bp, 16 predicted proteins | sample Lox_Sample_13_FD_206722 | JGI IMG/M metagenome (GOLD analysis project Ga0335070, IMG submission 206722) | Soil microbial communities from Loxahatchee National Wildlife Refuge, Florida, United States - Lox_Sample_1.3 | ecosystem: Environmental > Terrestrial > Soil > Wetlands | place: USA... | reverse complement strand
GGCGCCAACCCGAAAACTAGATGGCCCACCAAGTCTTCCGGCAGCTTGACGTGATAGTACGGAGAAAGTCCATACACCTTGGACATGAGTTCGTCCACAAAATTCGCCACTTTAATGAAATATTCTCCTGCCTTGGCAGGGATCACTACGTCTTGAAGTTTGAGTTCACAGATCTGATTTGCATCTGTCAGGGTCACGCCATGAACGTCACAGGTGTACCCTAATTCTCTCAGCTTAATGACAGGAACTGCAATTTCAGCTGGTTTGAAATGCGTCAGCGGTGCGTTGGTTGCGTCGAACCTTATGGTTCCATCCTTGTACACTGACAAATCATGCTTGGCCCGAAGGATCCCTTTTTCGAAGATTTCGGGTGTCTTGGTTTCGTTTGTTAGCCCCTTAACCCCTTTCAAGATTTTTGGCATAGAGACGCCTAGGCCATTGCAGGTGTTTTCAAGGGCTTCTTTGAAGTTGATCACTTGCTTCTGGAACCTGATGGCTGGAATTCCGCAAGTTGGGCACTCATCATCTTTCAGGCTCTTTCCGCATTTTCGACACGTCTTCTCAGGAATAGTTTCAGAACCGCAGGAGGGACACTTGACGCGTGAGGTGTAAGTATTACAGTCTGGGCACTTCCGCTTCGTTATCTCAACAAACGTAGGTCCGTGTTTCGCGGCTTCAACAATGTCCCTTTGAGAGCCCCCGACCAAGCCAACTGGATAAAGTGCATGAACTAACGGTTTCATCTCGCGCCTCTTGGCCTTTTCAGGTCTGCCCATGCGGGCACCAACCGAGGTGGGGGACTTGTCCCTGATCTGCAGGCCCGAAAGAGAGCTAACTGCCTCCAGAACCGTCTTTGGTGTTGACGGACTTAACTCCGGGGCGGTTCCGTAGCCTAAACACAACGCAAAGGCAGCTGCATCGTTGCCTTCAATTATGATCTTGCCTTCGAACACACTGTGAGGAAGCCCTATCAACTCAAGATTCCTTTTGACCTCTTCATTTAGTTCCCCGACAACTTTCGTGGCAAACCGGTCTTCCCCTTGAATCTCTGAGGTCAGTAACCACGTTCTCGTTTTCTCTAGCTGCTCAAGTGAGAGCAGATTTGACCAGCAATATGTGTAAGTTGGATGCAGAGAAACGTGTAGTCCGAATGATAGCCCAACGGCCTCTTTGAAGTTGGGCCTGTTATCATAGGCGTTGCCGAAGAAGCCTCTTAGTCTTTCAGCAGAAAGCCCGATGCTTGCCGCGGCAGTTTCAAGGTTTCCGTCACACCTTTCTACGATCGCTTTTCGGAGGTCCTGAACCCACCACTCTTCAACGTACCCTGATGGCAGCAGAGCTTTGCTGTTGTAAAGAAAATCTCCAAAGCTTATCAGAATGTCTCCTAAGAACAGGATCTTCTCTATCTTGTCTTTGACCTCGCTATAATTCTCAGTTGAAACTCGGACAACCGAACCGCCTTTCAATCGGACTACCGGACCGTCTATGGCATCAACAGGAACTGAGACTCCACCCTTTCCCGGAAGCTCCATACGCATTTGGGTCCCACCAGCTAGAAATCCCTTCAACACAAGCATTGTTGCTGGATGAATCCCGACGGCAGACAATCCCGTGTTCCTTGCTCTTCCGTACCTCAGCCGGAAGCCTCCCCTCCTAGATGAGAACGAGAAGACTGGGCGACCAGCTATGACGTCGTCCATGAAGCCGTCCGATTTCTTTTCAGACTTGCCTCGAACGTCCTTAAGCCATTCCCACTCTTGAAAACCGAGCTTCTCTATGATTGTTCGAACTTTGGGAGCTCTCCCAATGATTCCATCGTTAACGACTCTGAGCGCTCCGCCTCTGACTCGGTTGGTTTCTATTCGCGACAGGTTTCTAAACGTTGAAACCTCGATGGGATCCGACTCTGTGCCGGTAACTTCTACAGGTAAGCATTGAAGGGTCTTCTTCAGTTCTTCATCTGATATGTGATACTGAAAATGCATCCCGGAAGAGCGTTCGTAGATTCTCAACTCTTCAACAAACCGCGAAATCTCCTGCTCTGTCGGCTTGTAACGGTCGAGCCCTAGAAGCCGCCGGACAAAATCGCCTACCACCAATGTCAAGGCTTGATCGGTGCCCCCCGCAGATCTTATTGGCCCCGCGAAGTAGATAGCAAGGTAACGCGACCGGTCACTATTCAATTTGATCCTCACTTTGGCCACACCTTGTATAGGAGCGGCTGTCAACCCTTCCGTGAAAATCGCCAATGCAGTTCGAATTGCCTGCTCCGCAGCCACTTCCTCCTCCATGTGCCCGAATTTGCCGTAAACAATCTCTTCTGTTACTTTGAAAGCCAATTCTTCTCGTGGAAGCTTTGCGCTCAATTCTCTTATGCTCTCTGCGACTCCTTTGGGACCCACTAGTCCCTCCACGAGGTCTGCAAGGTCCTTTGCGATCTTGCTCTCTGGCGCAAGCGAAGGATCTAACCCTTTTCTGCGCGCCTTCTCGCTGAGACTGTATATTTCAGCAAAACGGGCTTCGAGACTTTCAACATACTGTTTATAGCCTTCGCTCATCCGATGGTTCAATTCTCCCACTCGCGACACCTCCTTTCGATGATCCAGCTTATTTCAGTATTCTAACAGAAACAAATCAAAAGAGAAGTCCATGAGAACTTCTTGTACATTTGATTTGTACACGAAACAGCGCGGCAGTCCTACGTTCTTCCGCGTCTTATGCCTTCAATTATCTCTGAGACCTTTCGTCTAATCCCTGTTTCTTCAACCACGTTTCCTGTAACGATTATGTCAGCGCCCGCCGATGCTGCAGCCAAGGCTTGCTCCCTGGACCTTATGCCTCCGCCTACGATTAAAGGAACATCAATACAGCGTTTTACAGTTCTGATCATGTCTGGAGAAACAGGATTCTTCGCGCCAGATCCAGCTTCCAAATAGATGAATCTCATTCCCAGGTACTGTCCTGCCAAAGAATGTGCGGCCGCCAACTCGGGTTTATTATGCGGAATCGGAATAGCTTTGCCAACCACGCCAGCTGTGCCGCCTTCGCCCACGATGATGTACCCCATTGGAAGAGGCTCCAAACCGTACTTCTTCACAAGCGGCGCACCTAGAATCTGAGCCCCCATAATGAAATATGGGTCGACCGAGTTCAAGAGTGACATAAACCAGATGGCGTCTGCGTACCGGCTGATTCCCGTAACATTGTTAGGGAAAAGGATAATCGGAATCTTTACGGTTCGCTTAACAGTTTTGACAACGTCGTCTAAATGAGCAGAAGACACAAACGTTGACCCTCCTATCATGATGGCGGAGGTTTCACTTTCTCTTGCTCTGCGAGCAATTTTCGAAGCCTGCGGCGGAGTTACCTCTTCGGGATCAATGAGCGTTATGTGAATAGAGCCTTCGGACTCAATCTTGCCGAGAAGATACTTTTCAACGTTACCTCCCATCAAAATCAACCTGGCTATGCGCCTTTAACCGTGGGCGCAGGTGGCGCCCTGGGCCGCCCGTATATCTTGTCAGTGAACATACAATAGACATCGACTTCACCCTGCGCTGGTTTCACAGGAAACTGCTCCTTCAAACCACAGCTCCCGCATCCCACAACTGCGTTACCTTCGTCCCGAACGATCTCCACTCTCACAGTTTCCTTGCCGCACCTAGGGCATGGATAGAACTTCGGCAAATGCTTCTTGGGAATGCGTACAACCTTTTTCCTCCGTCTCCCCATGTCTAGGTCCTTCTAAGGGTTGAAATTCTCGAATTCATATTTACATTTGACCTTAAATAGTTGCCGACGACCATAAAACATCTGGAAGTTGGAACCTATGAAGCTTGCGCCTGATGTTCTACGCATGAACATGCCTGAGGTGGAAACACGGATAATTCGGTTCATAAAGGATTACGTTCAGAAGACAGGAGCCGCTGGAATTATCTTGGGATTATCAGGCGGAATCGATAGTTGCACTCTCGCTGCTCTGTCAGCCAAAGCAATCGGGGGAGGACGGGTCCTTGGACTGATGTTGTTCGAACACGAAACCCGCAGCACAATAGACGTTCAGCATGCAATGCTCGTGGCAAAGAAATTCAAACTGAAGACGGAGAGCATAGACATCACAGCTTCCCTCGAAGAACTTTACAAGTCCATTCGCATATTCGATCCTTCGGACAGACTGAGCAAAGGCAACGTAAAAGCAAGAACTAGAATGATTTACAACTACTACTATGCAAACAGGCTTAAGCGAATCGTGTGCGGAAGCTCAGACAAGTCAGAATCGATGATGGGATATTTCACAAAATGGGGAGACGTCGCCGCGGACATCTCGCCAATAATGGATCTTTACAAGACCCAAGTCAGAAACCTCGCAAGCCACATGCAAATTCCCGAAGCGATAATCGAGAAACCGTCATCCCCAGCTTTGTGGCCTAACCAGATTGCCGAAGACGAACTCGGCATGCCCTATGAACAGCTTGATCTAATTCTCTATGGACTCGAACATTTCATGACGACAGAAGAAATAGGAGCCCAACTCAGAATTGAGCCACGAATTGTCAAAAAGGTAAAACAAACGTGGCTCTCTGCGGAGCACAAGAGAAGAGTGTTGTTGACAGCAAAGCTTGAATATCGAACAATCGGTACTGACTTCAGACTTCGAAGAGACCCAAACCAAACAATCTGAGGGATATGTTTGAAAGACAAATTTAGCGTCGCTCTAGCCCAGATTGAAAGCAAACCTGGTGACAAAGAGGCAAATTTGAGGAAGTTCGAGAAGGCCGCCGTTAGAGCACAGAAGGATGGAGCTGAACTGCTAGTTCTTCCTGAACTCTCTCTGACGGGTTATGTGGTCAGAGATCAGATCTTCGAACTCGCCGAAGAAATTCCTGGAAGATCAACGGAACGCGTGGAGAAAATCGCGAGAAGAACCGGACTACACATGGTTTTTGGAATGCCCGAACTTAGCAAGAACACCCAAGCAACGCTCCACAACGCATCAGTCCTGGTAAGCCCAAATGGCCTTGTTGGAAAGTACCGCAAAATGTACCTACCAACTCACAGCGTTTTCGAAGAGAAAAGATACTTCCGGCCGGGCTACCAACCCGCAGTGTTCTCCACCGACCTCGGAAAAATAGGGCTCACGATATGCTACGACATCTATTTTCCCGAGGTGGCAAGATGCGAGAGACTGGAAGGTGCTCAGTTAATTATCTGTATCTCAGCTTCGCCTGCAATTCGTCGAGCTTTCTTTGAAGTACTTACAGCTGCAAGGGCTATGGAGAACACCGCATTTTTAGCCTTTGTCAACCTCGTCGGCGTTCAGGATGGGTTGCAGTTTTGGGGCGGAAGCAGACTTTTGGGTCCTAACGGAAGACCACTCGTCCAAGCTAAGTATGATCAAGATGACTTCGTAGTTCACGAGATTGATTACACAGACATAAGATCCGTCGAAGCCTTCGTCCCAACGCTCAAGGACTTGAGACCGGAGTTGTTTGACAAACTCAAGAAATCGGCCGAAGAACTATAGAACCTTAAATATCATCTTAAAACAGTCTTTCTGCAACGATAGTGACTGCCTCAATGAGAGTCGACGTTTGTGACGAGGCGGCGAATCACAATCACATCACGCCAACATGAAGAATATATCAAGCCGAAAGCGTCACACGTGATCTCACTTGTGACAAGTAATGTCACGGCAGGAGCCAACAAATCAAGTACCTCAGTCAAATCGCGAAATCCGTCCACAATGACGGTTGATGCGTATCCACTGTCACGCATCAACGTCAACTCATGACGCGATCTATGCTGCCGCCACCACGTGATCTTCTCGGGGTTACGCACCAAAGTCATGCTAATTACCTTGTTTCAAAGAATGACTTACACCGCAATACCAGGTTGTCGGCTTATTTGATATGTATCTAGAGACTGACTCAATGCATTAGCACCAAATGAACTGATCCAAATCTGAACTCTACGTCAAGCGTCATCACGACTTATCCTGTTCCTCTTTACCAATTCCGACCCCTTCCCGTGCCTCTTACGCCCGAACCTCAGTTCTGACGGCTATATCTCGCAAAATCAGCCTAATTACACTTCCTCCTCGGCGACTTCAATTCCTGGCATCAAGAATTCGAAGATCTTAAAAGCAAAGCCTGTATACAGAAGTGTATCCATTTGCATGGTCCTCACAGGTGAATGATTTGAGGCTCAAAGAAAGCATTCAACCCTGGCTGACAAGCTCCATTAACGACCCCGTTGCCAAAATCATCGCCCTCCACAGCCATTTAACGCCAACACAGCTCGAAACACTCCTCATTGACGTATTATCCGAACACCTGGCGGGCAAATCGTTAAAATACGATGATAAGGCTAGCTTGAGACTAACAAAGGCCAGAATAAGCCGCGGTTCCTTTAATAGGACATTAAAACAAGCAAAAGATAACGTCATAAAGTCCATCTACACTGTCATACTCCTAGGGTACCTAGGAATCTTCGAGAGCACAACTCTCGACCCCTACGTGGAAGTTGCCAACAAACTTAAAACATACTTGGAGGCCTACAAGAACATCCCCAATGCACCTTCAGACCAGAGCGAAAGCATCAAAATCATTGAATTGCTCAGAGATGAGCTTGAAACAAGCCTAAAACAGCTATCCAGCCCATCAGAGAGCCGCTTGTGACATCACAAATCACACGCTTGAATCATGCTATCTCATGTTCTCCAACAAACAGTTGAAAGAAGCCCCAAACGTGTCCAAAATTCAAAACAATGGCAGAAGACAGCCTCAACCCCCAACGCCCACAACCAAGGTTGGAAAGGCCACTCCACGGTCACATTGTGACGTGTGATGTCATGATTCTTAAAATGCATGGAATCTACCGTAAGTTTTATATTCCCACCTGAGAAGATGTGATCTGTGATGCAACGTGATCAAAGCCACCAGTAATCACGCTTGCATCACAGGCGACGCACTTGGATGAATTGATCCTCCCCCTCGTAACCTGCTTAACAGCAGTAACGGTTTTCGCAGCTATCGAGTACTACAGGTATCTCCGTCGTGCTCAGAGGGAGTTTGAGAAGGCCAAAATGGCAGTCGAAGATATCGTTGTAAGCTTCAACAGGCAATTCAAACGCGAAGGCGAAAAGCTTGAGATCGTAGCGTATAAGGTAGAGACCGTCGCCTCAAAGGCAGGAAACACTCTTAATATTGCAAAAGTCGTCGAGAAACGCATGGGTGACCTAGAGGCTAAAGTTCAGGCTGAGAACGATGCCAGAGCAGCTGCAGTATCTCGGTTGGATATCGCGGAGAAGGATTTGCGTGATCTGGTCATATCACAGGACGCTTTGAAGGTCAGGCTGTCCGACTTGGAGCAGAAAGCACCTCAATTGCCCGCTGTACCGGAGGCAAGTTTTGAAGCTGTCATCCCCATCCGAAAGGATAAGGCAATCGCGCAACTCACAGAAACCGAGTTATCTGCTTTAGAGTTCCTTGCGTCAGAGGGATCAAAAACGGCGCCTGAGATCAAAGAACGTGTAAAGCTAAGCAGAGAACACACAGCGCGTCTGATGAAGAAATTGTATGAACAGGGCTACTTGGAAAGAGAAACGACCAAAATCCCATTCAAATACAGTGTCAAGAAAGAAATGGAGAAGTTCTTGAGGAAAGCGGAAAGTCAGACGCCCTGACCTTGTCACGACTTGTTGCCAAGTTTATGGTATGCGTTGTTGTAGAGCCGCGCGACTAACATTAGTTGCCACTTTGTACTTCAGACTGTTACTGGGACCTGCCTTCAGGGCGAACCCCTTCGCCACCATTCTTCCTAGATAAGTGGCCACGGTGCTCAGCGCAATCGGTTCTTTATATTCCTGCTCAAAAGCCGATTGAACCTCTTTCGATGAAAACCATACCAACGGGAAGTGCTTAGCAACCATAGTCCTCATTCGTTCAAACTTTGTTAATTCGAAAGCTGAGGGGGGAGATGCCTTCCCTGGGTTACTCCCGTCTGGCGGGACTCCGCCCAACAGTTCGACTAGGTCAATCAGACGCAGAGCTTTTTCCCTAGTAATCTGTCCTTCAAAGCTTATTGAATAGCGATTGCCGTCACCGTCAAACAGTTCGACGCGCATTCTTCTCGCAGGCATCTGTTCGTAGCACCTAGCTCTGTTGTTTACAATTTCACAGTTCACAGGTTATAGCTGTTTTGGTGAATAGAGCCCTAGAACAAGAAGCAAATTGCGCTTCAAATACCCAACGCAGCTAGTTGTCCACTCCTTTATCCATTACACATGTGACAGGTCTTCTGAAAGTGCAAAACAGAAGCGAACTACCTTCTAATCGCAATCTGGAGTAGAAGCGTAGGGGTGAGCTATTCACAGCAGGAAGACACTAAAAGGCGGGGAGAATCAGAAACGGCGGTCTCTTGGGTGTGTTAAAAGATCGCTTTCACAAAACGTTCACAATTGGTGAAGAGAACACCTAACGAAAGGGCACTATAAGTGAACCCGCCATAGAAGAAGCTTAGGCTGACAATATACACTAAGGCATATTACACAGCTAACGAGAAATGCCAACTCATAGATTCTCGCTCAAATAGGGCCACCCCTATGTTTCCGATGGAACGATGATTGCTGAAATCCTTGGTTTTTGCTTGAGAACCGAAGTTTTCCAGAACATATCTAAAATATTTGCGGACAATCATTATAAGACATCTGCGGCTATTACCGTCTGGAGCATATTATCGCCAAACACAATCAACCAACACTCATCATTTGATGAATAAGGATTTCGAGTGGAAGGAGTGGTGTGTGCCAAAGCTGTTTTAGGAGTTCGGATTGAGGGGTTCAAGCCTTCTAGGAATATCGTGTTTAGAATTTAGAATTCTGTACGACATGTGTTATCTTCGAATTGGGAAGAAGTGCTCCTACTCCTGGACTCTGAGATGTGCAGTATGAATGATTCTGCTTCGCTCGATGATGTATTCGACAAGTTCGTGAGCAACGTAAGAATTTTCAAGGATCGCGAGGTGTTGCGTCACGATTACCTTCCAAATAGGTTACCTCATAGGGAAGATCAGATTAGACGGCTTGGTGAGAAGGTTGCCCCTCTACTCAAGGGAGCAAGAAGCTCCAACATTCTCATCTACGGAAAAACAGGTACTGGAAAGACGGCTGTGGTCAAATACGTGCTGGGTCGCCTGGAGTTCAAGGCCAAAGAATTCGGTGCACCCGTGAAATTATGCTACGTGAACTGCCGCTTAGCTGGCTCTGAATATCGCACCTTCGCTAGCATGTGCCAAGCTCTAGGCGCAACTGTACCTTTCACTGGACTCTCTGTTGGAGAAGTATTTGACAGGTTCAAAGTCAGCCTAGAGGTCTCCGGTTCAGTTTTTATGGTAGTTTTGGATGAAGCTGACGCTTTAATCAAGGCGTGTGGAGACGGTCTGCTATATGAGCTGACTAGAATGAGCGAAGTGCTTCAGAAGAGCAAAGTGACTCTCATAGGAATATCCAACGACTTAAGACTAAAAGAGTTCTTGGATCCCAGAGTTCTGAGTTCGCTAAGTGAGGAGGAGATGGTTTTTAGTCCTTATGACGCGCACGAGTTGCGGAACATTCTTGCTGAACGCGCGGGCGCTGCTTTCATCGAGAATGCACTGTCTGACGCTGCACTGGGTCTTTGTGCCGCTCTTGCGGCAGCGGAACACGGAGATGCACGACGAGCCTTAGATCTTCTACGCGTTGCTGGCGAAGTGGCTGAACGGAAGGGGGACAACGTTGTTACAGAGGAACATGTTCGCGAGGCCGAGAAGCACATTGAGCATAATCGCGTTGTGGAAGCTTTGAACAATCTCACTTTGCACTCTAAGCTTGTCACGCTGAGTATTTATCATCTTGACAAAACTAGCTCCCGAGGAACGATTACAGGCGAGATTTTTGATGTTTATGATGAACTCAGCGGAGAGTTAGGTGTTATCCCATTGACTCAGCGGCGTTTGGGCACATTGATAAACGAATTGGACGCAATGGGTCTTTTGAACGCGAAGATTGTAAGTATGGGGCGGTACGGACGAACCAAGAAGATACGCCTTGAGATAACACGAAGCCTCATTCGGGATGTTTTTGCAGCGGACAATAGGCTTGGAAGGCTTGTGGATTACGAGCCCCGTTGCCTTTCAAAAAAACCTGACAGAAGACATTGAAGCATCCTTAACCCTCACTGTTGGATATTCAGAATAGTTGTCTTCAGGCAAACGGGAGCACAGCAATTTCCAGAGTTTGAAGATTTACTACTGGGACTTTTGCGGGGGTGGGCGTGAAGCCGTTCCTGATCATATATCCTGTCTGGCCTTGCCAACATCCGGAGTTAAGGTTGAGGACTCCCCTATAAGTTGCGTATTCCAAGGCGTGGACATGCCCCACGTGGAAGATGTCCGGCACTCGGTCGACGACAAGAGAGTCTCTGTTCTCTGGTGACAACGGGGTTTTTCCACCGTACAACGGGGCCAGGTGCCGTGCCTGGAGCAGCAGTCGCATCGCTTTTTCGGGGTGGCTGTGACTCATTCCCGGTACGGTTGAAATGACGTCGTCTAGGCTTCGCCCATGGTACATCAAGATGTCGACCCCGTGCAGGCTTACTAGACAGGGGTCGCCTAGTGAAAGGATTTTTCTTGTTTCTGCAAGTGACTCCAGGTACATGTCTTCTATGCGTGGTTGGGGTAGCGCCTTTCTGGGTGCGTCGTGGTTTCCAGGTGTGATTATGACTTCGATGTAGTCTGGGATATGCTCTAGGTATCGGGCAGCGAGCCTGTATTGTTTGTTGATGTCCTTTATTGCGAGTTCCTTGGCTTGGTTCGGGTAGACGCCAATTCCGTCGACGATATCTCCGGCTATTAGGACATATTTGACATGGCTTGCTATTTCGCGCGTTCTGTCGTCGCCGTATTTGCCATTGAGCCATAGAATGAACCTGTGGAATTCATCTTTCATGAAGAGTTTGCTTCCTACGTGCATATCGGATGTCAAAACTGCGTACACGGGATCGGAAGCTTTGTGCTGATTCTTCTGTGCAATATCCGGCAGTATTATGTCTTCAGCAACTAGGAGGCCACTTCTCGATTTGAGCACGCTGATGCATATGACTTGATCCATCAAGAGGTTCCTTGTCTTTCTCTGCAAGTCCAGAGAGGCATTTTGTGGCACCAACACCGTGGTGCTTGCCTTCAGGTCTTCGATGGTTAAAAAGGTCTTTTGTTTCGATTCTCTTTTCTCAGTCAGCATTCCTATAATTTTGAGTTTTGAACTGGCTTGCGCTTTTACAGCGTCCATAACTGATGCTGCGCTCTTGACATCCATTCTTTGTCTTAACAGTCTCTCAAGTTGTCTAAAACGGTCTTGGAAGTAGCTTACGTAATCTTCTATAGTACCGCCTGAACTGATCTGTGAACCAGGGTCTTCAACAATCTTCACGTTTGCCTCGACATCCTTAGCATAGGGATGGAAGGGTGTTTTCCCCGTGATTCCTTGGTCTGGAGTTTTATACTGTTCTTGTGTTCCTTGGGTTTCTAATTCTTGGTTTGTTAATGTCTTCGAGGCACTTGGTGGTGAAACAAGCTCCTGTAGTAAGCGTTTGTCGATGAAGAGCGGTTTGTCTTGAAGTTTTTCGATCTGGTGAATTGCTTTGACAATAAGCAAACCGGGGTCTTCCGTCGTTGCCAGTGTATTCAGGAACTCAAAAGCGTCTTTGTTGAGTTGGTAACCTGCTGCAATGGTAAGCTCGACAGCTTTCTGAAGTTTCTCATGCTCGCTCACGCCAGCAGGTACTCCCCTCTATATTCTTTGACGCAACTAATCATATGATTTGACTCTGTTTCTTTCGTATCTCTTCTGTGACTCTTAACGTGTTCGGTCCGCTTTTTGTACGCAGGTTTTGTCGCTTTCTTCGTTCGAGCATGATCTTGGGATCTTGATGTTTCAGCTGTTCTTTAGATCTTTTAATACTTCAGTGAGAAATACCCTATCGTTGGGGGTTACGAAGGTGCATGAGTTGCGCAAAGTTCAGCGTACATCTGGGGGCACTTTCTTTGTTTGCTTGCCGAAGTCTTGGGCCGACCGTAACGGTTTACAGAAAGGCGGACTGGTCGATGTAAGCGAGACCGTTGATGGGGCGCTCATGCTCGATACAAGGTTTGGGGCTGAACCAGTTCTTAGATCTGCGATATTGGAGCCTGGACCGTATCTTGGACGCCAGATTATCGCAAAATACCTTCTTGGTTTTGACATTATACGCGTTGAGGGAAAGGACAGAATCGGTTTTGACATCCGTGATTCTGTGAAGACGACAGTTCGCAATCTGATTGGGCTGGAGATTGTTGAAGAAGATCATTCCGGTATTGTCCTTCAATGCCTATTGGAACCTTCGGGATTTCGGCCGGAGAAGATTCTTCGGAGAGGTTACTCGATAACTGCTGGAATGTATAGAGATGTTATCAACGCCTTCGTTGAAGGCGACTTGCAGCTTGCGAAAAGCGTCATAGCACGTGACGATGAAAGCAACAGGTTGTACTTTCTGCTAGTGCGAATCCTTCGTACGATAATCCAAAATCCGAGTTTAAGCGAAAAACTAGGAGTTAGCCCAATCGATTGCTTAGACTATCGTTTAGCAGCGAGCCTTGTAGAAGCCATTGGAGATGACTGCGTTCGGGCTGCTGGGAAGATTATGGAGTTACGGGGAACGAAGCTCGACAGAAAGCTAAGCAAGTTGTTCTTGAATCTCCAGACGGTCGGGTTTGAGGCCCATGACAAAGCGCTAGACGCTTTTCTTTCAGGCGATATCAAGGTGGCAGAGAGCGTTCGCAATGTGCGTTCAAATGTTGAAAAGGAGTTTGCAGACATAGAGGGATTGGCTCGTTCCCAGTCGCTTGACTTCGTTCCACAGATTCTCGCTGTCGCTTCTTTCCTTAGACAGATATATGAACATAGCGTGGACATATCAGACTTGGCGGTTCCAAAGAGGGATTGATTCCTTTACAGTTCAACGAGGAAGTATTGTGACCCGCTTCGGTGGTTGTGCAAACGAAATATGGTCGCCTTGTCTCAGCTCGTTGGTGTATTGTACTTCTCCACTTGTCCTGCAATGAGATTCTATGGTCAGGTTTTCGCCAAAAACGTTTCCGGCGCTTGCTCCATTTCTCAGTATGACATGCTTGCCGTAAAGGTCTTCGACTTCAGCGCCTTTTCCGACGTCTATTTCATCTGCGCGTATGGGGCCATGCACGGTTCCCCTGTTTCCTATTTCAACAGAACGTGCTAGAACGCCTTCACCGGTATTGATCGATCCTCCAACTTCTACGTGCTCTTGGGCCGTGACTTTTCTCGCGCGCAAAGTTCCGCCGATTTCTATGTTTCGTGTTGTGATCTCTCCGCTGACGTCAGCTCTGCCTCCGACTTCCATCGTACCGGAAAGTCTTAAAGATCCGTCGATGTCAACGGTTCCTCCGACGTCCATGCTTTCGCCTTGAGTTTGGCCTTTGATTTGTACCTTGCCGCCGGCTTCCAGTTCTTCAAACGCTAGATCGCCGTTGGCTCTAAGAAAGCCACCGACCTCGATTTCTTGCCCTTTGCTTGTTCCTGTAAGTTCAACGGTTCCCCCTACGTCTATCTTTTCAAATTGTAACGGACCTTTTGACTCGAAGGTTCCTCCGACATCAATTTCGTGGATAGTTCCTCCTCTTACGTTTGCGGTTCCCCCTACGTCTATGCTCTTGATGTCGACCTTTGAATCAATGACGAGTTTTCCACCAACGTCTACACTGTCCGCTTCGACTTCGCCTTTTGCTTCGAAGGTTCCCCCTACGTCTATGTCTTTAACCAAGGTTCTTCCATCGACTCTCAAGCTTCCACCTATTTCAACGTCGGTTGCGACCAGGTCTCTGCTAACGAACACTGCGTCATCTACGTCCACGTCGTCGGCTGTCATTCTTCCGTAGACTTCCAGTCGGCCATCTTCGATTTCAACGTCATCTCTGACTTCTAGGTCGCCCTGAACTGTAACGGAGTTGTCGGCGCTGAGCTGTTGGGCTGATAGGTTGCATTCAAAGATGTTGTGACCTTCGCAGTAGACTGTTCCGTTAACCTTGACCGCTGGGGGGTTGCCAGTTCCTTTTACGATTGTGTGCTTGCCTATTTCGAGGTCTCCGTTTACGACATCCAGGGTCACTGTGGTTCTTGATGGAATGGATGCTGCGTTGCTCATTCTGTTCGCCTTGATTTGTTCTCGTTTTCACCTTTAAAAGGGGTACTCACATGTAGTTACTGGGCGTCACTGCAGCAGTTGCGCTCTTCTGAGTAGTAAGGCATCAAAGACTGGCTCAGCATAGTTCTTGCTTGCAGGCTCACTAGTTGTCAACGACAGATCGTACGTAGTCAACATAGATGCTGCTCCGAATATGTTCTTTGAAGCTTGATCTCTAGTTATGCCAAGTTTGGGCGCATTCTTGCCCTTAGTTCTCTTCCAACCTAACCGCCTACTCACACTGGCTGCCATTTAAACCACCTCGATTTTCCTATGAATAGCAGTATTCTTTAGATCTGTTAAAAGGCGACGCACGTAAGCGGAACACGGTTTGTAGTCACAAGTTGTGAGCGTGATCCTCTAGGGCGGCAAAGAATTTCCTCATATGTTTGAAGGTTTCAAGGTATTCGAGTCCCCATTTGGTCGCTCGATACTTTCTTGAGTCTTCCAGCCTCACTTCGGTTATGAACCCATGCGCAACCAAGAAGGTCAGCTCCTTCTTTGTTCGGTCCACTGGCATGTTGGCCCCATAGGAGACTCTTGTTAGAGAACACAGTCCTTTTCTGGCAATTATCTCTATGATGTCAGCATATATGTCGTATTTTGTTCTTCTATGCTCATCAGACAAGCTATGGCTTCTCCGATCTTACTATTATTGGACATTGAACAGTTAATTTTGGTTGCGGTAAAACCTGCTATACCTAGCCGAGTGAAATAGTTAGCGCGGATAAAGCTAAAAGCTACGGCCAAGAACTTCTAGCTAGTGCCGGGGTGGCGGAGTGGTTATCGCGCTGGCCTCGAGATCACAACACAAAGGGCTCAGAGAAGGATTGACAAGCTAGCCAGTGGGCCTTTGGCTCGCAGGGGTTCGAATCCCTTCCCCGGCGCCATTCTATCCGTTAGGGTTCTGTTCAAGTTAGGGAGAAGTCGGATGTTGCAGAAACTCTTCTGATTTCTGGAGATCAGCTGCTACAGAATGGTTGTGTTTGGCTTCCCTAGTGTTTCCTGGTCGCTTTAACCAACGCCTTGACAGATTTTCGATCATGTGGAACGTTGGCAATTTTGACTCCGATTTTCCCCATAGCTTTTCTTGCTGCTTGCCGAGCTTCTCTTCTCGTAGCGTATTCTCCTCTCAATTCTATCCAAGGCAAGTCTTGGTCGATCTTAACAATTATGCAATACACAGCTTTCACCGTTCCGCACGTTGAAAGTCAGTTGATGTCATTAAAACAATTATGAATCTGAAGTAACGATGCCTGATCAGTAACTATTTTCAGAATCTGTAAGCGAAGGAGAGCTGTCTGGTTTCCGTTACGATTGATATTGATTAAGGCTTCATCAACACTATAAGGGGCAAGATCCTCTTTCTAGTCGAGGATGACTATGGCTAAAAGGAAAGAGCACCCACGAGAGACTGTAAAATCCAAGTTTACGTGTTCAAATTCTTCATGTGGACTTGTCTTTTTCAAGCCAATCAGGGTTAAAAACTTGTGCATAGATTCCGAAGTGTATTATGCGTGCCCGAGGTGCTTTACGGCTATTGATGAAACAGAGAGTGTACCCGTTATCGAGCCACGGGTAAGTTCAAAAGTGGATGCCAGTGAAGAAACGGTTATGCCTGACGTTGAACACAAGAAAACGGAGTCTCGAACGAGTGCAAAGTGCACTCACCGTTTCGGGTATCTAAGTGAGCGATCTAAGAGTGAGAAGATACCTGATGAGTGCGTGATGTGTGAAAACATTGTGAAGTGCATGCTCAAAGGCGTTACTGGTTAATGTTGATTGGCGCCAAAGAATGCGATTAAGTCTTCAAAGTCATTTCTACTGGAAACCAGTCGTGAAAAAAGAATTAGATAGTTGAGTTACTTTTCGGTCTTCTTCTTTTCGGTCTTCTTTGTCTCTTCCTTGGGCGCCTCTTCTTCTAATGGTTTCTCTTCGGTTACCTTCTCTTCTATTTCCATTTCACTTGTTATCTCTTCAATGGGTTTGGGTGGTGGTGTCGTAGCCATCGTCCAGCCTATCCATGCGCCGATGCCCATTATCGCAATGAATGCAACCAGCACAGGAATAGCAATTATCCAGAATTGTATGCCGTCGGTACTGAAGTTCGTCGAGAAGGCCGTGTTTATCCAGCTTGGCCAGAAGAGTGTGATGACGTAGAAGATGCCAACTATTGCACAAACAATGAATATGACCGCGCCTATTGCTTGATCTTTACTTGCCATTTGATATCACCGTTAGATAGCACGTTTATCTTCTTAATACCTTTTAAAGTTTACCATATGCAGAACTGGAGTGTTACGTTGTGCCCAGTTCCCACGTTGATAGGTATTTTTTCTGCGTCTTCGTCAGTTTGTCTATCTTGATTTTCATGGTTTCGAGTTTCAGTTTTGCGATGTGTTCATCGATCTCTTTCGGTACTTGGTACACTTTTGGCTCGAGTTTGTCATTCTTAGCTATGTGCTCGACGCAGAGGGCTTGGTTTGCGAAGGACATGTCCATCACCTCTGAGGGGTGGCCTTCGGCTGCTGAGAGGTTCACGAGTCTTCCTTCTGCCAAGAGGTAAAGCTTTCTTCCGTCTTTTAGAGTGTATTCTTGTAGGTTGGGGCGTATGCTTCGCTGCTTGGTTGATAGTTCTTCGAGGGTTTTGGGATTGACTTCGACGTTGAAGTGTCCACTGTTAGCAAGGATTGCGCCGTCCTTCATTCTTTGCATATGTTCTTTTCTTATGACGCTGGTATCACCTGTGGCTGTGACGAAGATGTCGCCGATCTTTGAGGCTTCGGCGATTGGCATGATTCTGAACCCGTTCATAGCAGCTTCTAGGGCTCGTGTTGGGTTTACTTCAGTCACTATTACATTTGCGCCCATTCCTTGTGCTCGCATGGCTATGCCTCTTCCACACCAACCGTAACCGCACACTACGAAGTTTTTGCCTGCAAGCAGTACGTTGGTTGCTCTGAGAATTCCGTCTAGCGTGCTTTGACCTGTGCCGTAACGGTTATCGAACAAGTACTTGGTGTATGCGTCATTGACTGCTATTATCGGGTACTTGAGGGCTCCTTTCTTTTCCATGGCTCTTAGTCGCAGGACACCCGTTGTGGTTTCTTCGGTTCCGCCTTTGATTTTCGGCAGGGCTCGCTTTTTCTTCCGATGTAATGTGCCGACAAGGTCGGCGCCATCGTCTAGGGTTATGAGAGGGTCAAAATCCAGCACGCGGTCGACGCACCAATAGTATTCTTCTGTTGATTGCCCACGCCAGGCAAAGACGTTCGCGCCTCTCTTGACGAGGGCCGCTGCGATGTCGTCTTGAGTTGAAAGCGGGTTAGATCCACACAGAGCGATGTCTGCGCCTGCTGCGAGAAATGTTTCGATCAAGATTCCGGTTTCTTTCGTGACGTGCAGGCAGGCTCCGAGTGTGATATTCTTGAGTGGTTTTTCTCTTTTGAGTCTGTCTTTGATCTGGCTGAGAACTGGCATGTGTTTCGATGCCCATTCCATCTGCAAATTACCCTTCGATGCGAGGTTTGGGTCCTTGATCTTGGATTTCTGCATCTTTGTCTCCTTGCCATAGTTGTTTTGCGCTTTCTATTTAAGATTGAGCATGACGTGGAGTCTGTTCCTATCTGTCTTGAACTGTTTGCTCGTGAATTGACTATTTTTTGCTTCAAATAGCGTTGAGCCGCAGGTGTATCGCTAGACTTTTAACTTATAGGCAATTAATGTTGATTTTGAGTGACACATCTATGCTCGAACTGCATTCTGAGAAGGTGGAGGAGTACCTTTCAAGCGTTTATAAATCGCAGGTTAAGGTTTTGCAGATGTCTCCGCTTCATAGTGATGAAACTGCGGACTTGAAAGGTTTCGGTTACGGTGTTCCGTGTCTGATTCAGTGCGAGGTGGAAGGACAGGCCAAGCAGCTGGTGTTGGAAACTATGAAGCCTGAAGGTTTTGGGCATGATTATTTTTCTGACAGAGCTGGAATTCTGCTTTGGCAGCATTCTGCTTTCAACAAACTTGACAGGCACGTGCGATCTGTGGACGTGGGCTCGTTTCTAACCGACGGTCAAAGCCTAAGGGCCTTGGGCGACTGTGCCGAGTTCTTTCTCTTGACAGAGTTCGTGAACGGAGAACTCTACCACGTGGATCTTGACCGCATCAAACACACAGGTCATGTAACCGACAGAGACGAAGAACGCTGTATTGCTCTCTCCAACTATCTTGTCGGGATCCATTCGTTAAAGAAGAACGATTCATCACTGTATGCCAGAGCCATTCGCGACTTAGTCGGCCATGGCGAGTGCATCTTCGGGTTGACCGACAGCTATCCTCCGAAATTGGATTATGTAGATGAAAAGTTCTTTATCCAGTTTGAGAAGAACTGCATCGATTGGCG
>Ga0335070_10003360_pt1 | contig 18684 bp, 15 predicted proteins | sample Lox_Sample_13_FD_206722 | JGI IMG/M metagenome (GOLD analysis project Ga0335070, IMG submission 206722) | Soil microbial communities from Loxahatchee National Wildlife Refuge, Florida, United States - Lox_Sample_1.3 | ecosystem: Environmental > Terrestrial > Soil > Wetlands | place: USA... | reverse complement strand
AAAGCTGTCAGGAAAGCACGCTGGACAAGAAAGCGCTGATCGTGATCAGCGACGGCGGCGACAACGCGAGTTCCCACACTCCGGCAGAGGTCATCCGTTTGGCGGAGAAATCGAGCACGATTATTTATACCATCGGGATCATCGACGACCGCAAGCCTCCCGTTCTCCGCCGGCTGGCACGCGCGACTGGCGGGGAGGCATTCTTTCCCGAAAAATCCGGCGGGTGGTGGACATTTGCCGGCGAATTGCTCACGATATCCGCAACCAGTACACCATCGGTTACGTTCCCACGAATCCGACGATGGCGGCTTCCGCACCGCTCGAGTCGTCGCCCGCGGGCCCGGCCCACGGCAAGCTGTTCGTCCGAACATGCACTGGCTACATCGCATTGAAACGATGATCCCAGGTTGGGAAACCGCAATGAAGCGCGCCGAGGATTCGAGGGTCATCGAGATGCCACTCAAGACGAAAAACACGCCAGTCCCGCGTGGCAACAAATCGCCTATGAACAGCCGAAACAGAAGAAACACAAGAGGTTAGCGGTCGGGCCGCCGGGACGTCCTGCACCCCAAACGCATACCGACTTACTTGGGCTACGTGGTTATGAGTGCCTTCTATAAAATTGCTCTCTGCGCCTTCTGCGGTGAGCGGAAGCAGACGCATCAACTCCAGACCCGGTTCACGACATGGCGTCAAGGTTTCCCTTGCGAGGACTAACCGGTACCGAAGTCCTGTTGTGACGGCGAGGTCGATCCTGGGAAATTGAGCAATCCTTGTTTTGAACAACAGGGATGCAGATGGCGTTGGTTCAGGGCGCAGCTGAATGCGGATGTAAGGGTGTGGCATCCAGGTTCCGGTGAGAACTGCCCGCTTGAACACTTCCAAATCCCACAGCATCTCGGTCTTAAGTAGAGTCAAATCAGATAGCAGGACTGGCATCGGCTGAGATCCGCCGTGGTCAATTTCCGGGACTTGCCAGACAAGACTCGCGGAAACAACTGAGGACAACCCATCCTCCGCGATCACCATACCAATTTTCGCCGGGCACCCGCTAATGTTGTTCCAACCGAAAACCGATCTATGTCATGAGGACAAGCAGTGAATTGCCTTACGGTTTCTTCTAGGGCCCGGGAGCAAATGAGTAAAGGGAAGCCTGACGTGTCTAACATATCGCCGCCGCATTGGTTTGTTTTAACGGTCAAGCCCAAGCACGAAAAGGCGGTTGGCGATCAGCTCCAGGCCAGGTCCTTGGAGCCTTACGTACCTGTCCTCCGTTCCAGACGAAAATGGTCTGACCGCTTGAAGGTCGTGGAACTCCCATTATTCCCTGGTTACGTTTTCTGCCGCTTCTCCCTCCCACGCCGGTCAGAGGTTCTGCGGGTCCCGAGCGTGAGGTCGGTGGTCAGTTTCTATGGCAAAGCATGCCCAGTCAGTGACACGGAGATCGAAGCAGTCAGAGCTATGGTGGACTCCGGCCTGCCAGTAATGGAATGGCCGTATCTGAAGGTCGGCCAGCGCGTCCGTATTTGTGAAGGCTCGATGTGTGGCCTGTATGGAATTCTGGTGCAGGAGAAGCGGGGCTACCGTGTAGTCGTCAACATGGAGCTGTTGAATCGCGCCGTCAGCGTCGAATTGGACCGGGACTGGGTGAAGGCTGAATCCCAGCCGCCCGGCACCGGCCTCACGGAGTTGTATCTGTGCTGCTGAGACGAATGGAGGATGTGAGCGGGCGCCTTGGATTATGGTTACAAAGGACAAGGCTCTGCAAAGGCAATGGAAGGTATTGCCTAGACGGAACTTAGTACTGTGCATCAGTGGTGACGTTTGAGATCGAGAAGTTTGCTTAGCCGATTAGAGCCGCTTGAAATCGGTTAGCCGATTGTGGTCGCTCAGAGCGATACGCAGGAGCAGGGTGGCATGCGCCATCAGGTAGTCGTGCTTGCGCGTTGGGACTGAGAAAGCGTAAGCTACGCTCCAATCGTTCCAAATTATCTGGTTATCGCCAGCTCCGTCGTGTTCAGCGCGGTCCAAGACCCGATTCCCTTCGTGGGCCGGACCTCTTTCAATCAGAAGCTCGCCTCCCATCGAACGGCGCTCGGACGATCTCAAGGCGAATCCGGTAGCTCGACAATGCGCTTCCTAACCCCAGTCCCCAAAAATTGAGGTGTTCCTTATGCGTTTGATCCTCTGCTGGCTAGCCGCCTGCTTGCTGGCCGTTGCGGCAGAACCACCCATCGTGCGTACCGAAGTGTGGGCCAATCTCCCGGCTCAGAGGGTGGGTCCTAACGATCTGCTCGGGGTCAGGGTCTACGACGGACCCGAGTTCAGTCAGACAGTTCGCGTCGGCGCCGATGGCCTCATCCATGTACCCATGATCAAACGACGAATCAAGGTTGAAGGCCTCTATCCAGGCGAAGTGGAGTCCGCCATTGCGGAGGCGCTCCGGGAGGAGGGGCTCCTGGTTGATCCGTTCGTGACTGTCACCATCGCGGAATATCACAGCCGCCCCATCAACGTGGCCGGTGCAGTGAAAATGCCTCTAGTCTTTCAGGCCGAAGGTCCCACGACGTTGCTGGAGGCCATCTCGCGTGCGCAGGGACTGCGCACAGATGCTGGTCGCGAAATTCTCGTCAGCCGCTCTCAACCCGGCCCGGACGGCCAACCTGTGGTCCTCACGCGACGCATCTCAGTCCGCGCCCTGATCGATCAGGCCGACCCCGCGCTCAACCTCCGACTCACTGGCGGCGAGGAGATTCGCATACCCGAGCTCAGCCGTATTTTCGTGGTCGGCAATGTCAAAAAGTCCGGCGCCTACCCCGTGCAGGACGATGGCGATACCACGGTGCTCCAGATGATCGCCCTGGCCGAAGGTTTGGCGCCTTACGCTAACAAGCAGGCCTATGTTTACCGCCGCGAAGGACTTGCCAAGAAAGAAATCGACATTCCTCTGCAAAAGATCATGCGCCGCCAAGTGCCCGACGTCACCCTGGCAGCGAACGACATCCTCTATATTCCCGACAACAAAGGCCGGCGCGTGAGCCTGAACGCATTAGAGAAGATCCTGCTGTTTGGCAGTACCGCGGGAGCTACGGCACTGACGTATGGGCTGGTGCGATAACCGCGCTTTCCTTGCATGCCCGACGAGAGAGAAATCCGCGCACTCCCGGCTCCGCCTGGCCACGGCGGCAGCCCCGGTCTGCCCGCGCTGTCCGAAGATTTTGTAGTTTATCAGCCTTCCACCAACGGCCAGCCGGAGGAATCGGATGCTCCCCTCGCCCACTACTCTTGGGTCCTCGGCCGCCACAAGTGGAGGATCCTGGCATTTGTTGTCGCCTGTGTCTGCGCAACCGTCGCGGTTACGTCCCGCCTGACGCCAATCTACGAATCCACCGCAACCATCGACATAGACCGGCAAGCGCCCGCCGGAGTCGTCGGACCCGATGCAGCGCGCGTGGCACCCAGCGAGACGGATCAGTTCCTGGCTACCCAAGTGAGGATTATCCAGTCCGACTCGGTGCTGCGCCCCGTGGCGAAGCGTTTCAAAATCGTAGTCCAGAGTGCCATTCCCGAGAGCCGGCTGCCCACCGCCCGGGCGGACAATGCTCCAATCACGCTGGCGCAGCTCAAAGTTACCCGCGTCGCCAACACTTATCTGCTGCTCATCAGCTACCGTTCGACGGACCCCGAACTAGCAGCCGATGTAGCCAACGCGGTCGCCCAGAGCTATATTCAGCACACTTACAACCTGCGCCTTAGTGCGGCAGCCGGCCTCTCCACTTTTATGGAAAAGCAGCTTGACGAACTGAAGGCGAAGATGGAACGCTCTTCGGCCGCGCTAGCGCAATTCGAAAGGGACTTGAGTGTCATCAATCCCGAGGAGAAGACCAGCATTCTCTCCTCCCGTCTGCTGCAACTCAACACAGAGTTCACCAACGCCCAAGGAGAGCGGGTGGCCAAACAAGTGGCTTTTGCCGCCGTGAAGGCTGGTTCGCTGGATGCGCTTCAGGTATCCTCTCAGGGCGACCAGCTGCGAAGCTTAGCCGATCGACTGGACGCGGCTCGGGAGAAATTCGCCGTCGTCAAGGCGCAGTACGGCGTCAATCACCCGGCCTATAAGGCCGCTGATTCCCAGCTCGTCGAGTTGGAGCGCCAATTCGGTGTGTTAAAGGACGACATCACGCGTCGCGTCGGAGTGCAATACCAGGAGGCCGCCAACCGCGAATTCATGCTCCAGAACGCGGTGGCCCAGACCAAGGCCGAATACGACCGCCTGAACGCCCGTTCCTTCGAATATAAGGCGCTCAAACAGGAAGCCGATAGTGACAAGGGCCTATACGAGGAGTTGGTGCGCAGGATCAAGGAAGCAGGCATCAACTCAAGCTTCCGAGACAGCTCGATCCGCTTAACCGATTCTGCACGCCCCGGGTTTTATCCCGTTTCTCCGAATATTCGGATGAACGCGATGCTCGCGTTCATCCTTTCTACCATGCTGGCAGTAGGCGTCACGATTGCTCTAGACGTTCTAGACAACACGTTGCGCGATCCTGAAGAGATCCAGCGTAGCCTGAGGACGGATGTGCTGGGTTCCCTTCCCTTCATCCAGTGCTGGCGCGACCACCTGCTTCTGGTTACCAAGAGCGGCCAGTTCGCGCTCATGAAATCAAAGCGGCACCACGTCCAGTCGGCCGTGTTCGCGGAAGCCGTACGAACCGTGCGTGATGCCATTCTGCTATCGGAGGGCGCGCACCGGCCGCGCAGCCTCCTGGTCACTTCCGCCGCACCGCGGGAGGGAAAAACGACCGTTGCGGTACATCTAGCCCTTGCCCACAGCTCGCAGGGCCGCAAAACCCTCCTGATTGACGCCGATCTGCGACGCCCCTGCGTGCACCAGCTGCTGGCAGTCGAGAACCAGCTCGGTACGAGCGATGTTATCCAGGAAGGGGCAAACTGGCGCGCCCTGCTAAAAAAAGTGGATACTTATCCCCATCTGGACATCCTACCCGCCGGCAAAGCGTCGCGCCACGCTGCCGACCAGCTCGGCAGCGTCCTGGAAAAGCTCCTTGCCGAAACGGCGGAGAACTACGACCTAGTGGTGATCGACTCGCCTCCCCTTCTTGGTTTCGCCGAGCCGCTGCAGATGGCGGCAGTAGCTGACGCCGTGGTCGTGATCACCCTGGCGGGCCAAACCAACCGAAATGCCATCTCTAGCATCCTCGGCAGCCTGAAGCGAGTGCAAGCGAACGTATTAGGAATCGCGCTCAATGAAGTTCCCCAAGACATGAGCGACCGGTATTCCTACCACGGATACTATGACAAGTTTTCTCGCTATTCCAAGCCTGTCAAGCTCTAGTTCGCATTTCAGAATCGCGGCGAAGTGGGTGGCGAACACCCGCCGGCGACGGTGTCCCAGCGGAATCCGGCCCGCTGCGCGACGTGCAAGGCGCCATGGAAAGAGTGAATGGCCACCGAAGGCTCTAATGGGCCCAACGGTTCCGTCGTGACCTCACCAGTCTAGGCAATGCGTCCACGCCATCGCTAAAACGCCGAAGGAACATGCATATGGTTGCGGAAGTCTCGTCTTCTCATCTGGACACCTTCATCCGAAAGATCGAAACGCGAAGCCTCACGGCGGGAATCGTCGGACTGGGCTACGTCGGCCTGCCTCTCGCCCAGCTATTTACAAGCCAGGGCTTTAGGGTAATCGGGCTGGACATCGATCAGATGAAGACCCGGAAGCTCACGCGGGGCGAAAGCTACATCGGCCACATCCCCGCATCTGTGGTTCAGGAAATGCGCAACGATGATCGGCTGATTGCCACCTCCGATTTCTCCTACGCTGCCCAGGCCGACACCCTGACCATCTGCGTCCCCACACCGCTCGATAAGGCGCGTCAGCCGGACCTTACTGCAGTACGGAACACGGCAGCGTCCCTGGCGCCGCATCTCCGCAGCGGCCAACTCGTCATCTTGGAAAGCACTACCTATCCGGGCACAACGACCGAGGTCGTGCTTCCAATTCTGCAACGGTCTGGGCTGAAAATCGGGGACGAGCTTTTTGTGGGCTACTCTCCGGAGCGCGAAGATCCCGCCAACCCGCACTTCACCGCGCGAACCATCCCGAAGGTGGTGGGTGCAAATGACCCCGCTTCCCGGCGCGCACTGGAAGCATTTTACAGCGCTGCTTTCGATCAAATCGTGCCGGTATCTTCCTGCGAAGCGGCCGAGATGGCGAAAATCCTCGAGAACATTTACCGCTGCGTCAACATCGCCCTGATGAATGAGCTGAAGCTCCTCTGCCAGCGCATGGGCCTCAACATCTGGGAAATCGTGGACGCCGCAAAGACCAAGCCGTTCGGGTTCCAGGCTTTCTATCCAGGCCCGGGCCTGGGCGGCCATTGCATTCCCATCGATCCGTTTTACCTTTCGTGGAAGGCGCGTGAGTTTGATTTTTCCACACGCTTCATTGAGCTTGCTGGCGAAGTCAACAGTAACATGCCCTATGAAATCGTCGCCCGCGTAGCAGAGCAACTGAACGCCAGGGGGTTTCCCACAAGCTCCGCACGTTTGCTGGTGCTCGGGCTGGCCTACAAGAAAAACGTCGATGATTGCCGCGAGTCGCCTTCAATAAAAATTCTTACGCTTCTCGCCGACCGCGGCCTAACGCTCTCATATTTTGATCCTCATGTAAGCGGTTACGTATCACACCGGTATGGACGTTTGCCGGGGGTCGAACTGCCCATCTTGACGGATGACGCCCTCCTGGATGCCGATGCGACGCTGATCCTCACTGACCACGACGCCTTCGACTATGACCGCATCGTGCGGCTCTCCAAGCTCGTCATCGACACTCGGAACGCTACCCGAAATGTCGCGTTGCGCCGAGAGAGGATTGTGCTGGCTTGAAAAATGGAGAAGACATGTCTCTTACGGTTGCAGTTGTAGGGAACGGGTATTGGGGCAAGAACCTAGTCCGGAATTTTTTTGAACTCGGCGCGCTGTGCACGGTTTGTGACGATAGCCCTCTCGTTGAGGCGGATGTTCGTGAGAAGTACCCCCAGCTTGCTTTTTGCCGGGACTACTCCGAGGTGCTATCAGACCAAGGCGTGAATGCGGTTGTGCTGGCGACTCCGGCTGCGCTCCACTTTGATATGGCTCGGCGCGCAATTCTGTCCGGCAAGGATGTTTTCGTGGAAAAGCCCCTCGCGTTGAGCGCCGCCGAGGGTTCGGAGCTGGTCGAACTCGCCATTCAGAAGCACCGCATCCTAATGGTGGGCCACATCCTCCAATACCATCCTGCTGTCAGGAGGCTAAAGGACCTGATTGGTAGCGGCTCCCTGGGCCGCATCGAATACTTGTATTCCAACCGCCTCAACATGGGCAAGATCCGGACCGAGGAGAACATCCTCTGGAGCTTCGCGCCGCACGATATTAGCGTCGTGCTCGGACTGATGGGCGAGGAGCCGGAGTCGGTAACCTGCGAAGGCGGCTTTTACCTGAGCCATCGCGTCGCGGATGTCACACTCAGCCAGTTTGTCTTCTCAAGCGGCGTTCGCGCCCACATCTTTGTCAGTTGGCTTCATCCGTTCAAGGAACAGCGCCTGGTGGTCGTGGGTTCTGAAAAGATGGCCGTCTTCGACGACACGGCTGCCAACAAGCTGGTCCTTTATCCTCATCGGGTTGAGTGGAAAGACCGCATCCCGAATGCTGTCAAGGCCGAGGCCGAACCCGTATCCTTAGAAGCCGCGGAGCCCCTGCGAAACGAGTGCCGCCACTTCCTCGATTGCATGGCTTCCCGGCGCAGTCCACTCACCGATGGCCGTGAGGGCCTTCGCGTACTGCGGGTGTTGAACGCCTGCCAGAAATCGCTGGAGGACCACAAGGCGGTGTCAGTCGGCGCTCAGCCAGAACCGCCAAGAAAGCCCTACTTCGTTCATACGACAGCGGTCGTCGATCAGCCCTGCGAAATCGGCGCAGGTACCAAGATCTGGCACTACTCCCATGTCCTAAGAGGCGCCAAGATCGGCAAGGGTTGCATCTTCGGCCAGAACTGCCAGATCGCCGAAAACGTCGTCATCGGCCACAACGTCAAGGTTCAGAACAACGTCTCGATCTACACCGGAGCGGTCATAGAAGACGACGTTTTCCTCGGGCCGTCCTGCGTGCTGACCAACGTAACCAACCCTCGTTCGCAAGTCAACCGCCACTCCTTGTACGAAACAACTATCTTTCGCCGCGGTGCGACTGTGGGCGCCAACGCCACCATTGTGTGCGGCATCGAACTTGGCCGCTACTGCTTCATTGGAGCCGGCGCAGTGGTTACGAAAGACGTTCCCGATTACGCGCTCATGCTGGGTAATCCCGCGCGCTGGGTTGGCTGGATGAGCCGCCATGGTCACCGTCTGCGCGATCCGGGCTCGGAAGGCATCATGCGATGCCCTGAAAGCGGATTTCGTTACCAGGAAGTGCAGCCTGGCATTCTTCGCTGCCTCGATCTCGATGAGGAGTCTCCGTTGCCTAAAGAACTGAGCAACGGTTCGAGAACCTACGACGAATTCAAGACCCAGCCGGTCTTAGAGGAAGTCCTCCGATGAAAGTCCCCCTTCTCGATTTGAAGGCGCAGTACGCCACAATCAAAGATGAAATCTCGGCTGCTGTCGCCGAGGTTCTTGAATCGCAGATCTGCATCGGCGGCCCGAAAGTCGCCGAATTGGAGCAGAAGATAGCTGCCATCAGTGACTGCAAGTACGCCGTGGGGGTCTCCAGCGGCACTGATGCGCTCCTGTGCAGTCTGATGGCCCTCAAGATTGGACCCGGCGACGAGGTCATCACCACACCGTTTACCTTCTTTGCGACCGTTGGCTCCATTGTCCGCACAGGCGCCACTCCGGTTTTCGTTGATATCGACCCGTGCACGTATAACATCAACCCGGCGCTCATCGAGGCAGCGTTTACGCCGCGCACTAAAGCGATTGTCCCGGTCCACCTTTTCGGCCAGATGTGCGACATGGACCCGATCGTGAAGATCGCAAATAAGCATAGTCTATACATCGTGGAGGATGCCGCTCAATCGATCACCGCGACCTACAAAGGCCGGAGGGCCGGTAGCATCGGCACGGTGGGCTGCTTCAGTTTCTTCCCGAGCAAGAACCTCGGTGGCGCCGGAGATGGCGGTATGATCGTGACGAATGACGAGTCGCTTCATCAAAGGATCGCGCTGTTCCGGAACCATGGCGCTAAGCCTAAGTACTTCCACAAGTATGTGGGAGGTAACTTCCGGCTCGATCCCATCCAGGCGGCCGTTCTTCTGGTGAAACTGCCGCGCCTGGACGAGTGGTCTGAAGCGCGGCGGCGTAATGCAGCCTACTACAACGAGGCGTTCCAGGGAACGCCTATCGTGACGCCCCATATCCGCCCCGGCTGCGTCAGCATCTATAACCAGTACGTCATCCGTACGGCAAACCGTGATGCTCTCCTCGCGCAGCTAAAGGCGAACGACATCGGCTGTGAGGTCTATTACCCTGTTCCGATGCACGAGCAGGAGTGTTTCGCGAACCTGGGCTATAACGCGTCCGACTTCCCGCATTCCCGCGCTGCAGCGCGAGAGGTGGTCGCGATACCAGTCTACCCCGAGTTGAGAGCCGACGAACGCGAGCGTGTCGTGGTCGCAATCAAACGCTTGTACTCCTGAGCTGTTCGACCGCTTCGTGGAGTTCTCATGCGCCCGATCATCAAGAACATCGCAATCTCTATTCTGAAGTTGTTTGCGGGATTCCTGTATCCGCGTCAGAATCTACGCGGACGCTGGTTCGAGCGAGAGACAATCGGATGGCGCTGGGTATGGCAATCCATTCTATGGCAAAAGATCCTCGGCTTCAATCGCCACTGCCCATGGCCCGTCAACCCATTGAACATTATCGGTCCAGCAGAAAACATCTCGTTCGATATCGAAGATCTTAACAACTTTCACATGTTCGGATGCTACTATCAGTGCTTCGACGGTCGAATCGCGATCGGCTCAGGCACGTACATCGCACCTAACGTCGGCCTGATTACGTCGAATCACGACCCCACCAACCTACACGAGCACCGGGCCGGTCGGAGCATTGTCATTGGCCGGTCCTGTTGGATCGGTATGAATGCAGTGGTGCTCCCGGGTGTCCATCTAGGGGATCACACTACAGTCGGTGCCGGCAGCGTCGTAACGAAGAGTTTTCCGGAAGGACACTGTATCATCGCAGGTGTTCCCGCCCGGCTGATCAGGAGTCTGAATGTCGGCAGCGCCGACCCTAGCAACGACCACACATTTGGGGATTCAACCGAGACATTCGATGTTAACAGACACCAACATCGCAGTTGAAAACACGCCTTTATCGGCCGAACCGACGATGCGCACGTCGACCGCCGCTCTGTGGGCGATATCCGCCAGGATGATCACCCAAGCGGTCAGACTCGGCAGCGCGGTAGTTCTTGCTCGTTTGCTCGCTCCAGCCGAGTTCGGCATCGTCGCAATGGCGTTCGCGGTCTCCGGCTTGGCGACTGTTTTGACCGATGTAGGGCTGCGCTCCGCAGTGGTCCAGTTTCGTACCCTCGGCAAGAGTGGGTTGTCGACGGTTTTCTGGATGAGCGCGGGTCTGGGTGCACTGCTGGCGGGGGCCCTAGGTGGCGCGTCCGCGTTAGTTGCCGGGTTTTCGCGGATGCCGATGGTCGGGCCCGTCCTGGTGGCGATGGCTTTTGGCCTATTCCTCACTTCCATCGCAGCCGTGCCCATTGGCCTCCTGAATGTCCGGATGGAATTTCACAAAACGGCATTGGTCGAGATCTCCAGTGAGGTCGTTGCAGCGGGAGTGGCAATCGCCTTGGGAATAGAGGGTGCCGGGCACTGGGCGCTTGTCGGCCAGAGTCTCTCGTCGGCGGGCCTGACAGCCGCGCTCTCGTTCGCAGTCTGCGGGTGGCTTCCAGGGTTCGCCTTCAGGCGGGACATATGCCGCCGCGTCTTTCGCTTCTCCGGAAACATGATGGCGTTCAACATCTTGAATTATTGGGCGCGCAATCTGGACACACTGCTCGTCGGCCGCGCTTTCGGCAGCAGTGCGCTGGGTTATTACAACCGGGCTTACTCGCTGATGATGTACCCCTACACCATGCTGCACAGCTCAGTCAGTCCCGTGCTGCACTCCACGTTGTCCGCAATGCAGTATCAGGTACCCCGAATGAGGAACGTCTACCTGAGGTTCTCGAAGTGGATCCTCATGATCTGTGTTCCGGTTGCGGTCACGTTTGGCCTGCTTGCCAACCCTTTGATTCTGACCGTGTGGGGGCCGCAATGGTTGCCTTCGGTGCCGGTATTCCAGATTCTCTGCCTCGTCAGTGCCATCCAGCCAGTTTTTGCTGCATCCGGAAACGTCTACCTGGCATGCGGGCGCACCGATTTATTGTTGAAGCTCGGCGGAGTTTATATCGTAACAGCGTCCACCGGGATGATCTGCGGTCTGCGGTGGCAGGTCATGGGTGTTGCGGCCGGATATGCCATCGCCAATTTGGTGACCATCCCTCCTACTTTGGGTTTCATCACGGAGAAGCTACTTGACGGTTCGAGGTGGGACCTGCTTCGCCAAGCGGCAACCCCTGTTGTCTGCTCGGCAGCCGCGGCTGCATCCGTTTTGATCTGGAACATAACCGCCGCACCGCATCTGCCGGCCGTGGTTCATCTCTTTGTCGGCCTAGTGCTTGCTGGTGCAACCGTGCTCGGAACGGCCTGCGCAATTGACTATGAATTCGTTAAGGACTGGGGCAGCCTGGTGCCCGCCCGGATCAGAGGATTCATCTGGCATGCCTCTTCCAACTGAGTTGTTCAGCGGTCTGGAATCGGACACTATGGCACAGTTGCCGGAATTGCGGCGCTCGCTCCGGGGCCGGACAGTGCTGTTTCTGTCTCCAACGCCCGCGCTGTCGCCTTTGCTACAAGCCCAAGGGGTCCCGCACATGCGGGAGCTTGCTGCTCAATTCGGTATTCGTTTCATCCTGTTCACAATGGAAAATTCCGCCCGAACCCCAGCGTACGAGCAAGCGGCCGCGGAGTTACGCAACAAGCTCGCGTCATGGGGCATAGAGTGGCTGTCGATGAGGAATGGGCGGATGCCATTATTCCCAAACAGCACATCCGACGTACTGCGAGGCATACCCCAAGTCGCGCACATCTTGCGCTCAAGAGCCGTTGACCTCGTTCACTGCCGCAGCTATGTTCCGGCCTTTATCATGCTGGCGCTCAGGCCTCTGTTTTCCGTGCCGTGGATCTTCGACCTCCGAGGCTTCTATCCTGACGAGCTAGTAAGGGACGGTCAATGGCCCGCCGCTTCCGTGGCGCACAAAGCGTCCCTATGGCTTGAGCGTCGTTCGTTTGAGTTCGCCGCCGCCACTGTTGTCGTAACGGACCGGCAGCATCAGCGTCTGTTGACAAGATGGCCCCGCGCAGATCGCGCGAGGATCGCAGTGATTCGTAATTGCGCAGACACCGGCAGGTTCGCGCCTAATCCCGAAATGCGGCAGTTAATGCGCCGGCATTTGGGCGTGGGGCCGAAGCCTCTACTAGTCTGGAGCGCCAGCTCGATCCGAAAAGTGCACGCTCCCTTGGAAGTCTTGACCTTCGCCAAGCTTTGTCGGGATGCCCTCGGTTCGCGTCTCCTAATCTTGACTCGAACGGCGGACGCCGACGGCATGGTCCGGGCTGCCGGTTTCTTGGCCGGGGAGTATAACATCGTATCGGCTGAACCAGAAAAGGTCCCGGCGTATCTTAACGCAGCCGATGCCGGGATTGCCTTTATTGTGCAGGATCACGAGGGTCCTGGCATCAAGTTCGCCGAGTATCTTGCCATTGGCCTTCCTGTGATCGCCAATGGAGCGAATGCCGAATGGTGCGGTGTCCTGCGAAACAAGAGATGCGGCGTTGTTGTTAACGACTTCTCTTCGTCTGAATACGGAAGAGTTGCCCTGTCACTTCCATCGTTGCTTGCGGAGCCCGGAATCCGCGAACGCTGCCGGGAGGTCGCTCTCACGGATTATTCGCTGGAAGGAGCTGTTGCAGCCTACAGCCGCTTGTATCAGAGGTTGATGGCGGCAGGATTCCGCAAATGAAGCATCTCGTTACAAAGTTCCTCATCGCCATGGGCCCCATAATTGTCGCCCCAATAGGTCTTGTGGACATGGGGTCCCAAGCGCAGATACAGCGGCCCGGTATCCCAGAACCATTCATATTTATGGCCGGGTGGTCGGACAATATCGGCACTAAGCCCCTCTTCTACTGGAATAACGACAGCTACCAGGCGGCATGGCGGCGACTGTTGCTGCATCTGACCGTAGTCATCGGCACGACATCGAACGCGGACTTCGTCCGCAGCTTGCAGTCGCAGCGCAAACTATTCGCTTACAGCGTGCACGAGCCAACCAGCTCAGGGAACTCCCGCATCACTCCTGAAGATCTCAGTGCGGCATGGGCCGCGCCATTCAGAAACACTCTGGCGGGTCGTTTGCCAGGTAGCTTCGACGCGATCTGCATAGAAGAATTTGGCTTTCCGGACGGTAGCCAGCGCAGCAAGCTGGACACACAGGCCCTCAAGAGCCTACGGGTGGCGTACCCCGGGAAATTAGTATTCGTTTATGGCGCACTTCCGATGGGTGATGGGGGCCCAAGCTCGTTGTTCGGGGACAAGAATATCACGTACGATGACGAACTGAACGCCATCAATAAGTACGCTGACCTGCTAATCCTGGAAAACTATCAGATCGACACTCAACCCGACAAGCTTGTGTTATTTCAATCAATGCCACGCAATATTGAAAGCCGCAGCCACGGACTAACCAAGAAGACAGTGTACGCTCTGTATATCGATCAAACTGGCTCCCCGCCGGCTGACGGAGATCCGAATGTGTCATTCCTGGAGTTCTTACGTAATCAGGTGACCCTCGTAAGCCGGACTACAGAACCGACACTTCGTGAAGGCTTTGGCTTTTATGTCATGTATAGAGCTAAGCCCGAAACTGTTCAGGGCGTCATCGACATATTACAAGGATCCCGTGGTTCGCATCAGAGCCAATAGAAGTGAGGATGACCTCGCCTGAAAAACCTAAGTGGCTTGTCCTAGCCAGGCGGCAGGCTGCGGCCGCTGAGCCGTTTTCCCAGACGCGCCCGGCCATTGCCCGCCAGGGGAACGCGGACTCCCTGCTCCTGAGCCTTGTGTTGCTTTCCATGCTCCTGGGGCCCGTGCCGATCCACATCGCGGATCGCTCGCCCAATCTGTTTTTCGGCGACGCGTTGCTTGCCATGGCCGCTGCTTACGCTTTCGCTCATCGACGTTCGGTGCAGGCCAGCGACCGAATGATCCGATCGGCCGTGGTTTGGATGGGTCTTTATTGCGTGGTAGTTCTCGCTACGCTACCTATGGCCGTCGACATCCTGCGAACTACAGCGTATCTCAAACTGTACGTGATGCCCTTCCTTGCGTTTGTTACCGCCATTCGCCTCTTTCGATCGCCCTCTGATCTTGACCGCGTGCTCTTGACGTGTGCGGTTGTCGGCATTGGACTCTCAATCGGCGCGCTTGTCAACTGGTCGCTCTATCAATCCGGCGCGTTAGAGTTATCGTCGGACTTGGGCGCCAAAGATATGGTCCAGATGGCCGGGACGCGGAGCAACACGGTAGCCGGGACCGCGGCCCTCCTATTACCAGGGGCGCTGTTTGCATTTTGGCAAAAAAAGATGCGATGGCGCTTTGTCGGAATCGCCGCATTAGCTGGTCTGTGCGGGACCATCACATTTGCGATGTCAAGAGGTGCTGTAGTCTCCGCCATCCTCGGCGTTGGGCTATCTTTGTTTCGCCGGCCGCGACTTCGTTCCGCCGGTCAGAAGTGGAAAGCGGCAAAGGCGATGGTCGCGCTTGTTGCGTGCGGGTATTTGAGCTGGCTGGTCTTCCCAGCTGACCTGCAAAGAACATTCCTCGGCCAGCTTGAACGAGCGCGCCTCGAAATCACCGAAACACCGGAAAAAAATGATCGGCTCAGTCGATGGGGAGTGTTAATCGAGGAGGGCCTGAAAAATCCTTGGGGTGTCGGTGTCGGGAACTACGAGTATGTATCAGCGGCAGCGACACAGCAGATGGGAGGGTCGGCCCACAATCTATACTTAGATACGCTCAACGAAGCGGGTTGGCTGGCTCTGGTCGCACTGGTCATGTGTTTGGCGCGCGTCTGGCGGGCGATTAGAGGACGGGGGCATTCGGCCACATCGAATCGGCTCGCCGATGGCTGCACGGCCGCGGCCATGTTGTTTTGGGTGTTCGTGATAAACGTGGCAATCGAGCCTAACTACTTTTCCGGCCCCTATACGTACGTATTTTGGATCACTATGGGGACGGCAGTTGCGGCGAGCGGTCCCCGGCATTCTGGGCTACAGGTCGCTCGGCTCGTGTCAGGATCTACTCGTAACGTTAGTATTCCGTCGCATAGCTCACAATAATCCGCGTTCGATACATGGGGACCGCGCGGGCGCTGCAACGCAATGGTGACGAGAAAGTAGCCAGACGGCCAAAAAGGGACGGGCAATGAGATGAGTGTTCCCCGGTTGACAATCATCGTAGTCACTTACAACTCCGGCGCTGAGATTGAGGCGTGCCTCCGATCAGTGAGCCGCACAATCAAGACGCTGTCGTTCGAAGTCATTGTCGTGGACAACGCATCGCAAGATGATACCGTCGACCGCGTCCGCGGCAGCTTTCCTGACATAGTGATAGTGCAAAACTCGCACAATGTCGGGTTCCCGGCTGCGAACAATCACGCTTTGAGGCTAGCACATGGAGAATACGCGCTATTGCTCAACCCCGACACTGTGGTCCATGAAGGCGCTATCGAACAGCTTGTCGCGGCTCTCGAGCAAAATCCAGAGGTTGGCGTTTGTGGGCCGCAGTTGGTTGACGCGGAAGGCGTGCCGGCGAACGATTTACGCCAGCCCACCTTCTTTCGAATTGTCGTGAACACATTGGGCTTGGAAGTTTTCACAGCCCGCCTTCTACGACCAGAATGTCAGGAGGCGGTCTCCGGCGCGGCCTTGATGTTTCGACGGAGTCTTGTGGCTGAGATTGGTTTGTTGGATGAACACATGTTCTGGGCAGAAGATGGCGATTTTTGTCTGCGTGCTGCAGAAGCGGGATATCGCATTTGGCGAGTCCAGTCCGCGGTGATCACACACTACGTTGGTCGGAGTACAAACAGTAATTTGGCGCTTTACCTCAAGATGCAATACGCAAGTAGGATCAGGTTTCTGTGGAAGCACGGACGGCCGGTCGAGTTTTGGCTTGCTCTGCCGCTATTCTATTTCAGCCTAACTATGCGTGTCTCCAAGTGGTACCTTCAGTCCGTGCTGAGGCCATCGGTCGAGGCGTCCATTCGGGTCCGTTCTTTTCTTTGTCTTCTCGTCAACATGCCCAAACTGTTTGCAGATGAAGCGCGGCGGACACGGAGACTGGACCTCGGCGACAGGGGTGCCGATTGCAGCGGTGCGTCGCGGGCATGAAAGATGGCACTGCCGGAACGTCAAGGCCAGGGCTCTAACCTGTTTCAACCGGAGATCCGACAGGGCCAATATGTTTAGCAATCAGTTGATCAGGCGCATGTGCACAGCTTCCAGTGAACTAGAACTGCGACTCGCGCCAGAGGATTGGTCGAAGGTACTCAACGCCAACAGAGAGTTCGTTGAAGGGCCAACACAGTGGCGAGGCAGCTCAGCGTGGGGCCAATATCTACTCGACAAGTTGGGGCTAGAGGCACAAGGGCTCTCAGGGGCAAATGCACTGGAAGTCTGTTGCGGAAACGGTTTCCTTTTCTTCTCCCTGTATGAATTGCACAGCGTGCCGAAACATCCCTGCTTAGTAGATTTGTCGGAGGTGCAGTTGTCTAGCTTTCGAAAGAGGTGTGAGCAGACGGCCATTTCTATCCCCCACGTCGTGTGCGCCGACATCGGACAACTGCCTATTTCAGACAATAGTGTGAGCCTAGTTTATGGTCACTCGTTCCTCCATCATCTTCCGGATGTGGGTTCCTATATGCGGGAGGTTTACCGGGTTCTCTGTCCAGGGGGCCGGTTTATTGCATTTCATGAGCCAACCCCTACCGCCCCGATGCTGGAAAGCTTTCCGGCGATCTGGCGGCATCGGAACACGACGGGCCTCACTGACATCTGGCTAATCAGTGAAACATGCATGCGGCAATGCCTGTCCAGCGCGGCATTCAGAGATATCACGATTGAACCATCCAGCTTGATTTCCAGCATAACCGTGATCCCTCTCGAGAAGATCTGGCGGCGCCTCAAGCACAAATATCCCGAGTGGGCGCCTACCTTCAGGAAGTGCTGCGACGCCTTCGAGCGCTCGTGTTTGCCGCGCAGACTCCGTACGAAGTGGGCACCCAGCATCTCGATAAGCGCATACAAATAACGGGATGGTGCGGCCGAATGAACACAAACAAACGTAGGCTGAGCGCATTCATTCTAGAACCGCACGGCAGGTGATCGAGGTTGTTCCCAACCATCGGACACAGAATGGAAGCGCACACAAGAAGATCACGGATGAGAATCGCGCATCTTTCCGTCGGTGACGTGTTCAGTGCGAAGTGGACATCATCGCAAGCTCTGGACGGCCACGATGTCCATTTAATTACTCAAGCGCCGCCGCTCGAACCGCCGGGGCGCCCGGTGACGTGTCATAGACTTCCCTTCGGCCGGCCTTGGGGATATTACCTAAATGTGTGGCCATTGAGGCGCCTGATCAAGCATATTCAGCCTGATCTGCTGCACGTTCACTATGCCACGGGGTTCGGTACCCTCGGTCGTTTCTGCGGATTCCGGCCGGCCGTTCTGTCCGCTTGGGGCAGCGACATTTTGAGCACGCCAAATATATCCAAGGCGATGCGAGCCCGAGTGATAAAAAACTTGCTTCACTATGACTGTGTCTGTGTTACCAGCGAGGCACTGCTGACCGGCGTACGTAAGCTTGTGCCGGAGCTACAGTGTACGGTGACACCGTTTGGGGTAGATACCGGGCGTTTTGCGCCACGCCAGCGTCCTCTGACTGAGAGAATCACGGTTGGTACCGTGAAAACCATGCACCCCACTTACGGAATCGATTCACTGATCCGCGCGTTTGCGGCTGTCCGGAACCGCCTCATGGGGCTGAAAGACCCGAGCGCCGGACTTTTGCAACTGCTAATTGTGGGAGGCGGCCCTTGCTTGAAAGAGTACCGCGACTTAGCTCAAAGATTGGGTGTGGCAGAAGTAACGAGTTTTCGGGGCCAATTGCCGAATTGGATGGTGCCGGATGTATTGGCAGAGATGGACATTTTCGTTGCCCTCAGCCGATCTGAGAGCTTCGGTGTCGCCGTTCTGGAGGCTTCGGCATGTGAGATTCCCGTGCTAGTCTCCGACGTCGGTGGACTTCCAGAGGTGGTCAAGGATGGAGAAACGGGTTTCTTAGTGCCGGCAGAGGACGTGGCGCGGTCGGCGTCCGCGCTTGAGACCTTGGTATGTGATCCGGTTCTCCGACGTCGGCTCGGGTTGGCTGGCCGGGCTTTTGTGCAGAATCGTTTTGAGTGGGTAGAGTCTCACAAGATGATGTACTCGGCCTACGCACGGGCGCTCTCGAC
>Ga0335070_10003359_pt1 | contig 18685 bp, 15 predicted proteins | sample Lox_Sample_13_FD_206722 | JGI IMG/M metagenome (GOLD analysis project Ga0335070, IMG submission 206722) | Soil microbial communities from Loxahatchee National Wildlife Refuge, Florida, United States - Lox_Sample_1.3 | ecosystem: Environmental > Terrestrial > Soil > Wetlands | place: USA... | reverse complement strand
AAGACGGCGCTTCTGCGGGAAGCGGGTTCCGTCCTCGCGGCAAAATATTCGGGGCGCTTCTACAACTTCATCCGCTCCTGTCCCCCTCGCTTGTACGATCAGGGCAAGGGTCTTGTGGAGCGCCTGGTGGTGGAGTTCCCTCGCTACAACGATGTAAGCATGTATGACGGTCACGAGGTGAAGTTTTACAAGCTGGCGCAACTGGGCTTCTGGCAAATCTATTCCGGGCTGAATTCCACTGGAGTTTTTCGCCTGGAGGATCCACAGAAAATGACGGCCTTTGCCGACTACATTGTCCCGGTCGCGCTTCGCCTGATGGGCATGACCAGCTACTCCACCGAACTGGAGCAGGACATCAATTCCTTCCGTCTCATTCCGCGAGACAGCCGCCAGGAAATCGAGATTCGCGCTCATTGCCTGTACGCGACCGCATTGCTCGCCGACGAAATCAACAAGCTGCGCCCACCCGAGCAGCAAATCATCATCCCGCAAATCGATGCCCGCCTCTGGACGCACTACCACACCACGTCCTGGCCACATCATCTGACGCAGACGATTATGTATTGAAAGGCCGAGCCGGAAATCCTGCCCAAGTCGGGTCGAGGGGGAACAAGCCGCAATCCACCATTTATAATCTCCCTTCCTCACAAGGAATAAAGGACTCCCTTTGGGACTTGACGAGAATATTTACGAACTCCGGCGCGAGAAGCTGAAAAAAATTGAGGCGCTGGGACAGCCCACCTATCGCACCAAGTACGAGTTCACGCATTCGGTGCCGCAGATTCTTGCGGATTACTCCGCCAAGACCGCTGAAGAACTCGATGCCTCGCGCGTTAACGTACGCGTTGCCGGACGGATCATGGCCATCCGCCTCATGGGCAAGGCTGGATTTGCCCACATTCAGCAGGGCGGACAGAAGCTGCAGATCTACGTTAAGAAAGATGCCGTCGGCGAAAAAGCATTCGAGCTTTACAAACTGCTCGATCTCGGCGATCACATTGGGGCCGCCGGATATCTTTTCCGTACGCGCACCGGCGAACTCTCGATTCACGTCGAAGAGCTGACTTTCCTCAGTAAAGATCTTCTACCGCTGCCGGAGAAGTGGCACGGCCTTACCGATGTCGAACTGCGCTACCGCCAACGCTACGTCGATCTGTTCATGAATCCCGAGGTGCGCGAAGTTTTCTTAAAGCGCACAAAGTTGTTGCAATCGGTACGGCGCACGCTGGAGGGGCATGGCTTTATCGAAGTTGAGACGCCCATGATGCATTCGATTGCGGGCGGAGCCGTGGCCCGTCCGTTTGTGACCCATCACAACACGCTCGACATGGATTTGTTTCTGCGCATTGCGCCCGAGTTGTATTTGAAGCGTCTGGTCGTCGGCGGGTTCGACCGCGTGTATGAAATCAATCGCAATTTCCGCAACGAGGGCATATCGTTCCGCCACAACCCTGAGTTCACCATGATGGAGGCTTACCAGGCTTACACCGACTACCAGGGCATCATGAACGTCACGCAGGAAGTTATTACCGAAGCGGCGAAGGCAGTGAACGGTAGCACAAAGTCGACGTGGACGGTGACGGAAGGCGATAAGGAGACAGTTCACGAACTCGACTGGTCGAACTGGCAGCGTTTCACCATGCGGGAAGCCATCATTCATTACTGGCCTGAGGGAGCGGGCACGAAGCCGGAGATGAGCGATTTCGCATCGAACGAAGGTGTGAAGAAAGTGGTCGAGCGTTTCAACGCGGGCCATGCGCACATGGCCTACGATCCGAACGCGCCCCTCGGCAAGACGATCGCCGCTCTCTTCGAAGCCACGGCGGAAGAACACCTGATGCAGCCGACCATCATTTACGAATTCCCAACGGCCGTCTCTCCGCTCTCGAAGCAGAAGCCGGACGAGCCCGACTGGACCGAACGTTTTGAAATCTATGCCGGGCAAATGGAGATCTCCAACGGATTCAGCGAACTCAACGATCCCGAAGATCAACGCCAGCGTTTCGAAGCGCAATTGAAAGAACGCGAACGCGGCGACGACGAAGCCCACCAGATGGACGAGGACTACATCCGCGCGCTCTCGTACGGCATGCCGCCCGCAGGAGGCGTGGGTGTGGGCATCGATCGCCTGTGCATGCTGCTCACCGACCAGCACAGTATCCGCGACGTGATTCTGTTCCCGCTGCTCCGCCCGGAAGCCAACACCGGGGAAGACGCGAAAGACGAAAAAGGCGAAGTGAAGTAAGACTCTGAATTGCTTCTCTCCGCGATCTCGAAGCAACTTTCGTGATCTCTGCGGTAAATGATCTTCCTCGGTAGAAAATGAAAATGAAAACCGCGGAGGACGTCCAGGGGCGCGGAGCGAAGGAAGTCCTACGTACCCGACAATGCACTATCAGTAGTGCATGCCAATTTTTATACTCGGCCTATAGTTTTGGGCTCTGTTTCAGGCAGCGCTACCGTAGGGTCCTGCGCGGACACTGGGTCGGTAGCGCTTTGCCTTTGTTTGCAGATCTAGGGCAGGTAATACCGGAACGACGTGAATACCATGTTGTCGATTCCGTGAGGGTCTCCGCCTACGCCTGACCACGTGTTGCGGGTCACGTACGAATACTGCGTCCCGAAGCGCAAGGTCCCGCGCGGACCAGCGTAGAAGCGATACCAGAACCCGCCCGTGCCTTCGATCAGCACGCGCGTGTCCGCCGTGCAATTCGCGAGCGTGCCGGGTACGAATCCGGTGGAGTCTTTCGGAACGGTTTCGCTGTAACATCCAGCATTCGAAAACAACGGCGCGCCGTAGCCCACTTGCTGTCCTACGCCCTTGTTCGCCAAAGGATCGAAGTCGGCCGTGCGGCTCGCGTACTCCGTGCCGCCGTACATGTAGAGGTCAAGCTTCTTGCCGCGCCGCTCCAGCGTAATCAGTCCCTGCTCGTCTTTGACGAGTGCGAGCGTTCCATCTGCTCGTACCGACACATCAGGAAGCTGCGCGGTCCCATACCGCCCTACTCCGCTGCCGCCGAATCCATGCAGTCCGAAAACGTAGCGCTTGTCGAGGAAAATCCAGCGGGCATTCGCTCCGAATCCGCCTCCATTCTTCGAATCGTTGTAAGCCTTGGCGGCGCTCGCGGCAGTTAGATCCCCGCACGCGGCGCTGGCAAAATTCTCTTCACAGGGAAACACTCGATCACGGAACCGGCTGAACAGCCCGAACACCTCGTAGTGGCCAAACCCGGGCTCGAATGCCATCTTCGCGATGATGTCCGGATTCGGGTTGAATGAGTAATTCGCCGTCGAGTTGTAGCTGCTGCTGGCCCCAGTTTGTCCGACGAGGAAGTTGGCCGCATTGTTGTGCGTGACGAGTGTGGCTTGCGGGTTTTCCATCGACACGGCCACCCACACGCGATCGCCAAAATCTTTCGTCAGCCGTATGCCATACTGCCGCGCATAGGTGAAGCCGACGTTGTAGGTTGAATCGATGGTCATCGGCCGCGCGTCGTTGACCTTGCCCGCGTCGTCACTCGGCCCGATGCCCGACTTGCCTTCCGCCAGCAGCGTCCAGGTCTGGCCGCCCAGAACGCTCCAGCCGGCGGCGAACTTCACCTGTCCCCACACCTGCCGCAGGCGCAGCGTGTAGCCGTTGGTCGAGTTGGAAGTAGAAGTCACGCCGGCAGAAAGAAAGTCCGCCGAGATGTATCCCGACAAGTCCAGATTTTTCAGCCGGCTCGCAACGTAAAGCGAAGGCCGTGACTGCCGCGCCGAGCCGAAGAACTCCGAGGACGCACTCTGCGACGCGCCCGGCATCGTCAGAGAGTTGAACGGCGTGGAAACGTCCGCGGCCAGGGCTCGCGACCGGCGCACGAATTCCGCCGCCGCGAATCCGCCGGGCGTGAAACTGACCCCGCGAAAGTGAATGGTCAGCGGTGTTTCCATCAATGGATTGCGGGGCTGGCTCTGATCGGCTGCCGGGGCTGGCTGCGCATCTTGCGGGCCGACCTTCAGGTCGCGGTCGTCAATGAAGGGCACTTGCTCGAAAACTTCATCGCGCCGCTTGAGTTTCGCTTGCAACAATTCGATCTGCTGTTGTTGTACGGCCAACGTTGCGCGAAGCGAGGCAATTTCCGCGCCGAGATTCGCCAGCGGCTCCGGCGCAGCCGTTGTCTCGCTGCCATTTGGCGGTGTATGTGCCGGAGGGATGTTGGATGCAGTTTGAGTTTGCGCTGCGACACCAGCGACGAATATGGCCAACGACGCGCAGACGTACCACGACAAACGGATCAGTCTCATGGCGTGAGATGCCTCTGCTAGTCAGTTCGGCGTCCCCGCGGGAGAGCTTTAACCGATGGAGGAGTCCAGGAGTGCAGTGAACGTTGGCGTTGATGCCGACGAGAAGGATTAAGCCGTGATTCGCAGAACCAGCAGGGTGATGTTATCGGGGCCTCCGCGCTCCAGCGCCATCTGCACCAATCGGCGGCAGGCTTGTGCGGGCGCGTCGGAGCGCACGACTCGTGCCAGGTCCTGCTCCGGGATCAAGCTCCATAATCCGTCGGTACAGAGAAGCAGAGCGTCGCCTGTATGCAACAGGACGGGAGTTTCCGGCTCATCCGGAGACAGGTCGCGTCCGGAGCCGAGCGCTGCGGTAAGAATGTGGCGCTGCGGGTGCGACTCCGCATCTTCCGAGCGAACAATGCCGCTCTCCACTAAACGTCCGACGTACGAGTGATCGCGGGTCAGTCGTGTGACGCTCTCCGGCTGAATCAGGTACAGCCGGCTGTCACCGATATGAGCGAAGCATAATTCGTGATCGATCAACGACAGAGCGGTGCAGGTTGTGCCCATGCCGTGAAACTGGGGATGCTGTTCGCCGTATCGCTGGATGGTCTCGTGCGCCTTCACCAGCGCTTCCGTCAGAGTAGCCTGCGGGCCGTTGTGGAACTTCGTCTCGTAGTAGTGCCGCACGGTTTCCACGGCGATTCGGCTGGCTTCCTGTCCGCCTTCGTATCCGCCCATGCCGTCCGCGACCGCTGCGAGCCGTCCTTTGCGCTGATACTCGGTCGCGTCGTCCGGCTCCCAATAGAGATAGGAGTCTTCGTTGTTCTCGCGCATGCGTCCCACGTCGGTCAGGCACGCGACCTCAATTCCGGGTTTCGCTTTAGTACAGTCGACGGCCATGGGCACGATGTGCGAACCAGAACTCATTGGAAAATGCGAACCGAAAAATCAAATCGGGCCCACGTCATAAGGGGGGTGATGTGTTAACAAGTCTACCAGCCTTCACTGCGGCACAGAATCCGGTAGCGTACCACTTTTCTCGGCCTTTTGTAGAGAGGGAATGATTTCTTCCGGAAAAAAGAAAAAAGCCGCGTACGTCTTGCGGCTCTCTCTTCCTCCGTCCTCAGAACAAGCAATCGGAATCCGGAGCTTATTTGCTGGTCTTCGCGTTGTGCTTATCGGCAGCAATGCGCTTGCTCATGTGGTTGGCTTCGTGGTTGAGCTGGCGCTGGTCCTGCTTGGTCAGGTGGCCATTATCTTTCGCCATGTCTTTCTTTTCGTTGTGCTGCAGCCTTTGTTCGCCGCGTTCCAGGCGCCGGGTTTCGCCCGGGGTAAGCTGACCGCTCTTCACGCCGTTGCCGATGCGATTTTGCTGGTTCTGCTCGCGCTGGTTTACCTGATTCACGCGCGGATGGCCGGGATCCACATTGCCGGCGCCGGCACCGGATGTATTGGACTGCTGCGCAGCGGCGGACCCAATTGCCATCAGACCACCGACTGCAAGAACTGCGAGCGACTTGCTGATTGTGTTGGTCATGCGAGTGTGAACCCCCAGCCGAGAGTTTAGTTTTGCCCTTCACGCGCAGGCAGGTTACGAAGGACCAATCGCAATGCGGAACCAGAACGATTTTGTTTCCAGAAGTAACCGAGACCTGGTTACCAGCGAGAAGGCCCTTTCTTTGCTGAATGCTGCACCCTGATTTGGCAATGCCTTCCGCGACAGGTTAAGATTTTTCACCAACTCTTCAAGGACAACTCATGATCCGAAACTTCGGTGTGCGTGCGGTCGCTTCCTTAGCGTTCTTTGTCTCCTTGTTATGCGGAATCTCTTCTGCTCAGACGCAATCCTTGCCGAGCGAAACTCCCGCTGAGTTTCATGCGGTTACGGACAGCTTTGACTACGTGAAGCGCGACGTGATGATTCCCATGCGCGACGGCGTGAAACTGCACACGGTAATCGTCATTCCCAAGGGCGCAAAGAATGCGCCGATCCTGCTGACCCGCACGCCCTACAACGCCAGCGCGCAACTCAGTCACAACTCCAGCCCGCATCTCGGGCCTATCCTCGATGGATACGACAATGCCGTCGAGGTGATCGTGAAGGGCGGATACATCCGCGCAGTGCAGGACGTCCGCGGCAAGTACGGATCCGAGGGCGACTACGTCATGACGCGCCCGCTGAAGGGGCCTTTGAATCCGACCCAGGTCGACCATTCGACTGACACCTACGACACCATCGACTGGCTGGTGAAGAACGTTCCCGAGAGCAACGGTAAAGTCGGCATCCTGGGAATCTCCTACGACGGCTTCACCTCCCTGATGGCACTCGTGAATCCGCATCCCGCGCTGAAAGTCGCGGTGCCCATGAATCCCATGGTTGATGGCTGGATGGGTGACGACTGGTTCCACAATGGCGCCTTCCGCGAACAGAACATGCCGTACATCTACGAGCAGGAAGGAACGCGTTCGAATAGCGAACCATGGTGGTCGGGGCACTTTGACGACTACGACGTTTATATGCAGGCGGGATCCGCGGGCGAGCTGGGCAAGCAACATGGGATGGAGCAGGTGGGATTTTGGAAGAAGTTGATGGAGCATCCCAGCTACGATTCCTGGTGGCAGCAGCAGGCGATGGACAAAATCCTTTCCGCCGAGCCATTGAAGGTGCCGACGATGCTGGTCGACAGCCTGTGGGATCAGGAAGACATTTACGGCGCTCCCGCTGTGTACAAGGCGATCAAGGCGAAAGATCCAAACAGCGCGAACCTGTTTCTTGTCATGGGGCCGTGGCATCACGGACAGGAAATCGGCGACGGAAGCTCTCTCGGCGCAATCAAGTTTTACAGCGACACCGGGCTCTTTTTCCGTGAGCACATCCTCGCCCCGTTTCTCGCGCAGTATCTGAAAGACGGCGCGCCCAAAGCCGATACGCCTCACGTCATCGCCTATGAGACGGGGACGAATCATTGGCGGCATCTCGAGTCCTGGCCCTCGGGATGCGAAACCGGTTGCGCCGTGCGTCCCACAAAGCTGTATTTAGAGGCTGGGCTGAAGGTCGGATTCGAAACGCCGAAGAGCGGCGACTCGGCGTATGAGGAATACGTTTCCGATCCTGCGAAGCCCGTGCCATTTCGTGCGCGCCCGAGTCAGCCCGTGGGATATGGCGGCCGCTTCACCTGGCCGGAGTGGCTGGTGGACGATCAGCGAGAACCCTCGGGACGTCCCGACGTATTGGTATTTACCTCCGAGGTTTTGAAAGATCCGTTGAAGATCAGCGGTCAGCCGGTGGTGAATCTAATGGCTTCCACGAGCGGAACGGATTCCGACTGGGTGGTGAAGGTGATCGACGTCTATCCCGACGAGTTCCCCGGGCAGATCGAAATGGGCGGATATCAACTGATGGTCTCAGCCGACATTTTCCGCGGACGCTATCGTGAGAGCTACGAGATGCCGCACGCCATCACGCCCGACAAGCCGCTGCTGTATCACTGGACGCTACCCACAGCCAACCATGTATTTCTGCCCGGGCATCGCATCATGGTGCAGATTCAATCGAGCTGGTTTCCGCTCTATGATCGCAATCCGCAGACGTTTGTGCCCAACATTTTCTGGGCCAAGCCCGGGGACTATAAGAAGGCCGTGCAACGCGTTTATCACTCGGCGGATCAAGCGAGCTTTATCGAGTTGCCGGTGGCAGAGATGCACTAGAGTTGCGGAGGCCCGTGCGATGATAGGAACCCGTCGACCCACTCTTCGCTCCGGATGACAACTTAGGAAGACAGTGTGCGGATAAGAAAACTGCTGATCAGCGCTTGCGCCTTGTTCTTGTTGGCGACCTCTGCTTCCGCGCAGACCCGGCGCCTATGGGTGCTGCGCAATTCGGGCGAGATGATCGAATACGACGCCACGACATTCGCCGCGAAGCAAACTGTGAAAGTTCCGGCCGAGGCGATGCAGTCGCCTCTGAACCTCATGGTCAATCATTCCGGGCAGCTTCTGTTCGTGCCGTCCGTTTCACTGCCCCTGACAGAAAGCGATCTAGAGGCCGAGCATAAAATCTGGTTCTGGAATGGCCACGCTGCCTCGACCATTGACATGGGCCTGAAGCGCGAGGTCGGCGCAACCGGGTCGAATCAAGCGGTGAATGAAGTGGCTCCAACCGTTGCTCTCTCGCGCGATGGAGAGCATCTGTTCTGGTTCGCCAATTCCGCGCACCGCCTGCAGCGCGGAGAGGTGGATCTTTCCACGGCGACCACCTGGCTTGCCTGGCAAACCGACCTCACCGGCGGCGCGCGCGAAGAGATTGCTTCCGAAAAGCTGCCCGACTGCCGCTGTCCCACGGGCAGTTGCGAAGAAAGCTGTCCCTACGGTGTAGCCTGGATGCCCGACGAAGGAGTCGGCAAGTACTTTCTGGTGACGCAGGTCGTGACCGGCAAGGATTCACCCTCATACAAATCGAGCGCTCGCTATGAGCAGGAGGCCGGGAAGTGGGTTCCCACCATTCTCGGCGAACCGCTCCGCCGCGTGCTCGACGCTGCTTCGCCGGGCGACGTGATCGTCGAAGCGATTCCTGACACCGGCTGCTGCGGCTGGGCGAACCAGAGCAATGATCAAACGGTCGTCCGCTTGACCGGAAAAAAGCAGGTCATTTTCGACGAGCAGGCGACTTATAAGAATTCCGATTACGACGTCAGTTTCTTCACCGCCAATGCGAAGCTCTCCCCCGACCTCGCCAACGTCGCCATGACGATCAACGCAACAGCCAAGGCGAACCAGGCGATCCAGCTTTCCGAGCAAGGCCAGGCGAATCCGGAGGAGTCGAAACTGATCCGTAAGGCGCTCGCAGACCTGCCTGCGGTCGAAGTAAAGACTCTCGACGACGCGCCGAAACGCATTGCCTTTGTACCGCACGCCTCCCTCGTCGGTTGGATCAACGACAAGGAAATGCTACTGATCGAGGATCATCTGCTGGTCGCCTACAACGTGGCGACCGGAGCGCGGAGAAAATCCACGATTCGCGCGGACGATGTAGCCAAGGTCTTCCTACGCTAGAGAGAGGTTCTTTTCCCGGTGGGCGGGCATAGAGCAGAACCTATGGCCGAGATTAGAACATAGAACTGTCTCGGTTGCAGACGCCAGGGAGGGGGAAGATGTGCGGGGAGGGAACTGCTCAGTTCATGCGGTTGGACACAACGGCTGTGATGTAGCTCAGCAGATGGTCAATATTGAGTTCACATTCCAGGAGTTCTTGCATTTCCACGGCGCTGAACCCGGTACGGGCAGCGGCTTCCTGCAGCAAATCGCCGTAAGAAGCACAATCAGGCTGTTCATAGGTCATTGGGAATTCCTCAGCTTGGGTGGCGAATATCAATAAAAACGGGGCAGTGGTGTGACACGGGAAGTCCCCCCGGAAATCCGGCGTCGCGCCGCACTGCCCCTCTATTGCCTTGAAAAGCACAAGGCAAACCTTGAAAAGGGCGCAGCGGCGAGGAATTAGCGACGGATCGACCGCAGCAAAATTGGGCGGAAATTTGGATCAGGATTCGTTGCCGGTAGCTCAAGCTGGTTCCATCCACTCGAGTCCTGGAACGAATGCGGCATGCGAAATAGCGCGATCTCGGTGACCACCGCGGGCGCCATCGTCGCGCGGGCGTGAACCACCACCGGAGCCGTGCCCCGGTGAAATGCCGTGTCGGGAAGATCGACGTCAGGCAAAATCACAATCAGCAGCATGAGAAACACCACGCAGCTGAGAATGATGAGAGTCGACGCCTTGATGTTCCACTTCGACATGAGATGCTTAGTTTTGCCTGAGTCGGCGCCTGAAGTCAATGCTTCTGCGGTGCCATGGGTTGGAAATTAGGAACGGGCTGCAAGAAAATGCACACTTACACACTCGAACGCCAGCAGTGGATTCCCCGCCCGGTTGAATCAATCTTTGAATTTTTTTCCCGGCCTGAAAATCTCCAGCAGATCACTCCTCCCTGGCTCGACTTCCGTATCGTGCGAGCGCCTGAAGACTTGATCGGCGGATCGTTGATCCGATACCGCCTCCGATGGCGACGGCTGCCAATCCGCTGGACCACCGAGATCTCGGAATGGAATCCCCCACACCGGTTTGTCGACCGCGCTGTATCCGGGCCCTACGCTCTCTGGAATCATGAGCACACCTTCACGCCGGAACGCGGAGGGACAACGATGCGCGATAGTGTTACCTATGCACTCCCTTTCGGCTGGCTGGGTCACCTTGCTCATTGGGCCTTGGTTCGCCGAGACGTGCAACGCATCTTCGATTTCCGCGCGGAGACGATGCGCAGCCTCTTCCCAGCCTAAGTTCTGTACAAACCGCCTTCTCTTCGTATAAAACCACTGCAAGCCTTTTGCCATGCGGGTTCCAGGGGCATTCTGTGTACCTCAGACCGAAAACGTTAGATGATGCCGTCTCGCTGCTGGCCACTGCGGACAGTCAGTTGCTGGCTGGGGGCACCGACTTCTATCCGGCCTTGGGAGAGCGCCTGCCTTCAGGCCGCGTCATCGACATTACGGCAGTGCCGGAACTTCGCGGGATATCTGTCGCCCCCACCCAGGTTCGCATCGGCGGCGCCACCACTTGGACTGCACTCATACGCACTCCGTTGCCGCGCTGCTTCGATGCGCTCAAGGCCGCGGCTCGCGAAATCGGCTCCGTGCAGATTCAGAATCGCGGGACGGTTGCCGGAAACCTGTGCAACGCCTCTCCGGCCGCCGATGGAGTACCCCCGCTCCTCGCGTTCAACGCCGAAGTGGAATTGATCTCATACGCGGGAACGAGACGGATGCCTCTCTCTCAGTTTCTGGTAGGGAACCGGAAGACGGCCCGCCGGCCGGGCGAGATACTGACTGCCGTTTTGATCCCCACAGAACTGGAGAATGCCGCGTCGGTCTTCCTCAAACTGGGCGCTCGCAAGTATCTGGTCATTTCAATTTCCATGGTGGCGGCGATCATGCAACTCGATTCCTCAAGCCGAGTGGCAGAAGCCCGCGTCGCCGTCGGGTCGTGCTCGGCCACAGCTCAACGCTTGAGCGGACTGGAACGTGAACTGACCGGGGTTGACGCTTCCCATGTCGGCCGAGTGGTTCAGGCTAGACACTTGCAACCACTCGCGCCGATTGATGACGTCCGCGCCACCGCCGTTTATCGCCACGACTCATCGCTCACTCTGGTTCGCCGCGCGCTCGAAGCCTGTGTGGCTTTGCACTGACATGGCTACGATCGAGAAAATTCGGGACGCGACGCTTACCCGCATCACGTTCTCCTTGAACGGAAGTCCCGTCGAAGTCGCCGTGCCCGGAACCCGCCGCCTCACGCGCGTGTTGCGGGAGGACCTTGGGCTCACTGGAACGAAGGTCGGCTGCGATGCTGGGGATTGTGGCGCCTGTACCGTGCTCCTCGATGGTGAACCGGTCTGTGCCTGCCTTGTCGCCGCTGGTCAGGTCGCCGGATGCGAGATCACAACGGTCGAAGGTCTGGCCGCGCGCTCGCCGCTGAACGACCGCCTGCAAAGTTCTTTCTTGAGCCATGGCGCTGCGCAGTGCGGAGGATGTACGCCGGGTATGCTGGTCGCCGCCACCGCACTGCTGGAAAAGAATCCCTCGCCTTCCGAGAACGAAGTCATGGATGCCATAGGCGGCGTCCTCTGTCGCTGCACGGGATATCGCAAGATTGTCCGCGCCATCGTCGAAGCGAGCGGGCCAGCGCCAACCTACGCCTCGCCCCAAGCAGGGACTGCCGTTGGAACTCGTCTCACGCGCCTCGATGGCCGAAAGAAAGTCGATGGCAGCGAAATTTTTGGCGCGGATGAAATTTCTCAGGACGCGTTGGGTGTGCGCGCGGTGCGCTGCCCCTATCATCGTGCGCGTTTCGAGTTCGGCGATCTCGCGCGGTTCGTCGCGCAGAATTCTGGTGTGGCATGCGTCCTCACCGCCAAAGATGTCCCCGGTACCGACTGCTACGGGGTAATTCCGCGCTTCGCCGATCAACCGGTCTTTGCCCATGAAGAGGCCAAGTATCGAGGCGAAGCCGTGGCGGCCATCGTGGGGCACGCCGCAGTGCTTGAATCGCTGGAGCTTTCGAAATTTCCTGTAACGTGGCAGGAACTACCCGCGATCAGAACGATCGACGAAGCTCTGGCCTCGAATGCTCGCCGCATCCATCCCCATCGCGAAGAGAATGTCCTCGTCCGCGGCAGGGTCGTTTGCGGAGATGTCGAACATGCGCTTGTCGACTCCGAGATCGTTGTCGAAGACGAGTACGAAACTGGATTCGTGGAGCACGCCTACATCGAGCCCGAGGCCGGATTTGCCCGCCGCGTCGGCGACACCATCGAGATTCAGGCGTGCACCCAGTCGCCCTACATGGACCGCGATGACATCGCGAAAATCCTCGGCATCCATCCTGAAAAGGTGAGAATTATTCCGACCGCTGTTGGCGGAGGCTTCGGGTCCAAACTGGACCTGTCGGTGCAGCCCTTCGTCGCGCTCGCGGCGTGGAAACTGAATCAGACGGTTCGCATGGTCTACTCGCGGACCGAATCCATCATCTCGACCACGAAGCGGCATCCGTCGCGAATAAAATTGCGTGGCGGTGTATCGCGCGATGGCAAGATCATGGCACTCGATTTCTCTGCCGACTTCAATACCGGCGCCTATTCTTCCTGGGGACCTACAGTCGCCGGACGCGTCCCTGTTCACGCCTCGGGCCCCTACCGAGTTCCGAACTACCGTGCGCTGACCCGCGCCGTGCACACCAACATTGTTCCGGCAGGCGCCTTCCGCGGATTTGGCGTGCCCCAGGCCGCCATCGCGCAGGAACAACTCTATGACGACCTGGCCGATCGAGTGGGTATCGACCGACTCGAATTTCGCATCCTGAACGCGCTTGACGACCACACGCCAACGGTCACTGGGCAAGTGCTCGGGGAAGGTGTCGGAATCCGCGCATGCTTCGAAGCGCTGCGTCCCGAATGGCACAACGCACGCGAGAGATGTGCGCAGTTCAATGCGCGATCGACTGGCCCCCCGCGCCGCGGCGTCGGTGTCGCCGGCATGTGGTACGGCTGCGGCAACACCTCACTGCCTAATCCTTCGACGGTACGCATCGGGCTCAAATCCAACGGCCGCATCGCGCTCCACCAGGGCGCCGTCGATATCGGCCAGGGTTCGAACACGGTTGTCGCGCAAATCTGCGCTGACGCCGTCGGAGCTCCTATTTCGCAATTCGATCTCATCTCCGGCGACACTGCCATCACGCCAGACTGCGGCAAGACGTCGGCCTCGCGCCAGACGTTCGTCACCGGCAAAGCGGCGCACATGGCGGGACGGAAGCTGCGCGAAGAAATTCTGAAGCGAGCCAATGCCTGCGCCTGCGCAAAAATCGAATTTCGCGACGGCGACATCACCGTTACGAACGATGGCAAGAAATTCGCCCTCCCGCTGCGCGACATGCCGCTCGACGAACACGGCTACCTGATTACTAGCGAGGCTACGTTCGATCCGCCGATCACGCCTCTCGATGAAAACGGGCAGGGAAGTCCCTACGCCGTTTTCGGATTCGGTGCGCACATGGCCGAACTTGAAGTTGACATCGAACTCGGCACCGTCCATGTCTTGAAAATCACAGCCGCACACGATGTCGGCCGCGCCATCAATCCCACGCTGATCGAGGGCCAGATCGAAGGCGGCGTCGCCCAGGGACTCGGCATGGCGCTGATGGAAGAATTCTTTCCCGGCAAGGGCGAGAACCTGCACGACTACCTCATCCCGTCTGCCGGTGACATCCCACCCATCGAATCGATCCTGATCGAAGATCCCTCGCCTATCGGCCCATTCGGCGCGAAGGGAATCGGCGAGCAAGCCGTCATTCCTACAGCTCCGGCCATCCTCAACGCGATTCACGATGCTATCGGCGTGCGCATTCATAGAGTTCCCGCTACTCCCGATCGCATCCGCGCCGCGATTCTCGCCAAGGCCAGCGGAGGCGTCCGTGGCTGACGACGCCATCCGTTGCGATGCCTGCCCCGTGCTCTGCTACATCAAGCCCGGCCGCACGGGTTCCTGCGATCGCTATGGCAATCACGAAGGCAAACTTGTTCGCCTTGATCCTCATGTCGTGCTCGATCGTGCCGTCGAACGTGGGGAGTCCATCGTGCCTTTCCTCGAGCGCAGCCGAGACTGGGACGGTACTGTCGTCAGTCATGGCGAAACATTCGTCACTGCGATCGGCGCGGGCACAACTTATCCCGACTACAAGCCCGCCCCATTCATCATCTCGTCGCAGGTCGAAGGCGTCGACATGGTCACCGTTGTGACCGAAGGGATTTTCAGCTACTGCGGCGTCAAAGTGAAGATCGATACCGACCGCCATCTCGGTGCGGAATGTAGCACCGTGCGGTCCCAGGGAGAAGCGATCGGCCACGTGACCACCAGCGAGTACGGGTCGCAGATGCTTTCGCTCGGCGGCGTACGTCACCTGACTGGCGGCAGCCGTCAGGAAGGCGTCACCACCTGCGATGCTCTGCTGAACCTGTGCAATGGCAAACCGGTCGAACTCAAAATCGATGATGGTGCAAAAGTCATCGTTCAAGCTGCCCAACCGCCCGTCGTCGATGGCATCCGCGAACAGCGCATGCGCGTCGGCTGCGGCTCCGCCACCATCGGGATGTTCGCCAAGCAATGGTTTGGTAAGGTCGACGATGTCGTCGTCGTCGACGATCACATCACCGGCGTCCTCTCCGAGCATCAGGCGGGAAAGCTTCTCGGAGTGCCCGAGACCGGCATCAAGTTGAAAGGACGCCGCTCCACACCCGGCCGATACTTCCAAGTCGCCGAACCCGGAACCTCCTGGGGCGGAACCAATATCGACGATCCTCTATCTATTCTGGGCAAATTCAACTCGAAGAAAGCATGGCCGGGGCTGCGCCTGCTCATGGTCAGCACCACGGGAGAACATCACGCCTACTTCGAACTCGACGAAAATCTCAAGCCCCGCGAGACGGGGCTGCCGGAGCACCTGCGCCAGTCGGTCGCGCGCATCAAGGAAAACTGCGAACCTGCCCTCTGCACTGTGATGTTCATGGGCGGCGCCGGTGGGTCGCTGCGCGCTGGCGTAACCGAGAACCCGGTGAAGCTCACGCATTCGGTCCGCGACTCGCTGACCCGCGTCACCTGCGGCGGCGCTCCCGTGTATGTGTGGCCCGGCGGCGGCATAACATTTATGACCGACGTATCGCGCATGCCGCAAAATGCTTTCGGATACGTGCCTACTCCGGCGCTGGTCGCTCCAATCGAATTCACTCTGAAGCTGTCGGATTACGCCGCACTCGGTGGATATGTCGATCAAGTGCGCCCGCTCGGTTCTTTTGCAAAAGAAGACGGGCGCAAACGCCTAACAGCGCACATGGAAAACCCATGGCCGCTGGCATCGGAAACGCGAAAGAAGAAATGAACCCTCGCGCTCAAATTCGACTGCTGCCCGATGGGAAGCGCCTCCATCTAAACGACGGGCCCATCGATTTGATCGTCGAAGCCTTCGGCGCGGCCTCTGAAATTCAAGCTGCCTATCAGGCCGCTTCCGCGCGCTTCGTGTCTGTATTGGATGAATTGTGCAGCGAGCTCTCGTACCTGCGCAGTCCGTGCTCGCCCGAGAACCTTTGGCCGCAAGGAGCAGTTGCCCGTCGCATGACCGCTGCCGTCATGCCCTACGCTTCCGAACATTTCATTACTCCCATGGCCGCAGTGGCCGGTGCAGTGGCCGAGGAAATCCTTTCAGCGATGTTGCGCGCTGCGGGCCTCGACCGCGCCTACGTCAACGACGGCGGCGACATTGCTCTTCATCTGGGGGAAGATGAAGAATTCACCATCGGCATGGTGGAGCGTCCCGACCGCCCATCATTATTGGGCACAGCCACCATTACAACCGCCGATCCAGTTCGCGGCATCGCCACCAGCGGATGGCGTGGCCGAAGTTTCTCCCTCGGTATTGCCGACGCAGTTACCGTTCTTGCCGATCGTGCCGCAGCCGCCGATGCCGCCGCGACCATCATCGCGAACGCAATCGATCTTCCTGGTCACCCCGCCGTGACTCGCGTCCCTGCCGGCGAACTCGCGCCCGACAGCGACCTTGGCGATCGTCTGGTCACACAAGCCGTCGGCCCATTAAACAGCCGCGAAAAAGCAGAGGCATTGGATGCCGGCATGAAAATCACACACACCCTGATGCGCCTGGGCCTCATCCGCTCCGCTGCCATCAGCCTGCAAGGGGTGACCATCATTGTCCGCGAAGTGGCCGCAGAGCGAATCGCGCAACACAAGGAACAAGAAAGGATCCTGCTGCATGCCTGAAGTGATCGTCAGAAAGAAGATCACATGCGTGGAGGAGATTTTCCACGAAGGCGGTCCCGTCGCCAGCGACCCATTGCGCCGCGCCGCCGCGTTGGCCGTTATCCGCAATCCGTTTGCAGGATCTTACGTCGCCAATATCGAAGGCTTCATGGACGACCTCAAGCCCCTCGGTCTGGAGATGGCTCGCTCTCTCGTCGCCGCGCTGGGCGGCGATGTCAAACGAATCGAAGGCTACGGCAAAGGCGCAATCGTCGGCTCCGCCGGCGAACTCGAACACGGCGCGCTGTGGCACGTTCCCGGCGGATACGCCATGCGGGAAGTTCTGGGCGGGGCGAAGGCAATTGTTGCCTCCACAAAAAAAGTCGGCGGACCGGGCACTCGCCTCGACGTGCCCATTACGCACATCAACGCATCCTACGTGCGCAGTCACTTCGATGCCATGGAAGTGGGCGTGACCGACGCTCCGCGCGCTGACGAAATCCTGCTGGCACTCGTGATGACCACCGGCTCCCGCATCCACGCTCGCGTGGGCGGACTGAAAGCCTCCGAGATCACGGGCGAAGACGGCCTGCGCTGAGCACTGAAAAGGAAAATTGATGAAAGTCAAAATTCGCAAGATCGCCACGTTCGTGGAAGAGACTCAACGCGAGATGGATCGTGAAATCACTCCGCCCACGCGCCGCGCTGCCGCCATTGCTGTCATCGAAAATCCCTTCGCCGGGAAGTACGTCGAGGATCTTTCCGACCTGATGACGATCGGAGAAGAACTCGGCGAGATGCTGACCACGCGCGCCGTCGCCGCTCTCGGGATCGCAGGACCATCGGCCGAAAGCTACGGCAAAGCCGCCGCCGTCGGTGAGAACGGAGAACTCGAACACGCCGCGGCCATTCTGCATCCGAAACTCGGCGCACCAGTTCGGCGCGTGCTCGGCAAAGGCGCTGCACTCATTCCGTCATCAAAGAAGCGTGGCGGAGTCGGTGTAGTCCTGGACATTCCTCTCGGCCACAAAGATGCCGCCTTCGTGCGCAGCCACTTCGACGGCATGGAAGTCCGGCTGAACGATGCGCCGCGCGCCAACGAAATCATGGTGGCCATCGCCGTCACCGACAGTGGCCGCCCCCTGCCAAGAGTCGGTGGGCTGACCAAAGATCAGATCAAAGGCGAAGACGGCCTGCGATAAGTGAATGTTCTGGAAGTTTCAGATCAAACCGCGCAAAATATTGCGGAATAAGGATTTACGCGATTTGATCTGCATCTGTGTCCGCAAAATATAGATTCTGAATGGCTTGCAGCTAAAATATCAGGAACAAAAGACTTAGATCGCGCTCGCACCGGTCGCAGTCCCCAGATGAGCCGGCACCCCACGCATCGCGTTTTTCAGATCAATCCGCGCAAAATATTGCAAAATAATGGTTTACGCGGTTTTGGCTGCGCCTTGGCCGGCAAAATATAGATTCTGCAGGACTTACAGCTAAAATATTGGAAAGGAACGAGTTACCTGCCCCGGCCTGACCGGTGCCGTACGCCTCGCGGCTCCAATCATTGTTGGACATTAATCCTGTGGAATGCTAGGACATCCGTCACATTAGGGCTGTGGAAATTCCGTTTGTAGCAGCAGTTAGCGGTTGTTGATGAACGTCCCGTCTGTACCGGGGATTTCCCGGGCTAGCTGGGTCCATTTTTTCCCTTTGGACCATTCTGGACGCGCCCTACTGCGGCGATTTCATCAGGAACGTAAATCGATCGATCTTGTAGAGAACTTTCCCGGGAGAGTCCGGCTCAGGCTTCACTTTCCCCGCGCGCACCGCATCAAATGCCGTCACCAGCCGCGGCAGCACCGAAGGCTCCGCCACCGGGATATTGTGTGCGCCCAGCACCAGCTTCACCTGGGGCGCCAATGCCGCCAATTTTCGAATCGACCTCGCATACGCATCCAAATCCGTCTCCGGACGATACAACCAGATCGGTGCCGGGTAGTAAGTATCTCCGGTAAACAGCAGGCCGTTCGCCCGATCGATCAATGAGATTGCGTCGGGC
>Ga0335070_10003357_pt1 | contig 18687 bp, 13 predicted proteins | sample Lox_Sample_13_FD_206722 | JGI IMG/M metagenome (GOLD analysis project Ga0335070, IMG submission 206722) | Soil microbial communities from Loxahatchee National Wildlife Refuge, Florida, United States - Lox_Sample_1.3 | ecosystem: Environmental > Terrestrial > Soil > Wetlands | place: USA... | reverse complement strand
CTTTTTTTGTAGGTGATAACTAGAATTCCCGGGTTGTTTGTCGGTATCGTGAGCTCACCGTAAGGTTGTACATTGCCGATTATGCCTGTAGAGTTAACAATTGGCATTTCACGGAGCGTAAAGTCTTCGGCTAACAAGACGAAAGTTGCGTTGTAGGATATGTCTGCTTTCGGCTGTCCAGAAGCATTGACGTCGTAGCTGTGGGCAAGGATGACGGTTCTTGCATCGAAATCTTCTATCAAAGGAACAACGTACTGCTGGGCTGATGAGACTCGTTGACAATAGCCCATTCCTGTTAGCCCCCTAATGTGGGCATAGACTATCAAACTGTACGAGGTGTTAGGATCCGTGACTGCGGGGAATGATAAGAACGTCATACCTTTTTCGTCTGTGTTTGCGGTACCGTAGGACGTGGTGCATGTTGGGTAGCTTCCACCGCCCTGTAATAAGGCGGTCATGAAACAATAGGTAAGGTTGGCATTCGCAAGCGGGAAGCCTTTCCCAGCGACGTTTACGCTCAAGTTCAAGGGATTTGAAGAATGTAACTCCGATATTGACACGTTGACTATTGGGACTATCATCATTTGAAAACCATATGTGTTATTGATTCCAAGCAGCATTGAAACAGTTGAGTAATTGAGTACTTCACTGTAAGGGACAAACAAGAAGTTGCCAAAACCCATTGTTATGTTGCTATAGGTCTGACCAGTATTTGGATAGTATATCGGCGAGCCTGTAAGGGAATTCAGATGCATCAGAGAGAATGGACTGAGCTGGTACTGCATGAACTCTGGGTCCTGAAGTCCGAAGCTGCTGGGCGTGGAATTGCTTGATCCCCAATAAGTTGGATACCCAGGGCTGAGGAGAACATTATCCAGCAAATCTGTGCATTTTGCTGCAATGACTGCGTGGCGTTGATACAAAACCGCTGTCTGTATTGTCTGGTTGAATAGTCCTATAAAAAGTAGTAACGCAGCTAGGAAGAGTGTTAGGGCAACCATGTGATCGATTGTTGATCCTGCCATGATTCATCCCTGTTATGAATCAAACCTCAAAGTTATTGTTGACTGGGTTCCGTTCATCGTCTTCTCAGCAGTGACGCATGCACGAGTGGAGTTGCTTAGGAATAGAGATGGCTGCCAGACCAAGTTTGGTCCAAGTATAACGGCTGTCGTAACAGAGTTTTTTGTCCCAGAAAGTGTGACTACTAGATCTATGACTTTGGTGAAACCTGGTCCTCCTGAGACTGGCCGTAAGGTTCCACTTGCAAAGTAATTGCAATCTTCAATCATTGGTGGGAGTCCGGGAGCGTAGGAGTCTTTTCCTGCGGGGATGCTTGCATGATCAAGTGATGAGTACAATTGCTGCATTGTGCTGGCCAGATGGTCTGCCACTCCTTGTAGCGCGAGAGTTCTGCGTGAATCAACCCACGTGTTCATTATCCAGTTCGCAGTCATTGGAAAAAGAAAGATCTGCATTAGCAGCATCGGAATCATAATCATGTACTCGATGGTTATGTGAGGCATTCAATTCTCCTCCTCAATTTCTCAGCCCTGCGCCCCCAGGGATAGTTTCACGTTACCCGTGTAGAACTGCAAGATCGATCCGCTTGGAACACTGACATCTTCCTCAAGATGCGCAAAATTGAAGAATGAATTGTCAAAGCCCAAGCCTGCGCTCGGGAAGTCCACAGTGACTTTGACTGCGGTCACGCTTCCCTCTGTCAACGCGTTAGATGCGATGCTTTCGAGGGTTACGGTTTGCGACAGACGCGGAGCACTTCCTAAGTTGAGGATTGGGAGATAGAAATTGTAGTAATTCTGGGTTGTTCCGCCACTGGTTATCGTCGAGTTCAGCATTCTAATTGATGGAGCGACCACAATTCTGATGTAGTTCCCGTCTTTCATTGGCACGATTTCAATGATGAAAACTTGGTCAACAGGTGCGGAGGTTCCCTGTTGCAGAAAGGATGGAGTTGTCGGGAATACTCGTGTCGTGTAGCCGTTACCGATGTTGTATCTACTCGTGGGCATGTTGAAGAAAAGTACCCCTGTGCTAAAGTTGGCGACTGCAACGTTGTTGACATAGATCGTGTAGTTTAAGGCGGGTGATTCAAAGTTAACTTGTCCATACGTGCTTGCATAGCGCACCGTTTGAGTGCGTCCGATCGTCCAAGCCACGTCGTCGAGCTGGAGTCCGATTGTTTGCATGAATTGCTGCATAGCGCTGAATTCGTTCTGCGCAATGCGTTGCGAAAGGTAGTTGTTTGCGAATGTCACCGTCACCAGAATCATGACTATGACGGCGCTTGTGAGTATGACCGTAGAAATGGCTGGAGTGATGGCTCTCTTGTCTTTTCGAAAGTTGCTTGTTATATGTCTGCCAGCTTTCATTTTTGCTCCCTGTTAGAAGTGTAGGAACATTGGGACCAGTTTAATAGCCACGAACGACAGCAACACCAGAATTGACGCATGTTTGAAGCCTGCGGCTATGGATTCTTCGCTGATCTTGCCCGCTACTATGCCAATCATAAAGCTGTAGAAAATCGTTGAAGTATTGAATACATCTTTTACTTCGTCCATGTTCTTTGGGGTTGTGCTGCCGATGCCAAACGTGCTAGTCGTGAATCCCAGCATCATCGTTGTGGTTGCTACCAGTAGCAGAGATGCGAAGTAGGGCATGATGATGTAGGGGCGTACTGAAGCTTTCTTCTCTTTTTCAACCTCTTGAGTTAGGTTGTTGAAGCCTGCCAATGATTCAATCATTGCGATAGTGCCGCCACCCACGTCGACGGTTTCGACCAACAGGAACATTACAATCTGCGTCATCCAGCTTTTTGTCCTTTTCAGGAAATCCATAATCACCTTTCTGACTGGGATTCCCCAGGAAATCTCTGAGCTTATCTTGCGCAGTTCTTTGGTGAAGACTCCGTATTCGCGGTGTGAAAGACTTTCGATGCATTTTTCGGGCGACAAACCCGTCTTTCTGACTTCAGTCAAGTCTCTGAGGAAACTGTTTATTCCTTCTTCAGTCTGTGTTCTGAAGGTTGAGAGTCTTTGGTACAATATCGCTGGCGGTGCAGTGGCGACGAACAGACCTATGGTCAGCGCCATAGGAGAATCCACGAGTGATCCGAGGATTCTAACGAAGTAAAGGAGAACGAACAGTACTAGGCCGATTGCGGCGCTTGCGGCAAACAATTTGTAAGGACGCATGTCTGTTAAAGGTGTTTTTGGCTGCATGCTGTGCGCAAGGTAGATGAAGACCATCGAGAGAAACGGACTTAGAAGATACGTGTACATAAGTATCATTGATGTGGATCCGCCTCCACTTCCGCTCACACCGATGTTTTCAACGCTGAACATTATGTAGAAAACAAGTGACATCATGACGTTGACTATTATGAAAGTCTCCAAGAGCATTCCAAGCCTCTCGGCTGCCGCTTTGACACGCAATGCACGAGCTTTGAAAATGTCCTCGGCCTTTCTTTCCAAAAAGTGCCCTATGTCTCCACCGATTATCACAGTAGATGCGTATCCAGAGAGGAAGTCTTTGTAGATGTCCAGGGGGTTTTTCTTTGCTGCCTGTTCAATTGCCGTCAGTGGGTCGATGCCGAAGACTTCGACGTCTTTTATGATTTCCCTTGCTTCGTTTTTCATAACCGGTAGCAGGTCGACCTCAGCGAGTCGTTTGAAGCTAGTGTACGGGGCTATTCCTCCGGAGGCCATGACGCTGATGTACGCCGCTGCAAATGGCATCTCTCGCTCTAAGTTGGATGCTCTTTCGCCCGCCCTGGACATTGGAACAAGGAGAAACCCGATCATTACGAAGAGCGGCATCGGTATCAAGAATACTAATGGAATAAAGCCTGTGAGAAGTATGATTACAATTGCTACTGCTGATATGGGTACTGTTAGAACGGCTGCGAAAAGCATCAGTGATACGTAGGTTTCTGGATAGATCTTGATTCTTGCGCGTTCAAGGTAGTTTTTGAACTCGAATACGTTCTTGAGGAATGATGGTGCTGCCTTTCCGAAGATGCGGAAGGACCACGCTTCAAGTGTCTCTAGAAACTGCAAATGTTTTGACCTCCTCTCCAGCGAGAACTTTGTCGTAGATTTGTTTGGGCCTTGCAAAGTATTCTCCGATGATTGCGGCTACGTCCTTGTAGCTTCTTATGTTGTGTTCCCGCATCCAGTGGAGCAGGGTCTTTCGTCTGTCGATTTCGGCAAGCAGGTCCTTTTTGCTCGTTCCAATTCGTTCAGAAATTCCTTGGAGCATTACGCTTTTGTCGAACGTGGGGATTTGTTCGTCTTTGGCTGGATTCCATTGGAAGATTTTTCTGTAATCTTCATAATCTGCGATTTCGTTGACGTTCATCACTCGTCTGTATGCCTTTCTTTCATTGTTTTTGATGAGGTGAACTCTTTGAATCGATAGGATGATGTTCATCAATGGAACATAGGCGGGTGAGATGTCCATGGGCTTTTGAGTTAAACGTTTGATTGCTGAGTCCAGGTTTTCAGCGTGCATTGTACACATGCCGCCGTGACCTGTGGCTAAAGCTTGGAAAAGTACGTATGCTTCTTGACCCCTAACCTCACCTACAATTAGTATGTCAGGGCGATGCCTCATTGAGGTTTTTACCAAGTCGAACAGTGGGACTTCGCCAGTGCTATCTCCGCCCAAGCCGTAACTCTGTCTTGCGATAAGTGAAACCCAGTTGTCATGTGGCAAGTTTAGTTCTGCTGTCTCTTCAATTGTGATGATCTTGCTTCCGGGTTTGATTAGGCACGCAAGAGCGTTCAATGCAGTTGTTTTTCCTGCAGCTGTGCCTCCTAGAACCATGATAGAAGCTCGATGCTCTAGACATTGCCAGAAATAGGCTGCCATTTCTTCAGAAAAAGTTCCTATGTTAATCAGGTCGATTATTGAATATGGGTCCTCTCTGAATTTTCTGATCGTGAAGGCTGTGCCGAAGGGAGTGACTTCGCGTCTGTAACAGACTGCAAGCCTGTGTTTTCCGGGTAACGAGGCGTCGACGATCGGAAAAGCTGAGCTCACATGCTTTCCCGCCATGTGCACAAGCTTAACAACCATGTTGTCAAGTTCCTCGTCAGTCCCGAATTCAATGTTTGTCTCGATACTTTCGAAATTTCTGTGCCATATGTAGACGGGTCTTGTCACACCGTCACAAGAAATATCTTCAATGTTTGGGTCTCGCATTAATGGGTCGATTTGACCGAATCCGACCAAATCTCTTTCTGCGTGATATAGGATTTTGTACCATGAGACGTCTGGCAGCCAGCCGAGACTGATTCTGTATTTGTCGACGATCTTCTTTGCTTCATCGGCAAAGAATCTTCTAGGGTCGAGTATTTCCTCCTTTGGCGATTCTATTTCGGCCAACAGTATCTCCAGAATTCTGTGGTACACGCTTCTTTCAAGAGGGTCCAGCTGCAGTTCGTCTAGAATGTACTTATGTTCTCCCGTTTTGGGGCTTTGTGCGATGGCTACGTGGGCGAAGGGTTCGTACAATGGATATTTCTCGACAACTTTGAATCCTCTAGGCAATGGCTTTGGCGGTGGAGGGGGGACTACAGCTTGCTCTTTCTTTCCAAAGTTCAGCCGTACCTTTACCGTTTTGAGCTTTGCAAGTTTTCCTTTGAGCCTCAACTGTGTCATTGTTGTTCTCCTGTTCAATTAGTACTGATATGTTGTGGAGTCTATTAAATATTACGTCTCACGAGACCTTACTCGGACCCTTCTTCGTCGTCTTTGCTGGAAACGACAATCACCTTCATCTTGATGAGCACGACGATGATCACGACGATCACTATGGGAATGACTAGGAGAAGTATGGTCAACCATGGCAGACCGTTTTCGCTAGGCAGAACGTTCAATTGCATAGTCACCTGTTTCGATTGGTAACCACTTCTGCTGGCGGTGACAGTGATGTTTACTTGATTTTCCGGTGTCTGCGGAACATTTATGACGAACGTGCAAATTCCGTTGACATCCGTCATGTTAGACAAGGGTTGCATGCCGAGGTATGAGATCGTGACCTGCGCAGCCTCTACGAAACTGTTATCTTCGTTGCTAGTGACGTGCATTGTGATAGTCTGATCCTGCCCTGAGTTTACAGCCGCTGGGGTGATTTGGAGGGCGAAGGTTCTTGGGTTGACGGTGAACACAAACTGGGTCGTGGCTTCAAGATATCCATCTCTTGTTGCAGTCAGCGAGAAAGTCACGTTCGAGGACGTGTCCACTATGGGTGCAGTGAAGTTGAAAGTGGTTTCTCCGTTCTGGTCGGTTATCATGTTAGTCGGCGAGAAGGTTCCTTTCGATGCTGAAATTGAGACGTTCGCGCCTCTCACCGATGTCATGTTGTCAGTTACGGTAACTGTGACGTTTAGGAGTGCGCCAGAATAGGTTGTGTTGGATGAAGGAAATATGCCAATTGACATTGTTTTCGGTTTCACGGTTAGTGTGAGTTGGTTTTGGGCGTCTAAGAATCCAGTTTTCGCAGCCGTTCCTGTTATTGTGGCGTTTATTCCGTCTGGCGTTGAAGTCAGAGGGGTCGTGTAGCCGAACCTTGCGAAGCCTGATATGTCTGTCAGGATGCTCGTTTGAGAGAAGTTGCCTCCTTTGTCCGAAGCCACGGTTATGGTTGCGTTTTGGACTGGAGTTGAGTCGAAAGTGGCGTAAACAGCTATGGTTGTCGCGTCGTCTGAAAACACTGGGTTTGGCGTGGCTGTGATTTCGAGAATTATCGTTTTCGGGTTGATGAGAATATATGTTTCTATCTGCGTGTCTGCATATTCGCTTTTGGTTGCCGCGATGGTGAACGTTACATTAATTTGGTTCATGGTGAAGGGGGCCGTGTAGTTGAAGGTTGCCGTGCCAAGCGAGTCCGTGTTCAAGGCGTTAGTTGACAGACTTCCGTTGGTGCAGGACAACGACAGGCTAGCGTTCGCGATTGGTTCTCCCAGGGGGCTAGTGACTTTTATGCTCATCGTGATTGTTGCTTCAGACCAGATTGCAGTTTGTTTTGGCAATACCTGGATTTGGAGCGGCGGCAATACTTTGACGTACTGATAGTCGGATCCATCAGCGTAACCCGTCATCGATGCCCTGGCGATTATTCTCACGTCCGTGGTCTGCGTCACGTTCGGTGCAGTGAATGTTGTGGTGAAGTAGCCGTTCTGATCTGTAACTCCTGTTTGCGGCTCGAAAGCTCCTCCCTTCGCGGAGAGCATCATAACTTGTGCATTCGCTAGGGGGCCTGCTGTAGTTGAAACGAATGCTGTTACGTTTGTTTTTCCGTTGAATGAAACGGTGGAATCAGTTAGGGTAACTGTGGTTTGCAGGGAGATAAGGTTCTGGACGTTTATCGTGGTGGAGACTATTGAACTGCTGCTTCCAGCATCGTCCTGAACCAGTAAGGTAGCCACGTAGATTCCTGGCGATGAGTAGCTGTGGTTAAACAGCGACAGAGTCGTCCAACCGCTGCTTGCGCCATCATTGAAGTCAAAAAGGTATTGCCAGATGCTCCCGTCATCTTGTGAATCTGCTCCTACAAACGTAACGGTCTGGTACGGTGCGACAAGAAGCTTGTCGGTCCACAAAACTGCGGTAGGCGGATTATTGCTGTATTCAAACGGGTGTGCCAAGAATGGGAGAAAGTCCAAGTCCGTTCCGTTTCCCATAACCGAGTTGCCCTTTGCATATGGACTCAACGAATCATGTCTTGGCCCCGTTATGTCACCCCAGAAGTTGTGCGTTGCGTTCACGAACTGTGCGCTTCCTTGGCTTGACTGTACGTTCATGCCGACTGCATTATCGAAGATGTCGTTGAACTCTACGACATGATTGCCTTGTCCTGCATAGTTTAATCCGACTGTGTTGTTCGCAACGTAATTGTGAGTTAGGTAAGTGCTGCCGTTGGCCGTGATGCTGAACCCAAAACCGTTGGAAAAGACATTGTTTTCTGTGATAACAGTATTGGCGAAAGTGTTTGTTTCAATAGCAACTCCGGCTATTGTATTGTTGGAGATATCGTTTTGATAAACGAATATGTTGCCTGATGCTTGACTTGTCAAGAATAATCCATTCTTGTTTGATTGAATTGCGTTTGAGCGTATGTCAACTTGGCCGTTTCCATCTATGGCTATCGCGTTTCCCATGTTGTCGGAGAAGTTGCTCTCTTGGATCGCGATCGTGCCACTCTGGAAAGCAATTCCGTTCTCGAGGTTGTTTCTGAAAGTGCTCTTCTGAATGTTGACGTTGCCGCCCTCTAAGGTTGTTCCGTTTGAAGCAAATTCGATTATGCAGTTAACGAACAGGGATTGTTGAGAACCCGTGATCGCTATTGTATTCCAGAGTGTATGCTGGGTCGGATCGTTGGTCGTGAAGAGGATCGTCTTGTCGTCTGTTCCATCTGCGATGATCTGCCCGTTGACTGTCATTGAATATTCTCCACCGAACCTTACTTGAACGCCAGGTTCTATGGTCAATGTTGCCGCTGGGCTGACGGTTACGTTATTTGACAGTATGAATGGGCTGTCGACGAGGGTCCAGAGCGTGTCTTTGGTTATTGATCCTTCTACATATGTGGCGTGGGCTAGCGGAAAGTTTCTGTACCCGACGCCTAGAGAACTGATGAAAATCGTGAGTAATATGACAGTTAACACGACTTGTTTTTTCATAAACGAACGTCCCATTTTTTGTTTTTGTGAATTGAGTTTGGTTTATCCCTCTGGGTTGAACGGGCTTAAGCGTTATGAATTCAGAATCAAACTTCGAAATCTTGACGCTGGAACTTCTCTTTGTAGATAAGAGATTTAACGAAGCAAAAGGACAGGTTAACCCACGGCGGGGAGCAATTTGAAGAGATTCACTGTTTATGCCTTGGAATGGTTTCCTTTGGTTAAACCTGGAGACAACGTTGCTGACATTATTGTTGAGACTTCTGAAAAGAACGGGTTGAAGTTTGAGGACTACGATGTAGTTGTTGTTGCGCAAAAGGTGTTCTCTAAAGCGGAAAGACGGGTTTTTGGGCTAAGGGAAGTTGTTCCCTCAAAGAAAGCAGAGAGACTTTCGAAGATCACCGGGAAGGATCCAAGGTTTGTTGAGCTTGTTTTGGGAGAGTCAAAAAAGGTGCTTAAGGCTTCCAGTGAAATTCTCTTAGTTGAAGACAAGCGAGGGCTGATTTGTATAAATGCTGGGATAGACAAGTCGAACGTTGAAGGAAGTGAGAACTTTGCTTTGTTACCTGAGTTCCCTGATCGTTCAGCTCGAGACTGCAGGTTGAACATAAAGAGTCTGACGGGTAAGGAGGTTGCAGTTGTCGTTTGTGATACTTATAGTCGCCCGTTCCGACGAGGCCAAGTGAATTTTGCCATCGGCGTTTCTGGTTTGGGCTTGTTCAAAGACTACAGGGGAAAGACGGATCTTTTTGGGCAGATGTTGAAGGTCAAAAACGTAGCGATTGTGGACGAGATTTCGGCTGCTGCGGAGCTGTTGATGGGCCAGGGTTCAGAGGCAACGCCTGTCGTTATAATCCGAGGGTTGAAGGATTCTCTAAAGTGTGAGGACTGCGGAGTCGATGAGTTGAGGGTTTCGGAGGATGAAGATCTATTCAGAGGAGTACTGTGAGATCGTTCTGTCTGAAGCGCGCCTGGAAAGCGTCTTCTGATGAGTTGAACAGAAGGCAATTATCTTTTTGTGGTTTCTTGTCTTCAGGACTTGTAGCATGTCAGTCTTCTTCCGAGTTTGGATCAAAAATCGGTGCCGCGTCGATCAACACGTGTGAAAGGTGGTCTTTGTGTCTATGCGTTGTGCTATAGATTAGTAAGGTTTATTATGACTCAGGATTTGGTTCTGACTGGCGAAAAACTTGGCTAAGCATAAAACGCGTGCAGAAATTGATCTTTGGAAAACCAAAAGTCTTTTATATCATTCCAACAGAATCAATGGAACGGAATATAAAAAGGTGTAAAAAAAATGCGCAGAAGAATTAGTAGTTTGATTTCAACTATTTCAGTGATTCTAATGGTTCTTTCAGCAATCTCGGTGGCTTTTCAAATAATTCCTATTTCAAGAGTCTATGCTGCAGCACCATCGAATTCAGTCAGTATGTCCCCTATGACGCTGACTCTAAGCACGCTTCCAGAAACCGATACTTACTGGGTCAACGTAACTTCAAATGGCGCAGCAAGTGACTTCATAAACGTAACTGATATACAGCTTCCAACAGGCTGGACCTATGCAGGTGGAGCAAGTGCAAACTACGGCTTTTTGGTATCTGTAAGCGGTAGTGGATGGGTAAACTTCACAACTGTGGCAACCACATTCTACGGTGGTGCAATAAGCAACTTCAGCATCCCAGTTACAATATCGACGATACCGCCAACGACTGACACATGGCATGTCTATTGTTATCAAGGCGTAACACAAAGTGCCTCACCTGCTGCAATCACGGTCACCGCTAACCTGCAGTTCCATTCAACGATGACTCCGCCCTACGTCATGAACGGTACATCGTACATATACACCCTCACAGTGACCAATGATGCGTGTCCCACGGGCATAATCAATATAAACATCACATTCCCGGCAGGAACATGGACTTTCAATGTTCTATTACAGTCGACTCCTGCAACATGGACTGTACAATATGACCTTATCAACACGTTTATGCTCAGCGGTCCGAACCTATACATTGGTCAGTCGGCGTCGATAACAGTGAACATGACGGTTCCTGTGGGCGCCGCTACTGGTGAGTACTACTGGACTACTAAAGCATGGAATGCAGGAGCTCAATTCTTAGGAACCTATAGCATGAAAGCAGTCGTGTTCGCTTCAAAGCCTTCTATATCATTTATCGCTCCAGCCGTACCTTATTACTCCGTTGGGTCTGGCAACTATGTGTGGATTAATGTGTCAGTTTCTGACCTTCCCAGCATAGAAACTTATGGCGTAGTAGTGACCTCAAATGACTCTAGGTTCCAACTCTTCACGACTCAACCTTATACTGAAACAACTCCCACGCTTTTCGTGTACTACTTCGTTAACACCTCGGCAATCCCTGACGGACCACTTGTGATCACAGTCACCGCTGTTGATCCAGCAGGAAATGTAGGAAGTCAAATCGTGTCGACTACAATAGACAACACAATGCCGCAGCTGTTATGGATAGACATTGTGGACCAAACTGGTTACAGCCTGCACCAAGACAACAGTGGGACGTACTGGATGAAAGCTGGTACAACAGCTGTTTCTGTCGGTGCCGCATTCTACAATATCCAACCGGTAACAGGAAACATCTACTTCAACACTACATCCTACGTTTGGACTGGAAACAGCACATACTACTACTATTACTACTACTATACCTATTACCCTGATAGAACACTCGGTCACGGATATGATGTTACGGGCGCAAACTTGTTAACTGTTAACATCACGCTGACAGACGGGTCTTCGCCATCTGCTAACCGCTACACCAATACATGGACAATAAAGAGAGACACGATACTGCCTTCGGCACCAACCATTGGCACGGCAAAGCTAATCTGCGGAGGAATCATAGTACCTGGCTTAACGGCAACAGACAACGTCGGAATAGACCATTTCATAGTATTCTTCAACGGATCATCGAATTGGATATATCCTGACGACTTGAACTCAAGCACTTTAGATTGGAGCTATCCTTTCGCATTGGTCAACAACATTACTGTAATGGAACTCTTCAATTACTATGATGCTGGTGATGTGGCGAACATAACGATTGCCGCCACAGACTATGGAAGCAACATGGGCCCAGCTGTCAGCTTATACGTAACGGTGCCGGCTGGCGAATGGTATCCGCTAGAGATGTATCCAAAGTGGAATCTGATTTCGTTGCCTCTGTTACCGAACAGCACGGTCACTACAGACGTATTCTCACTGCTACTCTTGAAGGGATCGTCTGGCGTAAACTTTGCCTATTCGTTTGACAATGTTGCAAAGACATGGACGCTGAACCCGGCTTCGATGACTGATGGAAACGCCTATTGGGTGAACATGAAAGCCTACGATGTCCTGATAGTTCAAGGATTCCCAATCTGGGCTCCGCCTGGATCGCCACCGCCTATCGTGCAGTACGGGCTTAAACAAGGATGGAACATGGCTGGCTTCACAGAAACTGACAGCTGGTATGCACCATATTACGTTGCATCTCTACAATCAACGCTGGTACTTCAGAGCTACTTCAGATTTGCCTATTCGTGGGATGCACAGGACCAAAACTGGTTCATTGTTGACCTTACTGGCAGCTTCGGGACTTACTACATATATCCTGGACAAGGGTTCTGGATATACACGTATAGCGACCAAACGCTAATTCCACCAATATAGCAAACCAACCCCCCTTTCTTTATCTTTCAAACAGGAGGCACATATGTTGAACAAAAAGCTAAGAATAACAACATTACTAGTAATAACAGGATTGATGGCGCTAAGTTTAGTCTCTTTTGTAAAGTCGGCAGGTCCACCTCTTTTGCCAATGACCATACAAGGCTACGTGACTATCCAGGGTGCCGGCGGCACTAACATGACAGTTCTCAACTTGACCGTGTACGCGAAAGTCCAGAATACAACCTTGCCGAGCAACGCACAGACTGTCGGCTTGACCGATAGTCAAGGAAAATACACGTTATCAGTCGGTAGCAGCGACAATACTGTTCCCCCAGAGGGAACACCAATAGACATCTGGGTTGAAAACATCAACGTGACGAGAGTGATTTTCCACTATCAGACGTTTCTGCCTGATTTCAACTTGACCGTTAGTGATACAACCCCTCCGACAATTCAGGCGCTATATCCCCTGCCAGGCAGCCACATATCGTCTAGCTTGCCACTCTGGATCAACGCTTCAGTTACTGATAATCTCTTGATAAACGAGACGTCGATACAGATGACTTTAAACCAAACTCAACTTGCCTGGACTTTCAATAATGTAACAGGGTTGCTCACCAACCTAACAGGTCCTCCGACTCTGGGTTATTATGTCGTCAACGTAACGGTAAGCGACATAGCTGGCAACACTGCTTCACAGGCATGGAACTTCACAGCCTCTCCAGGAGTGCCCCCGACAATCAGTATCACAAGCCCAACAACGGCAAACCGAGCATACGCGAAGTCTGGGACACCGGTACAGGTGATTTTCACGTACACAGAACCTAACCCATTGAACTGGACGATAGTGATTTCAAACGCCGGACACACTGTTCCGAGTGTAAGCAACACAACAGCAATAACGCCTGGAAGCGGCACAGTGACAATCAGTGTTCCAATTGACCAAAGCGCAACAGAAGGGCTATACAACGTGGCCGTGACCATGTACAACATTGACACCTTGACTAACACAACGACGCAAACAAACGCTGTAATGATAGACAACACACCGCCAAGCATAGGAACACTAACACAGGTTCCAAGCAACGGTTTCGTTCAGGATAACGCAACAGTTGCTATCTCAGTCAACGTCACCGATGGCACGGGAAGCGGCGTTTACAACGTAACACTATGGTATAATACTAGCGGAGCGGCAATGCACGAAGTAGATATGACTCTCACATCCGGATCGTGGCAAGGCTCCATTCCACCCATGCCTTCGGGAACCGTAGTTCTATACAACATAACCGCATATGACAAAGCAGGAAACAATGCAGTAAGCGCAACATCCTCATACACTGTTAATATACCCGAGTTCCCGACAATGACTGTGTTGATAACGCTAATGGCATTCGCGGCAATCTTTACGGTCCTAGTGAAAAGAAGAAAGACAATCAAAACCTAACTTTCAAACACCCCTTTTTTGTTTTTGAGTCTTCAATATCTTCTTTGGTCGCACTGGAACTCACAGACGTGTTAAGTAACGTTGAGAGCGAACACTAACCATACACGATTTTGCTGAATGACGCACAAGAAGGACAAGGAGGTTTCTTGCGAAGTGGGGTTGGAAATCTAGTGCATAACACTGCGCATAATGTCGCATGCAAGCGTAAAACTCGTTTATTTCAACCGGAAAGACCAGCAATGACCAAGTTTGTCCCATCTAGAGAATTCTTTGAATTGTTTCCAAGCGGTCAATCGAAGAAATCAGAATTCATCACACACAAGACAGTGAGGTGGTCTATGGGCGCTCCTTCATGGAACTGGAGCGATTCCAATAGCCTTTTCTATTGGCTGGACACTCTGCTAAGGCATTATAACTGAGGTCAAAAGCAAAATGGCTGACACGTTGGATGCAGGAGTTCAAGCGCCTTTCTTTCAGCAAGCCGATTTCGAGAGGATTTCTCAGTTAGTGTCGTCCCAGTTTCAGATAGAAGAAGCTACGTTGGAACAAGGAATTCCCACGTTTTATTTGAAGCAGTCGCAGGAGACGAAACAGGCTTTTCTGAGGCTATTGAAGGAATTGGAAAAAGAGAATCTGATCGCTCTCTTGCGCAGGGTGGATAATCGAGTCGTCTTGAGAGTTGTCCCCAAGCCAAAGGTGAAGCCGAGCAATATACTGGTGAATTGGGCGTTGTTTTTCGCAACGATCGGAACCACTTTCGTCACTGGCTACGTGCTTTCATTAGACTTTGTTGACAAAGGGCTGATGGCCAGTCCTTTTATCGGAGCAGCAGCGTTCACGGTAGCAATAATGGCTGTATTGGGGGCTCACGAGATGGGTCATAAGCTTACGGCTAACAGAAATGGAATCGATGCGACACCGCCTTACTTCATTCCAGGCCCACCGCCGATAGGTGACTTCTTGGGTTTCGGAACGTTTGGCGCGGTGATCATGCAGAAGTCTCTTCCGCCTAACAAGGATTCGCTGTTTGACATCGGCTCAAGCGGCCCAATAGTAGGATTCATACTTGCATCAATAGCGACGGTAGTCGGCTTAATGTTCTCTCCGATTTACCCTGTGACGTCGAATGTGTCTAGCCTCCCCTCGCCGCTTATTTTTGATCTACTAGCCATCTTTCTGCTAAGGGTACCCGCCGACCACTATATTTTATTGCACCCGGTTGCTTTTGCAGGCTGGGTTGGAATGATCGTCACGATGCTCAATATATTGCCGGCTTCCATGCTTGACGGCGGTCACATTTCCAGGGCAATTTTTGGCGACAGGGCAAGGATGGTTTTGGCGTTCTTATCGATCTTGTTGCTTATTATCTCAGGCTTCTGGCCTATGGCTTTCTTTGTTATCTTCATGTCGATGTTTAGGCATCCGGGGCCTCTCGATGACGTTTCGAAACTTTCAACTAGTCGAAAACTCTTGGCGATTGGCATAGTCGTGATTTTCATCCTATGCTCTTTCGTGCTGGATTGGGTGCTTCAACTGCTGAGTTTTCTCGGTCTCTAGAACCTCGGGCTGCCAAGTGTATTTGGGTTGGACAACCCTACAAGAACGTTTATTAAATCTTGCGATGCTAGACACTTGTACGACGAGAAACAACGAAAACAAGCCTCTAAATACAAGAGGCCTAAACAAATGAAGGGAACAATAATCCTGTTAGTCTTTTTCGCCTTGTTCACAGGTGCCTCCCTGTTAATACCATCACCAATGTTCCCCGGAAACGTGATATGTGCACTCATGGGCGGAACTGCAGTCAAGTATACGTCGTACTTAAGCGCGTTTTTCAACGGAGTTCTTTATAGCGTCGCCTTGTGGGTTATCTTCGTCTCAATAAGTAGAAGGCTTGAACGAGAAAAGTAGGTTAATTGTCAAAAACCGTTTCTAAGCTTCAGGTTGAGCCATGAATCCGGTTAGTTTAATCGTGGTTTGGCACTTCTTGCATATGACAAGCAGTTCTGCGAGTTGATCATTCTTCACCTTAGTGTCAACGATCTCGTAGTTGCTGTTTGATTCATCATCAGGAGAAATGACCGTTCCGCATTTGGGACAGGGAAAAGCTCCGTCGCCCTCAATCTGCGTCAAGTCGATAACGTAGGCCATGCTTTTTTTTGCTTCTGTTTTTTTCATCATTTCTTCATACATCCTTATTCAACGAGTCATTGTTGTTTTCCTTCGTTGGCTCAGAACATAATTAACCATTATGAATCAGTGATCAATATTTAAAATAAGCGAACAGTTTAGCTGAAAAAGATCTGCGTGAACAAGTCGCAAATCAACACAAGCGCCTATCGATCGAGTCTTCAATTATCTAAAAGAGGCATTAATGCTGTTGGTCCACGTCAACAGATCATACGGACAGCTTACACCTAGTGTGAACGAACTTACTCACAATTTATATGGGTTGACCGCGACGAAATATAGCAATGCACATGATCCCACGGGAAGGAGAATGTCTCTTTGAAGTTTGACGTAATCGTGGTGGGCGCTGGAACAGCAGGATGCTTAGCAGCGATGAGAGTTGCAGATGCGGGTTTGAAAGTCGGTATCGTAGAAAGGAAGAAGTCAGAGGACATAGGAGAAAAAGTCTGCGGTGATGCACTTGGAGAGCATCACCTGAAGACTCTAGGTCTCGAAAAACCGCAAAGCGGCGAACTTGAAAAACGAATAGAAGGCATCAAGATTTTTTCTCCCGACATGGACACGGTTTTCACTGTAGAACACGAAGACTTCGTGGGTTACCTGCTGAACAGGCATCTTTTCGGACAATGGTTGCTCAGAAAAGCCGTCGACAACGGCGCCGAGCTTGTGGATTCAACGCAGTGTCTTGAACCCGTGATCGAGAACGGCTTCGTGGCCGGCGTTTCGGCAAAGAGCTTGAAAACGGGCAAGAAAACAGAAATTCAGGGAAAAGTTACAGTTGACGCGAGCGGCTTTTTTGGAGTCGTCAGGAAGAATTTGCCAAGGATAATGGGTATCGAGAATGAAGTTGCAAACCATGACGTCGAAGCGTGCTATCGCGAAATTCGCCAACTCAGGCAAGAAAGTGAAAACACTAGCTACTGCGAAATCTACCTCAACCAAAAAGCCACGCCAGGCGGCTACTCATGGATTTTTCCGAAAAACGGAGCCAAAGTAAACGCAGGGCTCGGAATCTGCATGCGCGGAAAGTTTCCAAACCCGAAAAATCAGTTCTATAAACACATCCTCACCAAACCGCGCTTCGACGGCTCCCTCTTGCTAACAGCAGGCGCATGGTATGATCCAACTCGAAGACCATTGGATAAAATGGTCGGAAACGGCGTCATCGTCGCAGGCGACGCAGCCTGTCTCGTGAACCCGATCCATGGTGGCGGCATAGGTCCTTCAATGTTGAGTGGGCACTTCGCCGGCAAGACAATTGTTGAGGCCTTTGAGAAGGAAGACTTCAGCGAAGCATCGCTTTGGCCTTACGGTTGCAGCTACAACGAGACCTACGGAGGAAAGCAGGCTAGGCTTGACGTTTTCCGAATGTTGCTTCTTAAATCCCGAGATGAAGACTTGAACTATGGAATGCGATATCATCTCTTAACAGAGAATGATGTTCTGAAAGCTGGTATGGGCGATGATTTTCACTTGAACATCACGGAAACGAGCAAGAGAGTCTTCCGAGGATTAAAGCGAATAGGCTTCCTCAATAAGCTGCGTCTGACGGTGAAGTACATGAATCGTGTTAGAGAACAGTACGATCGATATCCAAAGAAGTCAACTGACTTTGAAAAATGGCGTCTGCAAACAGTCGCTCTGTTCAAAGAAGCTTCCTCCAAGGTCATGCATTGACCCGCCATATTCCTTCAACTCTCCGGATTCTGAAGGCACTCTGAGGTTTCTGCGATGCGCGTTGCCGTTCTTGCCACAGGTGGAAAGGATTCTGCTCTTGCTTTCTACCACGCATTGCAGGATGAACATGAAGTAGTCTGTCTGGCAACTATGATTCCCTTGAGAGAAGATAGTTGGATGTTCCATTATCCCAACATAAGGCTGATTGATCTTTTCTCCGAAGCTGTAGGCATCCCCGTCCTCAAGGCCGAAACGCCTGGCATCAAGGAAGAAGAGGTTGACGACCTAAGACGTTTCGTGAAGAGCCTGAAAGTTGAAGGGATAGTCTCAGGCGCGATAGCTTCGAACTACCAGAAAACGAAGATCGACAACGTCTGCAAACAGTTGAACATGCAGTCCATAACTCCTCTTTGGCATCGAGACCCGCTTGGAATCCTTGATGAGATGTCATCGCTGAAATTCAACACTATAATCATCGGAGTCTATGCTCACGGTTTCAGCGACAGATGGCTCGGCAGAAGAATAGATGCTGATGCAATAAACGATCTGATGAAGTTAAATAGACTCTACGGCGTTTCACTTGTTGGCGAGGGTGGCGAGTATGAAACGCTCGTTCTTGATGCATCCTTCTTCAAAAAAAGGATAAGAATCGTGACAGGTGAGAAGGTGTGGAAGGGACAAAGCGGACACTTCCTTGTGTCGAAAGCGGAGCTCGAAAGCAAGTGAAGGTCTGGAAAGGTTTATTTTGGCGCTCGTTGCTACAGTTCAAAGCTAATGGCGGATGAAGTCCGCAGGGATGTAGCCTAGCAGGCTGAACCATAAACTAATGACTAAGGTGAAATTGAATGGCGTATAAATACATCGCAGAGGCATGGGCGAAACCGGAGAAATCCTTCGTTAAAGAAATCAACCGTCAGAGAATGGTTGAGTGGCGCCAGGACTCAGTCATAATCCGGATAGATAAGCCTACGCGCCTA
>Ga0335070_10003356_pt1 | contig 18687 bp, 19 predicted proteins | sample Lox_Sample_13_FD_206722 | JGI IMG/M metagenome (GOLD analysis project Ga0335070, IMG submission 206722) | Soil microbial communities from Loxahatchee National Wildlife Refuge, Florida, United States - Lox_Sample_1.3 | ecosystem: Environmental > Terrestrial > Soil > Wetlands | place: USA... | reverse complement strand
GCTGGTGGATGAGGCGGAGGTGTACTTTTGCACCGTAGCCAGGAATGTCTGCGCCTGCTTTGGAGGCGGGACTTCCCCGTGCAGAATGGACGAAAACGGCACCACGCGCCCATACAGCACCGCGGTTTCGTCCCTGTCCTGCTTAATGGCTGATCCATGCAGATCAATGCCGGCAAAAACTCCGCGTGCGCGGGAATAGGCCAATACCTCTGATTTCATTTTCCAATCCGTACTGCCAGCAACATGCCGGCCGATTGGCCCTGCCGCCACCGATCCATCGACTCCAAGCGTGAACTTACTGGAAAGCAGATGATCCATTCCCTTCTGATTCATTACCAGAAGCACGAGATCGACCGCTTCTCCTCCGAATTGCAGACCCCAGCTGCCGCCAGTCATCAGAATGGGGGCAGGAGCACTCCACGCGTTTCCCGTTCTGCACGTCGCTATGCCTTTGCCGTAGTGACCTCCGAATCCCACAGCGATCTTTATCATGGATGGTATGACCGCAATGCACTTGGCGTCGCGCAGGACCTCCTCGGGAATGCCCTTGTCCGGAGCGCTCATCACCTCGTCCAGAACATCAGTTGCAGACCGCAGGCGCTTCGCAATATCTGTATCGTCGGAAGGTTTAGGTTTTGCCCATAAGCTGACGCTGGCTAGAAGGAAGCTTGCTGCGACAAGCACAACGTATTTAGTTCTCAATTGTACGATCGGTTTCATTGCATTGGCCTCCCCATTTACCTTATCGGCAGGGAGCATCTCTCACAATTCGTCGGGATGACATGTTGCGGATGAGGAACCCGTTCGACTCTGGGCTCAGCAGGACATGCTATCGCAGCGTTATACGTTGGTAGTAGTGGCGGAGTGGGCTCGACGATCCTGGCAAGTCGCTCTTCCCTACTTGCGCCCGGTTGGTTTCTTCTCGAACTTCGTCACACGAGCTTCGAGTACATCCAATAGCTTGGAAATCTCAATGAGAAGGTAGCCGAGCATCTGGGGATCTTTCTCCCGAGTTGTTTGCCTTCTCAGCTCACGCCATTTGGAAAGAATATCGTAAGGGCGCTGCAGACGTGTTTTCACCTTTCGCCCCATTTCTGTTTGCCTGAGATTAACAGACGGCGAACAATACGGGTCCGCTCTTTTAAGAACAGGACATCAGGTGATGACCGCCAGTCATCCCGGTTCCTTTACCAATGGAATAAATAATTCCTTCCACCTGACCGATTTCTCGAGGCTAGTGGCATGAGCCACTACGGACAATTCATCTCAAGATGCAATCCAACATAGGAAGGAGGAGATGACAGCGAGGTCGAGCGGAAGCACAAACGCTCGCGTCGACTGTGGTCGTACTTTGGAGAACTTTCGCTTGTGCTTCGAGCATTGAGCTCGATAAGAGACAAGTGCACTGACGTACTGTCACGAACAGACCATCTTTATATATTTTCACCTGTATTCCCGATGGCTGGAAGTGTTCCGACTCACTACGACTTCGATCGTAGTTGAAGCCCCCAAACCTACGAATAATTAACTAGCGCTTGCCGCTTCGCAACGAACTAGTACAAAAGTCCTACATCGAGCTCAAATACTGGGCGCACCTCATCTTACGCATCGTTTCGGAACGCATGTTCAGTCTGACGAGGAATTGTTCGCGACCGGCTACGGCGGTAGCATCTTCGACGGGCGGTACTGGTTCGATCGGCTTCGTGCTCCCGGTGGCCACGAGCCTGACAACTCGGAAGCATGCGCGAGTGGAGCGACGAATAAAAGGATGGCTGATATGAAACACGCAGTAGAACATTTGGCTCTGATCACCGGTTTGCTGGTACTTTGCCTCGTCTCAGCGTCATGCACGCGTAGCAAGGAACCTAATAGGAACTCGGAAGCGCCTAATCGGCCAACCCAGACGCAGGCTCCGTCCAACATCGAGACGCAACGTAAGCAGGCAGAGCAGCAAGCTCGGCCCGAGGTCGAACAACAACGGAAAGAGGCTGAGCAGGAGGCCGAGAAGACTCTCGACAAAGAAGGAATCGAGGCCATTCAGCAGACGCACAACGCTGTCAATGCCATCACCGCGGGCAAAACTGACGAAGCGCTTTCCGCTATTGAACAGGCTACGGGAAAGATCAACGTCCTGTTAGCCCGCAATCCGGCTACTGCCCTGATCCCCGTTCAGTTGGAAGTTGACGTTATAGATGCCGCACCGCATGACATTCAAGCGATCCATAAAATCGCGCATGACGCATCGCAGGCGATGGGCGATAAAGATTACCCCACCGCACGAGCTCTGCTCTACTCTTTGACCAGTGAAATCCGCGTCCGCACGTACAATTTGCCGCTAGCCACTTATCCCGAAGCTTTGAAACAAGCTGCGCGTCTGCTCGACCAAAAGGCGACCAAAGACGCCGCCGCGGTGTTGTCGACAGCTCTAAATACCCTCGCGCTGATTGATCGAGTAACTCCGCTGCCGCTAGTTCTCGCCAGAGAAGCAATTAATCAAGCGCAAGTTAAGAGCCAACAGGACAAGAACACAGCCCAGATCCTGCTGCAGACGGCCAAGAACGAGGTGGAGCGATCCAAGGAACTGGGATACACGCCTAAGGACCAGGAATATGCAGCTCTCAACGCCGAGATTTCCAGCCTTGAGAAACAGCTCAAAGGAAATAGTGATGTTACTGCGGTCTTTTCGCGGCTCAAAGATAGGCTGAGTTCGTTCCTCAAACGGCAATCAGAGCAGCAGCGAGGATGAGCAGTCCTGGATTTGCTCTGCGAGTAGCCTGACGGGGGCAGGGCCATCGGCAGAACACAAGAGCTAATCGAGATCTGACACTTCCTTGAGCAGCTGGAGATCGATCTGATAGAGCTCGACCACAGTCTCTATCCGCTTTTTGAAGTTCTGAAGAGCGAACCTCGGCAGTTTGATTCCTATGAATCAATCTACAAGGGCTTGGGGAGGAGCGAGATTGTTCATGGTTATAGATACTGTTCAATCGTTAGCATCCAGCAGCGAGGTTGGGCACCAGCCCCCTGTCTCGATTGAATCGCGAACTGGTCCGCGGGCGGAGTTTTTATAAGCAGCATATTTTGACGGCAGAAAGGTTCCGGTTTATGGAGGGCACCAGGCGAGAGTTTCTGAAGGTGACCACGCTGGGCGGTGTGGCTCTATCGGTGTTCGGCTTTGACCTAGCACCGGCCTATGCCCAGCTTCGCGAACTCAAAATGGCCCGCGCGACAGAGACGCGCTCCACCTGCCCGTACTGCTCGGTGAGTTGCGGCGTCATTATCTACACAATCGGCGATAAGGCGAAAAATGTCACGCCGCAAGTGATCCACGTTGAAGGCGACCCGGACCATCCCATCAATCGCGGCACCCTATGCCCGAAGGGAGCCTCACTCGAGCAGGACATCCTCAATCCACGCCGCCTCCTGAAGCCGCAGGTTCGTCGTCCCGGCTCCGATCACTGGGATGATATCGCCTGGAACCAGGCGATCGATGAGATTGCACATTGGGTCAAGAAGTCGCGCGAAGAGACATTTGTCGAGCGCGACGCTCAAGGCCGAACCGTGAATCGTTGCGAAGGGATCGCCTGGATAGGCGGTTGTACTGACACCAATGAGTTCAACTATCTCGTCGGCAAAGCCATGCGCAGCCTGGGGGTCTGCTACCTCGAAACCCAGGCCCGTGTTTGACACGGCCCCACGGTCTCCAGTTTGGGGCCCACATTCGGACGCGGCGCGATGACGAACGGCTATATCGACTTCAAGAACACTGACATGATGTTGATTATGGGTGGAAATCCCGCCGAAAATCACCCCTGTGGCTACAAATGGGCGATCGAGGCCAAACGTGCTCGCAACGCAAAGATCATCGTGGTGGATCCGCGCTTTACACGCACTGCCGCCACCGCAGACCTCTTCCTCCAGATTCGTGCCGGTTCTGACATCGCTTTTCTCGGAGGCTTGATCAACTACGCTCTGCAGAACAACCGCATCGCACACGACTACCTGGTCAATTTCACAAATGCAGCGTTCATCGTGAACGAAGGGTTCAAACTGCCCGAAGACGGCTTGTATTCAGGGTTTGATCCGGCCTCGCGAATATATGACAAGACCACGTGGAACTACGAAGAAGGCAGCGCTAAAGGCGCCGTTGTGATCGGGCCGGCCCAAAAAGGAAGTCACGCACCGGAATCTCATCCAGGAATTGTCCCACAAGGCGGGTCGCAAGCCGCGGGAGAGAAGTCTCTCAAGGGATTGGGTTATCAGGGCCAAGGGCCGTTGGGCGCCAAGACTAGTGAGTCAACAAAACCTGGAGCAAACCTGCCTCCAAACGTCGCCTATGACCTGACCCTTCAGCACCCGCGTTGCGTCTTCCAGTTCTTGAAGAAGCAATATTCGCGCTACACGCCCGAAATGGTCGAGCGCATCACCGGAATACCCACGGACCAGTTCCTGAAGGCTGCTGATCTCTATACATCAATCCGCAAAGATGGAGATATCAAAAAGGCGGGCACAGTCGTGTACGCAGTCGGCTGGACGCAGCACACCTTCGGCACGCAAATCATTCGTGCCGCCGCAATCTTGCAGATGCTGCTTGGGAATGTGGGTCGCGCCGGCGGTGGCGTGAATGCTCTTCGTGGCCATTCCAACATCCAGGGCGCGACCGATATGGGAGGAGTATTCGACATTTGGCCAGGCTATCTCAAGATCCCCAATCCATCCGACTCCGACTTCAAGAGTTATCTGAAGCGAACGACTCCTCATGCTTCGAAGCCGGCCGTGTGGGATTCATTCAACTACTGGTCGAACATGCCGAAGTTTGCAGTGTCCTACCTGAAGGCCATGTACGGCGATGCAGCCGGGAAGGAGAACGACTGGGCGTTCCACTACATGCCGAAAATGGATCGCAATTATTCCTGGACCGAGATCTGGGACAACATGTACCGGGGCTCCGTAAAAGGAATGTTTGCATTCGGCATGAATGGAGTCGCCATCGGGCCGGATTCCCAGAAAAACATTGAAGCTCTCAAGAAAGCCGATTGGCTGGTCGTGGGCGAGATTTATCCAGATGAGACAAGTGAGTTCTGGAGGTCGCCAGGCATCACACCCGACGAAATGAAAACCATCAAGACCACTGTGTATCGGCTCTCCTGTGCGGGATTTGCGGAAAAAGACGGGTCTATGACCAATTCCGCTCGCTGGCTCCAGTGGAAGAACACCGCTCTTCCTCCGCCGGGAGAGGCCCGCCTCGATCAGGACATCGTAGCCCAGATTTTCCTGAAGATTCGTGACCTATACAAAAAGGAGGGCGGCAAGTTCTCAGATCCAATCCTGAATCTGACGTGGCCTTATCTCAATCCGCAGCACCCGTCCCTGTCCGAGCTAGCCAAGGAGATCAACGGTAAGGCGCTCGCCGATCTTATCGATCCAAAGACACAGCAAACGATCAAGTCTGGTCAGCAGCTGCCGGGCTTCGCCTGGTTGAAAGACAACGGAACAACTTCTTGCGGTAATTGGATCTATTCCGGATGCTGGACGGAAGCAGGACCGCAACTCGCGCGTCGCGGCACCGACGATCCGTCGGGTCTCGGCTTTTACCAGAACTGGGCGTGGTCGTGGCCGGCGAACCGCCGCATTCTCTATAACCGCGCCTCTTGCGATGTTTCCGGAAAGCCTTGGGATCCTGATCGCAAACAGGTCTGGTGGAACGAAGCTGCCCATACTTGGGCCGGAAACGACGTGCCCGACTTCAAGGCCGACTCCCCACCCAAAGACCACATGGGCCCATTCATCATGAATCCTGAGGGCGTTGGGCGGATATTCGGGCCATTGGCTGCTTTCGCAGATGGGCCATTTCCCGAACACTATGAACCCTTCGAAAGCCCAACCACCAATCCTCTTCACCCGAATCAGTCCAACAACCCGGTTGTGACCAAGTTCAATACGCCCCTAGACAAGCTCGGAACGCCGGCCGACGGATTCAACGTCATCTGCACAACCTATCGTCTGGTCGAGCATTACCACTACTGGACCAAGAACAATCCCGCCAACGTTGAGCTCTCTCCCGAACCGTTCGTCGAGATTCCCGTCGAGTTGGCACAGGAGATGGGCATTAAGGGCGGCGAGAAAATAAAGGTAACAAGCGCGCGCAGCTACTACATTGCCAAAGCATTCGTAACCAAGCGCATCAAGCCGATGATGATTGATGGCAAGAAGACTTACCAGATCGGCGTGCCCATCCATCAGGGCTATCGCGGCATTCAGGAAGACCAATACAGGAACGCGAGGACCATCGCGAACCGGCTCACGCCAACGGTATTCGATCCCAACGCGTACACGCCCGAGTTCAAGGGATTCCTCGTGAAGATCGAGAAGGCGTAGGACGAGCATGAGTCAAGGAACGTTGGAGGTCAAAAGAATTTCCGGTCATCCCGGACCGGTCCCGGGCGCCGGAGTGAAGCGGGAGGAACAGGTCTGCAAGCTGATCGACACCACCACCTGCATCGGCTGCAAGGCGTGTGAAGTCGCCTGTCTCGAGTGGAATGGCTATCAGTTCAAGGAAACTGTCTTCAACAACAGCTATCAGACCATGCCTGAGACCGACTGGAATTATTGGAATCTGATCAAGTTCAACGAGCACGAGCGCGAAGACGGCAGCCTGATGCTGCTGATGCGCAAAGATCAATGCATGCACTGCGCCGAGCCAGGTTGCCTGGTGGCCTGCCCTGCCGACGGCGCGATTGTGCAATACGCAAACGGTATCGTGGATTTTCAGCAGGACCACTGCATTGGGTGTGGATACTGCATGACGGGATGTCCGTTCAACATCCCAAGGTTCAACCCGAGTACCCGTAAGGTTTTCAAGTGCACCCTCTGCTCGGACCGGGTTTCGGAGGGACTCGAACCCGCCTGTATCAAGGCCTGTCCAACGGGCTGCCTTCACTTCGGGACAAAAGAAGACATGAAGGGACTCGCGGAAGCTCGCGCCCAGCAGCTTCGCGAACAATCTGGATTCGAGAAAGCAGGCGTCTATGATCCAGCTGGCGTTGGGGGGACCGGGGTCATTTATGTTCTGCACGACACCACGAATCCTGAAGCATATGGCGGATTGCCAAAAGATCCTCACGTTCCCTGGGTGGTGCGCCTCTGGAAAGGTCCGGCGAAGTGGGTTGGCAATCTGGCCATGTTTTTTGGCGTAGTAGGCGTCACGCTGCACTATCTCCGTTATGGTCCGAAGCAAGTGGTTAGCTGGAAGGATAAGAAAAGAGAACCGCAGTGAGCGTTCCACAGGTGATCACCGACGCGCGTACCACGGACGAATCAGGCAATCGCATTCTTCGCTACACACTGGCAGAGCGTGTGAACCACTGGATCGCGGGTTTGTCCTATATCTATTGCCTGATCACCGGTCTCGCTTTCTGGTCTCCTTACATGTTCTGGTTGGCAGACCTCGTGGGTGGCGGAGCGACAGCACGCTTCTGGCATCCCTGGATGGGTCTAATCTTCGCCGCATCCACATTCTGGATGTATCGTCTCTGGCGAAAAGACATGTCGATCACTGATGCTGACCGCGCCTGGTGGAAGGCCGTAAAACATTACATCCGGAACGAGGACGAAGACCTCCCGCCAATCGGCCGTTTTAACTACGGGCAGAAACTGTTCTTCTGGGTGATGTTGTACGGCACGGTCCTGCTCCTCCTTTCTGGACTGGTGCTATGGTTCCCACAGCCGATTTCCTGGAATTTCCGTTGGTTGCGATACCTCGCTGTGGCGCTGCACGTAGCGGCTGCGCTCCTGACGATTGGCGCCTTCATTATTCACGTATACATGGGCACAGCCATGGTTCGCGGAGGCTTCACATCGATTATTCGCGGCGAAGTCTCTGCCGACTGGGCCAAGCTTCACCACCGGCTCTGGTACGAGCAAGTCACGAAGCGGAGATTTGAGGGAAAGTGAAGCGCTCCGATTGGGATCGGCGAATCCGGCGTGCGGAAGAGTTGGCGGCAATGCATCCGTTCGCAGCCGAAGTCTTGCAGTTCTACATAGATGTGGCCGGCTTGCAGCAAATGCTCTACTTGTATTTCGAAGAAGCATGCGGCAAGGCGCAACGGAACAAAGAACCTGGCTCTCTCCTCCTCGACTCTAGCCTTGATCTCCTTCTGCCTAAGTTTCGCCAGTCTCTTGCTGATCTTGAGACGGTAGCGTCCCAGCCCATTGCAGCGGCAGCCCATGAGCTGACCTTTCAGCCGGCTGAGCAACTCCAATATCTGCTGACTTCTTGTTGGGAAAATATCTCCGACCATCAGCCTGGTCTGGGCAAGACCAAGGCCTTGTTAGCTTGGCTCTTTCTGCAGCCCTATGCTGAGAATCTTGCCGACCACAGTGAACATACTCTTTCCAGTTCAGCGTCAGCCCATTGTCCTTTTTGCTCGGGGAAACCAGTGGTAGGCGTGCTGCGACCGGAGGGAGACGGCGCCAAGCGGTTCCTGACTTGTTCGATGTGCTCAACCGAGTGGGCGTACCGACGAATTGTGTGCCCCGCATGCGGAGAAGAAACTGTCGAGAAGCTCGGCATCTACACAGCTAGTCAGTTCAGCCACGTCCGTGTAGAAGCCTGCGATACGTGCGGCCGTTACATTAAGACGGTCGACCTCACTAAAAATGGCCGGGCAGTACCGATAGTGGACGAACTCGCAACCATCCCTCTGAACTTTTGGGCTTACGAGCATGGGTACGTCAAGTTGCAGACAAACTTGCTTGGCATTTAGTTCCGCATACCTTGGGAGAACCACATGACTGAGTGGCGGACTGCAGAAAAATCAACCTCAAGCCTGGACAAAAGCTATTCACGTGAGGAACGGGAGAACCAGATTGCCTTCCTGCGCGAACTCAGGAAAAAGAGAAGAGAGCAAACAAAGCTGAAGCCACCTTCTCTGGTCCAAGCTTTGCGCGAGCCGACCACTGTGTCAACCGCGGATATCAGAACCCTGGTTGAACACGACTATAAGAGCCCAGTTATCAGCCTGTACATCAACCTGGATGGTGATCGAGCAGCACTGAAAGGAAAGGCTGTGGCTCGCGTCTTCGATTCAATGAAACACCGCACGCTCGATAAGGGTAAGAGTTTCATTGAGGCTCTGGATCGCCATCAGCAGGAAATGCTGAACTACGACCTGAAGGAGATAGGGAACTTCCTGGCAGAGTATTTGTCGCCGCAGGACGTCCATGGCTTGATCGTCTTCAAATCCGGTGCGGACCTCAACCGCGTCATCCCTCTGGGAGTTCCTACCACTGATCTTCTAACCATCAATTCCGATCCCAGCATTACTCCTTTGGAAGCTCTTCTCGAGGAGCACGAGAGAGCGCTGTTCTGCGAGGTTACGAAGAAGGAGAGCCGGTTCGAGGTTTATCAGCTGGGAGTTTGCGTCGAGACCGGTCGAATCCAGTCCTTTGTACCAACGGACCGGGTCGATAATTCGATTCCTGGCCGAGCGCAGAGGCATCGCTTGACTCATCTGCAATGGCACCTGAAAGCGACCGCCCAACGCGCCGATCGTATTTATCGCGAGTGGTCGTGTCAGTCAATGATCGAGATGGGAGAGGAACGAGTTTTGCATTTGTTCGAAGAGTTTCTGCTCCAAGCTCTGAAGGAACGCATTATTAGCCGAGTGTGTGGCTCACCGGTCGCGGATCCTCGTGATCGCAGACAGTTGATCGCCGATGCACTTCGAGAACACAAGGCGGCGCTCGAAGTTGACACAACCGAGGAGATTGGTCGTTACAAACCGGGCGATCAGGTCGTTTTCGGACTGCCCGCCGTGATCGAAGTTTGCAATCTGTTTCTGGTGCGCAGGCTGGTCGTCGCGGCGCGGCTCAATCAGGCAGGCTTTGTCTGCAAGAACCATCATTACATCTCTCTGCAAGAGGAATCCTGTCCGTTCTGCAAGATGCGGTTATTACCCGTAGACAATGTAGTTGACGAAATCGTCGAGATTGCACGACTCCACGCGGTCATTCTGACAATCGTGAATTACCGCCAGCATCTTATGACCAGGTATGAGGACATCGCTGCTGTGATCTGGGAAGCGCCGAACCTAAGCTGATTGGCCGAAGCAATCAAAGGGATCTCTGCGCTGGCCGGCCGTCTCCCAACGACGCTGCGGTAAGTCTTGCCCGATTCGGTTGTGGGCTGTTTCACGAACAGCCCACTGTCTACATTTCCGGATATCCTGCCTCATCAGGCCGCACGTTTCTTTTGATCTGATTGCCCGCTCTGCGACGCTGCCTGACGCGATTGCTTGCCTTCCGCCTGACGCTTTAGGAATGCTGACATTCTCTCGCGCAATTTCGTGAAGAGCGAAGAGGTATCTTCACCCTTTTTGAGCTGCTTCTGGATAGTCGAGATTTCGTCCTTCAAGGCTTTGTATTCGGGGTCTTGGGCGGCATATCCCAGCGACATGGCCCTGTCCAGTTCGTAGCGTGCCGTTTCTAGAAATACCTGTGCCGAAGCCTTGTCCTTGTCGCGCCGGACCTGCGCTTCATTGATCGCCTCGCGCATTAGGAGCAGCGGCAATGGCGTAACTTGATCAATCACCACCAGAGTACCCAAGGCTGTCATCAGCACCAGTCGCGCTTCTTCCTTCTTCTTCTCATCGAGCAGGCGCGCGGCTTGCTTTAAGACGTCGGGATAGCTTGCCAGCGGCAGGTTGTAGGTGCGGACTCGGAGTTCACTCATGAGGCCATAGAGGAGTGCCCGCGCCGCAGGATAGTCCTCCAGCACCATTGCCGCGTCGGCTGCATCTGCAATTTCAGCGATAGAATCCAGATCTTCTGGTGCGGTGTCGAAAACGACGACCTCATTGTTGATCGGGATAAGCGCTGTTGCCGGGTTGCGGGCCAAGAGAACATTGATCTTACCGGACGCACGCTCAAGCGACGAAAGAGCTTCGCTGATCGTATTCGCGTTAATGGCATCAATCACCCTTTGGGTTTCTTCGATGGCACTGATAGCGTCCCTGTCGAGAGTTTGGTCGACTTGTTGTCTCGCCTCTGCGCGTTGTTTCTCGATTCCAGCTTGGGCTTGCACGGTGACGGCTCTTGTGGTCGCAGGGGCTTCGCGCGTGCTCTTGGAAGTGTCTACTATCTCGGTCATGAGAATAACCTTTGGCCGGGTTGGGCGGTCGCCAACCCGGCGTGAATTGCCGCGATTGTGCGGTTCCTGACCGCTGAATGCTATTTCAGACGATCCGGTGATCACAATTGATCGTGAGTGTGAGCCGAGGCCTCTCAAGGATGTGTAGGAGTGTATGCAACGATCGGAGGATCTTCTGGTATGAGCTTTAGCGCCCTATTCGCATCGTTCTGAATCGGAGGCCGTGGTCAAGGCAGAGAAGGTACTCTGGCCTCAAACTCAGGCTGCGCGATCCAATTCAACTCGATTGTTGGGATCGACATAGCGCAAGGCTGGATCGTCGTCGATGAAAGCTCGTCCTGAGCCGGGATCCGTGTCAAGGCTGGCGCCACAATTGGTGCATTGTTTAGCATCTGCATCGCTGACGCTTTTACAATTGTGACAGATTTTTCTGGATTGTTTGCTCGGGGCCATCTTAACCGGTCACAGATGCTACGAGAATCCGGTGGGTTGCAGGTTTGCGGGGAACCATTCACGATTCGTTGCAAACGACCCGACGGCTACCTGCGGAGTTGTACCATAGCCTCCTGCGCAGGCAGTACGGCTACTTAGACAGACTGTCGGAACGCAGATTCAATCCAACGAGTAATTGGTCGCCGGCGCGCCACTCGCTACACTCGATGATGGGGCGATCCACACGTTACCTACTCCAACATTCAGTTTGAACTTCTAAAATACCGTGCACTCACAGATTAAACTCGGACGAATCGCTGGTATCTCGATAGGACTCCACTATAGCTGGTTCCTCATTGTGGCTTTGATTGTCTTCTCGCTTGTAGACCATTTCCAGAGGGTAGCTCCGCACTGGAGCAATTCCGTTGTGTGGTCTCTTGCAGCAGTGACAGGTTTGTTGTTCTTCGCAACTCTGCTGCTACATGAATTGGCACACTCGGTTGTAGCGCAGGCACGCGGGATCCGTGTTCGTGCCATCACGCTATTTGCGTTGGGAGGCATGTCACAGATTGAATCGGATGCTTCCGATGCCGCGTCTGAGTTCTGGATTGCTGTAGCCGGTCCCCTCACCAGCCTGATATTGGGCCTCGGTTTTCTTTTCGGCGCGCGAGCGGCCGGCTGGCTGCCCGGAACCGAACCTCCTACTCCCGCGGTAGCGGTGTTGCTCTGGCTCGGATACATCAATATCAGTCTGGCGGCCTTCAACATGATACCTGGTTATCCGCTTGATGGTGGTCGAGTCTTGCGCGCGATTGTGTGGTGGATCACGAAAGACCGTGATCGCTCTACGCGAGTTGCAGCGCGCATCGGTCAGGTTGTCGCCTTTATACTCATTTTATTTGGCTTGATGCGCTTCTTCCAAGGCGCGAACTTCGGCGGGCTGTGGCTTGCGTTTATCGGATGGTTTTTGCTCGATGCATCGGGCAGTACTTATGTTCACCACGGTTTGATGGAAGAATTGCGTGGGCGTCGCGTCGCCGAGCTTATGGATAGCGACTGCCCTACGGTCGACGGACATTTCACTCTGCAAGATTTTGTTGATCGCTATCTTCTGCGCAGTGAACACCACTGCTTCATTGTTCTACAGAACAATACACCGGCTGGACTCATCACCTTGACAGAAGTTAAGAAGGTAGCTCGCAATCGCTGGTCACAGACCAGCGTACAAAGCATCATGCGTCCACTCGGCGAATTCCACCCACTTACGCCCGAAACTCCAGCAGCACGGGCTGTCGAAATGATGACTCGCGAAGACCAACTGCCGATCGTGTCTAACGGACGGCTGCTGGGAGTTTTGTCGCGCGGGCAGCTACTACGATTTCTGCAAGCGAAGCGCGAGCTGTATAGCCGATAACAACTTTGGCCAAGGATAGCGACGAAACAGCCCCGTCATCGTGACGACCGATTTACGTTTTCCCGTTGTTCCGCAGTGCTGCGCTTGAGGTTCAAATCTGCGCAGGTCGTACCCGATCAGGATCGGGCTCCTGAAGTGCATGTGAGTCTCGGGCTCGTTCGCAGGTTTCCTTGATTGGAGGCGTTGCCGGGTCCGGTGGCGGGCGCATGATCTTACCTACACCCAAGCACTGAGCCCTCACAAACGAGCTGCTCAGAGGAAAGTCGTGAGCCCTAGCGGTTTCTGCAAGCATACCGGCGATTGGCGCAAATGCCGTCTCCGGCGTTGCGAAGCTGTTCCATATCGGCCATCGTCAAGCGAGTCGTTGCTCTGGAGACGCGCGCTCCAGTTACTCTTGTCACCATGATGGCAGACCCCGACCAACTGGAGCAGATGTTCATCAATCTCGTGCGTAATGCGGCTGAGGCTGCACTCGAAACAAAGTCACAGGAGAATTCGAACGGTTGGAAGCAGGCAGCACCGCGAGTCCATTTGCACTGGAACGTGTACGATGAGAAAGTAGTGGTCACGATCGAGGACAATGGACCAGGACTTATAAATCCCGGCAATGTATTCGTTCCCTTCTATACAACCAAACCTGCTGGCAGTGGAATAGGCCTGGTGCTGTCGCGGCAAATAGCCGAAGCCCACGGGGGCACACTTGAATTATCAAAACGCAGCGAGGCGCATGGCCGCGCCGTGATAGTCACTTTGCCATTGATGTCGTACGTTGAAGCTCTGCCTGCATATAATGGGTGAAGTGATTCCAAAACAAAATCAGCAACTTGCTTACATCCCATTCCCCGGACATAATCAAATACCTCCTTCGGCGAGTCAATTCCTCTGCAACCTTCGCACGTTCCTTTTTCCGTCTATTCCCACAATCGTCAAAATCGTGACTAGCGCCATCCGCAAAGGAGCGAACATTGACGATCTTCCACTTGCGTTCGTCTATGCTTTCCCTCACCCGCGAATGCCGTAGACGCCACGCCCTTCTGGTCTGCGCTCTACCAATCGTTAACCTTAGTAGATACAGAGGATTACGAATGTCGAAGATCATCGATTTATGAAATATCGATGTGATGTATCGGATTAAGAATGCGGTGCAAACTATTGCAGATATGTCATTTGGTGGCCAGGGCGGGAGTTGAACCCCCGACGCCAGCCTTTTCAGGGCTGTATTCTGGCAGCCTAACTATCTGTTTAACCAACAACTTAACTCGTCAAGATGGCCGATTTATTATGACCATTTTGTGACCAAGCGCCGATGTTCGCCTAAGCGTCGGTGTCGGCCCCAACCGCAAGCTAATAGGTTTAGGTGCGCTCAATTTATATGGTTGAAGCATGTTCTCATACTGAGTACAATTGTTCTCGTAATGAGTACAGAGCCAGGTCTTGCAGATCTTTTATTTGGTCGGACGCGCGGCGCTATATTGGCTCTTCTTTATGGCCGCACCGATCAGACCTTCTACACTCGGCAGATCGCGCGCGAAGTTGCCGCCAGTGTGGGCGCGGTTCAACGCGAACTCGAAAATCTCACGAAGGTGGGTCTCGTCGTACGTACCTCGCTGGGCAGCCAAGTCTTCTATCAGGCAAATCGGGATGCCCCTATATTTTCCGAGATGCACTCCCTAGTAAACAAAACCGTCGGCATTTTCAGCATGCTGCGTTCTGCTCTGCGCCCACTAGCCAGCCGAATTGCTGTGGCATTTGTGTACGGGTCCGTAGCACGTCAAGCAGAGACAGCCCAGAGTGATATCGACCTCATGGTGGTTGGAAAGGCCACGATTGACGATATTATTTCGCATCTCGCAAACGTCGAGAAGAACATTGGAAGACCGATCAACCCGACCGTATATTCGGTTTCGGAGTTTAAGGCGAAGATTGCTGATGGGAATCATTTCTTGAGATCTGTTCTGAAGGGCCAAAAGCTGTTCTTGCTGGGAGATGAAGATGAGCTTGGAAAAGTGGGTGGAGTACGGTTGGCTAAGGCGGGAACCGACCGGCCTGGATGAAATTAAAGGCCTCTTAGGGAATTGTAGAACGTAGTCTCGCCTGAATCAAATCGGCCTGTCCCCTCATCGAAGGGAGAAGCAACAGAGGTTGAACATGATGGCTCAGCTAAAGAGACTTGAAGAGGAAGTGGCGGCCTGGCCACAGGTCTCGGTTCACCCACATCGTTTTGGCGGGAAGGAATTCCGTTTCGGCAGTGCAGAAATCGGGCACGTTCATGCGGGTGGGATTGTTGACATCCCATTCCCGCGATCATTTCACGATGCGCTCCTGGCCCAAGGGCTCGCCGAATAGCACCGCTGGGTCCCCAGTTCAGGGTGGACGACGTTCCGGATTCGCGGCGAAAGAGGCCTCCAGCATGCTCTGTGGCTCATGCGGCTGTCATACTTGCGTTACTCACTGAAAAGGGTTGTTGATCCGCACGTAGTGCTGGAAAAGGAGAGCGAGGAACTGCACTTAAGTCTCGATCTCAGGTCTCTGCTGCAGCACTTTGTGCCCACTGGTGGAAACCGCGCCGCCGCCGATCCAGTCACGGCATAAGGTGTCCTGAGGGTCCGGAAGTCCGAGCCGCGGAAACCGGTCCCCTCACCGAACCAGAGGGTGCCGCTCCAAGACGGCACCTCCCCAAAATGGCAACCTTGAGGCTGGCTCTCTACGCTGCTGCTTCCTTCTTGGGTGCTGAGACCGCTTGTTTAGCAGCGCCTTTCCCAAGGAAGTTCACAAGCTCAGAATTCACTTCGTCCGCGTGGGTCCATGTGACCGCGTGCGGTCCGTCCTTGACGATAGACAGGCGCGCATCCTTGATCAGCTTGGCGGTCCGCTCGCCGGACGCGGCCAGAGGAACAATCCGGTCCGCATCGCCGTGAATGACCAGCGTTGGGACATCAATTCGGGACAGGTCCTTGCGGAAATCTTCATGCCAGGTGGGCACACAGGCCAGGCTGGCAGTGGGCGAGGCGTTGGCGGCGACATTCCAGCTCGCTTGGATGGCCTGGTCACTGATGCGCTTACCCAGCAAGGCATCCGCGTTGTAGAAATTCTTGAAGAAGTCGGTGAAGAAGGCATAACGGTCTGCAGCCACGGCTTTCTGGATCCCCTCAAACACGCTGCCATCCACGCCCTCGGGGTTGTCGTCCGTCTTCAGAAGGAACGGTGGGGTCCCTCCGATTATGACGGCCTTGCTGACACCCTTCGATCCGTATTTTCCGATATAACGCGCCACTTCCCCGCCGCCCATTGAGAAACCGACCAGGGTGAGATCCTTCAGTTTGAGCTTGGTCACCAGCTTGTGCAGGTCTTCGGCGAAGGTGTCGTAGTTGTAGCCTGTGGTCGGTTGACTGGACTTGCCGAACCCTCTGCGGTCATAGGTGATGACACGGTGACCTGCGGCCAGAAGCACGGAGAGTTGCTTCTCCCAGGAGGCGCCGTTCAGTGGATACCCGTGGATCAAAACTACGGGGTCGCCCGAGCCATGATCTTCATAGTACAGATCGATGTCGCTGGAGTTTTCTTTGCCGACATTCACGTATGGCATTGTGGTTTTCCTCTCTTTGATGAGTTTGGATGGTTGGCCATTGGCGATGCTTCACCTCCCAAGCAAGGCGGATTGTGCAACGTTGAATGGATGGTCTGCTCTGAAACGCATTTTGCGATTCTTTGATTCTTAGGAACGCTAACGTCTCATCTCTCCCGATCAGATGAAACCGTGGCGTGGTGGGTCTCAGCTTATTTCGAACGATAGAAATGACGCCGCTCAAAAAGTTGCACGGGGAGATCAAACACGCGTGTCTCCGCCGATTCGAATTCAAATATCTTTCCACACACTGGCGCCGGACAGTGTGTGCTGAGCTTGTCCTGGCCTCTGCCAAGCTCTGTTGGTTCTTTCACCACGACCCAGGTCCCACATTTCGGACAGGTCACGCACGAGCACACAATGCGATCGGCCATGTTCCGATTATATTGTGCTGCGGTGAATTGCCTGCACATTCGGGAGCTCCGAAGTCCTTGGCGTTCATGCTGAGTCTCTCGCCGTACGCACTGGGGGTGGTGGCCGCCTCAGATCCGATTGGGATGTCCGCGGCTCGCCCCTAACTAGGTGTGGCCGTCGAGACTTGCCGGCGACGACAGCGTGATACCCGGTGCCGGCCAGAACTGGCTCTTGCCCTCGTTTGACGAAAAACCGGTTGCAGCTTAAACAAGAGCAACACGCCGACAGGGCTCACCATGCGCAGGCAGTCCTTGTTTCGACCACGGCCGATCGCGCAAAGGAACCGAATGCCGGCAACGAATGCGGTGAATCGCAGGGAGTCTCTCAGCAACCCTCGCTCCCTGGAAGGAGGCGCCGCTATGGCTTTGCACGAAGCCTCTCCCGGCACTTTGCTCGGTCCTATCGAACCTCTGCTCGACGTGCCCAGGGCAGCCCACCTGCTCGGCATTTCCGTGAAGACCTTGCGCGACTGGATTCAGGCCCGTAGGATCGACTACGTAAAGGTTGGCACGCGGGTCATGTTCCAGCCCGAAACCATTTGCCAGTTCGTAATGGCGAACACGCGTCGCGCGGCAGGCTGATGAAAGTATTCAAACGCCCAGGAAGCTCCTTCTACGCCTACAAGTTCCAGTACCGGGGCAAGGAGTACTACCGGTCGACTGGAACCGAGAACCGGCGCGAGGCCGAAACCATTGCGGCCGCTGCGCGGGCGCGCGTGGTGCGGCAGGCCGCCGGACTTGAAGAGCCCGAGCCCCAACGGCACCGAGAAACTCTGCAAGAGGCCCGCAAGAGGGTTCCCACGCTCAGCGAGTTTCAGTCGACGTTCAACGACTGGGTGGCAACGGCCAAGGCGGAGCAGAAACGCACGGTCAAGTTCTACCAGGAGCGCTACGAGAAGCTCCTCGCCTATGGAGCATGGGCTGCGCTTCGTCTGGACCAGATTGACGAATCCCATATCGAATGCTTCAAAACCTGGGCCTTGAAGCTCGGTGGCCGCCGCAACAACGGAAAGCCCACGCCGGTGACCAAGACGACGGTGAACCGCTATCTGGCCACGCTGCGCAAGGCCTGCGCTACGCTCACCTCAAGCTGAAGCTCATTGACAAGGTTCCGGTCGTCGAACAGTACGGAAGAGACGAGGGAGCCGAGCGCGAAACCGATTACGTCTTCTCGGCGTCCGAGTACATTGGCTGGATCTTGACGGCCGAGGAACCCTTGCGATCGGCATCGATTCTTGCACGCCATTCCGGGATTTGCCGCAACGAAATGCTGATGAAGGACTGCGTCCGCTTCTACCCGGACCGCTCGAGGATGCGAACGTCTGCGGAGAGCTGACCATCAAGCGCGGCTTGAAACGGCGGGCACGGAAGCGAAAGCTGGTCATCGACCCTGAAATGAAGGAAGTGCTCGAGTCGCTGATACGACAGTCACGCTGCGACTACGTCTTCACCAGCCCACACGATCCCGCCACACAACTCGCACCGTGGGTGCTCGAGACGCAGATCACGAAAGTGCGCAAGAAAATCTCAACGCACCCCGATGCCGGCCTGCATGCGCTACGCCATACATTTTTGACCGAGGCCGGCGAGCACACCGACCCGTTCACTTTGCAGTACGTGGCAGGACACGATACCATTAAGACGACCATGCGCT
>Ga0335070_10003355_pt1 | contig 18689 bp, 14 predicted proteins | sample Lox_Sample_13_FD_206722 | JGI IMG/M metagenome (GOLD analysis project Ga0335070, IMG submission 206722) | Soil microbial communities from Loxahatchee National Wildlife Refuge, Florida, United States - Lox_Sample_1.3 | ecosystem: Environmental > Terrestrial > Soil > Wetlands | place: USA... | reverse complement strand
GCGGCGGCGCCGTCCCGGCGTGGTCCTCGCCGGTCCCGGACGTCCCCGCGCGCGGCTCACTCGTAGCGGAGCGCCTCGACCGGGTCGAGGCGCGACGCCTTGACCGCCGGCCAGAGGCCGAAGAAGATCCCCACCCCCATCGAGACGCCGAGCCCGACCAGCGGCGCCCACAGCGGCACCTCGGTCGGCAGCGACGGCACCGCCGCGCGGACGCCCGCCGCGACGCCGAGCCCGAGCGCCACGCCGAGCACGCCGCCGAGCGAGGAGAGGGCGACCGCCTCGGTCAGGAACTGCGCGACGATGTCGCGTCGCAGCGCCCCCACCGCCTTGCGCACGCCGATCTCCCGCGTGCGCTCCGTGACCGAGACCAGCATGATGTTCATCACCCCGACCCCGCCGATGACCAGAGAGATCGCGGCGATGAACACCATCGCGCCGGTCACCCCGCCGGTGATCGCCTTGAACTGGGAGATCAGCTGGTCCGGCGTGTTGATCGCGAAGTCGTTCGGCTTGTTGAACGGGACCTTGCGCCGGTGGCGGAGCACCTCGGTGGTCTTGTCGACCACGACCTGCAGGTTCGCGGGAGTCCGGGGGAGGATCGCGATGATGATCCCGTTGTCGCGGACCACCGTCGAGAACTGCCGGTCGAACGTCGGGAACGGCAGCAGCACCTTGTTGTCCGGCGAGTAGCCGAACTGCTCGCCCTTCTTGTAGAGGACGCCGACCACCCGGTAGCGGGCACCATTAACCGTTATGTCCTTCCCGATCGGGTCCTCGCGGGGGAAGATGGCTTCCTTGACGTCGGCGCCGAGGACCACGACCGGGGCGCTGTGCTCGACCTCGGTCGCCGTGTAGAAACGGCCGCGGGCGACCGGGTAGGCCATCGCCACCGGGTAGTTCTCGTCGGTTCCCAGGACGTAGGGCAGGTTGGCCTCGAGGTTGAGGTGCTTGACGTGAAGCACGCTGCCGTCGTCGCTGGCCATGCGGTACGACACCGTCTCGGCCTCGGGAACCTGCGCGCGGATCGCCTCGGCGTCTGCCACGGTCAGGTTGCGCCGGCGCTTCTCCTCGTCGAACGCGGGACCGCCCGCGCCGAAACGGTCCTCGTACTTCTGGAACTCGACCCGGCTTGAACCAAAAGCCTGGAATCTGTCGATGACGTTGTTGTTGAACCCCGAGACGATAGCCACCATGGCAATGACCGTCATCACCCCGACGACGATGCCCAGGACGGTGAGGCTAGCGCGCAGCTTGTGGGCGCGGATAGCTTTGAAGGCCATGCGCGCGCTCTCGGCGAAGCCGCGCCGCAGATACATGGAGAGCAACGGGCTCATGGGCCTCCTTCACTCATAACGCAGCGCCTCGATCGGCGCTTTGCGCGCCGCCGCAGCCGCCGGTGCCAGGCCTGCGACGAGGCCGGTGACGGTCGCGACCACCAGCCCAAGGAGGACGAATTGGAGCTTCACCTCGGCCGGGAAGTAGACGTTCACCGCCATCGCCACCAGCGCTCCCAGCACCACCCCGACCAGGCCTCCGGTCGCGGCCAGGAGCGCCGACTCGAGCAGGAATTGGCGGCGGATATCGCGAGAGCGGGCGCCGAGGGCCTTCCTCACGCCGATCTCCCGGGTGCGCTCGACCACCGACACGAACATGATGTTGGCAATGACGATCGCGCCGACCACCAGGGAGATTCCCGAGACCAGGATCATGAGGGCGAACGCTCCCTGACTGATCGAGGCCCACAGGCTCTTGATCGCCTCGGAACCGACGATGCCGAACGGGTCGGCGTCCTTGAAGCCGGTTTTGCGCACCGACCGCAGGATGGTCCGCACCTCATCCTGGGTCGCATCGACGGCCGGCATGCCGCCGGTCGGACGGACGAAGATGGAGACGCCCTGCTCGCTTGTGAACACCTTCTGGAGCAGCGTGATCGGCACGAAGACGACGCTGTCACGCGCCTGGCCGAGGAACTGGCCGAGCCGCGTCTGCAGGCCGATCACCCGCAGCGGGTAGCCGCGCACCAGGATCGTCCGCCCGATGGGGTCGAGGGTGGGGAAGAGCTGGTCCTTCACGTCGGCGCCGATCACGGCCACCGACGCGGCGTGGATCTCCTCCGTTGGGTTGAAGAACCTCCCGGCGGCAATGTCCAGGTTGAGCATCGAGTCGACGTTGGCGGTGTAGCCGGTGATCTGGACGCCGGCCAGCTTGCGGTTGCCCGCGTGCACGGTGGCGAACTGCCCGGCCCCGGCTCCGACCGCGGCGCAGCTGCGGCACTCCTCGGCCACCAGGTGGGTCTCGCGCATGGTCAATACCTTGCGGCGCGAGGCGAGGATGAACTCGGTCCGGCTGCGGATGATGCCGTACTTGGTGAAGACCAGGACATCGGGGTTGAGGTTGGTCAGCTTGGTCTCGACGTACGTGTTGAGACCGGCGATGATCGACACCACTGACACGACGGTCATCACCCCGATGACGACGCCGAGCAACGTCAGCCCCGAGCGCAGCTTGTGGCGCCTCAGAGCGGCCAGAGCCATGCGGACCAGGTCGTGGAGGCTCATGGGCTACACCGAGCCTCCCTCCTGCGCGGCCTCCACCGCCTTCCGGCGCTCCTCAGACATCGGCTTGATGCGGTCACCTTCCTTGATCGTCCTCAAAGTCTTGAACGGGCCGGTGACGACCTCCACTCCCGGTTTGAGGCCGTCGGTGACCTCGACCTTGAGCTCGCCGGTGAGGCCGGTCTTGACCTGGAGGAAGCGCACCTTGCCGCTTTCCACCGTGTAGACGCCCTGCTCGGTCTTGAGCCGCCCCGTGGCATCCCTGTCGCCCTTGGGCGAGTCGCGGATGACCACGGCCGCGAGCGGAATGGCGAGCACCTTCGACCGTGTGCCGGTGATGATGTCCGCTGTCACGGAGAACCCCGGGCGGATGCTCGGCGGCGGATCGAGGAGCTTGACGCGGACCTTGAAGTTGATCGCATCGGAGGTCGTGATCAGACCGACCAGCTCGACGTCGTCCTTGGCGATGGGCGAGCTGCCGATCTCGGTGACCACCCCGTCGAAACGGCGGTCGGGGTAGGAGTCCATGGTCAGAACGGCTTTCTGGCCGAGGGCGATGCTCGGGGTGTCGGTCTCGTCGACCATCAGCACCGCTTGCACGGTCGACATGTCGGAGATCGTCATGAGCTGGGTGCCGGGGTTGTTCATCGTGCCGACCACGGTGACCTCGCCGGCCTTGATCCTGAGGGTGGTGATGATGCCGTCGATCGGGGAGCGAACGGTGGTCTTGGACAGGTCGTCGCGGGAGGCGTTGAGCAGGGCCCGGCTCTGCTCGATCTGGTGCACGGCGGTCTGGTAGGCCGCACGCGCGGTATCGAGTGCGGCCTGGGCGTGCTGGAAATCAGCCGCCGCGATGATGCCGCTGTTGTAGTTGTCCTGGGCCCGCGTGAAGTCGCCCTGGGCCTGCTCGAGGGCGGCCCGGGCCGAGTCCAACTGGCTCTGGCTGGCGGACAGCGCCGCCGCCGAGCCAGCCTCCTCGGCCGCGGCGTGGGTCTTGTCGATCTGGAGGAGGAAGTCTCCGGTCTTGACCGGATCGCCCTCGCGCACCGCCAGGTTGACGATCTGGCCCATGACCAGTGCCGCGAGGTCGACCTTCTTCTCCGCCTGGATCTTGCCGTTGGCCGTCACCTTGGCGACGACGTCCTCGAGGGCGACCTTGGCCACGGAAACCTCGGTGGGCGCGTGCTTCTTTTGGTACGAGAGATAGTAGCCGCCCCCGATAAGAACCACGGCCAACCCGCCGATGATCAGCCAAACTCGCCTGCGCCGCATGGTCTCTTTCCTCTCCCAATGGCCTTCGCAGGCCGAATTTCGCCCGTTGATTCGTACCCAACTCGAGGTGCCCCCAGGAATTCCCCATCGGCACCGCACGAACCGGACGGGTCGCCCAATCTCACGACGGACGCCCGGGTCGTCGGAAGATAATACGCGGCAGCGGGTGATTGGTTCGCACGGAACGTAACGCCTGGGATGCGATACGGGCCACATCTACCAGAAGTTGTGAGTCTGGGACCAAAGGGGAGTGAACGGCAGAGGGGGAGAATGTCGGACGGCTCCGGATTGCGGCCGGAAGAGCCCTGCGAACAGCGGTGGATGGGCCGATGGTCGGTGTACGACAAAGAAATCGCCGGCTCGGTGCCGGCGTGAAAGCGTGGTGAACGTTGGTGGAGCCGACGCGGATCGAACGCGCGACCTCCAGAGTGCGATTCTGGCGCTCTCCCAGCTGAGCTACGGCCCCACCGCTGGGCGCGGAGTCTAGCACGGGCCCCCGGCAGGGTAAAGGCGGGGCCCGGAGCGTCAGTTCAGCTCGATCTTCCCGGAGGCTGTCGTGACGAAGACCCTGGGTTCCTTGCCCGAGAGGTCGAGCCTGATCGTGCCGGGGTCGGTCTTCCCGGGGTAGGCGGAGCGGATCTCGCCTTTCGTGCTGGCGAGCACGCCCCCCGGTTGCGTCCCCGGTGGGAGGGTGAGGCGGACCTTGCCCGAGCTGGTCGTGATGCGGGCCTCCTGGCCGGCCGTCAGTGCGTCGAAGCGGGCAACCACGTCGCCCGATGTCGAGTTGACGACGACCGGGCCGAGCAGCCCTGCGAGTTGAACGTCGCCGCTCGCGTTATCGCAGGTCACCTGGCGCGCGCCGCCGCTGAGCTCGATCGGGCCTGACGCGGAGCGGACCAGCAGGCTGTCAATCGCCTTGGTGGCCAGCACCCGGACGTCTCCAGAAACCGAGCGCGCCTCGAGCTTCGGCGCCCACCCGGTGAACTCGATGTCGCCCGACGCGGAGCGCAGGCGCATCGGCTTGGCGTCTGGGAACTCGCCCTCCGCGCGCAGCGTGCCGGAGGAGGTCGAGAGGTCGGGGTACACGTTCGGGGGCACCGCCAGCTCGACGATCGCGCGCGTCCCGAGCACGCCCTTGAACAGGCTGACGCCGCCGGGGTCAGGCGCCGTGATGCGGAGCTCGCCCTCCGAGTCCTCGATCGTCGGCATGTGGGCCTGGATCCAGGCGGTGGCTTGCTTCTCCGAGAAGGCGGCGGCGACCAGCTCGACCTTGAGCCTGATATCGGGGATGTCAGAGGCGCGGACGTAGATGTCGAGGGCGCCCACGTCGACCCGGACGACCTTTCCCGGCTGACTCGGGAATGTCTTCTGGATCGTCTCGGTCTTCTCCGCAGCGGTTGCAACGGAGGCGAGCAGCACGAGCACGGCGGCGATCGCTGGCAGCTTCATCGTTCCCTCCAAGGCGAAAGCATCGTAGGGGTTCCGAGGCCAGCAACGCAAGGCCACCTTGACAGTCGGTGTGGGGGAGGCTAAGTTTCGCGTGCCCAAGAACGGGCGCGGGCGGGCATAACTCAGCTGGTAGAGTGTCAGCTTCCCAAGCTGAAAGTCGCGGGTTCAAATCCCGTTGCCCGCTCCACTCACCTTCCCCGGATCGGAGGCTCCCTTGGCCAAGGGCGGCAGCGACAGGCTCGATGGGCGGCAGACGGCGGCAGCCACGGTGATCGGCCGCGGAGCGCTCGTCGAGGGCGAGATCTCCGGCGGCACTGCGGTGAGGATCGAGGGCCGCGTGAAGGGCGGTATCCGTCTGCAGGCCTCACTGGAAATCTTTGAAGGGGCTGAGGTTGAAGCCGAGGTTCGCGCGACGTCGGTTCGCGTTGCCGGCACCGTGACGGGAAACGTCACGGGCACCGACCTCGTCGAGTTGCTCGCGACCGCGGTCGTGAAGGGCGACATTGCCGCGCCCGCGCTTCATGTTGTCGAGGGAGCAAGGCTCGAGGGCCGCGTTCAAATGCTGGTGGAAAAGACGGCCGAGCGACAGCCCGCCTGATCGCGCCAAACCCCGAAAACCAAGGTTCTCAAAGGCTTCTTGGCGTTTTGACCGGGCGGTGTATACTGCCTATCAGGTGAGGTGCGCTGACCGTGAGCAGTCAAACGACGGTCGAGATTTTCGGGCGCAGGTTCGAGCTGCGTGCCACGGACACGAGCGAGCGGGTGGAAGAGCTCGCCCGGTACGTGGATCGGCGCATGCGCGAGCTGGCCGAGGTCTCGCCGCACGTGGACACGTCCAAGCTCGCGGTGCTGACGGCGCTCAACATAGCGGACGAGCTGTTCAAGGAGCAGGAAACCGAACCTGGGACGCGAGCAGAAGAGATTAGACAACGGGTGGAAGGGTTGATCACGCGGTTGGACGAGGTTCTAACGCCCTCTTCAGGGAGGGCCGCGGAATGAACGAAAAGGGGGCCCCTGCGCGGTTGGTGATGAGCGAAACTATTCTTGAACCAACACCTATTTGACGGGTTCGCAGTCCCGCCTCCCCGATCCAGCCTCGTGGCGAGTGACGGGAGCCGGGCAGAACCCCAACCTGTGGTCAGCAGGTTCAAATAGGGTTGCTCACACGGCCGAGTGCGGGGGCTCTTTTCCCTCCTCCCTCCACCCCCAGGCGCACGAGCGCGCCCAGGTTCATTGAAAGGGGGGATCTATGAGCGGCGTTCTCATCGTCGCCAGTGCGGTAGTTGCTGCACTTGCTGCGTTTGCAGTCATCATGCTGTACGGCCGCCGGGCCAGGGTCCGCGCCGCGCAGCTGTGCGCTGAGGCCGAGCAGGAGGGCCGGCGTGTGCTCGCGGTGGCCCAACAGGAGGCCGAACAACGTCTGAGGGATGCGTCCATCGAGGCGAGGGAGAAGCTCCTCGCCGCCCGGACGGAGTTCGAGCGCGAGACCCACGAGCATCGCCAGGAACTGCTGACAATCGAGCGCAGGCTCGACCAGCGCGAGGGTGCCCTGGACGAAAGGACGCGCGGCCTCGATGCGCACGAGAAGGAACTCGAGCAGCACAAGAAACAGCTCGAGGAACGTGATGCCGCTCTCGCCATGCAGGAAGACGCCCTCGCGGCTGCCAGCGCCGAACAGAGGGCACAGATGGAGCGCATCGCGGGCCTCACTTCCGAGCAGGCCAAGGCCGAGCTGATGCGCGCCATGGAAAACGAAGCGCGCATGGACGCCGCCAGGATTATCCGCCGCATCGAGGAGGAGGCGAACCAGGAGGCCAACGCGCGCGCTCGCCGGGTGATCTCCAACGCCATCCAGCGAGTGGCCGCGGACCACGTGGTGGAGAGCACCGTCTCCGTGGTGGATCTCCCCAACGATGAGATGAAGGGTCGGATCATCGGTCGCGAAGGTCGCAACATCAGGGCCCTCGAGACGGCGACCGGCGTGGACCTGATCGTGGACGACACCCCGGGCGCGGTGCTGCTCTCCTGCTTCGATCCGATCCGGCGCGAGGTGGCGCGGCTCTCACTCGAGCGGTTGATGCTGGATGGCCGCATCCACCCCGGTCGGATCGAGGAGGTGGTCGGCAAGGTGCAGCAGGAGCTCGAGGAGAAGATCTTCCGGGACGGCGAGGCGGCCGCCATCGAGCTCGGCCAGCCGGACTTTCACCCCGAGCTCCTCAAGCTTCTTGGCCGACTCCAGTACCGCACCTCGTACGGACAGAACGTGCTGTCCCACTCGAAGGAGGTGGCGTGGCTGGCGTCCCACATGGCCACTGAGCTCGGTGTCAACGTGCGGGTCGCAAAGCGCGCCGGCCTGATGCACGACATCGGCAAGTCGGTGGACCGGGAGATGGAGGGCACGCACCTCTCCATCGGGCGCGACCTGTTGCGCAAGTACGGCGAGTCGGAAGAGGTCATCCACGCCATGGAGTGCCACCATGGCGACGTGGACCCGCGCACCGTCGAAGCGGTGCTGGTCACGGCCGCCGACGCTCTCTCCGCGGCCCGCCCCGGTGCCCGGCGGGAGATCCTCGAGAGTTACCTGAAGCGCCTCGAGAAGCTCGAGAGCATCGCCGGCGACTTCAAGGGCGTGCAGAAGGCGTTCGCGATCCAGGCGGGGCGCGAGCTGCGCATCATCGTAGAGTCCGAGCGACTCTCAGACGAGGACGCGGTCTGGCTCTCACGCGACATCGCCAAGAAGATCGAGGCCGAGCTGACCTACCCGGGGCAGATCAAGGTCACGGTCATCCGCGAGACGCGCGCCGTGGAGTACGCACGATAGGCGGGGCCTGCGGGCCCCGCACCCCCTCCTTTTGCTTGGATGGCGTGACGCTGTCGTTTTGCCCGGCGGGAGAAACCCGAAAGGAACGCCGATCGTAGAAGGGGACCATGGGGCCTGAGCCCCATCACGGAGGAAACATGCCTGGAGAACTGCGACATGTGTTTGCCGCGTGTGCCTGCGCCGTGCTCGTCGCGGGTGTGGCGGCGGCGGCAGGGGACTGGCAGATCCCGACTGCGGTCAAGACGTTAGGCAACGGTCTCACCATCGTGGTCTCGGAAGACCACTCGACGCCGACGTTCGGGATCTCGGTCGTCTACAAGGTGGGCTTTCGCCTCGAACCGAAGGGCCGGACCGGGTTCGCGCACCTCTTCGAGCACATGATGTTCGAGGGGACGCCGAAGGCGCCCAAGGGGCTCTTCTCCCGGGTGATCCAGGGTGGGGGCGGGCTCGATAACGGTTCCACCCGGTACGACTACACCAACTACATCGCGACCGCGCCGGTCTCGGCCCTTGAGCCGATCCTCTGGCTTGAGGCCGATCGCATGCGAGACCTCGACTTCTCGCAGGAGAACCTGAAGAACCAGAAGGATGTCGTCAAGGAGGAGATCCGCGTCAACGTCAAGAACCGGCCCTATGGCCTGTTCTTCTGGACCGACATTTCCGGTCTCGCCTTCGACAAGTGGGAGAACGCCCATGACGGCTACGGCTCGTTCGAGGACCTGGACGCGGCCGCCCTCAAAGACGTGGTCGATTTCCACCGGACCTACTACGCGCCAAACAACGTCGTGATCGGGATCGCCGGCGACGTCAAACCGGACGAGGTTTTTGCGCTCGCGGAGAAGTACTTTGGATCCATCCCGGCGCAGCCGGCCCCGCCGGTCGCGGACGTGTCCGAGAAGCTCAACACCAAGGAGCGCACGCTCACCCAGACCGACCAGTTCGCGAAGGTGCCCGGGATCGTGGTGGCCTGGAAGATGCCGCCCCCGACGAGCAAGGACTATGTGGCTGCCGCGGTCCTCGGCCAGTTGCTCGTCGCCGGTGACGCGTCGCGCCTCTACCAGAACCTGGTCAAGGGTAAGGAGATCCTGCTGGAGGTGGATGGCGGTCTCGGCTGGCCGCTGGGAACCTACCTCACCAACAACGGGCCGAGCCTCCTCATTGTCTTTGGCCTCTACAAGCCGAATACCGGCGCGGCCACGGTGGTGGCCGCGATACAGGCCGATGTCGAGAAGATTGCCCGCGAGGGTGTGCCTGTCCCGGAGCTCAAGCGGACGAAGACCAAGATGCTCTCCGATTTCTACTCGGAGATGGAGAACCTGATCGACCGTGCCGACATGCTGGCGCTGCGCCAGGCGTTCGTCGGCGACGTGAGCGTGATCAACCAGGTCCCGGAGCGGCTCGATGCCGTGTCCGTGGATGACATCAAGAGGGTCGCGGCCACGTACCTGACGACCGCCAACCGTTCGAGCATCGATCGCCGTCCAGCACCGGCCGCCCCCGCCGGGCCGGCCAAGTGAGGAGCACACCCATGCGAGAAGCCACTCGAATCATCGCCTGCGTCATGACCGCGGTTCTCGCCGTCGCGGGGACCGCCGGTGCCGCCAAGGAGAAACCGCTTCCCAAGGAGCTGCCTCCCTACGGGCAGGACAGACCTCTGCCTGTCCCCAACATCGTGAACGTCGGCATGGACAACGGCCTGACGGTGTGGGTCGTCCCCCGGACCGGTTTTCCGAAAGTCACGGCGATACTGGCCGTGCGCGGTGGCACGGCGGCGGACCCCGAGAAGCTTGCCGGCACGGCGGATGTGCTGGCCGACGTGGTCAAGGAGGGCACGACAAGGCTGAGCTCGAGACAGATTGCGGAGGAGCTGCAGGCCGTTGGCGGGGAGATCTCCACGAATGCGAGTGACGATGCGGTCTACGTGTCGGTGGACGGCCTCGCTCCCGGCACCGCGAAGGTCCTCGAGATTCTCGCCGACGTCGCGCGCAACGCAGCGTTCCCGGGGAACGAGGTTGAGCTGGCGAAGGCCAACACGCTCCAGGGCCTGCTGGCGCGCGAGTCCACACCGGAGTTCGCGGTGGACAAGGTCTTCAGCAACGCCGTGTTCGGGGCTCACCCCTACCGCACTGTGGCGCCGACGAAGGAGGCAGTCGAGGCGCTCACCCCGCAGACCCTCTTGGAGCAGTACAGACGGCGCTTCCGTCCAGACCGCGCGCTCCTGGTCGTGGTGGGCGACGTGGATGCCCAGCGCACGGGAGACACCGTCAAGCGGCTCTTCGGGACCTGGAAGGGCCAGGGAGACACCGCGCCTGCCACGCCTCCGGCACCCGCGGGAGGCACAGCGCAGGTGCTCGTCGTGGACCGTCCGGGTTCTGTCCAGTCCGAGATCCGCGTCGGTCGCGCGACCGTGAAGGCAACCGACCCGGAGTACTTCCCGGAGATCGTCGCCAACACGGTCTTCGGCGGGGCATTCTCCAGCCGACTGGTCGAGAACATCCGTGAGGACAAGGGGTACACGTACTCGCCCAGCTCGCGGGTGTCGGCGTACGAGGAGGGGGGGATGCTGCGCATCCGCGCCGCGGTGCGCAACGACGTGACCGCGGGCGCGCTGCTCGAGATCTTCTACGAGCTGGACCGCATGGGCGCGACGCTGCCCACCGACGACGAGTTGGCACGCGCCAAGCGCTACCAGAGTGGGCTATTCCTGCTCCGCAATTCCACCCAGGGAGCGCTGGCCTCGACGCTTGCGACCAACTGGGTCAACGGACTGCCGCCGGCGGCGCTGGCCGAGTTCGTTCCCAAGGTCAACTCGGTAACCGCCGAGCAGGTCCGCGAGGTGGGCAGGAAGCTCTTCACCTCGCGCAGCCAGACGGTGGTGATCGGCGGCGACGCCAAGAAGGTCGCCGCGGACATCGTCCAGTTCGGCGAGGCCAAACCGGCCAATCCGTAGCGGAGCATGTCGGGCGCCGCCGGGGAGGATTCCTCCCCGGCGGCCGCTCGGGGTGCCGGCTACAATGGCGGCACCCTGCGCACGGCGCGGGTCTCCAGGGAGGGAACCGTGGTGGAGGAAAGCGTCCTCGCGGTCCGAGAGGTGACCAAGACGTTCGGGCCGGTACGGGCCGTGGATCGGCTCTCGTTCTCCGTGCGGCGCGGCACGATCACTGGACTTCTGGGGCGCAACGGCGCGGGCAAAACCACGACTCTCCGGATGATCAACGGGATCTTCCTCCCCGACTCGGGTGCCATCGAGCTGTTCGGCACGACCGAGGCCGCGGCGACTCGCGACCGAGTTGGCTATCTCCCGGAGGAGCGGGGGCTCTACCGCAAGATGCGGGTGCTGGAGCAGCTCCTGTTCCTGGCCGCGATCAAGGGCCGCCGTCCCGCGGACGTTCGCCCGGCGGCCGAGCGGTGGCTGAGGCGCTTCGAGCTCTGGGACAAGCGCGCCGCCAAGCTCGAGGAGCTCTCCAAGGGGAATCAGCAGAAGGTGCAGCTCATCGGCGCGCTCCTGCACGAGCCGGAGGTCGTGACGCTGGACGAGCCGATGTCGGGTCTCGACCCGGTCAATGTCGTGCTGGTGCGCACCATCCTCAAGGAGCTCAAGGCCCAGGGCCGGGCGATCCTGCTCTCCACCCACATGATGGCGGAGGCGGAGAAGCTGGTGGACGAGATCGTGCTGATCCACCAGGGGCAGGCCGTGCTGGCCGGTGAGCTCGACGACGTGCGCGCCTCGTTCGGGAAGAACACCGTGCACCTGACCTTCGAGGGAGACGGAGGTTTCCTCGCGACGTTGCCCGGTGTGGCCCACGGCCGGGTCGAGACGAACGTGGCCGAGCTGCGCCTCGAGACGGGAGCAGACCCCCAGGGCGTCTTGGCGGCTGCGGTGGCACGCCTCCGGGTCAGCCACTTCGAGGTCGCGTCGCCCTCACTCGAGGAGATCTTCATCGACCGGGTCGGCGCCGGGGCGGAGAGCAGCGGCCACGCGGTTGCTAGCGAGGCGGCATCATGAGAAAGGCGTTCGCGGTCTTCAAGCGTGAGTACCTGGAGGTCGTCCGGAAGAAGTCGTTCATCATCATGACCCTGATCTTCCCTTTCCTAATGGGCGGGATGATGTTCGTCCCGACTCTGCTCGCGGTGCGCGGGATCGAGGGCAAGCGGGTTGTTGTCGTGGACGGTACCGGCAAACTGAGCGAGGCCTTCGCCGAGAAGCCGAGCGACCAGCAGGGCGAGAATTCGCCGATGGAGGAGCTGACTGGCAAGAAGGCCGGGAACCAAACGGGGCAACGGGTGACCAGGTCGCCGGAACTCAAGGCCGAGTACGTCGCCGCGTCCGGCGACCTCAAGGTCGCGGCTCAGCCCTACCTCGACCGCCTCAAGCTGGACCGTGGTCGGGGGGCGGACCGCCTGGATGGTGTCCTTCTCATTCCCGGCGATGCGTTCACCAACCCGGAAGCCAAGATGACCTACTACAGCCGGGCCGCGAGCGATTTCATCACCCAGGAGCGACTTGGAAACATCGTCAACCGCGCGGTCTCGCGTGGGCGGCTGGCGAGCCGCGGGATCGAGCCGGCCGAGGCGGACCGCCTGCTCAAGAGGTTGCAGCTTGAGGGCGTGAGAGTCTCGAAGAGCGGCGAGGAGAAGAAGGGCGGCGAGCTGTCGTTCCTCATCGGGTTCCTCTTCGTGGCGCTTCTGATCTTTCCCAACCTCATCTACGGGCAGGAGGTGATGCGCGGGATCGTGCAGGAGAAGTCCGAGAGGATCGTGGAGATCCTGATCTCCTCCGTGCCGTCGCTGCAGCTCCTCGGGGGCAAGGTGATGGGGCTCGCGGCGGTGGGGCTCACGCAGGTCATGGCATGGATGGTCATGGGTGGGCTGATGGCGGCCTACACCGGCGGCGCCGCGGCGATGGCCGGGATCAACGTCTTCCAGTACTTCAACCTGAGCGTGATCCCGTGGTTCTTCGTGTTCTTCGTGCTCGCCTACCTGACCAACGTGTGCATCTACGCCGTGGCGGGATCCGTGTCCAACTCCGAGAAGGAGGCACAGCAGTTCATGGGGCCGATCATGATGATCGTGTTCATCCCCTGGATCCTGGCCTTCCCGATCCTCCAGAACCCCGACTCGACCCTCGCGACCGTGCTCTCGCTGATACCGGTGTTCACGCCGGTCACCATGTTCATGCGCGTTCTGGTCGCAGAGCCGCCTGTCTCGCAACTGATCCTCTCGATTGCGCTCTCGGTCGCCACGATCTACGTCTTCTCCTGGATCACCGCGAAGATTTTCCGCGTTGGGATCCTGTCGTACGGCAAGCGCCCGAGCCCGGCCGAGCTGTGGCGGTGGCTCAAGGTGGCGTAGGGCCGCTGTCCCGGGTTCCCTCTGCTGTGAGGGAAAGGTCTAGGCGAGGCCTTCAGCGGACGTGAGTGCACTCCACTTCCCTCTCCCTCACGCAGAAGAGGGAGACAAGGTCCTCTCGCCCACTTTTGCTTCCTACGGTGGGATCGTGTATGCGAGGTAGATCGTCACCGGTACCGGGACGCCGTTGCAGAGGGCCGGCTTGTAGCGCCACGCCGCGACTGTCTCCTTGACGGCCCCGGCGAGGACTCCGAACCCACCTTGCAGCCACGTGAGGTCATGGACAGACCCGTCGACGCCGACCTCAGCGAGGCAGTAGACGGTTCCGTACTTCCGCTGGGCCTTCGCGTGCATCAGGACATCCTCTTTCAGCTGCTTCTTTTCGATCAGTTGCGGGGGCTCGGGGTTGGCGCAGTAGGGCCATTTTTCCGCGCCCGCCGGAGGCAGGAAGCCGGCCGGGTCTTGAGCTTCTTCCTTGGTCAGTTCTTCGATCGTCGCCTCCACCGCGAGGTCCTTTCCCTCGTAGCAGCGCAGCATCTTGGGAAAGACCTTGTTGCCGAGCGTGACCTGCCCCTCGTACTCGAAGTGGGGTAGGTCCGCCTGATACGTGGCACTCAGGAGGAGTCCGTTGGTCGCGTCGAAGCACAGGGTGACCTGGGACTCCTTGGTCAACTCCACCGGGCTGATTGCGGCCTTGCCCGCTCTTTCCTTCTGCCAGAGGTCTGCGGTCGGTGAGGCCTCGATGCAGAACGCCTTCGCCCCGCCGACTTCCTTCTGCGAGAATTTGGTGACCCGCGCTTCGGCGGGCAGCTCGAGGTGGTATGCCGGGCTGAGCAACTGTGCGACCTCGTGGAACCGGAACGGTTTCTCGATGACGTTGCGCTTGCGCCAGCGCTGCCCGTCCGAGAGCCCCGACAGCTCGGAGTACCCCGGAAAGCGGGTCTGCTCGAACCACTGCCCGGGCGAAGCTGCGAGCAGGAAGTACTCGCCCTCGCGTGTCCCTTCCACGAGACCGAAGAGCCTGACGTGGGCGTGCAAGCGGAACGGCCCGGTGTCCGGCGCCAGGAGCTTCTCGAGCAGCTGCGCCCGGGCGATCAGGGCGATCCCCTTCTGCTGCTCGTCCTCCGCAGCGCCAACGCACGGTGCCGTGAGCGTCAATGCCGCCAGAATCGCGATGATCGCCAGGCGCGCGAAGGCGAAAGGGAAACCGCACGCGGACGCACATGCAACACGCTTCATGGCCGACCTCCTTGAGATCTTCATACCAGAATAGGCGAAGCGCCGCCGAATTCACAAATTGAGGCGAGGTCTGGGCGACCTTACCGGATCCGCCCGGCGGACCGAGCCCACCGCTCGATCAGGAGCGCGGCTGGCCGGCCTTTACACGCGTCAGGTGGAACGTGGCGGCGTGGATGGTGCCGTTCATGTCGTAGCCCCACTCCTCGTCGTGGTGGTTCGGGTCCACCGCGGTCACGACGACCCTGCTCATGTAGCCGTCGCCGGGGCGGATGTTGGTGCCGTCCGTGAACTCGAACACCACCGGGTTGGCCGCGGCGGAAGGCACAGCGCGGAAGCGGGGCTGGTTGTGGGCGGAGCAGTAGTGCGTGGCGAGCAAATTCTCCTTGTCCATGTAGAACATGGTGACCATCTCGTGCGGCGTGTCGGCGTCCATCCAGTGCATCACGGCCGAACCGTCCCCGGTCATGCGGATCGTGATGTGCGTCGGCATCTGCTTGCCGTCCTTCGTCGTGTACCCCTCCCACTCGCCGACCAGCGACTTGATCGTCTCCCACTGCGGCGTGCGGGTGACCTTCGAGGTGTGCATCTCGTGCTCCTGCGCCACGGCAATCGCACCACATGCCGCGAAGACGGCGGCTGCAACGAGCGCTGCGGATCTCTTCATGGTGTCCCCTCCAGAGGCGCGATTCTGTTCCGCGCCCTATGTCGAGTCAACACACTGAATGGCGGTGGCTGTTCCCGCACATAGGGGGCTGCTCTGCGGTCCTGAGTGTGTTCCCGTCATGAACCGCCGACCGCGGTGAATTCGCCACCTGTCAGGCGACCAAGATCACTGACGCTTCAACAGTCAGGGTTTTGTGCGGACGCTGACGGGCTTCGAATCCGCCTCGGGCAGATCAAGGATGAAGCCATCCGGGAGGACATAACCATCCGGCAGAAACCCCTCCCAGCGGTCACCCTTGCCGTTGGGGGTCAGCGAAACCAGCACGGGAGGGATGCGGTAAAGGCCGAGGCTTACGATGGCAAGGCAGCGCGCGCCATCCCCCGTCCAACCGATCGCCTCGAAGGCTAAGCCGTCCTGCATCTCGGACCGGGCGGAATTGCGGGGCCACTCCACCCCACTCCAGACGTCCCGCAGCAACACGCCGTCGCCCGCCCGGCAGAGGCGGAGGTGCCACGGTCTTTCGAGTCGACTAGCGACGCGCTCAGCAAACAGCTCGCCTGCAGGAGAAAGATTGATTCCGGCGGATTGTGCGTGCGATTTCGCAGGCAGGAATGCCGGGTCGAAGACGAGATCGGCGATCGGAAGGTTGAAAGGGAAGGTGGACACGGGGCCCTGGTCTTTTCGTGCCATGGTGGTGGGCCCCGAGGCCAGCTTGTGGCTGCGGGGGTCTTGGAGAAACTCCTGGCTCGTGATGAGGTCGACCGATCTACTGCTGGTGTCCCATCCCACGATGGTGTGACGGGTGAATCGGTACGCGTGCCGCGGCCAGAGAGAGGTCATCTCGCTGGCCATTTCGTGGGGCCAGGTGAAACTGGCTATGCCGCTGGTCCCGAAACCGACCGTCGCCTCCCAAACGGTGTCGAACGTGAGAACACCGTTAGATTCCATGCGTGGGCGTAGCCAGTGTTCGTCGGTACTTCCCTCGTAATGGAAGGGATCTTCGCTGCCAAAACGGAACGCCAGAGTCTTGACCGGATCATCCGGGAACATGGGGAAGGCGCGCAGGACTGGCGGCTCGTCTGCGTCACCTCCTAACTCCGGGCTGAGCCTCCGAGACAACCATGCCTCGTAAGGATCGGAACGCCAGAAAATCGTCCGCCCTTGCAGATCAATCGCCATCAAGCTCGCCGAGTAGCAGGCGTCGCACCCGCCCTGTTGAATCGAGATGGCAGCGACCAGGAAGGAGCGTCCGGCGAATCCGAGATCGGTCTCGACCGCCCCTGCGACAAAGGCGTCGAATTCGTCCTCGAACCACGAGTCCGGGTCATGCCGTTTCGAACGAGCTACCGCCTCGTGGTAGTCCGGAATGACCATCACGAGCACCTGCTCCTCGGTTAGGCCGCAGCCGTGCGGAAGCACAGTGGTCTTCGTCGGCTCAGGCGCAACTGCCTGCAGCCCGGACACAGCCATCACGACTACTGCCGTTTGCAGGATCACCCCGCAAGTCTAGGCCATATCGATACGCCGGGCGTGAACCTCTTCTCGTCCCCGACACGTTGTTCTTGGAGGCTGGGTCTGGCCTTGAGCCCCTGACCTCTGACCCCTCAGTCCACCGTCAGGGTCTTGGAGAGGTTGCGTGGGTAGTCCGGGTCCATCCCCTTGGCCACCGCGAGGTGGTAGCCGAGGAGCTGGAACGGGACCGCGCCGACAATCGCGTACTCAAGGTCCGACCCCACCGGCAGTGGGATGAACCGCGAGGCCTCGGAGCGCAAGCCCTTGTGGTCGGCGGCCAGCACCGTGGCGTGGCCGGCGCGGGCCGTCACCTCGGTGACATGGTTGGTCAGCATCTCGGCGCCGGAGGGCGGCGCGGTGAAGAACACCGGTGTGTCCTCCTCGACCATGGCGAGCGGACCGTGCTTGAACTCGGAGGAGAACATCCCCTCGCAGGGCAGGCCGGTGACCTCTTTGCACTTGAGGGCGCCCTCCCGCGCCACGCCGTGGCCGAGCCCGTAGCCCAGGATGAAGAGGCGGTCACAGCCCACGAACTGCTGCGCGAGTGCGGTCATCGGGCCGTCGGTCTTGGCGATGGCTCGCTCGATCCAGGCAGGGGCGGCGTCGAGCTCCTCCACCGGTTGCCCCCCGACGGCGGCCGCCAGCGCGATGAGGGCAATCACCTGGTTGGTGTAGGTCTTGGTGGCGGGGACGGAGATCTCCCACCCGCACGCCAGCGGCAGGTAGACCTTAACCTTGCGGGTCATGGTGGAGCCGAGGACGTTGACGAGCCCGAGCGGGAGCACTCCTTTCGGCGTGGCGAAGCTGATCGCGTTGAGCACATCCTTTGTCTCGCCGCTCTGCGAGACGTAGAGCGCGACGTCGCCGGGCCGCAGCGCCTGGCCGTACTGCTCGATGAACTGGTGGGGAAGGGCAGGGACGGCCAGCTTGCCGGCGAGGCGGGACCAGAAGGTCGAGCCGATCAGGCAGGCGTGGTACGACGAGCCGGAGCCCACCAGGAAGAGCCGCTCCGCTGCGCGCAGCTTCTCGACCATGCGAGGGAGGTGCTCGGAAGCCTCGAGGAGGTGCAGCAGCGCGCGCGCAGTTTCGGGCTGCTCGTGGATCTCCTTCAGCATGAAGTGGTCGTAGCCGCCCTTCTCGGCCGCGCCCATCTTGTCGGAGACCTCCTTGGCAGGACGGATCACCTTGCTGCCGTCCGCGACGTGGAACAGCCGCACGCGCCCGGGCTCGAGGACCACCATCTCGCCGTCCTCGAGCGGGATCACCTTTCGCGTCAGCGGCAGGATCGAGGGCAGGTCCGAGGAGCAGCAGGTGAAGTCGGAGCCGATCCCAACGACGAGCCCCGAGCCCTTCTTCACCGCGATCAGGCGGTTGTGCTCGCGGTCGGAGATGACGAACGCGAAGTCGCCCTCGAGGTCGTTGTACGCGGCGCGCACGGCCTCTGACAGAGCGAGTCCGCGCTTGACGTGGCGCTCCACCGCGTGCACGCACGACTCGCCGTCATTGGTCCCGCGCACAGTCATCCCCTCGGCGAGGAACTGCCGCCTCAGCTCCGCGTTGTTGACGACGTTGCCGTTGTGGGCGCCGACCAGGGTGCCCTCGGAGTCGAGGTGCGGCTGGGCGTTGGCGACGGACGGCGCGCCGAACGTCGCCCAGCGCAGCTGTACGATTCCGCGCAGCCCGAAGAGCTCGTCGAAACGCAGCTCCTCGGCTACCTCCTGGACCCTGCCGACCTCCTTGCGCAGGTCGATCGGCCCATCGGCGGGGAGCGCCGCCGCGCCGACCGAGTCATAGCCGCGGTAGGCGAGACGGTTGGCCGCCCCGGTCA
>Ga0335070_10003354_pt1 | contig 18693 bp, 18 predicted proteins | sample Lox_Sample_13_FD_206722 | JGI IMG/M metagenome (GOLD analysis project Ga0335070, IMG submission 206722) | Soil microbial communities from Loxahatchee National Wildlife Refuge, Florida, United States - Lox_Sample_1.3 | ecosystem: Environmental > Terrestrial > Soil > Wetlands | place: USA... | reverse complement strand
TCTGGATGGTCCAGCGGGGAATCTCGAAGCCCTGCTGAATGCCGGCGCGGAGGACGCCAGCCACGCGGCATTGATCTGCCATCCCCATCCGTTGTTCGGGGGGACGCTGCACAACAAGGTTGTTTTTCACGCCATGAAGGCGTTGAATGGCTTCGGTTTTCCGGCGCTGCGCTTCAATTTTCGTGGCACTGGGCTCAGCCATGGTGAACACGACAACGGCCGGGGTGAAGTCGACGACGTGCGCACGGCTCTCGATTGGCTTGACCGCGAGTTTCATCTGCCGCTGATTTTCGCCGGCTTTTCCTTCGGAGCTGCGGTCGGGCTGCAAGCTGCCTGCGGGGACCCTCGGGTTCGCGCCGTGATCGGGCTGGGGGTTCCCCTGGCTCCTATTGAAGATCGAGGGTATGACTATACCTTCCTTCAAGCCTGCGCCAGGCCCAAGCTATTTTTGAGCGGAGCGCGCGATCAATTTGGCCCGCGCGCCCAACTGCAGCAACTGGTAGCCACTCTCCCTGAACCTAAGAAGTTGGTGCTGATCGAGGGGGCCGACCACTTTTTTGAAGGACGCTTGCGGGAAATGCGCGAGCCAATCGAGGCCTGGGTGCGGGAAACGGTCACGAAATGAAAGATTCAGTAACTTCACGCGATGAGAATGTGCTCGCTCACGCCGCCGACATGCGCGCCGCCGCGCGAGAGCTCTTCGAGCACTCCCTGGCGGAGGCAAGCGTCGAGAATGCCTTCCGTCGACACGTTGACTGTGAGCGAGGGGTACTGCGCATCCGTGAGGACCTCTACGACCTGAGCTCTTTCAGCCGCCTGTTCGTGGTGTCCATCGGAAAAGCCGCCCATACCACGCTTGCCGCACTGCAGGCCCGAGCCGGGGACCGCTTCGAAGGAATTGTTGCCAGCTCGGTGGAACCGGCATCGCAGGCGCGCGGCTTCCGCTATTTTCACGGTGGCCACCCCCAGCCGAACGCAGATTCAGTCCGAGGGGCGGAAGCGGTCCTGAAATCTCTTGCGGCACAGAATGCTTTGTCGCTGATCATCTACCTGCTCAGCGGCGGCGGCTCCTCGATGCTCGAAAAGCCCATAGACGAGGAAATTTCCCTGCCTGATCTCATCGCCACCTACAGTGCGCTGGTGCTTTCGGGTGCGCCTATCGCCGAGATCAATGCAATTCGCAAGCACCTGTCGGCTGTGAAAGGGGGAAGACTGGCGCAGGCAGCTTACCCGGCGCAACAAGTATCGCTGCTGGTTTCCGATGTTCCTGACAACACGCCCGACGCGCTGGCTTCGGGGCCGACCATGCCTGATTCCACCACTGCGGAAGAATGCTACGCGCTCGCGACAAAGTATGGTCTGCTCGAGCAATTTCCACCGTCGGTTCGCGAGCTGTTCCACCGGCGTGTGTTGGCAGAGACGCCGAAATCCGGCGATCCGGCTTTTCAGCGCTCTCGTTGGTGGACGGTTTCATCAAATGCCGCCGTACTGGACGCCTGCAAGACCGAAGCCCAACGCCAGGGGTGGGCCGTCGAAATCGACAACAGTTGCGACGACTGGGACTACGCGTGCGCGGCTGATTATCTGCTTAGCCGCCTCCGCGAAATGCGAAAGAAATCCGCGCGAGCATGCTTAATTTCCGGCGGGGAAGTTACTGTGAGGGTGACGAACGGCGGCACGGGCGGGCGCAACCAGCAATTTGCATTGGCCTGCGCGCAGAAAATTGCCGACCAGAAGATTACGGTGCTAAGTGCTGGCACAGACGGGATCGACGGGAACAGCTCCGCGGCGGGAGCGGTGGTGGATGGGACAACGATTTCTCGGGCGCGAGCCAAAGCCCTCGATCCGGAAGATTTTCTGAAGGGCTTCGATGCATATCCGTTCTTCGATGCACTCGGGGATGCAGTGGTCACAGGTCCTACGGGAAACAATCTGCGAGACCTGCGAATTCTGTTTGCCATCTGAGCGATTGGGCCCAACATGTCCGCTCAGGCGGCTGCCCCGCGCATAAGCAACTGCGCTTCAGAAAAATTGGGTTACGCCCTCTTCCATGACCACTACCCGATCCTCGATTCCCGCTGCCCGGGCTTCCTGCTCCAGCAACTGCAGCGGTTCGTCGATGGGCTCGTGGGACAAACGAAACGTGCCGTAGTGCATCGGCACCATCCACCGGGAGTTCAGGTCCAGGAATGCACGAGTGGCGTCGGCAGGATCGGCGTGAACGTTGCGAAACGTAGGCGGGTTATAAGCGCCGATGGGCAAAAGCGCAATCTGAGGGGCCAGTCGTCGTCCGATCTCACGGAAGCCGGAAAAATAGGCCGTATCGCCCGCGTGGTAAACCGAATGCTTGCCGTCGCGCAACACGTAGCCACCGTATCCGCGGTGGGCATCGTGCAATACGCGAGCACCCCAGTGGCGGGAAGGCACATGGGTGACGGTAAGAGCTCCGTGTTTGTAGCTGTTCCACCAGTCGAGTTCCACGACGTCCTGAAAGCCGAGGTCTGATACCAGGTCGAAGACATGGTGGGGAACAACAATAATTGGCGGATATCCGCGCCTGCGCCGCGTGTGCTGCACCAGCGCCCTCAGTGAGGGCCGGTGCAGATGATCGAAGTGGGCGTGAGTGATCAACACCATGTCGATGGCAGGCAGATCACGTACTCGCACGCCTGGTTCGCGCAGCCGCTTCAGAATAAAAAGCCACCGGGCAAAATTTGGATCGATGACCACATTCCAGCCGCCGGTTTGCAGAAAGAAACTGGCGTGGCCGATGAACGTCACACCCAAATCACCGTTGGAGACCAGCTTGGGCCGGTGAGTGCGGCCCGTGCGCGGCGTCACGGCAGAGTGGCGTATCAGGCGTCCAAACTGCTGCGCACGCCGACGCAGCGCAGGATTCTTTAGGGTAGTGTTCAGCATTGGTACTGATTAAGTTCTGAGAAACAAATACTGTTATTCGATCACAATCCGCTCTCGCGAGGCGGCACGAATAGCGCCTTTCCACACCTTAGCAACAAATGACGGTTGCAATTTATTCTAATACTTTCTGTATCACCCACGTCACCGCGAAGCATCAAAGGATTGATTTCTTTGGTAATGGCCTCGCCGGGCGGAAGACTCTTCTCAGCGGCGATTGCTTGACGGTTCCGCAGGCGTCAGTTCTAATCCCTCCCAGATTTGACCGAGGTGAGTGAGATGAAAGTAGCGTTCTTGGGTCTGGGCATCATGGGGCGGCCGATGGCTTCAAATCTGGCCAAAGCGGGTCACGAGGTTGCAGTATGGAACCGCACACCGGGGAAAGATGTCCCAGGCACGCGCGCCACGGCCTCTCCCGCCGAGGCTGCCAGCGGAGCCGAAGTCGTGTGGATGTGCGTCTCCGACACCAAGGCGGTCGAAACCGTTCTTTTCGGCCCCAACGGCGTCGAGCAGTCTCTGATGGAGGGCATGATTGTCGTCGACTCGAGCACGATTTCTCCCGCAGCGACGCGCAGATTCGCCGAGCGGGTTAAGGCTCGCGGCGTGGCTTACGTCGATGCCCCGGTGACCGGTTCCAAGGTCGCCGCGGAAGGCGGGACATTGGTTTTCATGGTCGGTGGAGATCAAGCTGCAATAGACCGCCTCGGTCCTTTGTTCGCAGCCATGGGCAAGAAGATCGTGCGCATGGGTGAAACCGGCAAAGGCCACGCCGCCAAGCTGGTCATGAACCTCCAAATCGCTCTCATCTACGAAGGATTTGCGGAAGCTCTTACTCTAGCGGTCAAACTCGGGGTTGAGACTCCGGCTTTGCTCCAGTTGATTGAATCCTCCATGGTGCGTTCTGGCGTGGTGGAGTACAAGGCCCCATTCATCCTCAAGCGTGATTTCTCACCCAATTTTCCTCTTCGCCTTATGCACAAAGACATCCGCCTCGCGTTAGAAGCGGCCAAAGACGCTCGCGTGAAACTGCCTGCCCTCGAAACGGTGGAGGAGATCTATGAGATGGCCACTGAGGACGGGCATGAGAACCTCGACTATGCCGCCACGCTCACGCTTTTGGAAAAGTGGGCCGGCGTGGAAGTGAAAGGCGCTTCGGCGTGAACTGCATTACAGGCGCTGAACGGAACTTCATAGTTACCTTGGTTACCCCCGCTATTACATAACTATTACACTGACGCCACCACCCTCCTGATAAGTTACGTCCATCATCTTCCCAAGAGATGCGGGGACGAACGACCACCATGGAACTGCAGGCACTGGAACGCCGCCAGCCAGCGGATCGCGAAATCAATTGGGTCACAACCGGATTTATGATCGCCTTTCACCTGGGCGCACTTGCCGCGCTGTTCTTCTTTACGTGGGGAGCGTTCGCAACAGCGATTCTATTGTGGTGGATCTCAGGGAGCCTGGGCATCGGGATGGGCTACCACCGCTTGCTCACACACCGCGGGTACAAGACGCCAAAGTGGGTCGAGTACTTCCTGACACTTTGCGCCACGCTGGCTCTCGAAGGCGGGCCGATCTTCTGGGTCGCTACGCACCGCATTCATCACCAGTATTCTGACGAAGACGGAGATCCCCACTCGCCCCGTGATGGCAAATGGTGGGCGCACATGGGCTGGATTTTGATGGGGAGGTCCATGCACCACGACACGACGACGCTCGCCCACTACGTTCCCGACCTGGCCAAAGACAAGTTTCATGTATGGATCACCAAGTACCACTACCTTCCCATGATTGTTCTGGGAATTGCGCTACTGGCTCTGGGTGGACTGCCCTTTGTCCTGTGGGGGATTTTCCTGCGCACGGTGATCGGATTACACGCCACCTGGATGGTGAATTCCATTACCCATACCTGGGGAGCACGGCGATTTGCCACCAGAGACTTGTCCACGAACAACTGGTGGGTGGCGATTTTCACCTTCGGAGAAGGCTGGCACAACAATCACCATGCTCATCCGGTGTCCGCCCGCCACGGAATCGCGTGGTACGAAATCGATCTCAACTGGTACGGCATCTGGGCGCTCAAGAAGCTGGGACTTGCCCGGCATGTTTATCGCGTGAAGATCTCCCAGTTGCCGTCGGTGCCCGCGCTGGAGAGCCAATTGACCCGCCTCGGTTTGGCGGAAAACACCTCGTCAGCAGCTTCGGCGGATTAAGATTCTCCACGTTGGAACAGCTGCCTGGGCCAGCTGAGCGCGAGGGCACGAGAAATTTCCGATCAACAGATGGACGAGGACCCCCGTCCTCCACAGCAGCCAGGCGTCAGATATGTAACTGTGCCCGCCTTTCTCTGACGGATAGAATTGCCTCCTAACTTACTTCTTCTTGAGGCAGACTATGCGCACGGTTCTCCTCGCCATGTTGCTGTGCTGCTGCTCCGCCCAGGCGCAGCTTGGTGAAATCCTGAAAAAGGCTGACGACGCTCTCAACCGGCGTAACACCTCCGCCCTCAGCAACGACAAGATCATCGCAGGCCTGAAAGAAGCTCTGCAGGTAAGCACGGGAAAAGCTGTGGCGCTGACAGGTAAGCCCGACGGCTTCTTGAAGAATGAAGCCATCAAAATCCTGCTACCAGAAAAGTTGCGCCCCGTGGCCAGTGGTATGCGCATGTTAGGCATGGGTGCACAGGTGGACCAACTGGAAGTTGGCATGAACCGCGCTGCCGAGCAGGCCACGCCTCTGGCCAAGCAGATCTTTCTCAATGCGGTGAAGCGCATGACCTTCGACGATGCGCGCAAGATCCTCGCGGGCGGTGACACCGCAGCCACCGACTACTTCAAACGGCAAAGCTCCGCCGATCTCACGACCGCGTTCACGCCCATCGTGCACCGCTCCATGCAGAATGTCGGCGTGATCCAACAGTACAACCGCGTGCTCAGCAGTGCCCCTGGAGGCACGACGCTAGCCGGTAAATTCGATTTGGACAAGTATGTGGTGGGCAAGACTCTCGACGGCCTTTTCTACATGCTGGGACAAGAGGAGACAAAGATTCGCAAGGACCCCGCTGCCCAAACCACCGCGTTGCTGAAGGAAGTGTTTGGAAAGAGGTAGGCATCACCCGTCGTTCCCTTAGCGCCAAGATACGCACTCCAATGAGCAGTATCTTGGCGCAGGGCTGAAGCCCTGCTCACCCTCCGCTTGGACCTGCCCGTGAATGATCCAAGCAGGCACTGGGTTTATCGAAAGAGCTTTGAATGAGTCCTGGACCAAACTAAATCCATCCTCAGCGCACTCGCACCCCGCCTTCTTCCTCGCGCTACAATCAGGCCATGCGTATTGCCAGCCGCCGCGGGCAAATGATCTTTTTTCTCGTGCTGGGCGTGTGTCTTGCAGGTGTAGCTGTGGCTGTGGGGATGGGCTGGATTATCCTCAACTGGCGGCTGGATCTGAAAGTCTTCCTTGGCGTCATCTTTTTTGGCGCCATTACCGCGGGCATTATTCTCAACACAACGTTTCTGCTGCACGAAATACGGCGCAATGAGCAGCATGACAGCTTCATCAACGCCGTCACCCATGAACTGAAGACGCCCATTACGTCGATCCGCCTTTATCTGCAAACTCTGCAACGTCGCGATGTCGATGAAGCGCAGCGGCGCGAGTTCTACCAACTCATGCTCGACGATTCCGAACGCCTGCTGGGCACGGTCGAGCAGGTGCTCAAGGCCGGGCAGGCGGGGCTAAAGCGAAGCGGCCGTCTGAAGACTACGTTGGATTTTGGGAATCTGGTGAGCGATTGCGTGGAGATTGCCCGAACGCGATATCACCTGCAGCCGGAGGCCATACGCTACGAGCACAGCGGGAACCACGGAGCCGGCACGACAGTATTCGGCGATTCGGAGGAGTTGCGCACAGCGGTTTCCAATGTGCTCGACAACGCTATCAAGTATTCCGTCGATCAGGTGGATATTTCCGTTAATGTGGACACGCCGGACGAGAAACACATCACTCTGAGCGTGAAGGACAACGGCGTCGGTATTCCCGAACACGAGTTGAAGCGAATCTTCCGCCGCTTTTATCGTGTCCCCAACCGTTCGTTGCCCAAGGTGAAAGGGACCGGTCTGGGCCTTTTTATCGTGCGCGCTATTGCCCGCAAGCATGGCGGGCGGGTGTTTGCCAGAAGCCAGGGCGAAGGCCACGGCGCTACCGTAATTCTGGAACTGCCGCGGAGCACTGCATGAGCCGCGTGCTGATTGTGGAAGATGAAGCCCACCTGGCTACGGGTCTGCAGTTCAACCTGGAGGCCGAAGGCCACCATGTGGAAGTGGTCGGCGACGGCGAAACCGCTCTCGATCTATTAGTGGGCCGGCGGGAGGCTTTCGACGCCGTCGTGCTGGACGTGATGCTGCCGGGAAAGGACGGGTTCGGCGTGGCGTCGGAACTGCGTGCCGCCAGAAACTTCGTCCCTGTGCTCATGCTGACGGCGCGCGGCCGTCCCGAAGATGTGTTGAAAGGATTTGCCTCGGGAGCGGACGACTATCTACCGAAGCCCTTCGAGCTGGCGATTCTGCTGGCACGCTTGCAGGGTCTTCTTCGGCGCCGCGCCTGGATGCAGGAAGGCCAGAAGGCCGCGGTCACTGCCAAACACAATGCTCTGGCAGGAATCGACGAGTACGACACGTTTTCCTTCAGTGGCCGCGCCATCGACTTCGGCAAGCTGGAATTGCGCTTCCACGGACACACGGTGCAACTGACGTTGATGGAAGCGGAGTTGTTGCGCTATCTGATCCGCAACGCGGGACGTGTGGTTTCGCGCAAGTCCATTCTCGAAGACGTGTGGGGACTGAAAGAGGACACGGACACGCGCGCCATCGATAACTTTATCGTCCGGCTGCGCCGCTACATTGAAGACAATCCCTCCAAACCTCATCACTTGCTGACCGTGCGCGGCGTGGGTTACCGCTTTGTTGTCGAACCCGCCGAGGCGTAAGGCCCAGCGTCAATTTGAAGACGAAAATGTTGCTGCTTAGTTCGGGTTGTGTCCTCTGCCCTTGACGCCACCACGAGCGTGGGCGTAAGGTCACGGGTTTTTCATCCCAGGAGAGTTCTGGACGCATGAGCAGCGATACTGAAACGGCAGGTTCATCTGCAGGTTCCGTTGGCAGGCGACTAGGGAGACGGCAGCGGTGGATAGCCCCAGGGGTAGTGGCTCTACTCGTGATTCTGGTGTTGCAATTGGCGCTTTCGATCAGTCGAGAAACCCAAACCTGGGACGAGGCCTGCCACATTTATGCCGGCTATCGGCAGTGGACGCATCTGGATTTCGGCTTGAATCCCGAGCATCCGCCGCTCGTGAAGTTCTTGGCGACGGCTCCGTTGCTGGGGCATTCGCTGAAAGTTCCCAGCCTGCAGGACCGATTCTTCAAGGAACAGGCATTCCTTGCTGGACGCGATTTCCTCTACGCCAACCACGCCGACTGGATTCTGTTCCGCGTGCGCATGGCGGCAAGCCTGTTGACTGTGCTTCTGGGGCTGCTTATTTTTGCTGCGGGGTATGAGATGTTCGGCACGGGGCCGGCTTTCGTTGCCTTGGCGCTGTTCGTCTTCGAACCAACGGTTCTGGCCCATGGCGCCATGGTCACCACCGACATGGGCATGGCGTGCTTCCTTTTCGCCACCGTGTATGCCTTCTATCGCTACCTGAAGAAGCCTACGGGTTGGCGGTTGGCTGTGACTGCGATCGCGGCGGGGCTTACGTTGGCGACCAAGCACTCGGGCATCCTGCTTCCCCCGATTCTCATGCTACTGGCCTTGGTGGATGTTGTTCGTCCTTTCAACGCTGCCGATTCAAACCTGGCGATGACCCGGGGAAAGCGGACCTGGCGTCTGGCGCTTGCTCTCATCCTGGTCGGTGTGATTGCCGTGGGAATGTTATGGGCCTCCTATGGATTTCGTTATCAGGCGCGGCCAGAAGGTGACAAGCTCAGTCCGCCGCTGGAGGAATATGCCGGCCACCTCAAGGGCGCGCTGAACGCTGGCGTGATTCGAACGCTGGCGCACTGGCGCTTGCTTCCCGAATCGTATCTCTACGGATTGGCCGATGTGAAGGTGATCGCCGAGTTCAGTCCCAGCTATCTCCTGGGACACGTCTACCGCCACGGAGTGTGGTTCTACTTCCCGATTGCGTTTGTCATCAAGGCAACCTTGGCGCTGCTCTTTCTGTTGTTCTTGTTGCCAGTTGCTCTCGCGCTGCGGCGCCTCACCAAGGGAAGGGAAGTTCTGTTTCTTGCCATTCCCGCCGCGATCTACCTGGCTGTGGGAATGGCTTCGGAGCTGAACATCGGAGTGCGCCACATGCTGCCAGTCTACCCATCGCTAGTTCTTCTCGGAGCCGCAGCGGGATGGAGTTTTCTGGGGAGAAATCGCATCGGATGTGCGGTGCTGGTCGCCCTGATGGCATTCAATGTTGCTTCCTCGGCGCCTTGTTTCCCCGCCTACTTCGCACATTCGAACGAACTCTGGGGAGGCCCCAGCCAGACGTACAGATACCTTAGCGACTCGAATGCCGATTGGGGACAACAACTCAAAACGATCCGGCGGTACCTGGAGCAACGCAAGATTCAGGATTGCTGGTTTGTATATTTCGCCGACATCGTTGCCGACTACCGCTATTACGGGATTCCCTGCAAACCCCTCCCGACGATCGCGTCCTTATGGCTGCAACCGCTCACCGATGCGCCGGCGGCGATTGACGGCACAGTACTCATCAGCGCTAGCACGCTTTCCGGCTACGAGTTCGGCCCCGGGGAACTGAATCCATACATTCAATTCCAGAAGCTGCGTCCGGTCGCCGTAATCGACTACGGCGTGTTCGTTTATGACGGCCACTTCGAGGTTCCCCTGGCGGCTGCACTCAATCATGCCGCGGTTGCGCGCCGGCTGTTTCGGGCCGACCGGCTTGCGGAAGCTTTAGCTGAGGCGCAGGCTGCGGCGCAACTCGCTCCTAATTCCGCATCAGCACAAGCCGTGCTCGGTGAGGCGTTGAGGCGGACCGGTCGCAAAGACGAAGCGCATGAAGCCTTCCAGCGAGCTCTAATCCTGGCGCAGACTGTTCAACCGGAATACCAGGCAGGATTGGCGGCGGGTTTGCAACGTGCGGTCGCACAAAAGTGAATTGGTCCTCGGCTCGATTAGAAACACAATTGGTCAACAAATGCAGAAAACCTTAGCGATCTTCTTTGGCGCGTAAATCCTTCACTCTACCTGCCGTCCTGCGGGCGTTATCGAACTCGATGACGGGATTCTTCGGTGGAGCATTCCCCGAGACGTCACCGGCGGTCAATCGCCGGAAGTGTGGTGCGGTGCGTTCGGCGACGCGAACGGGCTCCTGCGGCCGGCCGACCCGCAATACCTTGCACAAATAAGGGTTCACAGCCAGCTCGATTGCCGTCGAGGGCCCTACCTGGCCGCGCTGCCGGCGAATGTAACGGACGAATGAAGCCTGCTCTATGCGGCCATGAGCGCCGGTGTGAGGTGGGGCTTCGAACTGCACTTTCTGCAGCGAATCCTTTGGAAATCTCTCGGAATAGGCGGCGAAGTGTCCGTTGGGCTGCTGAATGCGGTGCAATGCGCAATCGACGACACGAACAAGTTCAGCCGCGTCCCCGGGCGCGCGATCTTTTCGCAGGCGGTGCTTTGCTTCTTCTGCAGAGAACCAAGTGGGTTTTCGTTTGGCCTCTTGTGGCTGTTCAAGCTGCAAGACCTCGCAAAGATGCACGTGGACGGCCAGTTTCTTAGTCGCCAATTCTCCCACCGAACGACGCTTGCGCCGTCGGCGAATGTAGCGGGCGAACGAATCTTCCTCCATCCGGCCATGAACTCCGGCCTCCTCGAACGCTTCCATGGCAGCGGCTTGGGCGTGGGTTAATCCCGGCTCGGTGCCACCCTTGGGGAAGGTCCAGCGTCCACCCCGTGTTTGCACCAAAAGAAATTCAACGCCATCTCTGCCGATCCGGTAACAAACGGCAGCCACCTGCTCGCGTTCCCGCCGTTTGCGGAATTGTGCCATCCGAAGGAAGTTCGCAGCACCCATTCCAGTCAGAGTGCACGATCCGGTCTGCATTTGGCTAGATCACAGTGTGGTTCCGGGGCGAAATTCCTCGAAGGAGGCTTCTTACTCCGTCTCTCGATTGGCGACGGTCACGCGAAAACGTGGCTTGGTCTTTTCGGAGGGTTCCATCTCATAGACCTGTTCCGTCTTTGACGGGTCATAGTTGCGCCACAGCCAGATCATCTCTTCGGGAAACTCGACGGCGCCCTGAGCGGAATTGTGCGTGCCTCTACCGAAGCTGAGGTGAAAGTCGTACTCCTTGAACTTCAGAGCATTGGCCATGCGCAAATTGGCCAGCGGCCAGCTGCCGTACTGGTTCTCCAAGTCCTCGGAACCGTCTTGCAGCCACACGCGCAGATTCCGTTTGCTTTCGTGAAGAATCTTTTCGGGATAATCCTGGCCCCCATCGGGGACTGCCGGGTCTTCCTTCCACTGGATGCTGGCAAAGCTGCCGATCCAGGAGATGACACGGCTGAATTGATCCGGCATCTGCCAGGCTGCGTTGAAGGCGCAGATCCCGCCTGACGACAGTCCCGTGATCGCGCGGCTGTAGGCGTCTTTGCGGACGTTGTACTTGGCCGAGACGTCAGCGAGAATTTCGTCTCGCAGGTAGCGCGCATAGCGGTCGCTGATAGTGTCGTACAGAGTGCTCCGCATGGAATCTTTCAGGGTGCGGTGCCATTTGTCGGAGTATGCCTTCACGAAGTTGTAGGTGGGCGTGCCGGGAGAATCGGCGATGTCGCCCGGGTTGATGAACACAGCTATCATCACCGGAATCTTCTTGTCCGCGATCAGGTTGTCGATGACATTGAGAACCGGATTGTTCCCGTTGCGGTCCGTATACCAACCGCCGTCCTGAAAAACCATGAGCGCGGCAGGCGTTTTCGAATCGTATTGGGCAGGCACGTAAATCCAGTATTCGCTCTTCATGCCGTCGTAGATCTTGCTGGTGTGCATGATCTTGTCAGAGAGCGTGCCGGACGGGACTCCGGGTTGCAGATAAGAAAGGGGGCCAAAGGCAGGAACGTCGAGGCGGCCTCCGAACCGCACCCCGTTCACCAGATAGTAGAACGAATGCAATTTCCCGACGGGCTCGATGCGAGCAGGCGCGTACCAAAGATCAGCGTTCGTGAGCTTCCGAAGGGACGGCCCGGCAGCAACGTCAATCCAAAGCTCGGGTTTTGCAGCGGTTTCGACGGCAAAGAAGAAGTCCGGCCCGTGACCGAGCCAAGCTGTGCCGTCCTTCAGGCTCTTGGGATCGAAGGCAGCGGCAATCGCCTCGCGTAGACGGGGATCATTGGATTGAGCGAGCTGGATCAAATCGGCAGCGGTGGGCTTTGACGCGAAGACACCGTTCGATCCGGTCTGAGCAATGGCCAACGCGCTGCAGATAAGGATCAGCAGGGCGAACAGGGCAACGCTGGCAGCAACGATTCGTCGGACTCTTGGGCTGAATTTGAGAGAGTAAGCGCTCATGTCGCGCATCAGTATACGTGGGCCTACGGCTGCGTTCCCGACTGCTTCTGCAACTCTTCTCGGAACGTGTGCTCTTTCTCCGCAACGTAGCTCTTATAGCCTTCGGGGTCGATGAACGGGTTTGCAGCGCCGTGGCCCATGCGCGCGAACTTGGCTTCCATTCCGTAGTAGTCTCCATGAGCTCCCAAAAAGACATCGCAGGGCAGGGCTTTCAGGACCCTGAAAGTGCGTTCGTAATCTTCGGCAATCTGCGGGTACTTGGCATTTCCCACCAGCTTGTACCCAGGATTCACATTGGGGCTGCCGATAATCACCACGTTGCGCGTGGTCCCGCCGTCGCTGACTTTCATGGTCCATGTGGTCGTGCCTTTGGTGTGGCCGGGTGTCAGATGGGCGACCAGCACGGCATCTCCCAGGCGCACTTCATTGCCGTCGTGGAGCACGCGATCCACTTTCGTGGGTCTGTACAGGGTTGCTGGAGAAGTACCGTACTGGAAGTCAGTCTTTCCGCCAGATTCGACGACCGAAACATCCGCGTCCATCACAAAATACTTGGCTCCGGTCATTTCTTTGAGCAGGGCGCTGCCGGCACAGTGGTCCCAATGGGCATGGCTGATGAGCAGAATCTTGATATCAGCGAAACGAAATCCCAGCTTCTCGACGCTCTCGCGGATGAGCGGCACAGAACTTTCCAGACTGCTGTTGATGAGAATGTACCCCTGCGACGTGGTAATCAGGTACGACGCCAGCCCTTTGCTGCCGACGTAGTACACATTTCCGACGATCCGGAACGACGGGAACGGCTGCGTCCAGTCTGGCCGGTTTTGCGCCAAGAGACATCCGGCGAGATACACCACTGTTGCCGCAATGGCGAGGAACCTGAAAGTTCTGGGCATCGGGATCAGGCGACCAGCTCGCCGGGCTCGATCTCGTCCACATAGCACCACATCCAGCTCTCGCCCGGCTCGATTGAGCGTACCAGAGCGTGCTTGGTGTGGTGGAAATGCTTCGTGGCGTGCCGGTTCTTGGATGAATCACAGCAGCCTACGTGGCCACAGATGAGGCACATCCGCAGATGGACCCAGCTATCGCCGGTCTTGACGCACTCTTCGCAGACGCGCTTATTGGTTTCCCTGAACTTGATCTGATCCAGATGCGTGCATTCTTCTGCCATGATTCCTCCAGAATGGAAACCCCACACAGAGCCGATGCCTCATCCTAACCGAAAGAGCTTGTGGTGACCGAACGTCTCTGCGAAGACAGCGGGAATCCTTCTGCATACTTGCGATCCGACACAAGGAGAAGACAGTATTCTATTTTCCGATCCTAACCGCAGGGGGAAGGGACCTTGGACAACTTGTACTGTCTTCGCTGCAACCGGGAGATTGAGGCGGGACAAAAGTCCGTCGCCGTGTACATGTTCGCGCAGACCGTGGGCATCAGACCGCGGCAAAAGTCCGCCGCCCGGCGAATCTGTTTCTGCCCGCAATGCTCGGTTTCCCTCGCGATGGGGCCGCCCCCAGAGGGAGCTCTCAACGTCGCCGCCTGGCAGATGATTCGCGACGTTGTCGGTGCCGACCCGGCCCTGAACGAAGCCGCTTGGGAAGACTTGCGAGGAATCGTGGGCTTGCTTCCGGCTACCGGAACCGAGGATGGCCCTCGGCGAACGTCCAATGGGGGCTATTTCGAATTCTAGGGCGCTACTGCCGGTGCGTGGAAGCGCCGGCCGCCAGTTCCCGCAGCACACCCAGGAAGCCGGCTGCTGTCTCCTCATTCGACAGCGTATCCAGATCGATCGTCGCGGCCAGGTGTGGCGCCTCGCGTCGGAATCGAACGCTCAGCAGGTTGTGACCCCGGGACGTCATTAGCGTGTTCACCACTGGGGTGAGTTCCTGGGTCCAGTTGGTGCGCGTGGTGAGCACCACCGGGCCCGGCCTGGAAACCGCCCAATCCTTCGATTCGGAGACCTTCGTGATGTGCTGATGCGTGACCCAGCGATGGCGGAACAGATCGAGGTGGAAATCGGGGGCGTAATCAAGATCAGCTTCGAAGGTCAGGGTTTCCCGTTGCTTCCGCCATAGGCATAGCAACCATTGGACGGGTATCGGCCGGGGAATCAAGCGGACAGTTACGCACGCGTGCTCGATCCAATGGGTGGCAAACCGCAAGTGAGCTTGCAGTCGCCCGGCACTCTGCCACCGGCTTTCCACAACGCGTCCGCGGCCCAAGCACGCAGCTTCCAGCCAGCGTAATGCCCGGTCAGCTTTGCGGTGGTTGTAGCGGGTCCAGCAGACGTACCAGACAATCACCAAAGCCGCCGCCACTAGGACATCGACGATAAGAAAGCTCCCCACGCTACCCTCTGATGCGAATGGTACGACTAAGGGTGCGGATGCGGCAAGATTTTCGTCGCCTGCACACCGAGGCTTTAGTGGGCGGTCCGGCGGGGAGCTACAATGAACGCGTGGCATGCACTCTCCGGGAGTTCCAGCCAAAAGACTTCGAAACCCTATGGAGTATTGATCAGCAATGCTTTCCCCGGGATATTGCCTATTCCCGCGCGGAACTAACAGCCTACCTCATACGGCCCGGGGTGGTCCGGTTGGTGGCTGAATGCCGGGGCTCCAAGGGCGGGGGTCAGTCGGAGACTCGCATTGCAGGGTTCGTGGTGGCGGAGGCCAGCCGAGGTATTGGGCACATAATCACCATCGATGTCCCGCCGGAATTCCGCCGCTTGCGCGTCGGATCCCTATTGCTTGATGAAGCCGAAGATCGCCTACGGGCTGCCAATTGCCGCGCGGTATTCCTGGAGACCGCGGTGGACAACACCGCGGCGCTTGCGTTCTACAAGCGCCACGAATATTTCCTGGTCAAGACCGTACCGCGCTACTATTCCAATGGCGTGGATGCCTTTCTGTTGCGGAAAAATTTGCTTTCCCGCGCCTCCGCCAGCTAACGTTGCCTGCTATGAAGGTCGCCATCCAAGGAGAAGCAGGGTCCTTCAGTCATCAGGCGGCGCGGCAAATGGTGCCGGGCTGCTCCATCGTGCCCTGCGCTCGGTCGGTCGAAGTCTTCGACAACCTGGAACGAGGGTCGGTCGCTATCGCCGTCATTCCTATCGAAAATTCTTTGGCAGGGTCGGTGGCGGAACACTTCGACCTTTTGTTCGCGCGCCGAGTTTTTATCCAGCGGGAATTTCGCCTGCGGATTGTGCACAACCTGATCGCCATGCCCGGCGTACAAATACACGACCTGCGCCGCGCATATTCGCACCCCGTTGCACTGGACCAGTGCCGCGAGTTCTTCCGTCGAAACCCGAAGATCGAGCCTGTCCCTTTCTACGACACTGCCGGCAGCGTCAAGCATGTGATGCAGGAGGGGCTGCGTGACGCAGCGGGTGTTGCCAGCCGGCAAGCCGCAGGTGTGTACAAGGCCCGTATCCTCAAAGCGGGCATTGAAGACGACAAGCAGAACTTCACCCGCTTTTTTCTGGTGCGCCGAAGCCGGCGCGTATTGTCCGGCGCCGACAAGACGTCCATCGCCTTTGTAGTGAAGAACGTGCCCGGCGCTTTGTATAAGGCGCTTAGCGTCTTCGCCCTGCGTGACATCAGCCTCAGCAAGATTGAGTCGCGCCCCATGCGGGGACGGCCTTGGGAGTATGTCTTCTACGCCGACTTTCTGCGAGGGGACGACGAAGCGGCGCGCAACGCCCTACGGCATCTTGCCGAGATCGCCGATCCCGTTAAAGTCCTCGGAATTTATCCCGCCGCCTGATTTTCCTTGCGACCCTCGGATATGTCGGCGACTCCAATAGTCACATTCCGTTCGAGGAGAGAGTTGCGATGAAAGTGGGTATTTTGGGATCGGGCATCGTCGGACAGGTATTGGGCGCGGGTTTTCTTAAGCACGGACATCAAGTAACGATGGGTACGCGAAACCCCAAGAGCCCAGAGGTGCAAAAGTGGATTGCCGCTACTCCGGGAGCTGCCGCAGGCACATTCGCGGAAGCGGCAAGGTTCGGCGAGGTGCTGGTGCTGGCCGCGCTGGGGCGGATCGTGGAAAACGTCATCGCGCTGGCAGGGCCGGAAAACTTCGCGGGCAAAGCTGTAGTCGACGCAACCAACCCCATCGCCGATGCGCCTCCGGTGAAGGGAGTCCTGCTGTATTTCACCGGTCCCAACGAGTCGCTTGGCGAGAAGATTCAGGCATTGTTGCCGGATGCCCATGTGGTCAAAGCGTTTAACAGCGTGGGTAATGCCCGAATGATCAATCCCCATTTCGAACAGGGCACACCCACCATGTTCCTGTGTGGCGATAACCAGGCTGCGAAGGCGCAGGTGTCCGATATCGTTCGGCAGTTTGGATGGGAGCCGTTCGACTGCGGCGGCATCATCGCGGCGCGAGCTATCGAGCCCCTCTGCATGCTCTGGTGCATTCCCGGCTTCACCAAGAACCAATGGTCGCACGCCTTCAAACTGCTCACCCACTGATTCCAGTTTTTTCTTCGCAAGCAGCTTGTTTTCTGTCGGTTAGTAGATAGCCCGAGGTTTTCTTCCAGTTACTTCCATCACGGCAGGATGTGAGGCAGCACACGGCCCCGATTCCCTATGAAGCGTAGGCTGAAACTAACTGTGCCAGTGCCCCGCAAGGGGCGCGAGAACAAACTGGAGGAATTATGCGCTTTTTGAAAGTGATGGCGGTGGTCGTAGTGTGCGTATTAAGCCTTAGCGTCTTTCTCTATGCAGGTCAGAACAAGTTTGGGGTCCAGGAACGGCAGCAGATCAGCTTTGACAATCCTGTCCGCGTCGGCGGAACCCTGCTTCCCAGCGGGAACTATCAGGTGATTCACACCATGGAAGGTGAGAACCACGTCATGCTGTTCAAGCAAATGGGCGTGAAGACCCCCGCCGAGGCGCGTGTAACGTGCCATCTGGTACCTCTGGCGCACAAGGCTGGCGACACGCAGAAGATTTACACGATCAGCGCCAACAATGAACGCGTACTGAGCAAGCTGGTTTTCCGAGGCGACACAGCGCAGCACGAATTCTAAGCAGCCTCGTCCAGCCCGTGACCTAAGACAGGCCCTCGCCAGAGGGTCTTGTCTTTTCTCAGGCACCACCGGGCACGCAGAGCCCCTCGTCGTGGGGTAACAAGTGGGTGAGTCATCTTACGGTCTTTCGTGTGGTGCAAATCCTACGAGAAACGCGTTAGAATCCAACGCCTGCGGGGGCGACCGGCGTTTGCATCCTCCCGGGCCGCGCCGGCATCAAAAGTTGAGCACGATGCACTCAAGGTGAAATATGGCACAGCAAGCCGAGCGCAATCTTATTTCTCAGGAACGGCAAGACGAGCGGTCTCTCCCGATTCTTCCGGTGCGGGACACGGTCTTGTTTCCCCATGCGGTGCTACCCCTGACTGTAGGCAGGGAAAGCTCTGTACAGCTCATTAATTCCCTCGGTGAGGACAAAACCATCGTGGTTGTCGCCCAGCGCGAGGCGCGGGTCGATGCTCCCCAGCCTTCAGACCTTTACACGGTCGGCACGCTCGCCGTGGTGCACAAAGTCGTCAAGATGCCGAACCAGAGCCTGTTCGTTTTTACCGAAGGTCTGGAGCGAGTAAGGCTGGCGGAATTCAGCCAACTGACACCATTCATGCGGGCCCGGGTTGATCCTGTCCCGGAAGCGATTCCCGCGAAGAGTTCTGAGCTGGAGGCCTTACAGCGTAACGTTCTGACCCTCTTCCAGCAGATTGTCGCTGGATCGCCGACTTTGTCCGATGAACTCTCCACCGTGGCCATGAACATCGAGGAGGCTGGCCGCCTAGTGGACTTCATCGCGTCCTCGCTGCCCTCGTTGTCGACACCCGATAAGCAAGACACGCTGGAGACCACCGACGTGCGCGTCCGCCTGGAGAAGATCAATGCGCACCTGGCCCGCGAGCTGGAAGTGCAGCAATTGCGCAACAAGATTCAATCCGAAGTGCAGGATCGCGTGCAGCAAACGCAGCGCGAGTACTACCTGCGCGAGCAGATGAAGGCGATCCAGAAGGAACTGGGCGAGCAGGACGAAGGCCAGCGCGATACTGAGGAACTTCGCCAGAAGATCGAAGCCGCCGGGATGCCCGATGAAGTCAAGAAAGAGGCGTTGAAGGAACTCGGGCGTCTCTCGCGCATGTCGCCAATGGCGGCGGAT
>Ga0335070_10003353_pt1 | contig 18694 bp, 13 predicted proteins | sample Lox_Sample_13_FD_206722 | JGI IMG/M metagenome (GOLD analysis project Ga0335070, IMG submission 206722) | Soil microbial communities from Loxahatchee National Wildlife Refuge, Florida, United States - Lox_Sample_1.3 | ecosystem: Environmental > Terrestrial > Soil > Wetlands | place: USA... | reverse complement strand
AGGCCGCCGGCCCCGAAGAGCTGATTCAGCCGCGCTCCGTAGTCCGGCCCGCCGACGTCGATCCGACCGTCGTAGACGAACGGGTCGAAGCTCTGCGGGTTGGCCCAGACGGTGCCGACCTGGGACTGGCGGTCCGAGAAGTACACGCCCTGCAGCGTGGTCGACGGCGCGAGGTTCAGCGTCAGCTTCAGGGAGTACTTGTTCTCGGTGTAAGTGGCGGGAAAATCGTAGCCGGCGGTGACGCCGCCGGTCGGCTGGATCTCGGTGCCGGTGATGACGCGGTCGTAGGCGGCAAAGAACCACACCCGGTCCTTGACCATGAAGCCGCCGAGGTCGAGCCCGCCCTCCGAGCGCGTGTTCTTCGTCGTGAGCGTCGTCGCCAGCGAGTTGCCCGTTTCCGAGAAATCCGGCGTGACGAGGTTCTTCTGGTCGGCGGCCAGCGACAGGTTGTTGTAATACCCGAAGATCCCGCCGTGAAACTCGTTGCCGCCCGACTTCGTGATCACGTTGATCACGCCGCCGGTGTTGCGGCCGTACTCGGCCTGGTAGCCCGAGGTCTTGACCTCGACTTCCTGGATGAACTCGCTGTTGATGTCCTTGCCCTGGATGCCCTTGATGACGTTGGTGGTGTTGACGCCGTCGATCAGGAACGAGTTCTCGGCCGAGGTCGAGCCGTAGATCGAGATCGCGAGCGACCTCCCCTGCGTCTCGCCGTTGTCGGCCTGGGTGCCCGGCTGCGTGAAGACGATGTCGGCGTAGTTGCGGGAGGGCAGCGGCAGCTTGTCGATCACCTTGCCGGCGTAGCTGGAGCCCGAGGTCGTCGACGAACGGTCGATCAACGGCGCCTCGCCCGTGACCAGGACCTCGGCGCTGGCCGACACCTTCATCTCGAGGTTCGCCGTCGTCAGGGCGTCGAGGGAGACGGTCGCCTTCTTCTGCGCGCGAGCAAACCCCTCGAGGGTCGCCGTGACCTGGTAGTCGCCCGGGATGAGGCTCAGGAACCGGTATTCGCCGGCGGCGGTCGTGACCGTCGTGCGCGGACCCTGGAGCCGCGGCCCCGAAAGCTCCACGGTGACGCCCGGGAGCGCGCCACCGTTCTGGTCGGCGACACGGCCCTCGAGCGTTCCCGTCGTTTGCCCGAACACCGGACCCGACACGACGAGCAGGCAGAAACCGAGGATCAAGCTCCGTCGGTACGCGACCCCCATGAGCTCCTCCTGAAACAAAACCGCGGAGCGCACGAAAAAACGAATCGACCGCCGGGGACCGGGCCAGGACGAGTCGGCAATTGCTTCCGGAAAGGCTACTCCAATTCGGCCGACGCGGCGTCCGGATTCTGGCGTCCGCCCGGGTCAGTGGCAGCGATAGACCGCCGCCCTCGCGGGTCCGTCCGGCCCTCGCGGCACGTAAAGCGTGTCGCCGCCGTCGGAAACGGCCGTCCATCGCTGCGCGTACGGACTGGCATGCTCCAGGTTCGCGTTGCGGACGAGCGTGCAGTCCCGGACGGCCGACTGATTCTCGGTCACCCGCACCTTCTCGATCGCGGCGTTCATCGCGGCGAGGCGGGCGTTCACCTTCACGACGTTTCCCGGCGCGCAGGCGAGCACCTGGTAACTCGTTCCGTAGAGGATCACGGTGTCGCCGTCCTTGAACTCGGGGTGTTTCGGCACGTCGGCCACCGCGGCGGCGACGACGGCGGCCGGGTTCGTCGGGGAGGCGTCGACGGTCCAGCTCCCCGCCACGGGCAGCGTCATCACGCACCCGTACTCGGACTCGTAGACCTGCGCGAGCTGGTCGACGGTCACCGGCATCGAACCCTTGTAGAGACAACGGACCACCGTCAACGCGCCGAATCGTTGCGGCGGAGCGAACGAGCTCGTGTTGATGCCGTCGCTCGCGCAGGCCACGAGGAGCACGAGGCCGCCGATTCCCAGGAGACGCCGCATCGTCCGCTCTCCCTCTCGCGTTTCTGGTGGGAGGTGAGGGTTTCGAACCCCCGACATCCTGCGTGTAAAGCAGGCGCTCTACCGCTGAGCTAACCTCCCCCGCCTCTAGTCTAACCGCCGCGGACCTGGCGCTTTACCGCGCCGGCCTGCCGCCCCTACTCGTCGTCGACAGCGACACGGGCGAGCCCGTCGACGGCGCGACGACGGCGGGGAGCCCTTACGGCTCCTCGACGCTCGCGAAGTCGTCGTCGGTCGGGAGGACCGGCTCGCCGTGCATGTTCTTCTGGATGACCTTGAACTGGTCGACGAGAAAGAGCGGCTTCGCGCTCTCCTTCGCGAGCGCTTCGAGGCGCTTCTGGAGCGCGGCGACCGTCTCGGGATGATCCGCGGCGACGTTCTTCGTCTCGGAAGGATCCTTCGCGATGTCGTAGAGCTCGACGCTCGAGGGCAGGAAAGTCTTCCAGACGAGCTTCCAGTCGCCCTGGCGGATCGCGGCCCGGAACGGCTCGACGTTGTACACGATCTCCGTGCGCGGCGACGGCGCGCCCTTCGCCAGGACGTCCCACATGTTCACGCCGTCGAGCGGCTTGCTCTTCGCCGTCGACGCGCCGGCCAGGGCCGTCAGCGTCGGATACATGTCGACGACGTGGATCAGGCCGTCGACCGTTCCCGGGGGGATGTGTCGCGGCCAGTTGGCGATTCCGGCGACGCGCGTGGCGCCCTCGTAGAGCGTGCCCTTGCCGTCGCGATACGGCGCGTTGTCGCACGGGATCCTGATCTTGGACATGTCCGCGATCACGCCCGCGAACATCGCGTCGCGGGTACCGCCGTTGTCGCTGTGAAAGACGATCAGCGTGTTGTCGCGCATCTTCTTCTTGTCCAGCGCGGCGACGACGCGCCCGATCTGTTCGTCCATGGCGGCGATCATCCCGGCGTACGTGCGCCGCGTCGGGTCCGCGATGTTCGGGAAGCGGTCGACGTACTCCCGGGGCGCCTGATACGGCGTGTGCACCGCGTTGAACGCGAGGTAGAGATAGAGCGGCTTGCCGACGTCGTGCCGCTCGATGAGGCGCACCGCGTCGTTCCCCAGGAGCGTCGTCGTGTAGCCGGTCTCCTTGACGGGCTCGTTGTCGCGGAACCAGTCGAGCCGGCCCTCCACTTCGTGCGTGAAGTAGTCGACTTCGCCGATCATGGGGCCGTACTGGTAGTCGAATCCGCGCTGGCGCGGCCAGTACTTCTTGTCCGCGTGGCCGAGGTGCCACTTCCCGATGATCGCCGTCTCGTAACCCGCGTCCTTCAAGGCCTGGGGCAACAGCCACTCGCTCGTGTCGAGGCCGTAGGCCGAGACCGCGGGAATGACCGCCGTCTGGAGCCCGTACCGGAACGGGTACCGGCCCGTCATGACCGCGGCGCGCGTCGGCGTGCACATCGGCTCGACGTAAAACTGCAAGAGTCGTGCGCCGCCGGCGGCGAGCGCGTCGAGGTTCGGGGTCTTCAGATCCCCGGCGCCGTTGAAGCCGACGTCCTTCCATCCGAGGTCGTCGGCCACGATGTAGACGATGTTGGGACGGCGATCCGCGGCCCGGGTCGGGGCCGGAGCCCCCGTCATCGCCGCGGCAGCCGCGAGCAGACAGAGAACGGCGAACCGGGATTTCATGGCGCTCCTCCAAAAAAATCGCCGCAGTCTACCGCGTCTCTCACCCCCGCGCGCCTCTTCCGGAGGGAACGGGGGACGTCTTTAGATGGCGATCGAGGCAAAGCGCTCGATGTCGCCGACGGGCATGGGGCGGGCGAGGAGGAATCCCTGGCCGTAGGGCACGCCGAGCGACTGCAGGACACGAAGCTCCTCGCGCGTCTCGATCCCCTCGGCGATGACCTTCGTGTGCATCTTGCGCGCGAAGCTCATGAGCGCCTCGAGCAGGTCCTGCTTGACCTGGCGGCGGTCGATGCCGCGGACGAAGACGTTGTCGAATTTCAGGTAGTCGGGCTCGATGTCGGCGAGCGAGGAGAGGTTCGAATAGCCGGTGCCGACGTCGTCGACGGCGATGCGGAAGTTCTGCGAGCGGAACTTCGACAAGACTTCGCGGAAGAGCCCCTCGTACACCGCGTACGTGCGCTCGGTGATCTCGAGGACGATCCGGTCGGGCTCGAGCCCGAGCGCCCGCACCTGGTCGCGGAAGACCGGCCCGAGAAACTCCGGATCGGACGCCGCGGCCGGCGACAGGTTCAGGAAGATCTGGCGCCGCGGGTTCGCTTCCGCCGCCGCCTCGAGCGAGCGCTGCCGGCACACGCGTTCGAGCGGCACGAGCAGCTCCGTGCGGTCGGCCAGCGAGAAGAGGGTCTCGCCGCTCTCGAACTCACTCCCCCGCGGGCCGCGCGAGAGCGCCTCCATCCCGATCATGTTGCCGGTCGCGAGGTCGAACACCGGCTGGAAGACGGGGCGGATGTCGCGGCGCGAGATGACGTCCTGCAGCAGCTCGCCGCCCCGGATCTCCTGGCGCACCGTCTGACGGGTGACCTGATCGCGCGCTTCCTGGACGCCGCGATAGACCAGGCGCTCGATGCGGTGCTTCGGGTCTTTCATGATGCGCGCCGAGCCGACGAACGACCGGAATCGCGCGGACACGTCCGCGCGCTCGGCGAGGTAGCCGCGGATCAGCTGGTCGAGCTCGGCCGCCTTCTGGCCGAGAACGGTCGGTCCTTCCGGGAGCCCTCCCCCGTCGGGGCTGACGAAGAGGATGATCTCGTCCGAGCGCACGTACGGCAGGCACAACGTCCCGCCCGGCACGATCCCGTCGGTCTGGAACGCCTTGAGCCTCCGGACGAAGTCGAGGAGGAGATCGTCGTAGGCCTCCCAGCCCCAGACCTCTTCGACGTGACCCTCGGAGCTCGGGCGAAAGACGAGCACCGAGATGCTTCCCCGCTCGTCGAGCTGCGTCTTGAGATCGTCCACCAGCACCGCGACCGTCGGGAGGCCGGTCTCGCGGTCGTAGAGTCGTGTGCGCTCCTTGAACCACTTGCCGCGAAGCGCGACGAGCTCGCTCTGCTTTTCCTTGGCCAGCGCGGCCTGACGGTCCTTGTCCAAGCTACCCATTCAGAATAGCACTCCGAAGTGAAGGCGGCGTTCGGCGGGTCACCCGAAGAACTACGGGGCGGCGGTCGCCGGCAGGGGCGCGCCCTCGCGCAGCCGCTCGATGGCGTCGTCGCTGCCGAGGACGACCAGCACGTCGCCCGGCGAGAAGCGTTCGGTCGGCTCGGGGACGAAGCGCCGCACGAACCCTTCGCGGGTGAGCCGCTTCACGGCGAGCACCGAAACGCCGTAGCGGGCGCGCAGACCGGCCTCGGCGACCGTGAGGCCCGTGATCGGCGGCGGCACGTCGATCTCGGCGAGGCGATGTTTCTCGGGAAGCTCCAGAAGATCCACGTCGCCTTCGGCCGTCCCGGCCGTATGCACGCGGGCGAGCAGGCGGCTGCGCTTCAGGATCTCCGTGTCGAAGGCGCCGAGCAGGTCTCGCTGCGCGACGATCCCGAGGAAGCGCCGGCTCTCGGCCCCGTCGACGACGGGAAGCTGCCCGACGTCGCGGAACCACAGCTTCTCGTTGACCGAGGTCAGCGGCTCGTCGGCCGTCGCGAAGGGAATCTCGGTCATCAGGTCTTCGGCGAGGACGACGGTCGAGAGGTCGCGGTCGGGGAACGACTCCTTGATGTTGTGGATGTCGACCGCGCCGAGCAGGCGGCCGTTCTCGTCGCCGACGTAGAGGAAGAGACTCCGCGAGCGCAGGAACTGGGCCACGATCTCGGAGAGCGGCATCGTCCGCGGAATCAGCGACACGTCGCGCCGCATGATGTCGGCGACTTTCAGGCTCGCGAGCGCGGTCGCCTCGGCGGTCTTTTCCCAGACGATGCCGGCCGAGCGCAGGCTCTCGATGTAGATCGACTCCTTGCGGAAGAACCGGGCCGACGTCACGGCCAGGACCGACACGACCATCATCGGCAGCAGCACCGCCGTGTTCTGCGTCAGCTCGAAGATCATGATGACGGCGAGCAGCGGCGCCCGCGTCACGCCCGCGAGCATCCCGCCCATGCCGAGCAGCGCGAACCCGCCGACGGCGGCGTCGAGCGACGGCGCGATCGCATGGCACGCCTGCGCCGCGAGCCCGCCGAGCGTCGCCCCGACCATGAGGGACGGGGTGAAGACGCCGCCGACGCCGCCCGAACCGATCGTGGACGAGGTCGCGACGGTCTTGCCCGCGAACAGCAGCAGGAGAAAAAGCGCGGGCGGATTGCCGTGGAGGATGCGGTCCGTCGCCTCGAAGCCGTTGCCGGAGACCTCGGGCAACCCGAGCGCGATCGCGCCGACGATCGCGCCGCCGGCCGCCATCGAGAGCCAGACCGGCCAGTTCAGCGCGCGGAAGAGCTTCTTGCCCACCGACAGCGCCTGCACGAAGAACGCCGAGACCGGGCCGGCGGCGAGGCCGATCGCGACGAACGGCAGATACTCGAGAATCGAGCCGACCGAGAAGGGGGCCACGTGGTAGACGGGCTCGTCGCCGAGGACCGAGCGCACGAGGAGCGTCGAGACGACGGCCGCGACGACCGCCGGCCCGAAGAGCGCCATCGAGAACGACCCGACGACGACCTCGAGGACGAAGAGCGTCGCGGCGATCGGCGTGTTGTAGGCGCCGGCCACGCCGGCGGCCATGCCGCACGCCGTCAGGATCCGGACACGCTCGGGAGACACTTTCCAGCGCCGGGCGAGCGCCGAGGCGCAGGCCGCGCCGATCTGGATGATCGGCCCTTCGCGGCCCTCGGAGCCGCCCGAGGCGATCACGAACACCGACGACGCGCCGCGCGCGAGCGAGGGACGCAGCCGCACCGACCGCCGGCCGAGCGAGACGACCTCGATCAAGTGCGAGATGCCGCTCGGCCCCTTCTCCATGAAGAAGAAGTGGGCGATCAGGCCACCGACGAGGCCGCCGGCAGCCGGCAGCGCCACGCGCTCCCACGGCGCGAGCATCCCGACGCCGCGGACGATGTCGCCGGTGCCGTGGAGCAGGTCGGTGAGCGCGTGGGTCAGGAGCCGGAATGCGATCGCGCCGACGCCGCCCAGCAGGCCCGCGGCCGCCGCCAGGATGAGGAACTGGGTGTTGGGGTCGCGCCAGAAGAAGCGGCCGAACGGGGACGGCCGCCGCGGAATCACGGGATCAGCGGTGCTCATTCTCCATCTTCGATCCGGTGCAGATCGGACTCGTCCTCGACGTCCTCCTGCCCGCCGAAAAAGAAGGCGTTCGCGCACGCGTTGCCGCAGAAGACGCTGCCGCCCATCCGAAAGGCGCAGCCCTCGCAGACGGCTTTCTTGCAGATCGGGCAGATCGGAAGCGAGAACGCCATCTCGGTGCCGCAGACGCCGCAGCGGTCGGCAAGATCCGCCATGACAACAGTATAGGCCCGGGGTCCAGAGCGGGACGGGTCTGCTATGATCCGCCGTCCCAAATGGCGGTGTAGCTCAGCTGGTCAGAGCACGCGGCTCATATCCGCTAGGTCCGGGGTTCAAATCCCTGCACCGCCACCAAAACCTTTCCTCGCCCCGGCTCGTCGACGCGCGACGCGGCCGTTTCCCTGCGACACGGGACTCTTGCCGACACAACAGGCGCCGTCCTCCACGATAAGGTCGCGTCGAGCCTCCTCCGATTGACGGCGCGAGGAAGCCCGAAATCAGAAATCAGGACTGACCCCGTTGCCGGCGAGAGCCGACAGCGCCGCGGAGAGAGCCGCCACCGTCTCCGGACGATCCGCGATGCCGTGCCGCGCGGCGAGCCAGACCGGATCGTTCCAGCCGACCCAGACCGCGCCGTGCTCGTCCTGCCAGACGAGGAGCTTCAGCGGCAGGTCGATGCCGATCGTCTGGCGGCTCTGCATCAGCGGCGTACCGCCCTTCGCGTTCCCGAAGACGAGCAGCTGCGTGAACCGGAGCGGCAGGCCGGCCGCCGCGGCGCCGCCCGAGTGGTCGATCCGGGCGAAGAGAGTCAGACCCTTCTCGCGGATCGCCGCCTCGACTCGCTCGACGGTCGCTTCGGGCGCGAGCACGCTCCGGACCGCGACGAGACCCGCCGGGTTATCCATCCCGTTCCTACTGCGGCGGGGAGGAGACCGGAGCGTTTTCCGGGACCCGCAGCGAGCCGGTCACCTTGAGGCTCTCGACGCGGAGCTTCCTGACCGAAAGCTCGCCGATGACGGCGCTGCCGAGGGCGACGCGGCTCATGGCGAGCCGCCGGATCGAGAGCGCGCCGATCGCGACGGCTCCGATGGCGACGGCCCCGAGCGCAACCGCGCCGAGCGCGAGCACGCCGGCAGCCGCGCTCCCCAGACTCGCGGCCCCGAGCGCCCGCTTCCGCGTTCGAGACATCCCGTGCGTTCGCATCGCGCCCATCCTACCGCCGCCGGGGCGGCGGCCCTTCGCGTACGAAGCGCCCCTTCACGCGCCATTCACACCGACCTTCGCGCCGCGCCCGCGCCGGCGCTTCGGGACCGTTTACGGAAGATGAACGGCCGTCTAGCCAGCGCGCAGCGACTCCCCCCATAATCCGCCCCGTGCCGATCCTCCTTCCCCGCCGCCTTCCGCCAGACGCCGCGGGAGACGAGGAGCCGCTCCACGGTCCCGCGGGCTTCGCGGTCGACGTGCTGGTCGTCGCCGTCGTGGCCGCGCTCGTCGGGGGCGTCGTCGTCCTCGCGCGGCGGTGGGAAGCGCCGATGCGGAGCGTCACGGCGATCGACCTCTCCCCCCGGGCCCTGCCGGGCTACACGCTGCTGTCGCTGTCGCGGGGGTTCGCGGCCTACATCCTCTCGCTCCTCTTCACTCTCACCTACGGAACGATCGCCGCGCACTCGAAGCGAGCCGAGAAGGTGATGATCCCGCTGCTCGACATCGGCCAGGGGATCCCGGTGCTCGGGTTCCTCCCGGGCCTGGTGCTGGGCATGGTGGCCCTCTTTCCCCATTCGAACGTCGGGCTCGAGCTCGCCTGCATCCTCATGATCTTCACGGGCCAGGTCTGGAACATGGTGTTTTCCTTCTTCGGGTCGCTGCGCTCGGTGCCCACGGAGCTCCGCGAGGTCGCGCGCATCCACCGCTTCGGGTGGTTCAGGACGTTCCGGACGGTCGAGGTGTCGAGCGCGGCCATCGGCCTGGTGTGGAATTCGATGATGTCGATGGCCGGCGGCTGGTTCTTCCTCACCGTCAACGAAGCCTTCACGCTCGGCAGCCGCGACTTCCGCCTCCCGGGCGTGGGCTCCTACATGGCGGTCGCGATCGAGAAGGGCGACACCCGGGCGATGCTCTGGGCGATCGTGGCGATGTCCCTGATGATCGTCGCGGTCGACCAGCTCCTCTGGCGGCCGCTCGTCGCGTGGTCGGAACGATTCCGCGTCGAAGACCTCGCGGCGACGGAGAAGCCGCGGTCCTGGGTGCTCGATCTTCTTCGGCGCTCGCCGCTGCTGCGCCGCTTGAAGGCGCTCCGTCGGCGAGTGGCGGAGGCCCGGGCGCGGCGGCCCGAGCCCGAGCGGGCGCTCGCGGATTCCCCCGCGCCGGCACACGGCGCCGGGGCCGCGCGCGTGCGCCAGGGCCTGCTGCTTGCCGCCGGGGCCGCGGGGCTCGCCGGCGCGGCCTGGGGAGCCTGGCAGCTGGCCCGGCTGCTGGTCGCGGTGCCCCGCCACGAGTGGCGCATGCTCGCCGAGGCGCTCGGCGCGACCTTCCTGCGCACCGCCGGCGCGCTCGCCCTCGCGACCCTCTGGACCGTGCCCGTCGGGATCGTCCTCGGGCGCTCCCCGGTCTGGTCGCGCCGGTTTCAGCCCGTCGTGCAGCTGGTCGCGTCGTTTCCGGCGCCGATGATCTTCCCGCTGGTGACGGGCCTGCTGCTGGCCTTCCGCGTGCCTTTCGCGGTGATCGCGTCGGCGCTCATGCTGCTGGGCGCGCAGTGGTACATCCTCTTCAACGTGCTCGCGGGAGCGAGCGCCATCCCGCACGACCTCGAGGAGGCCTCGACGACGTACAAGCTCGCCGGGACCGAGAAATGGCGCAAGCTCTTCCTGCCCGCCGTCTTCCCCTATCTCGTCACGGGCCTGATCACGGCCGCGGGCGGCGCCTGGAACGCTTCGATCGTCGCCGAGACGCTGACCTACAAGGGCAGCACCCTGGAGACCTTCGGCCTCGGGTCGGCGATCACGCGCGCCACGGCGTCCGCGAACTTTCCGCTGCTCGCGGCCGGCGTCCTCATCATGTCGATCGCGCTGATCGTGCTGAACCGCACCGTGTGGCGGCCGCTGTACCGGCTCGCCGAGACGCGCTTTGCCCTGAACCGCTGAGGACACCATGAGCACCGCGCCGAAACCCGACCTCGAGCCGCCGATCGCGCAGGCGATCGGCGTCAACAAGTCCTACTGGGACGAGGCCGGGCGCGAGCACGTCGTGCTGAAGGACGTGGACTTTTCCGTCCGCCGCGGCGAGACCGTCGCGATTCTCGGACCCTCCGGCTGCGGCAAGTCGACGCTCCTGCGGATCCTGATCGGGCTGATCCCGCCGACGTCCGGTTCCGTGCAGGTTCACGGCAGGCCGCTGACGGGAATCCACCCCGGCGCCGCGGTCGTCTTCCAGAACTTCGCGCTCTTCCCGTGGCTGACCGTCGAGGAGAACGTCAAGGTCGGCTTGAACGGCAAGGAGCTCGGCGAGGAGGAGTCGCACCGGCTCGTCGGCGAGGCGATCGAGCGCGTGGGCCTCGGCGGCGTCGAGCACGCGTACCCCAAGGAGCTCTCCGGCGGCATGAAACAGCGCGTCGGCATCGCGCGCGCGCTCGTCGGCGGACCCGAGCTCCTGTGCATGGACGAGCCGTTTTCGGCGCTCGACGTGCTGACGGCCGAGCTGCTCCGGGCCGAGGTGTACCGCCTGTGGTCCGACCGCGAGAGCACGCTCTCGGCGATCCTGATCATCACGCACCTGATCGACGAAGCCGTGTACCTCGGCGATCGCATCGTCATCCTCGGAACCAATCCGGGCACCGTCAAGCAGGAGATCGTCAACACGCTCCCGCACCCGCGCGCGTACCGCCACCCCGAGTTCCTCCGGATGGTCGAGCAGATCCACGACATCGTCACCGGCATCCATCTTCCGGAGGAAAAACCGGTCACGGCGGGGGCGCGGACGGCGGTCGGCCCGATGCGCCCGATTCCCCACGCGCGGCCGAGCGAGGTGCTCGGTCTGCTGGAGATCCTGAGCGACCACGGCGGCGAGATGGACCTCTTCGACCTCGACACCATCACCGACTACGACTTCGGGCACACGATCTCGGTCGTCAAGGCCGCGGAGATGCTGGCGCTCGCCGAGACGCCGGGCGACCTCGTGAAGATGACCGACCTCGGCCGGGAGATGGTCGCCGCGACGCAGGCCGAGAAGCGGCTCCTCTTCCGGAAGCGCCTCCTGACCCTCGGCATCTTCGCGGCGCTCGTCCGGTACCTCGCCGCCGAGCCCGACGTCGCGCGCTCGGGCGAGGAGGTCCGGACGTTCCTCGCGGAGAAGCTGCCCGGCCAGGCGATCCCGAGCCTGTTCCGCGCGGTCGTGAACTGGGGGCGCTACGGGCAGCTCTTCCACTTCGACGCGCAGGCCGACGAGATCTCGCTCCACACCGGCCAGGACAGCGACGATTGACCGCGGAGGCCCGTCAGATCCAGCGGTGTCGCAGGAACCAGGCCTTGACCTTGACCGTCGAGCAAGCCGTCCTCGAGGACCATCAGCGACTTCTCGAGGAGAATCGGGTCCGCCCGCACGCGGACCGCCGGTCGCGAACGAGATCCCCGACAGCACGGCGAGGAACACGCCGAGCCGCGCCGGCGTGCCGTAACAGCGGGCCGATCCCCCTCCGCTGATCCTTCGCGAACACCGCGGAGGGTTCCGCCCGGCCGCGGAACGGCTACCTCAGAAAGGCGTTGATGATCGTGATCACTTCTCGCGCTGCCTTCCGGCGCTCCGCGACTCGCGCGCTCTCGGGTCCCAGAAGATGGTGACGGATGTGGCTCTCGAGGATCTCGACCATCAGGCTGTTGAGGGCGCCGTGGCAGGCGGCGGTGGTCTGCAGAATCCGGTAGCAATCCTCCTCCTCCTGCAGGGCCCGGTCGATCGCGTTGAGCTGGCCGCGGATGCGGCTGATCCGAGCCACGAGGTGTTTCTTGTCCTTGATCGTGTGTGCCATCCAGGAAGAATACCCCCTCAGGGTATCTGTTAATACCCCCCTCCAGTATTCTGATCGGACGGCCTGTTTTCGCTTGACTTCGGACCGGCCGAAGACTAACTAGTCCCGTCGCCAGGAGCAGCGTCGTTTAGCGGACAGACAGGAAGAGACGGATGCCACTCGAGGAGGCCGGCCGCCATGAACGGCCCTAGCACGACCTTGACACGTCGGCGGAGCCGACGATGCCGTCAATCGCAGGAAGTCCCGCGGGCTTCTCGCAGCGGAGAAAGCGAATGAAGCAACTCCGGAGGCTCGCGTGTCGGTCGCCCCGGCATCGGTTCATGGAGTTCGCGGTTCCGCGCGCCCGAAACGCGACGATCGTTTTCCTCACCGGCTTGCTGCTGGCCGGCTGCCGCCGGGGCGGCGCGCCCGGATCGGGCACCCCGGAAGAGCTCGTCCAGATTCAGGGCGATCGCTCTGTGGTTCCCGCGGGCTCGCCGTTGCGCGACCGGCTGAACGTGCGGGAAGTCTCCACCGAGTCGCTTCGGCGGCAGCTCGTCGTCCCGTCGACCGTCGAGGCCCTGCCGGACGCGTCGGCGAGGATCCATCCGCCCTTGTCGGGCCGGGTCGTCCGGCTCGACGCCCGCTTCGGCGACACCGTGGAGAAGGGGTCGCCTCTGCTCGAGCTCGAGTCCCCCGACCTCTCCACGGCCGAAGCCGACCTCGAGAAGAGCCGAGCCACCCTGCTGCTCGCGCGGCGCAACTTCGAGCGTCAGAAGGATCTCCTCGAACACGGAGTCGGATCGCAGCGGGACTTCGATCAGTCGCAGAGCGACCTGGAAACCGCGACGAGTGAGCAGCAACGCGCCACGACGCGACTCCAGCAGCTCGGCGTCGACGCGTCGAAGCTCTCCGGGACGCTCGTGGTCCGCTCGCCCGTGTCGGGCCGTGTCATCGCGGTCAACACCGCGCCTGGCCAGTACCAGAACGATCCGACCGCCGACGTCATGATCGTCGCCGACCTGTCGCGCGTCTGGGTGACCGCGAGCGTTCAGGAGAAGGACATTCGTCGTTTGAAGGTCGGCGACGAGGCGACGATCACGTTCCCGGCGTACCCGGGCGAGACCTTCCACTCGAAGATCGACCGGCTCGGCGACCTGCTCGATCCCGATACCCGGACGATTAAGATCCACCTCTCGCTCGACAATCCGGGGGCGCGGCTCAAGCCCGGCATGTTCGGCACCGTGGCGTTTCAGAGCGACTCGTCGCCCGAGGTCGTCGTTCCCGCGACCGCCCTCGTGGTCCGGGGCGACGAGACCCTGGTCTTCGTCGAAACCTCGCCGTGGACGTTCGAGCGCCGGACCGTGGAAACCGGCGAGCAGATCGGCGATCGCGTCGTGATCACTAGGGGCCTGAAGCCGGGCTCCCGCATCGTCACGTTGAACGCCGTCGTGATGCCGTGATCAACCGCTTCGTCGCGTTGTGCCTCCGCCGGCGCTGGCTGATCGTCGCGATCTTCGTCCTGCTGGCGCTCTTCGGCTGGTACTCCTGGACGACGCTCGACATCGAGGCCTACCCCGACATCGCGGACGTGACGTCCCAGGTCATCACGCAGTACCCCGGGCACGCCGCCGAAGAGGTCGAGCAGCAGATCACGATTCCTCTCGAGCGGGAGCTGATCGGCACGCCGGGCCTGGCCGTCATGCGCTCGAAGAGCACCTTCGGGCTGTCCCTCATCGTCATGGTCTTCGAGGACGGGGTCGAGGACTACTTCTCGCGAACCCGCATTCGCGAGCGCATCGGCGACGTGACGCTGCCCTCCGGAGTCACGCCGACGCTCGATCCCCTCACCTCGCCGATCGGCGAGATCTACCGTTACACGCTCCAGTCGCCGACGCGGTCCTCGCGCGAGCTCCGCGAGCTCCAGGAGTGGGTGGTCATTCCCCAGTTCAAGGAGGTGTTCGGCGTGGCAGACGTGGCCAACTTCGGCGGGGAGCGCACGCAGTTTCAGATCCTGCTCGACCCTTCGAAGCTGCGCAGTTACAACCTGTCCCTAGCGCAGGTCGAGGCGGCCGTGACCTCGAACAACGCCAATGCCGGCGGCAGCGTTCTCGTCCGGGGCGATCAGGCGGCCGTCGTGCGCGGCATCGGGCTGGTCCGTTCGCTCGACGATCTCGGGCACATCGTGGTCGACTCGCGGCGGGGCACCCCGATCTTCATCCGCGACCTCGGCCGCCTCCAGCTCGGCGCCCTGACGCGGGACGGCATCTGCGGCAAGGACGGCAACGGCGACGTGGTCTCGGGAATCGTTCTCCTGCTGCGCGGCCAGAACCCGTCGGCGGTGCTCGACGGCATTCACGCCAGGGTCCGCCTACTCAACGGCGGGCTCCTCCCTCCGGACGTGAAGGTCGTTCCCTACATCGACCGCAACGACCTCGTGCACGCGACCGTCCACACGGTCTCCCGCACGCTGCTCGAAGGGATGGGGCTCGTCCTCATCGTGCTGATCCTCTTCCTGGGGAGGCCGCGGGGCGCGCTCATCGTCGCCGCCACGATCCCGCTGTCTCTCCTGATCGCCTTCATCCTGATGGCGTTGACCAAAATCCCAGCGAACCTGCTGTCGCTCGGCGCGATCGACTTCGGCATTCTCGTCGACGGCTCGATCGTCGTGCTCGAGAACATTCTGCGCGTCCGCGAGAAGGAACCGGAAAAGGAGCTGACCGAAGCCGTCGCCGCGGATGGCGCGACTCAGGTCGCCCGGCCGATGTTCTTCGCGACGACGATCATCATCACCGCGTACCTGCCGCTCTTCGCGTTCCAGCGCGTCGAGAAGAAGCTCTTTTCGCCGATGGCCTACACCGTCGGCTACGCCCTGGTCGGCGCGATCCTCGTCGCCCTGGCTCTCATCCCCGGTCTCGCTCTCACCGCATTCGGCAAGCCGGCGAAGCCGTACCAGAACCGGGCGCTCCGCTGGCTGAGCGTCGAATACCACGAGGTTCTGCGCCGGATCCTTCACCGCCCGTGGCGCGCCGTCGCTTTCGCCGCGGGCGCCACGGCCCTCGCGATCCTGATCGGCCTTTTCGTCGGGCGGGAGTTTCTACCGTACCTCGACGAGGGCTCGCTCTGGCTCCAGATCGAGCTGCCCCCGGGCATCTCGCTCCAGAAGGCGGCCGAGATGGCCAACGAGATCCGGCGCGAGACCCTCAAGGAGCCGGTCGTCAACGCCGTCGTGACGCAGACGGGCCGCAACGACGACGGGACTGACCCGTGGACGCCGTCCCACATCGAGGCCGCCGTCACCCTGAAGCCCTACGGCACGTGGCCCCGCGGGATGCGCAAGAAGGACCTCATCGAAAAGCTCCGCATCCGCTACGAGAAGATCCCGGGCATCAACGTCGGTTTCTCGCAGCCCATGATCGACGGCGTCAACGACAAGATCGCCGGTGCGCACAGCGAGCTCGTCGTCAAGGTGTACGGGAAAGACTTCGCCGGGACCCGGAAGGTCGCCCTGGAGCTCGCCGACCTCCTCGGCAAGATTCCAGGCGCCGTCGACGTGGCGATCGACCAGGAGCCCCCGCTGCCGCAGCTGCAAATCGAAGTCGACCGCGACTCGGTCGCTCGCTACGGCCTGAACGTCTCCACCGTCGGCGACCTGATCGAGACCGGAGTCGGCGGGAAACCCGTGGGGCAGGTCTTCCAGGGCGAGCGGTACTACGACATCACCGCGCGTTACATCGAGCCCGTGCGCAACAGCCCGGAGGCGATCGGAAACCTGATGCTGACGACGCCGACCGGGGCACAGGTCCCCCTGTCGTCGGTCGCGTCGATCCAGCTCCGCACCGGGGAAAGCACGATCACCCGGGAAATGAGCCGCCGGCACATGACCGTCAAGCTCGACCTGCACGGCCGCGACCTGTCCTCGTTCCTGAAGGAAGCGCACGAGCGCATCGACCGCGACCTCAAATTCGATCGCGCCGCCTACGAGATCGCCTGGGGCGGACAGTTCGAGAACCAGAAGCGCGCGCAGGCACGCCTCGCCGTCATCCTGCCGCTGACGCTCGCGCTGATCTTTCTGCTCCTGTACGGCGCCTTCGGAACGCTCCGGCACGCCGCGATCATTCTGATCAGCGTCCCCATGGCGCTGCTCGGCGGGATGCTCGCCCTCTTCCTGCGAGGCATGACCCTGAACGTCTCGAGCAGCGTCGGATTCATCGCGCTCTTCGGCGTCGCCGTGCAGAACGGCGTCATCATGGTCACGCAGCTCAATCGCCGGCGCGACCAGGGGCTCCCCCTCCACGAGGCCATCGTCCACGGAGCGCTCCAGCGCCTCCGGCCCGTGCTCATGACGGCGTCGGTCGCCATCCTCGGGCTGCTGCCGGCCTCCCTCGCCCTCGGCATCGGCTCGGACGTCCAGAGGCCGCTCGCCACCGTCGTCGTCGGAGGCCTGACGACCTCGACGATCCTGACCCTTCTCGTACTCCCGGCCTTCTACCTCCTTGCGGAGGAACGGTTCCGGAGAAAACGAGCCGGCGCAGACATCGAAGAGGAGGCAGGGCGATGACCCGACGCATTCTTCCCGCGGTGATCCTCGGACTCGGTCTCTCCCGCGGCGTGTCGGGCCAGGCGGGAAACGCCGCCCCGCCGGAGGCCGTGCGCTTCGGCATCCAAGAGTACGTTCGTGCCGTGCTCGCGAACAACCCGGACCTGGCCGCGGAACGCGAAAACGTCGCGATCGCCAGGGCCCAGGTCGACGTCGCCCGAATCGTCCCGGATCCGTCGTTGAGCATCGGGTCGCCCCAGTACGACATCTCGAACGGTGCCGTGCAGAACGAAGTCAGCGCGGCCCTCAGCGGAACGCTCGAGCTCGGGGGTAAGCGCAGCGCGCGCGTCGGCCTCGCGCAGGCCAACGCTCTTGCCGCCGGATCGGATCTCGCCAACGCCGTTCGTCAGCTCCGTGCCGCCGCCGCCAACGCCTACGTGGATGCCGTCCGCGCGCGCCTCGTCCTCGACCGAAAACGCCAGACCCTCGAGAGCCTCGATCGGCTCGTCGAAGCGAATCAGGCGCGCCTGGCGGCGGGAGACGTCGCGGAGGTCGTTCTGCTGCAAGCCCGAGTCAGCGCTCAGCAGTTCCGCGGTGAAGTTGCGGCGGCGAAAGCATCGGTCCAGGCCGCGGACCTGGCGCTGCTCGAGCTTCTCGGCCGGAGCTCGGCGTCCTCCGACGGGAAGCCCATAGCGCTGACCAGCGATCTGCACCTCGACGTCCACGCCTGGGACGCCGACGCGCTGATCGCGCGGGCGCTCGCCGAGCGCCCCGACCTGCAGGCCGTGACCGACCGCCAGCTGGCCTCGGACAAGCAGCTGGCGCTGATTCGAGCGGATCGCGCGATCGACTTGTCGCCATCGATCGGCTGGACGCACGTCTATTCCGGCAACGGCGCCCCTCCGGCTCCGGCCGGCGACTTTCTCGTCTTCGGCGTCGGTGTGCCGCTTCCCTTTTCGCGCCTCCACAAGGGCGATCTCGAGGCCGCCCGCGCCGGCCAGGAGCAGGCGCGCGCGAACACGACGGCATCGCGTGTGCACGTGGAGATCGACGTCCGGCAAGCCATCGCCCGTTGCGAGGCCGCCGGCCGTCAGGTGCTGGTCTACGAATCCGGCACACTCGCGGATGCGGATCGCGTGTTCGAAAAGACCCTCTACAGTTTTCAGCGCGGTGCGGCGACGGTCGTCGAAGTGCTCATCGCGCAGCAGACCGACGACGAAGTCCACATCGCCTACGACGACGCGTTGGCCGAGCGAGCCCGAGCGCTGATCGCCCTTCAGGAAGCTGTCGGCACCTCGGACTGGCCCTGACCGGTCCATCGGCCGCGCGGTCAACGAACGGGCGCGAGGACACGCCGGTCCGGAAGATGGAGCTGCCGAGCGCAGCGCGCCTACTACGGCTGGACGACCTCGACGTAGCGGCGGCGGCGCGTCCGCCGCGGGCGGAATGGATCCGGATCGGACGGGTCGGGCCGTTCCTCGATGAGCTGCTCCGCCGGCACGGTGTGGAACGAGACGACGAGCCAGTCCTCCGCGCCGACGACGCCCTGGTGCCAGGTGTCCGGCGGAATCGAGACCCAGCGCTCCTCGAGCGGCGCGCGCGGGTCGTTCGAGAGCACGTGCGACCGCCAGCGCTCGCCGTCGTGGACCTGGAAGTCGCCGCCGCCCGTCCACGAGACCAGGCGCTGCCGGCTGTTCGGGTGGCGCTCGGCGCCGGTCGTCACGCCGCGCTTCAGGACGAAGACCCAGCTCGAGGCGACGTCGGCGGGAAGCCCCGGGCCGTAAACGTCGAGCGGCACCGCCTCCCACGCTTCGATCTCCGACCGGCCGCGAGCGAGCGTGGCCAGGACCCGCTCGGCGATCGGGCAGAGCGCCGCGGCGGCGGAACTCGCGGACACCAGGGCGTCGAGCCGCTCGAGCGCCGCGCGCTCCTCTGGAGTCCAGTCGAGCGTCACGCCGGGCATCCTACCGGCGTTGTCCCGGTCACGCCCGCTT
>Ga0335070_10003352_pt1 | contig 18694 bp, 18 predicted proteins | sample Lox_Sample_13_FD_206722 | JGI IMG/M metagenome (GOLD analysis project Ga0335070, IMG submission 206722) | Soil microbial communities from Loxahatchee National Wildlife Refuge, Florida, United States - Lox_Sample_1.3 | ecosystem: Environmental > Terrestrial > Soil > Wetlands | place: USA... | reverse complement strand
GGCGGGCCGCGAGGAGCCCGGACCGGCCGGCCGCGCGCACAGCCGCGCCTTCATGCGCGACTTCTACCGCCTCTTCCTCTCGGTGCGCGAGCTCCCGTGCCCGTCGATCGCGGCGATCCAGGGCCCTGCCATCGGCGCCGGGCTGGCGGTGGCGCTGGCCTGCGACCTGCGCGTGGCGGCACGCGACACAAGGCTCGGCGCGAACTTCGTGCGGCTCGGCATCCACCCCGGCATGGGCAGCTCCTGGACGCTGCCGCGGCTCGTCGGGCCCGCGCATGCGTGCGATCTGCTGCTGACCGGTCGACTCGTCGACGGCGCCGAGGCCGAGCGGATCGGCATGGTGAACCGCGTCGCCGAGCGCGACGACGTCGTCCCGCAGGCGCTGGCGTGGGCCGACGAGATCGCCCGCTGCGCACCCGTTGCCGTGCGCGGCGCGAAGCGCGCACTCGGCCTCGCACTCGACGCCTCGCTCGACGAGCAGCTCGACTTCGAGGCCGAGCAGCAGGCGCTCTGCTACGAGACCGCCGACTTGGCGGAGGGATTGCTCGCTGCCCGCGAGCGACGTGCACCCCGCTTTTCGGGTCGATGAGGTGCGCATCGCGCGCGAGAGATGGACGAACGATTGCGGACGGCTAGTCTGGCCGCGCCGCGTGCTCAAGAGAGGGGAGACGGCGGCCGAATGAACGTCTGGGATTCGTCGGGGGGACTCGTGACGCGCGCCATCCGCAGCCATCAGCTCTGGCTCACGCTGGGCTACTTCTTCATCCTGCTCCTGCTCGCACGCGCCTACGCCTAGCTGGTGACCTTCGCTCGGCTCCGCAGACTTCGCCTCGCTGCGCGCACTCGCTCCGCGAGTGCTGGCCGATACTCCAGTCGCTGCTCCGCCGTTCGCGCCTGCGGCGCCGGACTCAGCCGGGCAGCGCCTCGACGGGTGCCTGGATCTCGGTCGCGTTGAAGAAGTAGGCGATCTCGATCCGCGCCGTCGCCGGCGCGTCGGAGCCGTGCACCGCGTTGCGCTCGATGTCGGCGCCGAAGCGGGCGCGGATCGTCCCCGGCGCCGCCTTCGCCGAGTTGGTGTCGCCCATCAGCTCTCGATTGCGCGCGATCGCGTTCTCGCCCTCGAGCACGCTCACGACCACGGGCCCCGAGGTCATGAACTTGACGAGCGAGGAGTAGAACGGTCGCTCCTTGTGCACGGCGTAGAAGCCGCGCGCCTGCGGCTCGGTGAGATGCAGCATCTTCAGCGCCACCGGGCGCAGCCCCGCGTCCTCGAAGGTCGCGAGGATCGCGCCGACGGCTCCGCGCGCCACGGCGTCGGGCTTGATGATCGAGAGAGTGCGCTCACGCGCCATCGCGATGGGCTCCTGATCGAGGGTTGCGGAAGCTAGCAGACCCGAAGGACGATCTTCCCGAAGTGCTCGCTCGCCTTGACGGCGCGATGGGCGTCGGCAACCGCCTCGAGCGGCAGCACGCGATCCAGGATCGGGTGGATGCGGCGCGCGGCGAGGTCGGCGCCGAAGCGCCGCCAGAAGGCGTCGGTGATCGCCGCCTTCTCGGCGACCGGCCGCGCGCGCAGCGTCGACCCGATCGCCGAGAGCCGCTTGCCGAGCAGCACGGCCAGGTTGATCTCGACCTTGGCCCCCCCCATCAGCCCGATCAGCACCAGGCGACCGCCCACGGCGAGGGACTCGAGATTCGCCGCCAGGTAGGGAGCGCCGATCGAGTCGAGCACGACGTCGACGCCGCGCCCGCCGGTCGCCTCGCGCGCCCGCTCGGCGAAGGACTCGGTCCGGTAGTTCACTGCGACGTCGGCCCCGAGCTCGCGACAGCGGGCGCACTTCTCGTCCGAGCCGGCCGTGACGATCACGCGGCCGCCCGCCGCCTTCACGAGCTGGATCGCCGCGGTCCCCACGCCGCTCCCGCCGCCGTGGACGAGGGCGCTGCCCCCCTTCGGCAGGCCGCCCAGCTCGAAGAGGTTCAGGAATGCCGTGAGGAAGACCTCGGGGACGGCGGCTGCCTCCTCGAGCGAGAGCGAGGCGGGCACGCGCATCGCGGAGCCGGCGTCGACCACCGCCTGCTCCGCGTAGCCGCCGCCGGCGAGCAGCGCCATCGCTCGCTCGCCGACCCGCCAGCCCGTCACGCCCGGCGCGACCTCGATCACCTCGCCGGCGCACTCGAGGCCGAGGATGCTCGAGGCGCCCGGCGGCGGTGGGTAGAGGCCCTGTCGCTGGAGGAGGTCGGCGCGGTTCACCGCGGTGGCGGCGACCCGGATGCGCAGCGCGCCGGCACCGAGCGGCGGCTCGGGCGCCTCGCCGATGCGCATCGCGCTCTCGTCCCCCGGCCGATCGATCAAGACGGCCTTCACGGCGGCCGAACCTAACCGAGGGCCATGGGCGGCGCCCGGCGCCGCGCGGACGGAACGGGTGGCAAAGCCTGCCGGCAACGAGGTCGTCCTGCTCGCCGACGACGAGCCTGCGCTGCGGCGCCTCCTGCGGGTCGCGCTCGAGCTGCGCGGCTACTCGGTCGTCGAGGCGTGCGACGGCGCCGAGGCGGTGGCGCGGCTCGCCGAGCGCGGAGGCGCGATCGACCTCGCCCTCCTCGACCTCTCGATGCCTCGCCTCGGGGGCGTCGAGGCGCTCCGCGCAATGCGCGACCTCGAGCCCGAGCTCCCGGCGATCTTCATGACCGGCCATCCGGAGGGAGCGGTCCTCGCGGGGGCACCTCCCGACGTCCTCCTCCTCGCGAAGCCCTTCCGCCCCGACGAGCTGGTCGGGCACGTGCGCGCCGCGCTCGACCGCAAGCCCCGCTGATCCAGCGGGAACCCCTCCCGCTCCTGGAGCGACCCATCGCCCAGCCGCAACAGCGCTGGCGACGCAGCGGCGCGGAGGCGGATCCAGAGGTCGTCCAGACTGCGTCGCGTCTGGCAGGCCTCGTCCAGCGGCGGTGACGGAGCGCCCCGAGCTCTCTCCCGGGGCGCTCCCGCGCCGCTGGCTGGTGTGGCCCGCGGCGTCGCCGCTGGCCCCTCCCCTGCTACCCCGCCCCGATTCGCGCCACCTATCCATGGAGAGGTGTCTCATTGCGCTCACCCCAGGGGAAGACGGTGCGGCGGCTCGCCATCGTCGGGCTCGCGCTCGCCGGTGCGCTCGTCGCCGGAGACGGTCGCGCCATCTCGCTCGCGACCATCGACCCGCTCTACTTCAACGGCCCGAGCCGATTCGGGTTCACGGCGAGCGAGCTCGCCAGCGCCGGCCTGTCGGTGGCGGGCGTCGCGAGCCCGCTCGACACCTGGCTCAGCGCGGGGAGCCAGTCGCTCACGCCCCTCCCGACGGTCGGCGTCGACCAGCACCTCGCCACCGTCTACTCCAATCCGCAGGCCGCCGGTCACACGCCGAGCCTCACCGACCCGGTGATCGCCGACTCCACCTGGACCGTGCGCAACAACGGCACCACGCCGCTGCCCGCCAGCTATCTGGTGTTCGTCCAGGCGGACCCGGCCAACCAGTACCCCGGCATGCCGATCGGGCTCGATGGCGACCTGCTCTCGATCCTGGATTACTCGTACGGGGGGACCGACTATCTGTTCGGGGCGGTCCCGCTGCCGGCCCTGGGGGTAGGTCAATCCTTCGACGTCACGGTTCGCTACGTCGTCGCCGGCAGGCTCGACTACGACGCAGGGCAGGGAGCCTACCTGCTGCCGCGCTTCGGACTGAGCGACCTCGTGCTTCCGGTGCCGGAGCCGGGCACTGCAACCGCGCTGGCGCTCGGCCTCGTGGCGATCGGAGGCTGCAGACGGGCCTTGGCGGGCGGCGACTGCGGGCGCTCTTCCTGAGCCTGGCCGTGGCGCTCGCGCCGCTCGCGTCGACGGCCCAGCCGACTGCCGACCCGCGCCGCGAGCAGGCGGAGCGCCTCGAGCGCGAGGGGCGCTGTGCCCCGGCGCTCGAGCTCTTCGATGCCCTTCGCGCCGAGGGAGCCGGCGACGCCACTCTGCTCCTCGACGCCGCCCGCTGCGAGGTGCAGCTTCGCCAGTACGAGCGGGCGGCGGCCACGCTGCGCCAGGCGGAGCAGCTCGACCCCGAGAGCGGCGACATCCACCTCCGGCTCGCCATCGCTCTCTACCACGAGGGAGACTTCGCAGCGGCAGGCCAGGAGCTCGACGCCGCGGAGCAGCGCCTCGGCAACGACTCCGCCGAGCTCCAGCTCTACCGCGGGCTCCTGCTGCTCGAGCGCGGCGACGCCGCCGATGCCGCGGCCGCGCTCGAGAGAGCGCGCTCGCTGGATGCACCGCTCGTCGAGCCCGTGGCGTCGTACTACGCGGCGGTGGCATGGGTGTCGGCGCGCGAGCCCGATCGGGCCCAGGCGGACATCGACCGGGTGCTCGCCGAGTGGCCCGGAACACCCTGGTCGGACGCAGCGGAGCGGCTGCGCGCCCGGCTCGCCTCCGAGCGGCTCCGCCGCTGGGCCAGGCTCCAGATCGGCTTCGAGTACGACAGCAACGCGGTGCTGCAGGCGAGTGGCGCTCCGCTGCCCTCCGACATCTCGAGCAAGCGCGACGAGCGCGGCGTCTGGTCGATGGAGGCGGGCGCGGAGCTCTTCCGCAGCGGTGCCTGGTCGGGCGGCGCGCTCGCGGCGTATAGCGGCTCCGCCTACGTCCACGTGACGCAGTACGACTCCAACTACCCGACCGTCGCCGCCTGGCTCGATCGCCGGCTCGACGACGCCACCACGGCGCGGCTGATGCTCGATTCCGGCTACGCCTGGGTCGACGGCGAGCCGTTCCTGTGGACCTATCGCGGCAGCCTCTCGCTGATGCATGCCTGGGACCGCTACGGGTTCACCGAGCTCGCCGCGCGCTTCCACCGCGACGACTACTTCGTCCAGAGCGACGACGTACAGCCAGGCCGGAACGGGGTGGGAAACCCCTGCGGCTACCCCGCGCCGATCTCATTCTGCGGACCGCCGGGGCTCGACGAGCGCAGCGCGCGCAACCGCGACGGCAACGGCGCCGTGCTCGACCTGCATCACAGCCTGAAGCTGCCGTTCGACTCGCTGCTGCGCGTCGGCTACGAGTACGAGCACTTCGCGTCGCGCGGAACGGAGTACTCCTACGACGCGCACTCCGTCCTCGGCGACGTCCTGGTCCCGCTCCCGTATCGCTTCACGATCGACCTGGCGGGCGTCTTCACGTATCGCCCCTACAGTCATCCGTCGACCTTCCCCGATCCGCCGGAGCCCTTCTTCAACACCGAGTACGGCCTCCACGATCGCGACAAGCTCGAGCGCTTCTACGGCGCGGGCGTGCGCCTCGAGCGGCCGATCGCGAAGGGCATCACCGCCGCGATCGCCTGGCGCTACGAGCGGAACCACTCGAACGCACAGGTCTTCGAGTACGACCGTCAGATCGTGGGCGTGTATCTGACCGCAGCTCTCGGTGACTGAGAGCGGAGGTGGAATGAGCGCGAAACGTCGATCGGCGGCCGCGGTGGCGCTGGCCATTGCGTCGTTCGCGGCGACCCCGGATGCCGGGGCCCGGACGTGGCAGGTTGCGGCCCCGGCGGCGTGCGCGGAGGTCCCCGCTCGCGCGGCCTGTCAGGGGGTCACATGCAACGGAGCACTCGCGCCCGTGCGCGGCCGCTTCGATCCCGTCGACGTGGCGAGCGGCGGCGCGCCCGGCCAGACGAACCCGCTTCCCGACACCCCCAGGTTCCCGGGCCCGGGGGCCTGCGTGGAGGCCGGGAGCAGCTGCGGCAACACGGTGCCGACGCCGTCGAGTGCGCGCTCGCCGTCCCTCGTCGAGCAGCCTTCGGTGCCCGTGAAGCCGCCCGGCATCCCCTGAGGGGCCTCGCGTCCTTCCGGTAGGATGCGGGAGCGGGAACTCCCGCGCGGGTCGCGGCGACCCATCCGGTGGCGGAGATGGAGCACCTGGGGCGTTCGGTGAGCACGCGTCTTTCCGACGAGGACCTGCTGGCCGGCATCCGCGTCCGCGACAGCGGCGCGCTGCGGGCTCTGTTCCAGCGCTACCGCGCCCGCGTCTTCTACTTCGCCCAGCGCCGCCTGCACGACGAAGGTCTCGCCGAGGAGGTGGTCGCCGACGTCTTCTTCGAAGTCTGGAGGAGCGCACACCACTATCAGGGCGCCTCGCGCCTCTCGACCTGGATCTTCGGCATCGCGCACTTCAAGTGCGCCGGCGCCCACCGCGACCGCTCTCGACACAAGCGCGCGTCAGTGGTGCCGATGCACGCCGAGGCGCTCCACCGGGTGGCGGACGAGAGCGACGCGGGAGAGCGTCTCGCCGCGCGCCAGGAGCTGCGTCTGGCGCGGCAGGCGCTCGAGCGGCTCCCGGCCGATCAACGCGAGGCGATCGAGCTCGCCGTGCTCGAGGGGCTTCCCTACGAGGAGATCGCGGAGCGGCTCGGCGTGCCCGAGGGAACCGTGAAGACGCGGGTCGCGCGCGCACGCGCGCGCCTGCGCAGGGGAATGCGAAGCCTCACACGCGAGGACAGCGGCCATGAACCACCAAGCCGAACCCACCTGCCCGGTGGAGATCCTCGACTGGATCGCATGGTATCCGGACGGGGGACTTTCCGATGCTCAGCGCGGCGCCGTCGAGGCGCACGCGGCGAGCTGTGAGGCCTGCCGCGGCGAGATCGAGATCCTCGCGGGCCACGCGGAGCCGCCCGACCTGGAGGGGGACCCCGAGCGCCTGTTCGGCCGGGTGCTGGCGCGGATCGAGTCGGCCGCCCTGGCCGCCGAGCCGCTCGACCCCGAGGCCCGCGGCGCGGTCGCGGCGAATCTCGGACGCCGCCGCGCCCCCGCTCCCCTGCGCGACCGAAGGGCGTCTGCCGCTCTGCGCTCCAGCCGGACCTGGATGGCGGGCACGGCGTGGGCGGCGGGCATCGGGCTCGCCGTCCTGCTCGGGGGCGTCTGGATCGCGCACACGATCCAGGTCGCGCGCGCGACGCCGATCTACCGGGTCGCCGGCGAGCCCACGGCAGTCGCTCCCGGGCACGGGGTCGCGCTCGACCTCGTATTCCGCAACGATGCCAGCGCCGAGCGCATCAACGTAGAGCTGCGCGGGCTCGGGGCGCGGATCGTGTCCGGCCCGAGCCAGCTCGGGCGCTACCGCATCGAGCTGCCGGAGGGCGCCGATGCGGAGGCCGCGGCTACGCTCCTGCACGCCGAGGGGACGGGTGTCGCGTCCTTCGCAGAGCCTGTGCGTCCGTAGCGGGAGCCAGCGAGCTGCGCGCGCCGCGCAGATCCTGCTGGCGGTCGCGTGCCTGCTCGGCGTCGTCCTGATCGCGCCGCGCGCGGCGAGCCCGACGTCGCCGCCGGCCCGCGGGCCCGCCGAGGCGCCCGACACACCCGGCTGTGGGCCGATCGAGCCGGACCCGGCGCCGCGCCTCGCGGAGGCACCGGCCGAGCCGGGCGTGGCGCCCTCGCAACACGGACCGGGCAATCGCGGCGAGATCACGTCGCTACAGGCCGTGCCGGCCCGTCACCCGGGACCCGTCGCGGGCGAGGCGCTCCTCGCGCTGCCGAAGGGTGCCAACGGCGCGATCCCGACCGACTTCGAGCTCGCTCCGGAAGCGCGGGTGGAGAGCTCGTTCTTCAGCCCGGTCCTCTGCGCGACCGTGGTGCGCGTCGTGGGTCCCCCCGACGCGCCGTACGCGTCGCTCGTCTCGCGGGTGCCGCCGACTGCGATGGTCGTGCCGAACGAGGTCTACGTCACGGCGGCCGACGAGGTGAAGCCGCTCGCGACGGGGCCAGACCCGTACCGACCGCTCCAGTACGCGCTCGATCAGGCCGGCGTCGACGCGGCGCGCACCGTGAGCGACGGCCGCGGCGCGCGCGTGGCGCTGCTCGACTCGGCGCCGTCCGTCGACCACCGCGACCTCGCCGGCGTGCGCATCGTCCCGCTCCCCAACGCAGCGCCAGCCGCGCCCGCGGTGCACGGCACGCTGATGGCGGGCATCGTGCGCGCGGTCACGAACAACGCATTCGGGATCGCGGGGATGGCACCGGGCGCCGACGTCTTCGCGGTCCCCGTCTGCACGCCGGCCGGCGCGGCCGCCTCGGACGAGTGCAAGCTCTACGACCTGCTCCGCGGCGTCGACGTCGCCTGGGCGAACGGAGCCCAGATCGTGAACCTCTCGCTGGTCGGGCCGCCCGACCCGCTGCTCCGCAAGGCGATGGACCGCATGGAGCAGCTCGGCGTCCTTCTGGTGGCGGCGGCCGGCAACGAGGGCGTCGCGGACCCGCGCTATCCGGCGGCGTACCCATCCGTGATCGGCGTCGGCGCCGTGGATCGCTCCGGTCACCTCTACGCGCGCAGCAACCGCGGCGCCACCGTCGCCGTCCTCGCGCCCGGGGTCGAGATCCTGTCGACGGTGCCAGGCGACGCCTTCGCCTTCGGCGACGGCACCAGCCTGGCCGCCGCGAACGTGAGCGGGCTCCTCGCGATCGCGGTGGCGGCGAGCGGCGACCCGAGCGCCGCGCGAAGCGCGTTCTTCGCGGCGGCCCAGTCCCACGCAGGCTCACCGGGGAGCGAGCCCGCGCGCATGCCGAGCGCCTGCGACGTGCTGGCGCGGCTCGGACACAAGTGCTGACTTCGCTCGGCGTCGCCTCGCTGCGCGCGCCCGCTCCGCGGGCGCTGGCCGACGCTCCAGGCGGTCGGCTTGCCTCGGAGGCGGCGCGAATCGGCCTGCGGCCGATTGGGTTGCTGAGCTGCAGCACGTCGTGATGAACTTCGCTCGGCTTCGCCTCGCTGCGCGCGATCGCGGAGCGATCGCTTGCGGGATGGGCTACTTGGCGACGGAGCCCGACGGGATGTCGCGGAAGGGGCGGTCCTTGTCGACGCGCACCTCGGGCGGCAGGCGCAGCACGCGCTCCGCGATGATGTTCTTCAGGATCTCGTCGGTTCCGCCCGCGATGCGCAGGCCCGGCGCGCCGAGGTACATGTCCTGCCACACGCCCTCGTGCGGCGATGCGCTCTCGTCGACGACGCCGCCCATCACGCCCTGCAGCTCGAGCGCGAACGAGGCCATCTCCTGGCCGAGGGGTGCACCGACCGCCTTGCCGATGGAGCCCTCCGGGCCCGGCGTGGCGCCGCGCGAGAGCGCGGACAGCGTGCGATAGCCGGTGAACTGCAGGCCCTTCGAGCGGATGTAGAAGTCCGCGAGCCGCTGGCGCACCGCCGCGTCCTCGATCGCGGGCCGCCCGTTGCGCCTCGACTCGCGCGCCAGCTTGAGCAGGTCGCGGAAGCGCCCGCTCCCCGCCCCGCCGCCGATCGCGACGCGCTCGTTCATCAGCGTCGTCAGCGCCACGCGCCAGCCATCCCCGACGCCGCCGAGCCGATTCGAGTCGGGCACGCGCACGTCGGTGAAGAACACCTCGTTGAAGCCGGTGGCGCCGTTGATCTGGCGGATCGGGCGCACCTCGATGCCCGGCGAGTGCATGTCCAGGATGAAGTACGTGAGGCCGGCGTGCTTGGGCGCATCCGGATCGGTGCGCGTCACGATCATGCCCCAGTCGGAGTAGTGGGCGCCGGTGCTCCAGATCTTCTGGCCATTCAGCACCCACTCGTCGCCCTTGCGGGTCGCGCTGGTGCGCAGCCCGGCGAGGTCGCTGCCCGCGTCGGGCTCGCTGAAGAGCTGGCACCACACCACCTGGCCGCGCGCCATGTCGCGCAGGTACTTCTTCTTCTGCGCGTCGGTGCCGTGCGCCATGAGCGTCGGGCCGAGCATGCCGTGGCCGATCGCATAGATGTTGGGAGGCGTGTCGAACTTCCCCTCCTCCTGGCCCCAGATCACGCTCTCCATGCGGCCGAGCGCCTGCCCGCCGTACTCCTTCGGCCAGGTGAGGCAGGCCCAGCCCTCGTCGAACTTGGTGGCCTGCCAGCGCTTCGCGCGATCGATCACGCCCTCGTCCTCGCGCTCGCCGAGCGGATTGGGTGCGACCTCGTTCGCGTCGCGCTTGCGGCAATGGGACGCCAGCCACGCGTGCGCCTTGGCGCGGTACGCGGCTTCCTGCGGGGTGTCGTCGAAGTTCATGAGAGGCTCCTCTTCGCTGGAGGGAGGGGCGATCAGGCGGCGCCGCGCTTCTCGATGCGCTGGATCAGCTTCTCGCGCCACGCCGTCGGGGTGCCGAGCGCCGCCGAGAGCCACTTGGCGCGGCGGTAGAACAGGTGGCAGTCGTACTCCCAGGTGAAGCCGACACCGCCGTGGATCTGGATCATGTCCTGGCTCGCCGCCTCGAAGGCGTCGCTGGCCGCGGCGCGGAATCCGGCCGCCGCGAGCGGCAGCTCGTCGCTCCCGCTCGAGAGCGCCCACGCCGCGTAGTAGCCGTTCGAGCGCGCGATCTCGATCTTGGCGTACAGATCGGCGAGCCGGTGCTTGATCACCTGGAACGACGCGATCGGGCGCCCGAACGCGTAGCGCCCGAGCGCGAACTCGCGCGTCTCGTCGAAGGCGCGCTCCGCACCGCCGATCTGCTCGAAGCCCATCATCACGGCGGCGCGGTCGAGCAGCTTGTCGACGAGCGCAGCGCCCTCGCCCGGCGCGCCGAGCGCCTCGGCCGGCGCGTCGCGGAACGAGATCCGAGCCAGCGAGCGGCTCGCATCGAACGACTCGACGCCCGACCGGGTCACGCCCGGAGCCGAGAGGTCGACCAGGGCGAGCGCGGTCCCGCGCTCGCCCTGCGCGACCACGACGGCGACGCCCGCGGCCTCGCCGTCGATCACCGGGAGCTTCTCGCCCGTGAGACGGCCGCCGGCGAACCGCGTCGCCAGCGCCGTGGGCTCGAGGTCACCCGCGCCCTCGGCGAGCGCGAAGCAGCCGATCGCCTCGCCGGCCGCGAGCCGCGGAAGCCACCGCTTCTTCTGCTCGGCGCTCCCGGCCAGCAGCAGCGCCTCGGTTGCGAGGTAGACGGAGGACGAGAACGGGATCGGCGCGAGCGCGCGTCCCACCTCCTCCGCGATCAGCACCAGCTCGAGATAGCCGAGCCCCGCCCCTCCGAGCGATTCCGGGACGACGGCGCCCAGCCAGCCCATCTCGGCGACACCCTTCCAGAGCGCTGCGTCGTAGGTCGCCTGCGGCGATTCGAGGACCTTGCGGCAGACGTCGAGCCCTGCGTTCTTGGCCAGGAAGTCGCGGGCCGTGTGCTGCACGAACTTCTGGTCCTCGGAGAACTCCAGATTCATCGAGGGGCTCCTTTTGACTCGGGAGTCAAGATCGGCGCATCATAGCAGCCGGCCCCGGGGTCGAGGGGCACGACGAGGAGGGACCGGATGGCGGGTTTCACGCGCGAGGAGCTGCAGCGCGCCTTCGACCGCTACTGCGAGGAGCGCGAACGCGCCATCGCGAGCGGCGACTGGCGTCCCTGGGCGGCGCTCTTCACCGAGGACGCGCGCTACATCGAGCACGCGTACGGCGAGTTCCACGGGCGCCGGGCCATCTCCGACTGGATCGTCGGCGTGATGGAGCCCTTCCCGACGATGACCTTCCCGAACGACTGGGTGATCCTCGATCCGGAGACGGGCTTCGTCGTGTTCCAGTGCCAGAACCGGCTGCCCCACCCCACCGACCCGGACGGCCCACCCTTCGAGTTCCCGACGTGGACCAAGCTCGACTATGCCGGCGGCGGCCTCTGGAGCTGCGAGGAGGACGTCTACAACCCGAAGCGCGCGGCCGACGTGATCCAGGCCTGGATCCGCGCCGGCGGCCGGCTCGCGGCGCGCGAGCGCGTCAAGATGGTGCACCTCTGAGCGCCTACTTGAGCTCGTCCCGGCCGTAGCCCAGGATGTCGCGCGCGATGATCAGGCGCTGGATCTGCCCGGTGCCCTCGTAGATGTCGGTGATGCGCACGTCGCGGAACCACTTCTCGAGCAGGTGCTCGCGCGATGCGCCCATTGGCCCGAGCAGCTCGATGCAGCCCTGCGTGATCTCGCGCACCGCGGTGCCGGCCTTCGCCTTGCAGATCGACGACTCGAGATTGTTCGGCTTGCCGTGGTCCGAGAGCCACGCGGCGCGCAGCACCGTCAGCATGGCCGCGTCGAAGAGCGCCTCGAGCTCGAGGAAGCGCTGCGCGGCGGCCGACTGCGCCGACAGGCCGGGCCCGTAGGCAACTTCGATCCCGGCCTCGCGGAGCGCCTCGCGGGTGAAGTCGAGCGCCGCCTCCGCGATGCCGAGGCCGATCGCCGCCACCGCAGGGCGCGTCATGTTGAAGGTCTTCATCACGCCGCGGAAGCCGCCCGAGCTCTCCTTCGGGATCTCCTCGTTGCCTCCGAGCAGGTTGCCGCGGGGGATGCGACAGTCCTGGAACAGGTAGGCGGCGGTGTCGTCGGCGCGGATGCCGAGCTTCTTCTCCTTGCCCGCGACGACGAAGCCCGGGGCTCCCTTCTCGACCAGGAACGACTTGATGCCCGCGCGACCCGCGCTCTTGTCGAGCGTCGCCCAGACGACGACGCCTTCGGCGCGACACCCGGTGGTGACGAAGATCTTCTCGCCGTTCAGCACCCACTCGTCGGTCGCGGGATCGAGGACCGCGCTCATCTGTACGCGCGAGGGATCCGAGCCGCAGCCGGGCTCGGTGATCGCCATCGCCAGCGTGAGGTGGCCCCACTTCTTCTGCTGCTCGGGGGTGCCCGCCGCCCGCAGGGCCGCGTTGCCGAGCCCGCCCTTGCCGCGCCGCATGCGCACCGAGTAGTCGCCCCAGCTCTGCGCGGCGGCGATCAGCATGCTCATGGTCCCGAGTCCGGTGTCGTCGGGGCCGCGCCCGCCGAGCAGGCCCATGAGCGGCGGGAAGTCGGCCGCCTCGGGAAGCTCGTCGGGCGGGAACTCGTGCTCGTTCTCGTCGAAGTGGCGCGCGTAGCGGCGGCACACCAGGGCCTCGGCGCGCAGCGCGTCGAGCGCGCGGCGGTCGTTTTGTGTCAGCTCGAAGTCGATCATGTCAGCTCCTCAGATCGCGACCGTGCCTTCCAGCACGCCGATGGTTCGCGCGTTGCGGTACCAGAGCTCCACGGGATGCTCGCGGATGAAGCCGTGCCCGCCGAGCACCTGCACGCCGTCGTCGGCGATCTTCATCGCCTGGCGGGCGCAGTAGAGGCGCGCGAGGTGGGCCTCGCGCGTGGCGTCGAGCCTGCGCTCGAGGCGGCTCGCCGCCTTCCAGGTGAGCCAGCGCATCGCGTCGGTCTCGATGCGCATGTCGGCCAGCGCGAACGCGATGGCCTGCTTGCGGGCGATCGCCTCGTCGAACGCCTCGCGCTGCTTCGCGTACGGGATCGCGTACTCCATCACCGCGCGCGCCAGCCCGACCGAGACCGCAGCGAGCGCCGTCCGCGACAGGTTCACCAGGCGCTGCGCGTCGATGCCGTCATCGCCGCCGAGCCGGGCCTCGGCGGGGATCTCGACCCGCTCGAGCGCCAGGGTTCCGGTCGGGAGCGCCCGCAGGCCGAGGTTCTGCTCGGGGGAGATCGAGAGGCCCGCGCTGTCGCGCGGCACGATGAAGGCGGAGACGCCCTCGAGGCCCTCGCCGCCGCCGTTTCGGGCCAACACCAGGAAGTGGCTGGCGCGATCCGCCATCGGCACGAAGCACTTGGTGCCGGACAGCACCCAGCCGTCGCCCTTGCGCTCCGCCTTGGCGCGCAGGCCGATCGGGTCGAAGGCCGGGGCCGGCTCGACCAGCGCGAGCGACGCCACCGCGTAGCGGTCGGTACAGAAGCGCGGCAGGTGCGCCTGCTTCTGCGCCTCGGTGCCGAACTCGAGCACCGGCAGCGCGAAGAGCGACGGAGCCAGGGCCGCGAGCGCCAGCGCGGCGTCGCCGAACGCGAGCTCCTCCAGCACCAACGCGTTCACCAGCGGCGAGCGCGCCTCGCCGCCTCCGCCGTAGGCCTCGGGGATCTGGGTTGCGGTGAGCCCGAGCTGCCAGGCCTGCTCCAGGAACTCGGCGGGCACCGCGCCCGCCTCGTCGCTCGCGCGCGCGATCGGCCGCATCGCGTCGGTGGCGAACTCGCGCATCGCATCGCGTGCGACCTGCTGCTCCTCGGTCGGTCCGAACGAGATCACGGGCCTCTCCTCTTTCGCTCCGGCCCGCTCCGCTCGGCCGCGGCCGGATGGGGGATCTGGTGGAAGTAGTGATCGAGCGCGTCGCGGCCTCCGTCCTTGGTGAGGAGCCCGCGCTTCACGGCCTCGCGCGCGTCGAGGAAGCCGAGGGCGACGGCGCACCATGTGCGCGCCTCGGCCGTGTAGCGGACGTCGGCGGCGTCGGCGAAGCCGCGCGACACGCTGCAGCTCCCGCGCGCGATGCGCACGGTCCAGACGCCGCCTCCCGCGCCGGACAGGCGGATCTCGAAGGTCACGTCGGCGTCGCGCGCCACTTCGTCGCGCAGCAGGAACGGCAGCGACTCGAGGATCGACTGGGCGGAGGTCGAGGTGAACGGCCCCACGTCCGCGACGTGGTCCTCCATCGCGTGGCGCACCCACCAGCGCGCGATCGCAGCGATGATCGGCTCGAGCGTGCGGCCCCGCCCGGTCACCGCGTAGAGCGAGCGCGAGCCGTCGGCGACGGCCTCGACGAGCCCCTCCTCCACGAGCTGGCGCAGCCGCGCCGAGAGGACACGCGGCGCAATGCCCGTGCGGATGCGGAGCTCGGAGAATCCCTTCGGTCCGCCGAGCAGGTGGCGGATCAACACCAGGGTCCAGCGGTCGCCGACGCGGTCGAGCGCTCGCGCCACCGGGTCGAAGATCTCGCCCGGGCGCGGCACTTCCCGCTCTCCCGGAGGATTCGCTGACCATATCCGAGGGGCCACAAGAAGAGTATCTATCAGATATCGAATGCGCCGTCAACGAGAGCCCGCAGGAGCGGTTGCTACGCTGGCCTCCGACCGGAGCTGGACGGGGGATCGCCGGCGGGCAATCACCGCCCGCGGGAGGAAAGTCCGGGCTCCACAGGGCAGGGAGGTCGCTAACGGCGACCCGGGGCGACCCGAGGGAAAGCGCCACAGAAACCACACCGCCGATGGCCGGTGAAGCCGCGCGCCCGGGTGAGGGTGCGCGGTGGAGGCACAGGCAAGGGTGAAATCGTGGGGTAAGAGCCCACGCGCGTCAGCCGGGCGACCGGCGGCGGGGCAAGCCCCTCCCGGAGCAAGCTCGAATAGGGACGCCGACCAGGGTGGCCCGCCCGAAGCGCCGCCCTCTCGCGAGGGCAGCGCGGGCGTCCGGGTGAGAGCGCTCGAGCAGCGCAGCAATGCGCCGCCTAGACGAATGATCCCCGCCGGCCTCGGGGCGACCCGATGCCGGCACAGAACCCGGCTTACAGTCCAGCTCCGGTCGCCGCCTCCTCCTCCGTGCTCCGCGGCCACGCGACCGCCATCGCGAGGCCGACGCCCGCGAGCACCGCGAGCGCACCGAGCGCGTGGATGGCGGATGCGACGCCGTGGCAGTGCGCGAGCAGGCCCCAGCGCGACAGCAGCCAGTGCCAGTCGTGGATCTCTCCGCCGACGAGCGGAAGCGCCTGCGCCTGCGCGTCGGCGGCGTAGACGGCGATGTTCATCCCGTTCTCGCCGAGCCACACCAGGCAGACAGCGGCGTCCTGCACCCGCCCGCGGCCCAGGAAGTGGAGCCCCGCGGCGATCGGGAAGAAGAGCTGGCCGAGGGTGCCGCCGAGGATGCGCAGCGTCGGGGGACCCCACGCGAAGAAGACGTGGCCCGCCTCGTGGAAGAGCAGGTTCGCTCCGTCGACGAGATGCCAGCGGTAGGCGACCAGCAACCAGCCGCCGTAGACCGCGAGCAGTGCGGCCTGGATCGTGCGCGCCACGGCCCACGGATCGGCGCGCCCGCCGGGCGACCTGAGCCGCGTATACTCGGCGCGGCTCCGGGAGGACTCCATGCGCATCGAGACGACGCTCCCGCTCGGCGACTGGCGCGCCGCCGCGCCCGCAGCGCGCCGCGCCGAGCAGCTCGGCTTCGACGGGATCACGACGCCCGAGATCGCCAACGATCCCTTCGCGCCGCTCGTCCTGGCGGCGCTCGCGACCGAACGCATCCAGCTCGGCACGGCGATCGCGGTCGCCTTCGCGCGCAGCCCGATGGCGGTCGCGAACATCGCCTGGGACCTGCAGGTCGAGTCGCGCGGGCGCTTCGCGCTCGGGCTCGGGCCGCAGGTGAAGGGGCACAACGAGCGGCGCTTCAGCGTCCCGTGGAGCGCGCCGGTGCCGCGGCTCCGCGAGTACGTCGAGTCGCTGCGCGCGATCTGGCGGTGCTGGGAGCGGCGCGAGCCGCTCGCCTACGAGGGCCAGCACTACCGCTTCACGCTGATGACGCCCGAGTTCTCACCGCCGCCGAGCGGGCTCGCGCCCATTCCGGTCACGATCGCGGCGGTCGGCCCCGACATGCTGCGCCTCGCCGGCCGCGTCTGCGACGGCGTGCGGCTGCACGGCTTCTGCACACGCCGCTACCTCGAGGAGGTGGCGCTCCCGGCGGTCCGAGGGGGCCTCGAGCGCTCCGGCCGCGACCGCCGACGCTTCGAGGTGTGGGGAGGTGGCTTTCTCGCCACCGGCCTCGACGCGGGGGAGGTCGCCAAGCAGCTCGAGTGGTGCCGCTATCGGATCGCCTTCTACGGCTCGACGCGGACGTACTCGCCCGTGCTCTCGCTCCACGGCTGGGATGACCTCGCCGCGAAGCTCCACCGCATGTCCAAGGAGGGCCGCTGGGACCAGATGGCGAAGGAGGTCCCCGACGACGTCGTCCACGAGTTCACCGCGGCCGCGCCGTACGCCGAGCTGCCCGCGGCCGTGGAGAAACGCTTCGGCGGTCTCGTCGACACGATCGCGCTCGGCTTCTCCGAGCGCACCCCGGACGGCCTGGCGCGCGAGCTGATCCAGGACCTTCGCCGCATCCCCCACGTCTTCGCGGGGTTCCCGAACGGCTGGAGCTAGGTCGGCTCGATGGACCCGGCGACGGCAGCGCGGCGCCCGACCGCGCGGCGGTAGCAGCGCAGGCGGCGGCGGCGAAGGCGGTCGTAGCCGCGCCACTTGCGAGCCGGCAGATCGCCCGGCGCCGCGACCTCGAAGCCCTGCCGCAGGAAGAACGCGCCGACGCGCTCCTGCGTCGTACAGGCGAAGACCGAGCGCAGGCGCAGCGCGCGCGCCCGGCGCAGCGCGTGCGCCACCAGGTGCTGCCCGACCCCTTCGCCGAGGAACCGCGTCACCGTGTACAGCGACGCGATCTCCCCGACCCGGGTGTCGGCATCGACGAGGAGCGCTCCGATGCCGGCCAGGTGGCGGCCCTCGACGAAGGCGCCGAAGCCGTGGGCCAGGACGCGGTCGATCTCGCGCGAGCTGCGGGGCGCCAGATAGCCCTCCGCGACGCCGCGCCCGATCAGATCGTACGCCGCGTCGAAGTCGTCGAGGCCGAGCTCGCGCACGGCGATGTAGCGCTTGCGGGTGAAGAGCGTCCCCGAGCCGGAGTAGGTGAAGAGCTCGCGCTCCAGGCCCGCAAGGTCGCAGACGTTGACCGCCGGCACGCCCCCCGTGAGCATCGCGTCGACCTCGCGGAGCAGCGCGCGGCGGCGGCGCGAGATGCGGCGGCGGGCCGCGAGCAGCTCTCGGAGCTCGTCCCGGTGCACGAACGAGAGCCGACGGCCGCCGCGATCGACGATCCCTCCGCCGGCGTCGATCCAGACGAGTTTGAAAACGCCGAGTCGCAGCGCCAGCTCGCGGCACTGCGCCGGGAACGGCGTCCGTCCGCCGGCGAGCAGGCCCACGCCCGACGCGCTCCGGAGCGCGCGCCACACCACCGTCTCGAGGTCGCGCGCCGAGGCCGGGATGATGCTCTCTCCGACCACCGCCTCGAGGGCCGCGCGCCGAGAGGAGATGACCAGGACGCGCGTGCCGTGGCGCGCCAGCGTCTCCACCACCCCGACCAGGCCGGCCGGCTCCCGCAGCAGCGCCACGGGGCAGGCGATCGCCAGAGCGCGGCCGCGAAACTCCTGGAGGTAGAACTCCCGCTCCGAAAACGGGAGCGCGGGCTCGATCGCGACCTGGGCCGAGGGCACGGCGGCGCAGTTTGGCGCATCCGCGGACGACCGCATCGACGCATCCAGAGAGGGAGCCGCTCCCATGCAGGAGGAGAGATGCGCAACTCCTGGGCCCCCACGGGGTTCAAAACGATGGAAGTCACGCGACCGACATCGAGAGCCACTCAACGAGGCTAGGCTGATGGAGGTCGATACCCGGCCTGGATCCTTTCTACCCCGCTACGGTGCACGGAGAGTCGTTCCGATACGCAAGCAGGCACGCCGAGAGGGGAAGAGCGCGAGCGGGGAAGGAATTCGGACGAGATCGCAAAAAGTGCTGGAAAAGAGTCGCCGGAGCGGAGAGAATGCTGGGCTGCTCGGTTGCCCCCCGAACAGCTGGAGGCCGGCCGTCGTCGAAGCGCGCTCGCATCTCCTCTCCACCGGTGCGAGCTCCTCGTCTGGCCAAGTTTCCCCCCGGGTCGAAAGCCCGGGGCTCGGCTCCTCGGACCCCTCGGCCGCGGCCCTCGGCCGACGGCAGTGCGGGGTTCGATGGGCGGATTCGAGACGAGGATTCGAGCGGCGCGGACCGAGTCGAGACATCGCCGGATCGGCCCGGACCCGGCGGCGTTCCAAGAGGTAAGGGAGTGAAGCTGGAAGATCGTCAGACGGCGGGCAGCGGGGAGCTCGA
>Ga0335070_10003351_pt1 | contig 18703 bp, 20 predicted proteins | sample Lox_Sample_13_FD_206722 | JGI IMG/M metagenome (GOLD analysis project Ga0335070, IMG submission 206722) | Soil microbial communities from Loxahatchee National Wildlife Refuge, Florida, United States - Lox_Sample_1.3 | ecosystem: Environmental > Terrestrial > Soil > Wetlands | place: USA... | reverse complement strand
CACGGCAACGCCAAGGGCCACAAAGAAAAGGATAAAGACGGAGCAGATGATGAGAACTTTCTTCATGGTGTCCTTGCCAGAGCAAATATGAGAACCGCTTTTGCTTTCGAAGAGAGGAGCTTGCGCGATGCCTCGCTGACCGTGTTGCCTGTGGTCATCAGATCGTCTACCAATAAGACGCGCTTACCTCTTATCGTTTCGAGTTCGCTGACGGCAAATGCGCCTCTGACGTTTTTCCTTCTCTCCTCTCTGGAAAGCGTGTACTGATCTTTCGTCTCCTTCTGTTTGTAAAGGCATGAGAAGGCAAGAGGTTTCCCTGTGATCGCACCGATCTCCTCTGCGATCACGTAAGACTGATTGAAGCCCCGTTCCTTCAGCCTTTTTTCAGTCACTGGGAGCGGAACAATAACGTCAAATTCTTCGCGCATGGCCTTAAGCTCTTTATCGAGCAGCCTGATGAGAAGACGGCCGACGTCCTTACGGCCCTTAAATTTGAACGCAAGGAGAGCCTCGCGCAGCGGACCTTCGAAGTAAAAGCCGTAGTAACCGCGCTCAAACGCAAGAGGGGTCTCTAGACACGCCCCACAAATGTCAGGCGTGCTAACCCATCTTCCGCAACAAGGGCAGGACGATGCAACATCAACCCGACGAAAAAGGTTCCTGCAATTGAGGCAAAGGCTCGCGCCCGGCGAGCCGCAACCTCCGCACGGCTGGGGATATACGATCTCGACAGCTGATCTGAAGTGATCAAGCACCGTATACCAATTTGCCTTCAAGCGTATACCTTCGTTGTCGCTACGTCGCTCTCCTCGACGTACTTCTGAGTACGCCTGCGTCAGCTCCTCGCTGCCGCCTCGGTCTTCGTCTTGAATGCAAATCGGTATTGCGCAGCTCTCTTCGTGAATATCTCTCAGACGATCCAGCACAAGAAAAACGATCCTATGGGACTAGACTGTATAAGATCGTCTATCACTGTTCCCGCCAATCCTGTTCATACAGAGCCCTCAGTTCAGGACTCTCTTCCTGAAACAGACCTTCCTGCTTTACGGTTATGGTATTCCAGCTGAAACAACTCTCACAGAAATCCTGCCAATTATCCTTGGCAGACTGACATTTGGAACAGACGAAAGGCACGTACGCATGCTCGATGGGGAATGCTTTCCTGAATTCTTCTACGGCGCTCTCCAGCTCACCCCGGTCAATGTGCGCCTCTGCTATTGCTCTATGCAGCCCAGGGAATTCACCTTCGGCGGCCAGGAGCATATTCAGCGTGTCCATCGCCTCATCAATCATCTCGAGCCGGAGGCAGAGTTTCGCATAGAGAAACATTATGAAACGATTGGTTGGCGCCATATCGAGGATCTTACGATATATCTTCAGAATGACAGCCGGTTCTCCCCTGGCAATATAGAGATCTTCCATCTTCAGGAGAAAAACGATGTGCCCGGTCTTGGAGTAACCGCGGCCGTAGACCCTTGCCGCGTCATTGAGCTTGCCCGTTTTCTTGTAAACTTCAGCAAGGAGGATATAGGCGGGGACAAACCTCTTGTCCTCGTCCAGAATATCCCTGAGCTCCTTTGCTGCAGCCTCAAGGCCCCTCCCTTCCAGCCTGTCGAAGGATTCCTTCAGCTTCTCGTACCTGATACCGAGATACCGCCTCGTCTCATCCTCCGTCTTGATATGTTTTCTCAACCTTTTTTCCAGATCCAGGGCTTGCTCCCACTCCTTGTTACAGACGTGCAGGTCCCGCATGATACCCATTGCTCTCAGGCTTGATTCATTAACACTGAGGATGTCCTTCAAATCCTTCTGGACCCGCGTCATATCTTTGGTTGCGAGATCGACCCTCACCATCTTGAAGAGTACCGACTCCCTCTTGCCGAGATTCGCCTCCGCAAGCCTCAGAATTTCCCGCGCTTTATCATACTCCTTCGCACCGAGATGCAGGTCGGCGGCGAGGAGGTACGCATCTTCCAGATCAGGCGCTGACCTGATAAGCTTATTCGCGTAATCGATCGCCTTTTCTCGCTCCCCCTTCAGCTCATAGGACCTTGCTTTCTCAAGAGCCTCTTTAAACTCTTCACGCCTCCGGGCCTGCTTCCCGGCTCTCCACGAGCTTATGGCCCGGCCTGCGTCAGAGAAGAAGCCGAGTATCACCGAAATCAAAACGCCGGCCACGAACGAGATGGTCACAAAATTAGCAACCGACGTGGTGTAATACCTTCCGTTCCCAATATAGAAGTTTATATCCTCCGGATTAAGGTACGAGAGGTAGAAGTAGAGAACAAGAAAGACACAAAAGAATAAGGTCAGGACCTTGTATTTCATCACGTCCCCTTTTGTTCATTCATTCTCTGACAGTTGATGCAGTAACGCGCAACCGGGTTTGCCTCGAGTCTCTTTTCCGTAATCGGCTCTTCGCAGTCCTCACATACAGCGTAAGTCCCGCTCGCCAGTTTATCCAAAGCGGCATCTATTTCCTTGAGCAGAGTGAGGTCGTTGTCACTCAAGCTCATCAGTATATCTGCATTGTAGGCATTGCTCGCAGCATCTGCCATGTCCTGAATACCATCGGTACCAAGAGTATACGAGTCCTCTTTCAGTTTTTTGGCCTTATCGAGTATTGCCGCTCTCATTTTCAGCAGTTTCTTCTTGAAAAATTCACGCTTCGCCTTTTGCATGTTCCACCTCTAAAATCTTATTTTCCTCATCGGTCCTGTATCTTGGAGCCTCTATCCAAAGACTCTCCAGGTCGTAGAGCTCCCTCAAAGACTCGAGAAACGTGTGGAATACGACATCACCGTAATCCAGAATAATCCACCGTCCTTCATCGTAACCTTCAGCAGAGAGGGGCAGCATTCCTTTTTCCTTCATACCTGTCTGTACACCTTCCGCCACTGTTCTCACGTGCCGCTCGCTTGTACCTGAGGCCAGAACAAAGAAATAAGCTATGTCAGTCAGGTCAGCAAGATCGAGCATCAGTACTTCTTTTGCCTTCTTCTCGTCTGCGAGTTTTCCTATGGTGAGCGCCTTTTCGCTTGATCGCACTTAGTCCGTGTACAGACCTCCCTGTTTTATGAAACGTTCGACAACATAAGGGACCAGATATTTGATCGATGCCCCTCTATGAGCAAGTTGCCTGACCATTGTTGATGATATATCGAGCTGTGTCACCGGGTGAAAGAAGATCCTCTTTCCGGAACGGTGTTCATACGTCGCACTATCGATCTTTTTCACATCCCGTTTTACGTCGGGCGGGAACAGGTCTGCATGATTCAGGCTCGTATGCATGGGCCTTACCAGGATGACCAGATGAGCCTGTTCAAAGATGCGCTTGTAGCTCCTCCAGCGGTCTATCTCGGAGAAAGCATCCAGACCCACAAGGAAATAAACCTCGCCGTATTTCTCGGCGAAGGTATGTATCGTCTCTGTTGAATAGGAAAGCCCGCCCCTTCTTATCTCGATCGGAGAAACATGAAAAAACTTGTTGCTTCGGGTTGCCATTTCGACCATCTTCAACCTGTCCGCTGCTGCCGTGACCTTCATACGCTGCTTGAGCGGTTGGGCAAGAGCAGGGATGAAATAGAGCCTTTCCAGGCGGAAGTGTTCACGCACCTCTTCAGCCACTCGTAAGTGTCCATTATGTACCGGGTCAAAAGTACCGCCGAACAGGCCCACTCGCATCATGCTCTCAACTGGCCTTCTCCAAAGGCTATGAACTTCGTGACCGTCAGTTCTTCCAAGCCCATCGGACCGAACGCGTGCAGTCTCGTTGTGCTGATCCCCATTTCGGCCCCGAGGCCGAGCTGGTACCCGTCGTTGAGGCGGGTAGACGCATTAACCAGAACAAGCGACGAATTGACGCTACGCAGAAACCGCCACGCGCTATTGTAATCAGTGGTCATAATAGCATCCGTATGCTCAGAACCATACTGCTTGATGTGGCTGATTGCCTCGTCCATGGTCTCGACGATCTTCACAGAAAGTATAAGATCGAGATACTCCTCAGACCAGTCCTGCTCCGAGGCTGGCTCCACGTCGGGGATGAGTCGACGCACCTTCTCGCAGCCTTTTATGACGACGCCTTTCTGGCGCAGCAGTTCTGCCATCCGGGGTAGAAACTCGTCTGCTTTCGCGCAGTGCACAAGCAAGGTCTCCATGGCGTTACAGGTGGCCGGCTTCTGCACCTTTGCATTCAGGCAGACATCAAGCGCCTGCGCTGTATCTGCCCATTCGTCCACATAAATACTGCAAACGCCCTTATAATGCTTCAGAACCGGCACCCGCGAATGCTCGACTACACTGCGTATGAGGGCCTCTCCTCCCCTGGGAATCACGAGGTCAACGGCATCGGTCATTTTCAGAAGTTCGTAGAGATACGCCCTATCGCCCGTACCGACGAACTGCACTACATCCGCCTGCATGCCCTCCCGGGCCAGCGCCTCCCTGATCAGGCCGAACAAGGCCCTGTTTGAATGGAGAGCCTCGCTTCCCCCTTTTAAGATAACCCCGTTGCCGCTCTTGAAGCAGAGAGAAAAAGCATCTATGGTAACATTGGGGCGTGACTCATAGATGATGCAGATGACACCTATGGGGATCCTCATACGGCCTACGAGGAGACCGCTCGGTCTCTTCCAGAGCTTGACAATCTCGCCCACAGGGTCCGGAAGCTGGATGACGTCCCGTAGACTTTCCACCATCTCATTGATCACCTTGTCATCGATCCGGAGGCGATCAATCAAGGCCTGGGGCATCTCCTCTTTTTCAGCCTTGCGCACATCCTTCTCGTTCTCAGCGATCAGCGATCTCTTTTTCGCCAGGAGCAGCCGCTCCAAAGCAGACAGTACACGGTTCTTCTTTTCTGTCTGCTCATGGGCGAGCCCCTGCGCTCCTTCTTTTGCAGCCCTTGCCAGCTCTTCCGGCCTCACAGCACCACCATGTTGTCCCTGTGGATCACTTCTTCAGTGTATTTATAGCCGAGCTTCTTTTCTATCTCAACACTTTTCGAGCCCTTGATCTGAGCCACATCTGATGCGGAATAATTTACGATTCCGCGTCCAACAGTCTTCCCTGACCTATTATTTATTTCTACGCACTCTCCCCGGGCAAAATCTCCTTCGACTCCGGTGATCCCTGAAGGCAGCAGGCTCCCCCCTCTACTTGTGATCGCCCTCTCTGCTCCCTCATCGACCCAGAGCCTTCCTTTCGCCTTGAAAGCAAAAGCTATCCAGCATTTTTTCCTGGGAAGCCGCTTTTTTTTGGCGAGAAAAAGAGTACCTATCTCCTCGCCCCTCAGTACCCTCAAGACCACGTCTCTCGCATCGCCCCTTACTAAGCGCGTGGGGATGCCATAGTGCCCCGCCTTCTTGGCAGCTTCTATCTTACTCTTCATCCCACCTACACTCTTCTCACTCCGGGTCCCGTTCGCGAGCTTTTCAGTATTCTCGTCGATTTTCCTCACGGTGCGTATCAGGCGTGCTTCCGGGAACCGGTTCGGGTCCTTGTCAAAGAGACCGTCGACATCTGAGAGGAGCAAGAGAAAATCAGCATTCGTAATCTGCGCGATGAGGGCCGACAGGTTGTCATTATCACCGAACATGATCTCCTGGAAGGAGAGCGTATCATTCTCGTTGATAACGGGCACAACGCCCATGGCCAGAAGCGTATCCAGGGTGTTAAGGAGGTTGAGGCACCTGCTCCTCGACTTTGTATCTTCATGGGTCAACAGTACCTGGCTCACTTTCAACCCGGCGTGCGCGAACGCATCCATATAGATTCTCATGAGCTGGCCCTGCCCTACCGAGGCGAGCGCCTGCTTTCTTGCCATCTCTTTGGGTTTCTTTGTGAGGCCCATGGCCTCCATGCCGCACGCAATAGCGCCGCTACTGACCACGATCACGTCAATTCCCATATCGCTGATAGTCCTGATCTGACGCGCAAAGCTCTCGACCTTGGCGCTGCTCACTTTATTCTCGCTGTCGAGAAGCACCGACGTACCGATCTTCAGTATCACTCTTTTGACATCAAGCAACGCGCTGTACACCCCTTTTTTTAAGTTTAGCCTTGAGCCCGTCGATACCCCACCCATCCAGAGCGCTCACGCTCACCACTTCCTCATGAAGCCCCTTAAGGGCCTTCTCTCTGCGGGCGCGGTCAGAAGCGGAAAGCAAGTCTATTTTATTCAGCACAAGAATCCTCTGCTTGAGTAACATCTCCTTGTTATGCAGACCGAGCTCGTTCCGCAGGGTCAGATAATCGTCTGACACGGAAGAAGAGGAACTGTCCACGACCCACAACAGCACATTTGTCCTTTCCACATGTTTTAGAAAGGTAAGGCCAAGTCCCTTGCCCTGAGACGCCCCTTTGATTATGCCAGGGATATCGGCAATGACCACCCGCTCTTCGTCATCACTAAAGACCCCGAGGCCCGGGCTCAATGTCGTAAATGGGTAAGGACCGACCTCAGGCTTCGCGTTGGTGAGGCGGGAAAGCAGTGTCGACTTACCCGAATTGGGCAGGCCCACGATACCTATTTCCGCGAGGAGCTTCAGTTCCAGCTTGAGATGTCTCTCCTCACCCTGTCCACCCTCGGTATACTCGCGCGGTGCCCGGTGAACAGAGCTTGCGAAGCGGGCATTGCCCTGACCACCGACGCCTCCACGGGCAGCAACAAACGCCTGCCCATCTTCAACGATATCAACGAGGATTTGCCGGGTTGACTCGTCCTGCACAATTGTCCCCAGCGGCACATAGATGTGCAAGTCGCTGCCGGTTTTCCCGGTCTTGTTTCTCCCACCGCCCGTACGGCCGCTATCTGCTTTGTAATGACGCTTGTATTTGAAATCTAAAAGACTGACAAGACTGCGCTTCCCAACGATGATTACGTCTCCTCCCTTTCCTCCGTCACCGCCGTCAGGTCCGCCCCTCGGTATATATTTTTCTCTTCTAAAACTGACACAGCCTCTCCCGCCATCACCAGCTTTTACGTAGAGAGAGGCTTCGTCAACAAATTTCATTCAGCCGGGTGGATGTTCACCCTCTTCTTCGCCCCGTGATTTTCGTACTGGACATGTCCGTCAATCAAAGCAAAAAGCGTGTTGTCTCGGCCGATGCCCACGTTGCTTCCCGGATATATTTTTGTCCCATGCTGACGCACGATGATACTACCCGCCTTTGCAAACTGGCCACCGAATATCTTCACACCCAGCCGCTGCCCGGCGCTGTCTCTACCATTCCTCGAACTGCCTCCAGCCTTCTTATGTGCCATTGCCCACCCCGAGTTGTATCTTTTCTACGAGGAGCTCCGTGTATGCTTGGCGGTGCCCCTTTTTCTTCTTGGTATCTTTTCTCCTCTTGTACTTGAAAATAATCACCTTATCCGCTTTCTCCTGCGTCAGAACCTTTCCAAGCACTGACCCTCCCACGACGTAGGGGCTGCCCGTCACCATGCGCTCACCATCGTTGATGGCCAAGACGGTGTTAATGGTGATCTCGTCGCCCGCGTTGCCCTGGAGCTTCTCCACGCGTACCTTGTCGCCCTGCTTGATTGTATACTGCTTACCGCCGCTCTCTATGATGGCGTACATGCTGCTCTCCTTGCCTTCCCCGTTAGATTTTTGAGCCAATTATTCTATGCAAATGTGACCGAAAAGTCAACAGATAACTGCAAATAAAGCGAGGGTCGCGGGGCAGGGGTCATGGGTCAAGAGGAGCAGGGTCATGGGACACGGGTCACGGGTCACGGAAATCACAGAGAAGAACACAAACCCTAAAATGGGAACACTTTTTGTGTCTTTTTTTGTGCTTACCCATGACCCTTGCCCCGTGACCCTGTCAGGACCCTGGAATTCAAGGTCTTGATTACTCCATCTTCTTAAACGCTTGTTTCTTTGACTTACAGACCGGGCATTCATCCGGCGGTTGGTTCTCGATGGTCATGCCGCAGACCTGGCAGACGTAGTACTCAACCGGCGTCTCCTTTCCCAGCGTATCAAGGGCCTTCTTGTAAAGGTCCGCATGGATTTTTTCCACGTCATTAGCATAGGAGAAGCTCTTTAAGGCTCCCTGAACACCTTCTCCTTTGGCATCGTCTATCATCTGCGGATACATACTCTTGAACTCGTGTATTTCGCCCGCCATCGCGTATTCGATATTTTCCTTGGTGCTCTTTACCGTGCCGATCTCGCGAAGATGATTGTGGGCGTGCACGGTCTCCGCCTCGGCGGCAGCCCTGAAAAGCTTTGCCACCTGCTTGTACCCCTCCTGCTCAGCCTTCTTCGCAAAGGCAAGGTAGGTCCTGTTCGCCTGTGACTCTCCGGCAAAAGCGTCTTTAAGATTCTTCTCAGTCTTGGACATCGTAATTACCTCCTCATCCTGGTTATTTTTATTCTGACTTCATAAACGCACTATTCGTACCCCTCCGAAGGAGAATATGGATCATGGTTTCCTGCAACCCCCAGTTAACTATTCTGACTTCTCGAACGCACTTTTGGGTGCATTACAGATAGGACAGTGGCACCTTTTCAAACTTCTCATCATACTCATAGCCGCATACGGAACACCGCCAAACCATGCCAACCTCCTCAGACGTTAGATTGTCGCGTGGTACTCCCTGACCTTCCTGGCGAAGGCCTTGCCGAATTCATAGCATTTGGCCTCATCCTCAAGGGATGGCTTATAGAGCACCTGGAGCCCCGGCTCAAACGCTGCAAGGCCCAATTTCTTCACCTCTTCATAGATCTCCTTGACGGCTCCGCCGCCCCAGCCGAAGCTTCCGAAAGCGCCCACTATCCTGTTCTTGGGTCTTAAACCCCTCATGTTTGCAAGAAACTGAGCGACAGTGGGGAAAGTAAGGTTGTTAAGTGTGGGAGAACCGATGAGTGTGCCTCTAGATTTCCAGAATTCCTTGGCGGCAACACTCTGCGGCGTTGCCCTGAGCTTGATCACCTTGCAGTCAAGACCTTCGTCGTTAACCCCTTTGGCGATCGGCTGGGCCATGGCCTCGGTGCTGTGCCACATGGTGTCATAGATGATCGTCACGCTTAAGGTTGCTTTACCTCCAGCCATGTCCAGGTACATCTGGATGATCTTTCCCGGGTCCTTCCTCCATATGATGCCGTGGTCAGGCGCTATCATCTGTATTTCAAGGCCGGCCTTCACAATCTCCCCGATCTTGGCTTTTATGAGCTGGCCGAAGGGCATCAGTATATTCGCATAATAATCCCACACCGCATCTTCCAGCTCCCACAGTGACGCGCAGTTTACAAACTCATCATCGAAACGGGCCGAAGAGGCTATGTGCTGCCCAAAGGCATCCTGGCTGAACAGGACCTTATCCTCCTTAATGTAGCTGACCATCGAATCAGGCCAGTGGAGCATCGGCGTTTCAAGGAAGAGTAAAGTCCGCTTGCCTATGGTGAGGGTTTCTCCGTTTTTCACGATCTTCACCTTCCATCCGGACATGTCGAAAAAGCGGTCAAGACCTTTGCGTGCTCTTTCCGTCATGTAGACAGTCGCCTTTGGCGTAAGAGCCATTATCTTGTCTATGCTTGTAGCATGATCGTTCTCTATATGATTGATTACCAGATGTTTTATCTTGGACGGCTCAATAAGGGTTGTTATGTTTTTAATAGTTATATCGGCAAAATCATACTTCACGGTATCGATGAGGGTTGGTTCATCATCGAGGATAAGGTAATTATTGTAGGTCGTGCCTCGTGGCGTTTCGTACCCGTGAAAATCTCTCACGCCCCAGTCTATTGCTCCGACCCAGTAAATATCGTTTTTGAGCTCAATCGGTTTCATGACCCCCCCGCTTCACTGATGATAGTAGACACTAAAATTAATTACTGCGGCAAAGATTGTCAAGTCTCTTGCTCTGTCTTCTGGCCTTTTTCACCAGGCGCTAAGGTTTCGTCACGCACCCAACTGTCGTAACCCGGGAACACTCCCGTCAGTTCGACCGCGACTATCTCCGGCACCTCATACGGATGGAGGCTGCGAATTGCCGCTTCTACCTGTGCGTAGAGCGATTTCCTGCTCTTCATGATACCGAGCCACTCATCAGCTTCTTCGATATCGCCTTTCCACCGGTAAAGGCTCTTAATGGGACCCACAACCTGAATGCAGGCAACCAGGCGTTCCGCGAGCAGATGACGTCCCATCTTCTCTAACACCTCTCTGTTGTCTACCGTGGTCGTAATCGTGATAATCGGTTCCATGAATACCTCCCAAAAATTAGGATCGCGGAACGAGGTTCGAGGACAAATTAGAATAAAGGTACGAGGAACAAAAAGTAACGGTATTGTCCTTCGCTATTCTCGCGTCTCGCTCCTCGCTCCTCGATCCTCGATCCTAGTTTCTCGTGCTCTCTCCTTTATTTAACTTGAATTAGGACCGGTTTCATATTATTTTTTTAGGGTGTTTCAGGTTAAAGACGAAAATGCCATAGTCCTGGCAAGCGAATCCACGAGAAGGGTGGATATCCTGAGGACTCTCGGGATATCTTTCTCCATCATCCCGCCGGATATCGACGAACGCAAAAAAAGGGAAGAGTCCATACGCGACTATGTGCTCAGGATAGCGGCCGAGAAAGCCAAGAAGGTGGGCGCCCTTTTCCCGGATAAGTGGGTGATCGGAGCAGACACTGTCGTGGTTCACAAGGGGAAGGTGCTTGGGAAGCCAAAAAGCGAAGAGGAAGCCATGGAAATGCTGACTGCGCTTCGAGGCAAATGGCATAAGGTCCTCACCGGTTACTGCATCCTCAACATGTCAAAACAGACCTCTTGCAAGGACGTCGTAGAAACAAAAGTTTTTATCAAGGACTTGACGGACGAGGAGATCAGGCGATACATCAAAACGTCCGAGCCCTTTGACAAGGCTGGCTCGTATGCCGTTCAGGGGAAGGGTGGCTTCATGGTCAAAGAGATCAAGGGCTCGTACTCCAATGTCGTCGGCCTTCCTATCTGTGAAATTACAGATATCCTTCTCTCTCTGGGCATTCTTTCGTGACCATGATCTCGGACCAGTTGGAGTCTGTGCGTGACAGGATACTCCAGGCATCTCTCAAGGCAGGCCGGGGGGCAGATGACGTGAGGCTGGTCGCGGTCTCAAAGAAGGTAGATGCAGATAGAATACGTAGCGCGGCCGAAGTCGGCGTCACGGATTTTGGAGAGAATTACATTCAGGAAGCCCGAGGAAAAATTGAGACACTTCCTGACACGCTCTGCTGGCACATGATCGGCCATTTACAGATGAACAAGATCAAGTACGTACCGCGGCTTTTTGACTATGTGCATTCGGTTGATCGGCAGGAGGTGCTTGACGGCCTCGAAAAGCTTGGAAAGCCCCTCAATCTCCTTTTCGAGCTGAATCTTTCGGGTGAACCCCAGAAGCACGGGGCTGCGGTTGACGGACTGAAGCGCATGCTTGAGACTGTGACTTCGTTGAGAAACGTAAAGCCGGTGGGTCTTATGACCATGGCACCGTACACGGATAAGCCCGAAGAGGTCCGCCATATATTTGTGGAGTTGAGAAGACTTCTGGAAGAAATGAACCGCCAATTTTCCCTGGAGATGAAAGAGCTTTCGATGGGTATGTCTTCAGACTTCGAAGTAGCCATTGAGGAGGGAGCCACCATGGTGCGCATCGGTACAGCAATATTCGGTGAACGTATATGAAGGCATGGGACGGCAGGTTCGAAAAGGAAACAGAGCCCTTGATGGAGTACTTCAGCGCCTCGATCGGTGTGGACTGGAGGCTTTTCCCTTACGACATAAAAGGGAGCATCGCATATGCCGAAATGCTTTTCAGAATCGGCATCCTCAATCAGAGAGAAAAGAATCTTTTGATCGCTGCGCTCAAAGAAGTAAGGAACGAGTTCGAGATGGGTAGACTTCCTTTCAGAGATGCCCTCGAAGACATCCATATGCATATAGAGGCCCGCCTGATTGAAAAAGTAGGCGATCTTGGAAAAAAACTCCACACGGGCAGGAGCCGCAATGATCAGGTGGCCCTGGACATGAGGCTGTTCCTCAAGGAAGCCATGACGGAGATTGACGGAGGCCTTAAAAAACTTCTTACTGCGATTCTCGGAAAGGCGGATGCGGAAAAGAGAACCATGATGCCGGGCTACACACATACCAGGCGCGCCCAAGTGGTTACTTTCTCCCACTGGCTGCTCGCCTATTTTTACATGCTTAAGCGTGACCGGCAAAGGCTGAAAGAAGCCCTCTCGAGGACCGACGCACTTCCCCTGGGAAGTGGGGCCCTGGCGGGCTCTACCATACCCATAGACAGGGAGTTTCTGAGGGAAAGGTTGGGCTTTTCAAAGATTGCGGAAAACAGCATGGATGCCGTGTCTGACCGTGATTTCCTGCTCGATGCCCTGTTCTCTCTTTCCATGGTCATGATGCATTTGAGCAGGCTCTCCGAGGATCTCATCCTCTTTTCTACCGAGGAGTTCGGCTTCATTTCTCTACCCGACGGCCTCTGCACCGGCTCCAGCCTCATGCCCCACAAGAAAAACCCGGACGCCCTGGAACTGATCAGGGGCAAAGCAGCGCGGATTCTGGGAGACCTCACGAGTCTGTTCGCCCTGCTCAAAGGGCTTCCCCTCACGTACAACCGGGACTTACAGGAGGACAAGGAACCTGTCTTTCACGCTGTGGCGACCTCGCACGTGTCTCTTGCGATCATGGCCATGGCGATAGAAGGGCTTTCCGTGAATCGGGAGAAGATGAAAGAGGCGGTTGTCGCCAGCTTTATGCCCGCTGTTGAGATGGCAGAGTATCTGGCACTTAAAGGGGTGCCCTTCAGGGAGGCGCACCAGGTCGTGGGAAAGATGGTAAAATATTGTGAAGGGCAGGAGAAACGCCTGGCCGAGCTGACTCTTCAAGAAATGCGCCGTTTCTCCCCGGCCTTTTCGGACGACGTGCGTTCATACATCGACCCTGCCACTATCCTCAAGAGCAGGAAGACCTCAGGCTCCGCTTCTCATAAGGAGGTAACACGGGAAATTGCTCGCGAGCAGAAGTACCTACGTCATTAGCGTCCTCATATTTCTGGCGCTCGTCTCATGCGGTAAGAAAGCACCCCCAATGCCGAAAAGCGCTCCTATGCCGGAAACAGTCGCTGACTTCAGGGGAGAGGTGAAGGATGGTGTTCTTTTTCTCTCCTTCGTTGTGCCGGCAAGAGTTACGGGTGGAACGGGTGGCGTCGGATCACACGTATGGGCGGGATTTAAGATCCTGAAGAGCTGTACCGGCTGCGGAGGGAGTCTCGAGCCGTGGAGGGAACTCTACTTGACTGACAAGACCGGCTATACCATTTATAAGGGCAGGCTCTTCTTGTACGACGATGACCTCGTGCCCGGACTCGACTATGTCTACAGGGTAATCCCCTTTACCGACACCGGGATCGACGGTGCAGCTTCGAACACGTACACGATAAAATGGCAGCGCACGCCTAAGCCGCCGAAAGATGTTGTAGCGAAGGAAGGGGACACAAGCCTCGATCTCTCGTGGACCAGGGAGGAGGGGGTTTTTTATAACGTCTACCGCTTTAACGACGATATCTACCCTCTCGAGCCCGTCAATCAGACGTTGCTCGCGACGAATCTTTTTACAGACCACGCACTGCAGAACGGCAAGCGGTACAGGTACGAGGTAAGGGCTGTCAGAGTAGAAGGCACCATGCGCTGGGAAGGTGAAGGCACGTCTGTTGAGGCAACCCCGCAGGACAGGACGCCTCCGGACCGCCCACGAAACCCTGTTGCAACAAAGAAAGACGACGGGGTGATGATAAGCTGGGAAAAAAATGCAGAGGCAGACCTTCTCGGATATAATATCTATCGTATCAGTTCAGGCAAGCAGGAAAAGCTCAATAAGGAACTGCTGACGGAGCCACAATTTTTTGATGCGGCACCGGGGACGCAGCGCTACGTTTCGTACTACGTGACTGCGGTCGACCGCGCGGGCAACGAAAGCAGCCCTTCACGTGAGATTATGGTTATTTTGAAAGAGTAACCCATGAACTTTTTTAACTATAAAGATGGCCAGCTCTACGCTGAAGACGTCTCTGTGCTGCACATCGTTAAGAAGGTGGGCACACCCGTGTACGTTTACAGTTTCAAGACCTTCCAGCGCCATTTCAAGGTGTTCGACGGGGCGTTTAAGTCGTTCCCGCACATCACCTGTTACTCCTGCAAAGCAAATTCGAACAGTGCGCTTCTGAGGATGGTAGCAAAGATGGGCGGTGGGGCGGATGTGGTCTCGGGTGGAGAACTCTTTCGGGCGCTGCGCGTCTCTATCCCCGCTCACAAGATTGTTTTTTCCGGCGTGGGCAAGACCGAGGCCGAGATCAGGTATGCTATTCAATCCCGGATTCTCATGATCAACATGGAATCGGGAGATGAAGTCCGGACTATTGCAAAAATAGCCCGGCGAATGAGAACAAAAGTAGCGGTCTCGATCCGTGTGAATCCCGAGATCGACCCCAAGACGCACCCTTACATAACGACCGGCCTGAAGAAAAATAAGTTTGGCATTCTGTGGGAAGAAGCCCGACGTTTATACAGAGAGATAGCAGACGAACCATTCCTCGTACCCGTCGGCATATCATCACACATAGGGTCACAGATTACGGAGATGGGACCCTTTATTGAGGCTGTTCAGTCACTGAAAGGCATGGTCAAGGAACTGAGGAGAGAGGGCATAGGACTCAAGTACATTGATATCGGCGGAGGGCTCGGTATCCCGTATAAAGGGGAACTCCCTCCCCATCCTGACGAGTATGGGCCCGCCATCGGAAGAGAACTCCGGGGCAGCGGGTTGACCCTCATACTTGAACCAGGACGGGTGATAGTAGGCAATAGCGGCATCTTCGTAACCAGAATCCTCTACGTCAAAAAGACACCCGAAAAGCGCTTCTACATTGTGGATGGCGCTATGAACGACCTGGTACGACCCGCGTTGTACGATGCCTACCACGAGATCATGCCCCTTGAGCGAGCTGACCGAAAGAAAGAGAGAGTCGATGTGGTTGGCCCGATCTGCGAATCGGGTGACTTTCTCGCCAGAGATCGAAAGATGCCGATGCTCCCACCTGGGGCCGTGCTGGCTGTATTCGGTGCAGGCGCTTACGGCTTTTCCATGTCATCCAATTACAACTCCAGGAGGAAGGTCCCGGAAGTACTCGTCCACGGCAAAGAGTTCTTCGTCGTGCGCAGGAGGGAAAGGTTGAACGACCTCGTGCGAGGAGAGAAGATCCCTGATTTTCTGAAAAGGTAGGCAATTTATGAATAAAATAAAGCATGAGCTGTTCGAATTCTACAAGATGAGTGCCAGCGGCAATGACTTTATCATGATCGACAATAGGGAAAAGGTTGTTGATCATCTGTTTCCGGACGTGCGGGATTTTATTTTAAAGGTCTGCAGACGGCGCCTTTCGGCAGGCGCGGATGGTCTCATACTTATAGAGAAGTCAGGGACGGTTGATTTCTCCTGGCGGTTTTTCAATGCTGATGGCTCGGAAGCTGACATGTGCGGCAACGGTGGCCGTTGCGCAGCCCGCTTCGCTTTTGTGAACGGGATAGCAGGAAAGCGGATGGCTTTTGAGACGTTGGCCGGGGTTATGAAGGCGGAGATACTCGGGTCCCAGGTTAAACTCCAACTCACCACACCTACCGACCTGAAACTCGATTACTCGGTCGCACTCGAACACAGGGAACTCTTTGTGAGCAGCGTTAACACAGGCGTTCCTCACGTGATCCTCTTGACCGATGATGTCGATCATGCACCTGTGGAGGAACTCGGCAGGGTCCTCCGATATCACAAGGAGTTTTCACCTCACGGCACCAATGTGGATTTCGTCACGGTACTAGACAAAGAGAACGTCAAGCTGAGGACGTACGAAAGGGGAGTCGAGGGCGAGACCCTTGCCTGTGGGACCGGTGCTGTTGCTACCTCCGTGGTACTCAAACACAAAGGACTCATAGGGGGTCGGGTCAATCTCCTGACGAGGGGGGGAGAGATACTCCGCGTCACAGTGGGTGATGAAGTCTATCTCGAAGGAGACGCACGGATTATCTACACAGGAAAGCTGATGCGGGAAGCAATCGAGTAGTTCTGGGAAGCGAGGAAGCGAAGATGTGGAAGAACATAGGAACAGAGGTTGTATCCCCGCTTCCACGCTTCATCGCTTCATCGCTTTAACTTTCGTTGAAAGGAGAAACCATGGAGCTCAAAGGCGTTTACACGGCTCTGGTCACCCCATTCAAGAATGGGGCACTTGACGAAGCAGGCCTCAAGAGATTGATCGAATTTCAGCTGCAAGGAGGCGTGGACGGCATCGTGCCGTGCGGCACCACAGGGGAGGCCTCCACGCTTTCTTACGAGGAACATGAGAGGGTCATAGAGCTTACCGTAAAGTTTGTGAATGGCAAGGTACCCGTCATTGCCGGAACGGGCTCCAACAGCACCCATGAAACGGTCGATTTAACGGAAAAAGCCAAGGAGCTGGGCAGCGACATGGTTCTTCTTGTAGCGCCCTACTATAACCGACCCACCCAGGAGGGACTGTACAGCCATTTCAAGAAGGTTGCAGAGGAGGTTGATATCCCCATAGTGCTCTATAACATACCAACGAGAACGGGCGTGAACATGCTGCCTGAACTGGTTGCAAGACTGGCAGAGATTCCAAACATCGTGGCAATTAAAGAGGCGTCGGGTTCCTTACAGCAGGTAGCAGATATTTACAGGCTGACAAAAGGTCGCTTCACCATTCTGTCGGGCGATGACAATATCTTCCTGCCCATGATGACGCTGGGGGCCAGAGGTGTGATATCGGTGCTCTCCAACATTCTACCGGAAAAGACGAAGATGCTGTCAAAGGCTTTTCTTGATGAGAAGGACATTGAGAAGGCACGGGTCCTTCACATGGAGTTGATGCCCCTGTTCCAGGCTATGTTTGTCGAGGTCAATCCTGTTCCGGTCAAAGAGAGTCTCTATTACATGGGTCTTATCGAAAAGGAGTTGAGACTCCCCCTCGTCCCCCTCACGGATAAGAGCCGTGATTACCTGAAAAACGTGCTGCGCGGGTTCGGCTTGCTTAAACGGAACGATTAGAAGACAGCGATCAGTGAGCAGTGAGCAGTTTAGAACCGGCTCACAGCGAGAAGTTAGCCGCGGGCAGTTTAAACATTTAGAAATAAGCAGCGAGCAGTTACTGAAAGTTTCATCTTCGACTTTGATTTTCATTCCAATCCGGGTCGCTTGGAATTAACTGCTTACTGCTCACTGCTTACTTGTCACTCTGTCACTCGGAGGGAGGTACGATGATTAGGCTTGCTATCGCTGGTGTCTGCGGAAGGATGGGCAGTACCATTCTGAAACTCGCTCTGTCTGATCCCGAATTCGAAGTAGCCGGGGGCTTGGAAAGAAAAGATCATCCTATGCTCGGGAAGGGGCTCGATTTGGTGCAGCCGGGAGCCTCCACTCTGTGCAGGATTGGTGAGGACTTAGCCTCGATAATTGATCTCGCCGACGTTGTCATTGACTTTACAGAACCCGCCTCAACGCTCGATCATTTCAGACTCGCAGCGGATAAAGGCAAGGCCATAGTGATAGGAACGACGGGACTACCCCAAAGCGCGCTTCAGGAGATCTCCAGAGCGGCCCATGCAAGGGTGGTCATGTCGCCTAACATGAGTATAGGCGTGAACCTGATGTTTGAGCTGGTACGGCGCGCTGCGTCCGCCCTGACAGCCGACTATGACGTCGAGATTCTGGAACTCCATCACAAGTGGAAGAAGGACGCCCCGAGTGGCACCGCGGTCAGGCTCCGGCACGTAATAGAGGCAGCTCGGCCCGGAACCTCGTCGTACCAGGTTTCCGGCAGGGACGGCATGATTGGCGAGCGCAAACCTGAAGAGATTGGGGTCTTTGCCATCCGTGGCGGCGATATCGTTGGAGAACACACCGTTTTCTTCGCCGGCCTCGGCGAACGCCTTGAAATTACCCACAGGGCATCTTCGCGCGACAACTTCGCCCGTGGGGCTTTGCTTGCGGCAAAATGGCTCTTCCGTCAGCCTTCCGGCATCTATGATATGAAAGACGTCCTGGGTCTCATACCATAATACCGATTCGCGTTCAAGCGTATACCTTCCGGGTACCCGCTTGCGGGTGTGCTGACTCGCTCTCCTTGACGTACTTCTGAGTACGCCCGGGTACCCGCATGCGGGTGGGGCTCCTCGCTGCCGCCCAGGGTACCCGGCCGAAGGCTGGGTCGTCCAACTTGAATGCGAATCGGTATAAGACGCCCGCAAGCGTCGGGCCCTCGCGCCCCATGTGCTCTATATTCATTGCTTGATAAAATTTTCTCTTGCTCGAACGAAAATTAGGGTGTAGAATGGCAAAAAGCTTTTCGCTTGATAAAATTTTCTCTTGATTTTATAGTATACGGGACAAGAGGTGAAAAAGTGGAACAGGACCTACCAGTAAGAAAACTCGGGAAAACAGCAAAATATCCAAAAATCCCGGAAGCGACTATCCGGAGGCTTTCCAACTATCTGAAAGCCCTGGATGACCTGGAGACAAAAGGCGAAAAAGTGGCTTCAAGCGCACTGATCGCTTCCATATGCAGCGTCAACGCAGCTCAGGTGCGCAAGGATTTCGCTTACTTCGGGGAGTTCGGCATAAGAGGCATG
>Ga0335070_10003350_pt1 | contig 18703 bp, 13 predicted proteins | sample Lox_Sample_13_FD_206722 | JGI IMG/M metagenome (GOLD analysis project Ga0335070, IMG submission 206722) | Soil microbial communities from Loxahatchee National Wildlife Refuge, Florida, United States - Lox_Sample_1.3 | ecosystem: Environmental > Terrestrial > Soil > Wetlands | place: USA... | reverse complement strand
GGAGACCCAAATTGTCTGCCAGTCCCCCATCCATCAGGTGCAGGTATGGGTGATCCTTCTTGTCCTCGTAGTAGGTTGCCCGCTCCTTCGCCCACAGGTAACGGCGTTCGTTCACTTCGGCGTCCTCGAGGCCGAGCCGGATTTCGGTAGGCAGCGCATAGCCTTCAACATTGGGGCGATTGACCAGGGTGATCGGGGAAAGCAGAAAGGGGAAGGCAGACGATGCCGCCACGGCCCTCGCTACCTTGTAAGAGGATAAGTCCGAGCCAAGGAGGTCGAACTCCTCCTGGGTGAAGGTGAAGCGGCTGCCGGTGCTCATGTTGGTCCCATTGATGGCGATGAACGGGTGACGCCCGCCATCCACGAGGGCCTGAAAGGTCTTGTGGTCGAACAGAGTCTCGTCATACAGCTCGGCTGCTAGGTCAATCCTGCTGAAATATGGGGAGGCAAGGCGGAACCAGTTCCACGGCTTAAGGACCTGCCCGAAAAGCTCGCCCTCCACGTCGCGGTAGAGAAACCGTGACTCAAAGTCCTGGAAAATGCGCTCTTTGAAAAGGCCATAATAGGCCGCCGGGAAGGACCCGCCCGACACCGAAGATATCACGTCCACCTCGTCGAGGAGGCTTTGCCCGCCTCGGCCGGGAACAGGGGTTGCTGCCAGCTTCTTTAAGACGCCGTAGGAGAGGGCTGCGGCGCGCGTGCCGCCGCCTGAAAAAGCCAGCGCGACAAAAAGCCCATCCTGTCCGGCTGTCTCCGCCGGGGCGGGATAGCGGTAACCCTTACCGAGGTCGGAGGGCGCGAGCGCCGAATTAGCGGGATAGTGGGCACACGCGGCAACCCAGCACAGCATGCATACCATGAGCACCACGCGGACACGTTCAAGCTTTCTTTTCAAAACGCACCTCCCGCGGATTGAGTACGCTGGTATTGACCACGGTGAAGAATTGCTCGAGCGGAACAAAGTCACGCGTTCCTGCGAGGGAAAAGCAATGGGTACCTGCTTCAACTTCTATCACCTTGTTTGTCTCCTCGCCCGAATTGACATCGTCGATAACGACCTCTCGCTCTTCCCCAAACAGGACTATAACGAATTCCATGGGTTTCTCCTCAAATCAGCTCTCTTCCCATGAGCGATCGCCCCTGAGTATTCCAGACGCCAAAGTTGGGCCGTCGCGGCACCCCCCCAGGGAAACTATACCGTTTCATCGCCTGACCTCCTATGGCGCCTTCGGCTCCGTATCTTCCAGGTCATTGTTGCGACTACTCGGTTGCGAAGCGCGCCTGGACTCGCGCTCGGTCTGCTCCTGGGACGCCAGTGCCGGCCGTAAGCGGAGAAGGTTCTTTAGGGCGTCGTACCAGAATGACGCCCCTAGACTAAGCAGGATCGCCGTCAGGAGGATGCCGGGTATTTTGGCCGGCTCAAACCAGCTCCACTGCGCCGTGCCCGGCAGCGTAATGAGGCTGCTCGCCGCCAGTTTCTGCAAATCCCTTACACTCGCCTCGAGGTTCGTCAACTCCTGCTTTGGGTCGAGCTGCTCCGAAGACCTCTTCTCTTTCGCCCTCTCGGGATAGCCCTTCCGCTCCGTCTGAGGCTGCACCGGCAACCGTTTCACCGCAGCGGTTGGATCGGCGGGGGGCTGAAGATCCTGTCCAGTCGGCTGACTCGGCGCCGGCTGCTGGCTCGGCGCGGGCGGCACCTTTTGCGACAGCTTGTCTATGCTGGTCTGGTAACCCTCGAGGATCTGGGGCGCCTCGGAGACCAGCGACCGCCGGAGCTGGTCATCCATCGCCAAACGGTTCAGCAGGGCGATGGAGTCGAGTTGCAGTGCTAGGGCCAAAATGAGCCCAAAAACCGCCGTAATCCAGCGCATGTTCGCCGTGTATTTCTGGGTCACCCGGTCCATGGTCCCGTCAAACCAAGCGTTGACCGTACCGACGAAGTCACTGGCCGCTTTCGTCACGATGGCCTTTGTCTCGCGCACATGAGTGGCAAGTTCCGGGTTGGACGCCTCCAGCTCCGCCGCGAGCATACGTATTTCCTTCAATGCCTGCCCCGGATTGCTGATCCCGGTTCTCTGCAGGGCTTGCTGCAGCGCCGCCCGCGTGTCCTCCTGCAGCACCGCCGCACCCTGTCCGGTCGCCAACTCCAGCAGGATCTTCGTCAAGTCCTCGCGCTGGATCACGGTGCCCAACCGCTTATTGCCTTCGGCCACCAGTGGATGCTTTAGCACCGCTGCCGCGATCTCGCCGGCAACTGTCTTGGCGCGATCTCCCAATTGCTTCTGCAACTCGGGATCGATCTGTTCGAGGATCGAGGTCAGGCCGTCAAGGAGCCGCCTCCCTCTGAGCTGAAGAAGCGCGGCCAGCGTTTGCGCGAATACCGTGACCGCGGCACTCGCCACGAGCATGACCAGGCTAAAGCCAATGAGAATATCAACCGATTTCAACATCGCCCTGCTCTCCCGAATCTGGTTATTAGACGGTTGTTGTACCTGGCAGGAGATTCTGCCACACGGCTCGTATGGCCGAGCCTATGTGCGTGCCCTTCCATGATCCACCATCCTTCGCTCTTCGACCCCCCCTGTCATCCATGGTGCATGGCCGCGAACGCCTCCAGTCGTTCCTGACTCGGCATCTCTCCACCCTCACCTCTTTCTCCCGAGCCCCGGCTGAAGATCTGTTTGCGAGGTTCCCGAGTCTACCATCGAGAGATCGCCTGCTCAACAAGGTCCCCCTTCGTCCTTACCCTGGGATTGTCGCGATTATTCGTCCCTCCATGTCGAGCAGAGCAAACGAGTTCTGCGAATGTCGCGGAGAAGAATCAATGGTAGTTCGCCCCCGCCTAGAGAGATATGCCGCCCGACCCTCCCTGTTGGCGCCGTCATGCTGCCATGACAGGGCCCAAAATCGCGATCACTTCCGCAAGCACGCTCAGCGAGGCACTGACGAGGTCGAGCATGGCAAGGATATTTGTCGTGGCCTGCACGTCCCTCGCTAGCTTTGAATTGCTCGCGGCAACCGCCGGTAGCTTGAGCTTCTGCTTCTCCACCAGGTCGCCGAAAGCAGCGTTCTCCGCGTGTTCCCATGCCGTGCGGGCGAAGTGACGGTTGCGCCAGTATTCTTGCCTTCGTTCCGGCGGGAAGTCGTCTTCGTCAGCGTTACGCAGAGCCTCGTACGTCTGTTTGGTCGACTCACGCAGTTGCTCGAGGTCCTCTTCGCTACCGAGTTCTAGAGCCGCGTCTCCTGTCTTCTTCCCTCTGGCCATGATCACTCACCTCTCAATCAGTTTGGCTTGGCTGCGCTTGCATCCGCCCAGGCCTTGTTGAAGGCCGAAATCTCTTGGAACAGCCGCTCCATGTCCTTAAGATCGGCTGTCACTTGGCCAACGGGTATGTCACCGGCAAGGTAGTCCGCCCAGAAACGCTCCATTCGTTCTCCTGCCGCTTTCGCCTTTGCGAGCTGCTCAGAAAGGCTCGTCCCTTGCAGGTAACGGCGCACATCCTGGTCCCAGCTCCCGGGCAGCTCGCCGCTGGCCGCGAAGGGCTTAACGACGCGGTCACGATAGAACTCTTTGAGTTCCATGGTGCTGCGCGCGAGAATCCATTCCGAGTAGGTTGCGAGAATCTTGCTCATCAGCTTGAGTTGCGTGCCAATCATGGACGCATCCCGCTCGAGAATCCGAGCAAGGGCGTAGCCGTGCACCTGGCGAGCCACCAGCCCGGAAAGCTTTGCCAGCGCGGTGCGCTCGGCGTCGCTGATCTTGGCCTTCGCCTGGGGGTTGCTCTCCACCGCCTGACCGACCTTGTTGATGCCGTCGACCAGCCCACCCGTCGCCGTTTCGAAAGAGGTCGAAATGTCCTGTTTGGCGAATTGCTCGAGATCGGCGAAATACTCCGCAAGCAGCGCCAGTAGTTGGTTCGACGTCTGGACCATCTGTTGGCGCTGCTCGATTATCCCAATCTGCTCCTTAAGCGCTTCCAAGCCATCTTGCGGCGTGGCGAAGGCGCCGCCAGCGCGCTCCTTGCGCATCTCGGCGAGGCTGAAGGTGATCGAGCTTGCCGTTGCTTCTTCTCCCGCGACGCTCACAGCGTCCGCATAAGTCTTGCCAAGCATACCCAGTTGCTCGGCGCGCTGCCCTTGAGTCGTGGCACAGTTCGAAAGGGATAGCAGGATGCCGACCAGCGCCGGCAAACTCAGGTATGCGCGTCGGCGGAGTGCATGGCGATCCACTCGTCGCGGTTCTTTGACCAAACGGTTATCGAAACTTTCTGAACAGACCCCGGTTCTTATACCGCATTCTGCTGTCGTCATCGTTCTCTCATCCTTTCCGGACCCCTTTGGGTTTCGAAAAACCGATGAACGCTACACCACAAGGCCACAGATTCCCGGTGCCACGGGCTTATCACCGGGTTCCCGGAGCAAGCGCCTCCCGCCCGTTCCTGATCCCCACCGCTGGGCTCGAGTCCCACCGCTGCGATCGCCGCTTTGCTGGCGGTTGCATAGATCTGATCGAAGGCGATCTCGAGCCGGCTGCTCGGGTCGATCTTTTTCCCGAACGGCATATCGACGAAACACACTCCCGTGAGTGTCGTGTCGCCACCACCTTCCTAACCCAAAGGGTAGCCGTCCGCCGGCGCACTATAAGGCAGCAGCGATGGCCTGCCCGATCGCGTCGATCCAGATGCCCTCGTTCGCCGCGTAGCGCCCGGGCTGGCGGTTAAGCCGCGGTACGTCCGTCCCACCTGCGTGATGCAGTGCAAGGAGCTGCCACCCCTTGCTGCTGAACACCGGGCTCCCTGAGCTCCCGGGGGCCGTCGGCGCGCGGTAATGGAGGTAGTGCTCATCGTAGTCGAGGACCCGATTATCGTTGATGGAGAAAGCGAGGGTGCCGCCCTCGGGATGCCCGATCACGTATACCCGCGCGCTCCCGTCCCGGAGGGGGCGATTTCTCGCCAGCGGATACGGCTCGACCCCGACGACCGGCGTGGACAGCTCGATCAGAGTGGCGTCAAGATTGTCCGGCGGGGATTCCCAAATGAGCCGCCGGACTTGATTACGCGCGGTCGAACCGTCGGCGAGCGCCTTGAAACTGATCCAGGCCTCCTCCGGACGGAGGGCACCCGACACGCTGCGACTGATAACATGGGCGTTGGTCAAGAGCAGGAAACCCTCGCCGAGGGAGGGATGCAGGTCCTTCCCCCGGATCAAGAAACCGGTCCCGAAACCTCGTTCCGTTTCCGTCTGGGTCTCGATACGCCCCACAGCCCGGCAGCGCTCGAGCCCTTGCCGGTACCAGTTGAGAGTCACGACCCCCGTGTCCCCGAGGATCGCCTCGTACTCAAGGGCGCGGCCGGCCGCGCTGATACTGCCTGCTGCCAGGTCCTCGGTCGGCAGCTCGACGTGGCTACCCGACTGCTCGAGCAACCGGCCCCGCAGGAGCGGGAGGAGCAGCCGGCCAATCGGGCCGTTCATGTCGAGTTGCCAGACCTCGGTCATTTGGCGATGGGTGCTGGCCAGTTCAAACGCGTTGGTCCCTGGCGCCCGCACATACCGACTCGCCCACCTGAGGGCCTCGTCCGGGCGACCGAGGGCCACACACGCCTCGGCGGCCGTGGCCACATCCCACATCGTCGGCTCTTCCATCCCCTCGATGCGGTGGAGAATTGCCGTCGCGATTCCCTTAGGGTCCGGGAAGCCGCTCACGCTGACTCCATCACGCTCCGCACGCATGAGGAGCGCGACGCTATTGATGCCGTGCCACAGTTGCGCCGGATCGCCCTGGTACACACCGTAGTATTGCTGAATCGCCTCCTGCAGCGCCCGGCGACTGCGGTCGGTCTTTGCCCCCCTGCCGTCGACATACGCCTGTTTGTAAGCACGGCCCAAGAGGCCACGGGCTTCCCCGTTCTCATGAGGGTTCCCCACGGTGTCGGTAATGAGCCTCTCAAGCAGGGGAATGGCCGTCATCGCGCTCCCCTGATCCAGCAACGCCTGGGCGTGTTGACGGCGGATTTGGTGTGAGTCCTGTCCGGTCTCGATCAAGGCTTCCGCGAGCCGCTGCATCTGGGCAAAGAACCTCTGGCTGCGCAATACCCGCAGGCATTCCTTCGCCTCAAATGCGGGAAAAGCCTCGTCGGTGGCGCGCAGGCGGTTGATCAATTCCTCGCACGCCGCGGCCGTTGACTGGGTGTCGAACGCTTTGGCTGCAGCCGACAACTTGTTGACGAGACTCGGGGCGTCATTCCAGCTCATAGGCCTTCTCCTCGTTGGTGGCCCGGGCAGCTCCGCTGCGGCTCACAAGCCGAGCAACGCCCTCATCTTGGCACGCAGCTTGGGCTGCCCAAGGTACTTGGAGATGTCGTGCCGCCATTTCCCGTAGTTCGCCTCGCGGATGTCTTCGACGAGCGACAAGCCGTTCTCTTGGTAGTCATTGGCCAGGTGTGGGTCAAACCCGGCCACGGGGTCCAGCGCATCGAAGATATTGGCCCAGGTGCCATTCACGCGCCCGCGTGGGAATCCGTTCGTGCGCGACCAGCCTGGTTGGCCCGGGCCTTCGGGCTTCAATTCGTCTTGGATCTCGTCCAACCCCAGGGGGCTGCCGATGGTTAGAAGGGCGTCTATTCGTGGGCAGCCCGGTACCCGCTTGAGGCAGTCGTACGAGATGACCGTCCCCATGCTGTGGCTGACCAGCAGGTGCGGGCCTCGTTGTCGCGAGCCTTCTTCGAGAGCCTTCGTCAGCCGCCCGCGGATCTCGTCCCTTACCCGAAACGAGGTGCCTGGGCGCGGGCTGAATTTGACGTTGAAGAGATAGTGGTGGACGTCTCGCAGGTAGGCCTCCATGATTCGGCGCTTCACGAAGCCCGGAAGGGGGATGCGCTCGAACTCCTTGCCCATCTCTTCGACGGGTGGAGCCTCATCCTCATCCACCGCGGCATCGAAACGGAGTCTCGCTGCGAGCGTCTCTACGAAAGCCCGCTCCTCACCGCGGATCGTATCTCGCCACGCCATCGACACCTGGTCGATGCTATCCCTTTCAATTTTCCCCTCGAGGCTCTCCCGACCGGCGCCGCCTGCGAGTGGCTTCTCGTAGAGCACGTCCGCCCAATAGACCATCGATGAGGTGACGCCTTCGCCGGAAAAATCGATCCCGTCGTCACCTTGGAGGGCATTGCGCCAATCCTTGATGAGCACGTCAGGTGCAGGCTTGTTGCAGATCCCATGAATGAACGTGATGTGCGGCATAGCGCCCCCCTCCGCATGAATCGTCAGTGTTGATACCCTTCGACCTGAACGGCCGGAAGGCACTTATTTCGCAGAGCAAAAAATTGTCGACCTCCGACTGTAGTAAGGTTAACCGCCCGCTGCGCTCGAGGCACCGAGACACAGAGGGTGAGGGATCTTTTGCTGTGCCGGGAGATTGCGGCACAGCAAAACCGTCACGCCTGCGGCGCGCTGGTGAAACAGAACCCTGCCCGAAGGGCGAGAGTTTTTGTCGGATCGACATCTCCCGATCCGACAAAAGCTTCATATCCTCTGCGTCTCCGTGTCTCTGTGGCTCGTAACCGGTAAACTATAAAATGCTCTCCATAGTAACTAAGGCGTAAAGCGGCACAGCGGGACGTTGTGAACCGAGTAAACCTAGTTCATCTCTGCCCGCCTGAGCGCCTTGGCCGCGGCCGGTCTGGGCACCTCCAGCAGGCACGCCGCCGAGACATCCCCTCTTCACCCCTCCTTCTCCCGGGCCCCGGCTGAGGGTCTCGTCGCGATCTTTCCCAGGTTCGGGCCGGAAGTTTACCTAGGCGACGACGTCCCTCTTCTCATGTCCCACCGTCCCGGGCTCTCCCGAACCCGAGCTTCGCCGCTCGCTCCGCCGAGATCCTCGCGGCACGGGCGTCGCCCATTGCCTCGAAAACGATCGCCTGCTGCGCGAAGCAGTGCCGGATATGGGCGAAGAGGTCGGCGCTCACACGCCCCGCGTTTACGAGGGCTACACAGGTCTCGAGGGCCGACTCGTAAGAGCCGGCGGCAGCCTCGGGGAGATGGACGAGGCCGAGGAAGTCGGCGGCCTCGTCGTTCGCCCGCAAGAAACGCCACGCCGCCTCCTCGTCGCCCGGATCCGCGTGAGCCAGCTCTCGTGCCAATTTCACGCCCTGGGCGTAGTGCTGCAGGGCTGTGCGGAGGTTCATGCCCCTGGCGTGCACCCGCCCGATCGCGACATGACCGTTGCTCCGCAGGCGCACCACCAGAGCGCTCGGCTTCGGCGTGAGGTCCCGGAGCGCTTCGCGAAGACCCGCCTCGTAGGCGGCGAGGGCCCCGGGGTGATCGCCCTCCTCCCACCGGCAGTCGCCGACGAAGTACCGGGCGCTCGACAGATCCGTGGCGGCGAGCTCCGACTTCGGATACGTGCGGGAGAAGAACTCGGCGATCTCGAGCGCACGCTCATAGGCGGCGCGCGCTTTCTCCGCGTCGCGCCGCGCGCGGTGCACAGCGCCCAGGAGTTGGAGCCCGAGCATGCGATCGCGCTCGGTTTGGTGGAAGAAGATCGTCTTGACCTTTAGCGCCTCGGGATCAGCGTCGCGCGATCGCTCGAGCTCCCGCCGGCGCCCTTCCGCGTGCCGGTCGTTGATCTCGGCGGCGCTCTCCAGCGCCGCCGCAGCGGCCTCGTAGTCGCCAGCGTCGACGTGGAGGCGCCCGAGAATCTGCAGCGTCCGGTACAGGACTTCCTCGGTCATCGGATCGTGCGCGCGCCGTTGCCGCATGATCTTCGCCACTTCCCCGAGCAGCCGGACGGCGATCGGCGGCGCCGCGCTGAGGAGTCTGCTTTTTTCGGTAAACTCCAGGAGCCGCTGCCCGGAGAGGTACGCGAAGGCCCTGCCTTCATCGGTTTCGGGGGCTTGGTCCGGGTCTCCGAGCAGGGAGACGGCAAAGGACAAGGCCCGATCGGAGTCGGAGCCGACTAGGGCCTCCCGAAGCGTGTCGAACGCCGCCGACAACTCCTCGCCCTCCGTGGCGCGGCGGAAGTACTCGACAGCGGCCGGCCGATCGTCCGCCTCGATGAGGTGGTACATGGTCTCCCGGCGCAGCGGGTCCTCCTTGGGGAGGTTCCCAAGGTGCGCCGCGATGCGGCGGTGGCGGGCCGTCGCGACAGCCGGGTCACCGGCGTAGCGCTCCACCGCCGCGCGCTGGCCCTCGCGATGGGTGAACGTCCACGCTCCGGCCTTGCCTCGCGCCGCGAGGTGGGCCCGGAGCGCCCGACGGACCGCCGCGAAGGAGGCGGAGCTCCACGCGAGTTCGCCGGCGAGCACCGCCTCGAGATCGCTCTCGCGCAGCCCGAAGCGGGAGAGCGCCAGCAGAGTCAGCGCCGCACCCACGAACGGACGCCCGTACGTCGCCTCTATCCGCTCGAACACATAGCCGTACGCGGCCCCTGCGGTCGGCGGGAGGGATTCGACGACGCGCACGAGGAGGTGCACGAGGCGCTCCTCCGCAGATCCGGTGAACCCCGCGCGCAGCGCGAAGTCGTCGGCGTCGAGCACGAGCAGCTCGTTCACGGCGACGGTCAGCCACAGCGGGTTCTCGCTCGCCCGCTCGCCGCCCGGGAGGCGCTTGTCGATCAGCGCCGTCAGTACGGCCTCCGGAAGCTTCTTGTGCCAGCGGCCGCAGATGTTCGTGGCGATGCCCCTCGCTTCGTCGCGGAGAACCGGCGGGAGCTCGACGACCTTCGCTCCGCGCGCCTCGAGGCTCCCCGACTCCGTCCCCGGGATCGCCGTCGCGGCGAGAAGGACGTTCGCCGGCCACTCCGCGGCTGGAGGAAGCCAGGTGAGATGCAGTGCCGCCGGCGTTCGCTCGAACTGATCCAGGGCGTCGACGAGGAGGACAACGCGCTGCCGCGCCGACGCCTTGGTGAGAAGCTGGTGAAAAAAGGTTTTGAGCTGGTCCGAGTCCAGGAGTTCGTCGCTCCGGTCCGCCTCGCCCGTCACGGACGACAGTCGCGCGCACCACCTTCGCAGGAGGAGATCCACGGACTGCGACCGCAGCGACACGCCGGCGCTGTGCGCGAGGAGAAGCACGCCCTCTGAGTTCTGGAGCCGCCGGGCCGCTGCGGCGAAGAGGACGCTCTTCCCCGTTCCAGTGCCTCCGACGACGGCGGTGAGCGGCGAGCGAGTCCCCGCTGCGCTCGCCCCGGTGAGCTCGGCGACGAGGCTCTCGACGAGAGCGTCCCGGCCGTGAGCCTGCCGCTCGCAGTCCTCGACGAACGCGTCGAGAGCGAGGTCCTCCTCCTCGCGCCAGTCCGAGGGGGCGGTGGCGGCCCAGCCAGCCGACTCGGACTCGAGCTCGGCCTTCAGGTCGCGCAGCACGAGTTCGCCGAACTCCTCAAGGCCCGCGGGCCGCCCGGACGTTGCATCCCACCGTAGCGCGTAGCGCCGCACCCGCTCCGGGAACCGAGCGTGGAGCGTCGCCTTCAGGGCCTCAAGGAGCCCGACCCTCTCGTCCGCCGCCGGCTCATCCCTGTACCTCGCTGCCGCCTCCAGGCCCATCTCCGCGTAAGGGAGCGGATCACGGATGTAAAACAGCGGCCTCGCCGCCTCCGCCGCACGCAGGGCGCCGTACTCGATCTCGAGCGCGGTGACGCTTCGCGGCGCCGGCTCCAGCACGAGCCCGACCTCGGCGGCGACCTCCCGGACGCGCTCCGGCGGCGGGATCCACCCATAACGGTCCCCGAGGAGCACGACGAGAAAGGGACGGCTCCGGTCGATCTCGGCGAGGCACACCTTGAGCACCGTCGCCTCCTTCGCCTGGACCTCGGAGAGGGAGGACGTCTCCACGCCCCAGCGCAGATCTATCGGCTCCAGGTGCATGTGCCGCGCGCGCAGCCACTCGGCGAGCTCGGGGAAGACCCAGTTCTGGAGATGGTCGCGCTCCGCGTGCATGTCCTCGAACGTGCTCGACACGAAGAGCGAGCGCGACCTCCAGGCTTTGGACACAGGCGTTGCGGTCATGGCTGACCTCTCGCTTCTCGGGCGGGGTCCGACGCACCGGCCGATGCGAACTCGAGGCTGCCGAAGACGATCGCGGCGCGGCGGTCGTCGTCCCGCATGCAGGCGAGCTCGCGGCCCGCGCCAGCGGAGCTTCGAACGCTGAAAAACAGCTTCCACGCGAGATGCCCCTTTCTCGCGAGAAGCATGTAGAGCCTCCCGAGGCTGCTCGCGAACCTGGCCAGTCCGACGAAGGCGTGGATCTCGTCCAGCCCCAGTCGGGAGGCGTAGGCCGTGCCGACATCACGTTCGCCCCACTCGAGGAGCGTCGGCAGCGGCTGCACCGCCGCTTCCGGAAACCCCGTAATGGCGAGCACCGGTCGCACCCAGTTCGTCATGTCGTGGCCCGGAACCGCGCTCGCCATGAACGAGGCGACGAACCAGTCCTCCGCGTTCTCGCCTCGGAATACACCGATCGCCTCGGGGCCGGCTCGGCTCGGACTCGCGGTTGCCTTCCAGTCCGCGGGCAGGGCGAAGGCGCAGCCGAGTTCTGGGCTCGCGAAGCTCTGCCGTGAGATCGACCCGTCCGTATCTGACTGGAGCCACAGCGGCACGAGCTCTGCCTTACCGGCCGGCTCGCGCCCTCCGGACCCAGCTGATCCTTCCGTTCCGTCCGTCACAACGCCCTCCTCCTTCCCGACGGTTGTGGGGCCACGCAACCGGGCGCCTTGCCGCCCCCGGCGGCATTCCCTTCTACACTACCTCCCCCTCCCGACGGTCCGCCTGAAAATCTGTTCGCCATCTTCCCAAGTCGCGGATCAAAAGTTCGCCAAATAGGGCCCCCCTCTTCCCTCGCAGCGGCGAGCGACACAGATAAGAGGATAGCAAGTTATAATTTTATGGCTGTCCCGATTCTCCTCCCGGATATCCCCATCCTCCACATCCCGATGGGATGTGGTCCAGTCCCCCGGGGCGCGTCTATGCGGGCGTGGCGAGCCAAAGACAGAGGCCATCAGCAGAAGATAAGGATGTCAACAAGTCACGGACGTCCCCACTCTTCACACGACATCACGTTCGCCCCAATCGAGGAGCGTCGGCAGCGGCTGCACCGCCGCTTCCGGGAACCCCGTAATGGCGAGCACCGGTCGCACCCAGTTCGTCATGTCGTGGCCCGGAACCGCGCTCGCCATGAACGAGGCGACGAACCAGTCCTCCACGTTCTCGCCTCGGAATACACCGATCGCCTCGGGGCCGGCTCGGCTCGGACTCGCGGTTGCCTTCCAGTCCGCGGGCAGGGCGAAGGCGCAGCCGAGTTCTGGGCTCGCGAAGCTCTGGCCTGAGATCGCCCCGCCCTTATCTGACTGGAGCCACAGCGGCACGAACTCTGCCTTACCGGCCGGCTCGCGCCCTCCGGACCCAGCTGATCCTTCCGCTTCCTCCGTCACGACGCCCTCCTCCTTCCCGACGGTTGTGGGACCACGCGGCCGGGCGTCTTGCCGCCCCCGGCGGCATTCCCCTCTACACTGCCTCCCTCTCCCGAGCGTCGGCCTGAAAATCCGCTCGCGATCTTCCCAAGTCGCGGATCAGAAACTTACTCATTCCACAACGCCCCCTTCTTCCCAGTGTTCCCGCGAGAGCGCCCCGCGGGCTTAAAAGACGCCCAGTCCTACGGCACATAGACCCCCTGCCCCCTCAGCCAGAAGATCAGGTGCGGGTACGAGCGGTAGACGAAGCCGGGAATCCCGAGACCTCGAGCCTGTTCGACGTACTCCTCGATGTCATCCACGTACAGTGCATCGCTCGGAGGGATGCGGTGCTCGCGGTGGAGCCAGCCGAGGGCCGCCGTGTAGATCTGCAGCTCCGGCTTGAGCGCGCGCTCCTCGTAGGAAACCACGGTCTTGTCGAGGAGCGCGATCAGGTCCGGGTAGTCCCTCTCGATCTGCCTGAAGTGGAGTGGGTTGGTGTTCGAGAGGAGCACGAGCACGACGCCTTGCTCCTTCAACAGCCGCAGCGCCTCGAAGATCTCCATGTTCGGCCAGAAGATGTCGCCCCAGAACTCTGGGAGCAGATCGAGGAGGCCGGCTCCCGCTTCGGGGAAGAGCTGGACGATCTCGCGGCAGAATCTCTCGTCGTCCATCTCCCCGCGCTCGTACCTCGCCCGGAGGTCCGTGCTCTCGATCCGGCCGCGGACCTCCCCGAAGGGCAGGCCCGCGCTATGAGCGATGGCTCGGTAGCTCCGGGTCCGGTCGAAGTCCACGATCACGCCGCCGAGATCGACGAGAAGTGCCCGTTTGCGAGCCGCCGTGGACCTCCGGCGACAGCGGGCAGGGCTGCCGAGCGCCTCGGCCTCGATCCCCTCGAGGCCTGCGTCCGTGGAGCGGCGCTCGTGGTGGACGCGCAGGAGCCAGCTCACTCCCGCATCCTCCTCGCCGCCGAGCGCATCCACCTCCGACGCGACGTGCGCAGCATGCTCCTTGAGGAAGCCGTACACTCCCAAGCTCCCCAGACCGTGGATGCCGCTGATCCAGAAGATCCGTTTGCCGCCCGACAGGTTCCCCACGAATAGGATCCCGTAGTCGACTCCCGCGCCACCCCGATCGATGAAGTTGTCGCGCGAGGCCGACAGCTCGTCGCCGTACTCGGTGACGATTCGCAGGGTTCGATCGGCGGGCGTGTCCCCCGCTCTGGCAAAGACGTAGCCGTACGGGAGCGCGAAGAACCGCTGGACCTGCTCGGCCAGTGGGTTGAACCTCGTGGATCCGATCACGATGAGGTGGGTCCCCGCCTCTTCAAGAGCGGGAGGATCGCGAGGCTCTCGCGCCGGCTCCTTGAGGTGCCTCGCGAGGAAGCCCACCAGGGTCGAGTCCGACTCCCGGACGAAGAGGCGGCCCTGCCGCATTTCAGCCGAGCGGTAGACGGCAACCTTCCCCTCGAACGCGAAGAGCCGGGACAGCGCCTCGTCGTCGGAGGCGCTCTGGAACGGCACGACGAACCTGTCCGGGCCAAACTGCCGGACCGGGTTGGTCGGCCGGGAGGACCAAACCGGCAGCTTCTTCAAGGCGTCCGCCAGCGTCTCTCGCAGGTCCTTGAGCCCTCGCTCGCTCCGTGCGTAGAACAGCGTCCGATAGTCGCCGAGGTCGAACGGGAGCCGCTTGACCGAGCGGTCGCAGATCATCACCGTCTTGTCGGCGATCGCGTGCGCGATCCCGAGCTCGTACAACACGTTCGCGTTCAGCGTCGACAGGTCGGCGATGATCGCATGGGACGAGAAGATCGACTGCACGACCTCCTTCATGATCGAGCCCGGCCGGGAAGGATCGTCGGCACGACGGCACTCGTAGCCAGCGGCAGCGCAGGCCGGGAGGATCGCGCGTTCCAGCACGGCGTCGAATTCCTTGGCGAACGGCATCACAACGAAACAGGTCGGCAAGGGTCCTCCTCCGAACCTAGTCGCGGGTCGAACCGACCCGTCGCCCGCGGACCCGCATCTTCCGCCGGGGACGTGTTCCCATCTCGCCAAGCCGCGGCTCGGAGAGACATCGGCTCGCCCCGTTTTCCGGGTCTTAGTTCTCATTCTCTCGTGCCAACTTCACCACAACACGCTCTTGGTGCGGGCCGAGATCCCATATCTTGCCGTAATTCTTATAGCCTTTCGCATTAACTTGGATTAAGTATCTTCCTGGTCCAGCAATTTTAATCTGTGCCAAGCCTTTTTCGCTAGTGTTCAGGGTTTTTTGAAAGTCTTCATTCTCGGATTCGAGCCTCACGAACACTGGTGCATTTCCTATAGGTTTATCGTTTGAATCAACGACTTCGATCTCCACGGTGAAAGGCATCTGCTTCCCGGGGACTTGACCTGTTGTCTCCTTTTGGTATGCCGTCAGTACACAAACCGCAAGAACCAGAGCGGATGTAAACCTCGTTGTTTTGGCTACCCGTCGACGCATAGGCCGCCTCCTTTTCAAATCGTTGCAGCCCCCTGGTCGCTCTTCTGACCGGCCTCGTAACTTCGAACAAGCCCACAGTTTTTTTATGTCGAGCTCTTTTTCCGCAAAAGACTGTCAAATACCTCATCATAATACGGTTTTTCTTTCAAACTCGCACGAGAACCGTGAAAATAAACGAGCGTAATTTCGGCGCTTTCCGCAAAACTCGTCAGCACAACAGAACATCGTTCCCCATTTGAGAGACGAGTATTATCAATCATAGGAAAATCGAAAAATCCGATCCAGAAAACATTATCAACATCTCTCTCATTTGGCGTCTTGACTTGCAGTCGTACCCGCAGCTCTTTCGTCTTCTCGTCAGGATAAAGTACATCTACGATAAAATGTCTTTTGACGGACTGACTTTCTTTTTTCTTGGCAGCCATCACAGGGGGTAAAGCCTCCACTTCGGCGTCTATTGCTCGAATTCCTGCCGGTGTCGCTTGCCAATCTGCTATGGCAAAATTACCGTCCTGCCTGAATCCCCCTTCCTCCAAGGCAGCAATCTGTTTACTAGCGACTTCCTGCGCTAAGTTTTCGAGCCTATCCTTCAAATCTTTCCTCTTCTTCTGATTGGGCTCTTTTGTAGTAACCTGCTTGTACACCTGTTTAAAAAGAGGCCCGAGATCGATGGCATCGTGAAAATTGTATGTTAGTAATTCTAATGCAAGTACCTTTTCCTCATATCCCGCGTTCTTTGGCTGCAAAAAAATGTTAACTGTCGAGTTCAGCATGTCTTTACGGAGAGCAGTATCAGCGTCCTCCCTTTTGCTCATTAGTTCACTGTAAAGTTTCACCTTGGCGTCGACCTGTTGTTTGTCACTTAGGAACTGGGATCCAAAGAATCCGAGAGCGGCGACAGCTAGAGCCGTCAAAAACCCGCCTACTGGCTGCAGGATAACCGCTGCTTTGGCCCATTTGTCTTTCTCGTTTTCAGGCACGACTATCTCCTTCTAAGTTGTCTATTGGCTCCTACCGTTGTACAATCAAAATCATACTTCACGGGTTGCGCGTAAGAGTAGATGTCAGCGGTCAAATTCTGTCCACCACAGTTGACAACCAGGCTGCATTTTCCGGTCTCACTTACCAATATAGCGTACGAACCATATAGATCTGTTTGTCCCGAGTACGTTCCGCCAGAACAACGGATGCCCACAGGCGCTCCCTGCACTGGGCGACCGTCGCTGTCTCGCAGCGTTCCATACACATGCCCAGCGTGAGCCGAAGTTGGAAACACGAGAAAGAAAAGGAACAGCAATTTGGCATTCTTCATTTTCCCCTCCTTTCTTATTAAAAAAGTGCCATAAGATAGTTTACATTTCTTAATTTTCTTAAAGGGCGTGAAGAGATGATCTGCAGGAACATGAGCTTTCCGAAAGAGATAACCGCACGACATGTCCCGTCGCTGATCCGAACCAAGCCTGCGATCAGGCTTTCGTATAGGGACTCAGGGTGTGACCGATTATACATTACTGTGTCCAAGCAAAAATTCAAAAGAGTGTGTCAGCATCCCGCTATGGCGTTATCGAATAAGGCACCGCCGCCTCCCCGGCAGGCGCCCCGCCCCACGGGCAGCCTATGCAACGCGCGTGGACGGCGAGCCTGTAGCTCGGATTCGCGCTGGTAGGGTTCCAGGTGTATGTGTTGTCACGACTCCAGTTGCTGAGGACACTCCATGTGCTCCCGTCGAAGAGCCAGAAGCGGTACTCGTAGGGCCCCATGCCCCCGGTCGCGGCCGCCGTGAAGGTGATCGTGCTGTTCACGCGCTGGGGGGCTGCCATGTCTGAGGTGAGCGTCGTCTCGACCACCGGATGTGAGCGCACCGTGAGCGATCCAATGGTCGAGTTAACGTGCGTTCGTCCTTTGACGTCAACGCACTCGCCTTTCATGTTCTCCTCACTGCAGGTCCGTGCCTCCACCAGCGCCCCGACCTCAATAGAACGACTTGCGCCTCCTTCCCTCATGTACTCACCAACTTCGCGAGTGCTGCAAGGTCCAAAGGTATCTGGCTCCCCAAAAAGAGCCACTTGATCGCACCGGAGGGTACACTCATTCCACACCATCATCGAACCTAAGCGGCTGATCCAATGCTCCGTGCCCTGCCGCGCATTCTCGCATGTGCCTTGCCTCTCGCATATAGTCGCTTGCACCTTGTGTCCGGTTCGCACTCTCAGGTTCCCCTCAGTGTGAAGCAGCTTGCCTTCTTGGCGCAACTTTTGGAGTCTTTTCTCACGTGTTTCGGAAAACGAAACGTTAACCAGACCCAATTCTTCAGCGGTTCTGTACGTGCCCGGTCCTCGGCGGATGCACGGACCGATCTCATCAAATGTGCCTGAGATCGTGACTTCGGTGTCCTTCGGTCGGCATTCAAAGTCAGACCGCGAGCGTGCCACTTGAAGAAAGGTCCAAGGGACGTCGGAGTCAAAGTTTTTGATAGTTCCCCCCGACCCCCACAGTAGTTGGCACCGGAGGTCGAAGAATCCTGTGATTCCGCAAACAGTCGCCTCGGTGAAGCCCCCAACCCTAATCGAGTAGATCGGCTCATCGCCTAACCCAATCTCAGACGTAGTGCTATAAGTGCCCACCTTTTTAACCACGCAGCGTCCGCTGGCACCATATACTGCGACCTCCCCCTGTTTAGGTTCGCAGATCTGCGCGGGCGGTTTTGCGGCTGGTTTTGCGGGCGGGCTTTTGGCCTCTGCGAGGTTCGCGACTCCGGCTGTGAATATCAAAATTGTCATTAGAATACCGCCACGCACCAGCTTCGATCGGATCTCCTCCAGCGTCGATCGCGGATTTATGCGCGCAGCCCTACCAGTTGTGATCGCCATGATTGCAGTAATCGCGACCCTAGTAAGGCGCTCGGCAACAAAGGTTTCTTCTGGATTGGCCCGCATCGTTTTGATCGCGCCCGCTCGACCTTTTAGACCGATGCCGGCGAACCCAAGATTTATTGCACCGGTAAGCCCGGGGCCGACGCTGCGGAAGTTAAGCTTTCCCATTTAACTACCTCGCGGGTGAGGAATAAGACCAACGGCGGGAAGCAGAAAGAGGGTCGAAAGGATGTCAACTCGGTCCCCTTGACAATGAAAGCAAAGGGCCATGAATCTTTTCGAACTTCTCGCGCCACTGATCGCCTTGGACCAATCTCTTGTGGACCCTCCTCCTAGTTTGGCTCGCGGCAGCACAGTGCAGTTCTCCCCCAACCTTTCGATCTCCGGTTGACTGATCTCCCGAGAGCGATAGGGCAGCTCCATTAGTACCACTTTGTTAGATTTACGTTGCTCAATCTTTCAATTGGTTGTACACTCCTGGGGAACCTGTAACCCCAGGAGGACTCATGACGATTCCGAAAGCTGGACCGGAGCCGCTGTTGGATCTTGCGGCGTTCCTGGAGCCGTTTGGGAAGCTGGTTCGTCGGTCGGAAAGTCGAAGGGCCATGGAGCGCTACGCGACCGGGCTCCTGTCGGGGGTGGATCGGAAGACCGCGTCCGGGTTGGGTCGGAGCCTGCCTGGTACGAGTGGTCAGAACTTGCAGGAATTCTTGACCCGCACCCGCTGGGATCCATGGGCCATGGATCAACTTCGCATCGAGCACATGCTTGCTTACGCCACAGCGGGCGATGGGGTGCTGATCATTGACGACACAGGGTTGCCGAAGAAGGGCACGGCTTCGGTCGGCGTTTCCCGGCAGTACTCTGGAACCCTTGGGCGGGTGGACAACTGCCAGGTGGTGGTTAC